>Ga0335394_10004067_pt1 | contig 16632 bp, 15 predicted proteins | sample MAT03_FD_205741 | JGI IMG/M metagenome (GOLD analysis project Ga0335394, IMG submission 205741) | Freshwater microbial communities from Lake Fryxell liftoff mats and glacier meltwater in Antarctica - MAT-03 (spades assembly) (version 2) ... | reverse complement strand
GGGTCTGGCAAGACCTTCACCATGGCCAATGTGATTGCGCGCATGGGCCGTCCAGCCATCGTGTTTGCGCCCAACAAGACTCTGGCCGCACAGCTCTACAGCGAGTTCCGCGAGTTCTTTCCGAAGAACGCTGTGGAGTACTTCGTCAGCTATTACGACTACTACCAGCCTGAGGCCTACGTTCCGCAGCGCGACTTGTTCATCGAAAAGGACAGCGCCATCAACGAGCACATCGAGCAGATGCGCTTGAGCGCCACCAAAAGCCTGCTGGAGCGGCGCGACGTGGTCATCGTGGCCAGCGTCAGCGCCATCTACGGCATCGGCAACCCGGCTGACTATCACAAGATGGTGATGACGTTGCGGGTGGGCGACAAGCTGAGCCAGCGCGATGTGATCCAGCAGTTGATCCGCATGCAATACAAGCGCAACGAGCTGGACTTCAGCCGCGGCACTTTCCGTGTGCGCGGCGACACCATCGACGTCTTTCCGGCAGAACACAGCGAACTGGCGTTGCGCATCGAACTGTTTGACGACGAGGTCGAAGGCCTGCAGTTGTTGGACCCGCTGACCGGCCGGGTGCGGCAGAAGATTCCGCGCTTCACCGTCTACCCCAGCAGCCATTACGTGACACCGCGCGAACGGGTGGTGGACGCCATTGCCACCATCAAGGACGAATTGCGAGCGCGCTTGGACGAGTTCGTGAAGGGTGGCAAGCTCGTCGAAGCCCAGCGGCTGGAGCAGCGAACGCGGTTTGACCTGGAGATGCTGCAAGAGGTGGGGCACTGCAAGGGCATCGAGAACTACAGCCGCCACTTGAGTGGTGCCAGACCCGGCGACCCGCCGCCCACGCTGGTGGACTATCTGCCAGCGGATTCACTCATGTTCATGGACGAAAGCCACGTGCTCATCGGCCAGTTTGGCGGCATGTACAACGGCGACAAGGCACGCAAGACCACCTTGGTGGAGTACGGTTTTCGCTTGCCCAGCGCTTTGGACAACCGGCCGCTGAAGTTTGACGAGTTCGAAGGCAAGATGCGGCAGATGGTGTTTGTGTCGGCCACGCCCGCGATCTACGAAAAAGAGCACGCCGGGCAGGTGGTGGAACAACTGGTGCGCCCCACGGGCCTGGTCGACCCGGAAGTCGAAGTGCGCCCGGCCACCAGCCAGGTCGACGACGTGCTGCAAGAGATCCGCATCCGCGCGGACAAGTCAGAGCGCGTGTTGATCACCACGCTGACCAAGCGCATGGCCGAGCAGTTGACCGACTACCTCAGCGACAACGGCGTGAAGGTGCGCTACCTGCACAGCGACATTGACACGGTTGAGCGTGTCGAGATCCTGCGGGACTTGCGCCTGGGCGTCTTTGATGTGCTGGTGGGCATCAACTTGCTGCGCGAAGGTCTTGACCTGCCCGAGGTCAGCCTGGTGGCCATTCTTGACGCCGACAAAGAAGGCTTCCTGCGCTCAGAACGCAGCTTGATTCAGACCATCGGCCGCGCCGCGCGCAATCTGCATGGCAGGGCCATCCTGTATGCCGACAAGATGACCGATTCGATGAAGGCCGCCATTGGCGAAACCGAACGCCGCCGCGTCAAACAGGTGGCGCACAACCTGGCCATGGGTATCACGCCGAAGAGCGTGACCAAGCGCATCCGCGACATGATCGACGGTGTGGTCTCGGACAAGACCGCGCGCGACGATTTGAAGTCCGCCCAGGCGGCGGCCGAGGTCGAAGCGATGTCTGAAAAAGACTTGGGCAAACGCATCAAGCTGCTGGAAAAACAGATGCTCGACCATGCGCGCAACCTCGAGTTTGAGAAGGCTGCGCGCGTGCGCGACCAGCTTGCCCTGTTGCGTGAACAGGCTTTTGGTGCGACGGGCAATGACGCGAACGTGGTGCCGTTGCCCTTGCCGCCAGGCTCGCCGAAGGCCCGTGCATGAAAGACCGCCTGAAGCGCTTGTTCGGCCGTGGCGCGGAAAGCGACGCGGTCGCGCCAGACGCCTTGCGTGTGCTCCTGGTTTGCGCTGGCAACATTTGCCGTTCACCCACGGCCGAAGGTGTTCTGCGCGCCAAGATCAAGGCCTCGGGGTTGCAAGGCCGGGTGCTGGTGGAATCTGCCGGCACGCATGGGTTTCACGCTGGGGATGCGCCTGACCCGCGCGCCGTGCAAGCAGCGGCCAATCGGGGGTACGACCTGCGTGCCTTGCGCGCGCGCCCCGTGCAAGACGCTGACTTCCAGCACTTTCACCACCTGCTGGCCATGGACGACAACAACCTGGACTGGCTGCGGCGCAATTCGCCTGAAGCGGCGCCTGCACAGTTGGGCTTGCTGATGTCCGCCGCCCGGCAACATGCCGGCGTACGTGTCGTGCCAGACCCCTACTACGGCGCACCCGCTGGCTTTGAGCGAGTGCTGGATCTGGTGGAAGATGCTTGCGATGGATGGGTGGCGCAGTGGCAGTCGCTCGGCCCCGGCCGGTGACATCCAGCCATCGACAAGGCCCTGCTGACGAGTCGGATTGGGGGCTTCCTCGATATACTTGACAAAATTACTGGGAAACAAGTCCAACCCAGTCCAACCCAGTCCAACCCAGTCCAGCCAAGACCCCATCAACTCAGATTCGTCGCGAACGGTGGAACCGAAACCGCTGCAGCGGCACCAACAGGCCACCTCGCAGCCGGAGAAGCCACCATGAGATTAACCACCAAAGGCCGTTTTGCCGTGACCGCCATGATCGACCTTGGCCTGCGCTCCAGCGCCGGTCCGGTCGCATTGGCGGCCATCAGCCAACGGCAGCAGATTTCGCTGTCCTACCTTGAACAACTCTTCGGCAAACTGCGCCGCGGCGAACTGGTCGAAAGCACCCGTGGCCCGGGCGGCGGGTATTCCCTGGGCCGCGAGGCCGAGAACATTTCGGTTGCCGACATCATCGTGGCCGTGGACGAGCCCATCGACGCCACCGGCTGTGCCGGCAAAGAGGGCTGCATGGGCGAAGACACTGGCAAGTGCATGACACACGACCTGTGGGCCAGCCTGAACACCAAGATGATCGATTACCTCGAGTCGGTGACCTTGCGACACCTGGTCGACCAACAACTGGCCAAAGGTGTCTCGCTGAACGACGCGCCCATGAAGCGAGCGTTTTCGAGCCAGCCGGTGGTCAAGCCCATCAAGATCACCGCTCCCAATTCGGTCTTCGCATTGGGCACCTCCAGTTTCAACAAGTAGCTCTTCTCAAAGCCTCCCCCACATGACCCCCCATTTCCCGATCTACCTGGATTACGGCTCCACGACCCCATGTGATCCGCGTGTTGTTGACGCCATGGTGCCGTGGCTGCGTGAACACTTTGGCAACCCAGCGTCGCGCAGCCACGCCTGGGGTTGGGAGGCCGAGGCCGCAGTCGAAAAAGCCCGCGAACAAGTTGCTTCTCTGGTCAATGCTGACCCACGCGAAATCGTCTGGACCAGCGGCGCCACTGAGTCGATCAACCTGGCCTTGAAGGGCGCGGCGCACTTCTATGCGTCGCGCGGCAAACACCTCATCACCTGGAAGACAGAGCACAAGGCCGTTCTCGACACCATGCGCGAACTTGAGCGTCAGGGTTTCGAAGTCACGTACCTCGAGGTGCAGGAAGACGGTCTGCTTGATTTGGATGCATTCAAGGCGGCGTTGCGACCGGACACCGTGCTGGCCTCCGTGTTGTTCGTCAACAACGAGATTGGCGTCATCCAGGACATCGCGGCGATCGGCGCCTTGTGCCGCGAGCGCGGTGTGCTGTTGCACGTGGACGCGGCCCAGGCGACCGGCAAAGTACTTATCGACCTGCAAATCCTGCCTGTGGATTTGATGAGCCTGGCCTCGCACAAGACCTACGGCCCCAAGGGCATCGGCGCCCTGTACGTGCGCCGCAAACCCCGCGTGCGGCTGGAAGCACAGATGCACGGCGGCGGGCACGAACGGGGCATGCGCAGTGGCAGCCTTCCCACCCACCAGTGTGTGGGCATGGGCCTGGCCTTTGCGATCGCCAAGGCCGAGATGGGCACCGAGATCGAACGCATTCGCATGTTGCAGAAGCGTTTGCTGGACGGGATCGCCGGGATAGAACAAGTATTCATCAACGGCAATGTCGAGCAGCGTGTGCCGCACAACGTCAACGCCAGTTTCAACTTCGTCGAAGGTGAGTCGCTGATCATGGGCGTGAAGGGTCTGGCCGTGTCCTCCGGCTCAGCCTGCACCAGCGCCAGCCTGGAGCCCAGCTACGTGCTGCGGGCGCTGGGTCGCAGCGACGAGCTGGCGCATTCGAGCCTGCGCATGACCATCGGCCGCTTCACCACCGTTGAAGAAATCGACTACGCCGTGGCCACGCTGCAAGACCGGGTGGCCAAGCTGCGTGAACTCTCTCCGCTGTGGGAGATGTTCAAGGACGGCATCGACATCAGCACGATCCAGTGGTCAGCCCACTAACTTTTCAGGAGCATTGACATGGCCTACAGCGAAAAAGTCGTCGACCACTATGAAAACCCCCGCAACGTCGGCTCGTTCGACAAAGGTGACGACAGCGTCGGCACTGGCATGGTGGGCGCGCCGGCTTGCGGTGACGTGATGAAGTTGCAGATCAAGGTCAACGCCGTCACGGGTTTGATTGAAGACGCCCGCTTCAAGACCTACGGCTGCGGCTCAGCCATCGCTTCGAGCTCGCTGGTCACTGAATGGGTCAAGGGCAAGACTCTGGACGAGGCCGCGACCATCAAGAACACGCAGATTGCCGAAGAACTGGCGCTGCCGCCGGTGAAGATCCACTGCTCCATCTTGGCCGAAGACGCCATCAAGGCGGCCGTGCAGGACTACAAAGCCAAACACAGCCAGACGGCGGTTGCCGACACGGCTCATTGAGCGCGTTCCCATGTCCGTTACATTGACCGAAGCCGCTGCACGCCATGTGTCGCGTTACATCCACCGCCGCGGCAAAGGCGTCGGCGTGCGCTTGGGCGTGAAGACCACCGGTTGTTCCGGCCTGGCCTACAAGCTGGAGTATGCCGATGACGTGGCGCCAGAAGACGTGGTGTTTGAAGACCAGGGTGTGAAGGTCCTGGTCGACCCAAAAAGCCTGCCTTACATCGACGGCACCGAGCTTGATTTCGTGCGTGAAGGCTTGAACGAGGGCTTCAAATTCCGCAACCCGCGCGAAAAAGATCGCTGCGGTTGTGGCGAGTCTTTTCGCGTCTGAAGGCGTCGCCAACCTGCATGGGCGCGGCCACGGGTCGCGCCTTGTTTTTTTGTTCTGAATGAACTCCGAGTCACTAGAAACTGCCGACGCTTTCAACAGTGGCCCAGACTCGTTCAGCGCAGTCCCGGGTGCAGGGTTGCGCATCAGCAGCGATGACTTCACGCTGTTTGGCCTGCAGTCGGTGTTCGAACTCGACCGTGCGGCGCTGGACATTCAATGGCGCCGTCTCCAAGCGGCCACCCACCCTGACAAATTCGCCAGCGAAGGCGTGGCGGCTCAGCGCATCGCCATGCAATGGGCCGTGCGCGTGAACCAGGCTTACCAGCGGCTTCGCGATCCCTTGCAGCGCGCTGCTTACCTGTGCGCACAGCGCGGTGTTCCAGTCGATGCCGAGCGCAACACCGCCATGCCGGCGGCTTTCTTGATGCAGCAGATGGCCTGGCGTGAAGCACTGGAAGAGGCTGCCAGTGTGGCCGAAGTCGAGCGGCTGGATACCGACGTGCAACACCAGCAACGCCTGCTGCTGGCCGAGGTGGCTCATTTGCTCGACGAGAAAGAGGACACCGCCGCGGCGGCTGCGCAAGTGCGGGCCTCGATGTTCCTGGCCAAGTTTCGGCAAGACATCGATCGCCGATTGGATACCCTGGACCCGACCCGTTAGGCACCCGCCGACCTGCCCACCTGCTGACCATGGCTCTGCTACAAATCTCCGAACCCGGCCAAGCGCCTGACCCTCACCAGCGCCGCGTGGCCGTGGGCATCGACCTGGGCACCACCCATTCGCTCGTGGCTGCGTTGCGCAACGGCGTGGCCGAATGTCTGCCTGACGCGGCGGGCCGGGTGCTGTTGCCGTCTGCCGTGCGCTATCTGCTCAACGGGCAGCGCAACATCGGCTTCGACGCCTTGGCCACGCAGACCGACGATGCAGCCAACACGGTCTTGTCGGTAAAGCGCTTCATGGGCCGCAAGCTGTCCGACGTGAGCGGCACCGAACGGTTGCCTTACACCTTCGTCGACCGACCCGGCATGTTGGCAGTCTCAACAGTGGATGGTGAGAAGACGCCGGTAGAGGTGTCGGCCGAGATCCTGGCCAGCTTGCGTCAGCGCGCTGAAGACACCTTCGACGCCGAATTGTTCGGCGCGGTCATTACCGTGCCCGCTTACTTTGACGACGCTCAACGCCAGGCCACCAAGGACGCGGCGCAGCTCGCCGGGCTGAAGGTGTTGCGCCTGATCAGCGAGCCCACCGCGGCCGCTGTGGCCTACGGTTTGGACAATGCCAGTGAGGGGCTGTATGCGGTCTACGATCTGGGCGGTGGCACCTTTGATATCAGCCTGTTGCGATTGACGGGTGGCGTGTTTGAAGTGGTGGCCACTGGCGGCGATGCGGCTCTGGGCGGTGACGACATCGACCATCTGCTGGCGCAGTGGGCCTTGGCGCAGGCCGGCGCGGTAGCGCAGTCCCCACACGACAAGCGGGCGGCTTTGGTGGCGGCGCGTGTTTGCAAAGAAGCCTTGACTGACGCCGAAGTTGCCGATTGGTCGGCGATGGTCAACGGCCAAGCGTTGCGGCTGCCCGTGCCGCGTGTGCTGCTTGAACAACTGACCCGTCCGCTGCTGGACCGCACGCTCGCAGCCGTGCGAAAAGTGCTGCGTGACGCCCAGGTGGCTCGGGACGACGTACAGGGCGTGGTGATGGTGGGCGGCTCAACCCGCATGCCGCTGGTCCGCAGCTTGGTCAGCGAACTGTTTGGCCGGCCGGTGTTGACCAACGTCAACCCCGACGAGGTGGTGGCCCTGGGCGCTGCCATCCAGGCCAACGCCCTGGCCGGCAACGCGCCAGGCGGCGAATTGCTGCTGCTGGACGTGATTGCCCTGAGCCTGGGCCTGGAAACCATGGGTGGTTTGGTCGAGCGTGTGGTCGAACGCAACACCACCATCCCGGTGGCCAAGGCGCAGGACTTCACCACTTTCAAAGACGGCCAGACGGCGATGGCCATCCACGTGCTGCAGGGCGAACGTGACCTGGTCAGCGAGTGCCGTTCGTTGGCGCGTTTCGAATTGCGTGGCATCCCGCCCATGGTGGCCGGTGCGGCGCGCATCCGCGTCACGTTCCAGGTGGATGCAGACGGCCTGCTCAATGTCTCGGCACTTGAACTGGGTTCAGGCGTTGAAGCCTCGGTGCTTGTCAAGCCCAGCTACGGCCTGGCCGAAGACCAGATCGCGCAAATGCTCAAAGACGGGTTTGCGAACGCACAAGGAGACATGGCCGCGCGGTCTTTGCGCGAAGCGCAGGTGGACGCCGAGCGCCTGCTGTTGGCAACTCGCGCAGCGTTGTCGGCTGACGCGGCATTGCTGACGCCACAAGAGCATGTGGCCATTCAAGCCAGCCTGTCAGCGCTGGAAAGTTTGGCCGCAGGCGCCGACGCCCACGCCATTGAGGCCGGCGTTGACGCCGTGGCCACTGCCACTGAAGCGTTCGCCGCCGCGCGCATGAACCAAGGCATCCGCCAGGCGCTGGCCGGTAAAACGCTGGACCAGATTTGACGCACAGGCCTGCCAGGCCTTCAGTCAACCCATAGAAAAATTCAGCGCTCCATGCCCATCATCCGCATCCTGCCCAACGCCGAACTCTGCCCCGAAGGTGACACGCTCACTGTGCCAGCCGGCACCTCGCTGTGCGAGGCGCTGCTGGAAAACGGCATCGCCATTGAACACGCCTGCGAAATGAGTTGCGCGTGCACGACCTGCCACGTGGTGGTGAAGGCCGGCTTCAAGTCGTTGGGCGAGATGGACGAAAGCGAAGAAGACCTGCTGGACCGCGCCTGGGGCCTGACACCCACATCACGCCTGAGCTGCCAGGCCATCGTCTCGAATGAAGACGTGACGATCGAGATCCCGAAGTACACGATCAATCACGCCCGGGAAAACCACTGAGGCCATCCGCAGGTCGCTGCGGTGGGTCTGGTTTGTCGAAGTCCCTACACTTTCTCTCATGAAAGTACTGGGTTTTGAATCATCGTGCGACGAGACTGGCGTGGCGCTGGTGCAACTGCTGGCTGGCAGTACACCCGAGTTGCTGGCCGATGCCTTGCACACCCAGGTGGCCATGCATGCGGCTTACGGCGGGGTGGTGCCCGAGCTGGCCTCGCGCGACCACATCCGCCGTGTGCTGCCGCTGACCCGGCAGGTGTTGGCGCAAAGTGGCAGCACCCTGGCCGAGGTCGATCTGATTGCCTATACACGCGGCCCGGGTTTGGCCGGGGCCTTGTTGGTGGGTGCAGGCTTCGCGGTCGCGTTGGGCATGGCGCTGGGCAAGCCCACGCTGGGCGTTCATCATCTGGAGGGCCATTTGTTGTCGCCGTTCCTGGCCGCAGACGCGCCGCAGTTTCCGTTCCTGGCCCTCCTGGTGTCTGGCGGTCACACCCAGTTGATGGCCGTGACGGCGGTTGGCCGCTATGAATTGCTGGGCGAGACCATCGACGACGCCGCTGGCGAGGCTTTCGACAAGAGTGCGAAGTTGTTGGGCCTGGGCTACCCCGGCGGGCCGGCGTTGGCCCGTTTGGCTGATGCCGGCAATGCCAAAGCCTATGCCTTGCCCCGACCGTTGTTGCACAGCCCGGACTTGAACTTTTCTTTTGCCGGCTTGAAGACGGCAGTGATGACGGCCTGGCGCAAGCTGGGCGTTGCGCCCAGTGAGCAGCAGCGCGCCGACATGGCGGCCAGCACCCAGGCCGCCATCGTCGATGTGCTGGTGGCCAAGACCTTGCGCGCCCTGGCCCAAACCGGCTTGCGCCGCGTGGTGGTGGCCGGTGGGGTCGGAGCCAACCTGCGTTTGCGCCAGACCTTGGACGCGGGTGCCGCACGGGCTGGTGCGGTCGTGCACTACCCGCCACTGGCGCTGTGCACCGACAACGGCGCCATGATCGCCGTGGCCGCAGCACTGCGTTGGCAGGCCGGACTGGCTGAGCTGAAAACCGACGGTGCGTTTGACGTCAAGCCGCGCTGGCCGTTGGCGGATATGGCTCCACCAGCGGCAACAGCCTAACGATCAATTGACAGTGATTTTTGATGCCGTCTTCAGCGTCCGCTTGGGCAGTGTCAATGCCAGCACGCCATGCTCAAGCTTGGCGTTGACGTCGGCCTCGTCCAGCTCGGTCGGCAAGACAAAGCTGCGGGCGTAGTGAGCGGCCAGTCGTTCGCGGTGGATCAGCTTGTCGGTCGCCGGCTTGGTGTCATCTGGCGCTGGCGTGCCCTGGGCCTGGGCTTGAACGGTCACCCGTCGGCCGTCCACAGACACCCGAACGTCGCCTTTGCCCACGCCTGGCAGGTCCATGTGAACGGTGTAGGCGGTGGCGTTCTCGGTCACGTCCAGGCGCGGCTTGTGGGCGCCTTCGACGCCGCCCTCGCCGCCGTCGCTATTGGCACCCTGCGATGGTTCCGGTCTGCTTTGCAAACCGTCGTTGAAAAACTGGTTCAGGCTTCGTGCCAACTGGCGCGATGAGAAGGCCGTACTGCGGGTCATGGGAATCACGAACATGGGGTCTCCTAGAATGGGCAAAGAATGTTGGTCTGTCAGTGCCGCATCGAAGTTATGCGGTTTGCTGCAGCGCCATGTTCCCTACATAAGAACGGCCTGGATGCTTTCAAGACCGTTGGTTTTCTTCTGCTTTGAGTCATTGATATGCCACAAACCCGCCGCATCTTGTTGCAATCCGGCTTGATCTTGCCGATTGTTCTTGCGCTGCCAGGCGCCATGGCGCAATCGCCGCCGCTGGCTGCCAAGACCGAGCCCATCACCCTGGCCCTCATCGAAGGCCTTTCCGGCCCCTTCGCCAACGCCGGCGAGGCCGTGTTCCGCAACCTGCTGTGGGCCACCGAGCGAATCAATCAAAGCGGTGGTGTGAAACTGCCAGGTGGCGCCCGGCCGCTGGCTTTGCTGCGCATGGACAGCAAGGGCAACACCGAAGAAGCGCTGTCGCTGTTGCGCGGCGCGCTGGACCAGCGGGTGGCCTTTGTGTTGCAAGGCAACAGTTCAGCCACTGCGTTGGCGTTGGTGGATGCGCTGGACAAACACAACGCACGTGAACCTTCGCGCCGTGCACTGCTGCTGAACTATTCCGCCGTTGAGCCAACGCTGACCAACGAGCGTTGCAGCCCTTGGCACTTTCGGTTCGATGCCCATGCCGACATGCGCCTGGCGGCCTTGACAGACGCGCTGCGAGACGACCGTGAAGTCCAGCGCCTCTACCTGTTTGGGCAGGATTACAGCTTTGGCCAACATGTGTCGCGCCAGGCCCGTGTGATGGTGGCCGCCAAACGGCCAGACATCCAGATCGTTGGCGACGAGTTGCACCCGCTGGGCCGCGTCAAGGACTTCTTGCCGTACGCTGCCAAGATCGTTGCCAGCCGTGCGCAGGCGGTGTTGACGGGCAACTGGGGTAACGACCTCACGCTGCTGGTGAAGGCCTTGCGCGAAGTGGGTTCCAACGCGCGGCTGTACACCTTCTACGGCAACGCACTGGGCGCGCCCGCAGCCATGGGCGACGCCGGCGTAGGCCGCGTGCTGGCCGTGGCCGAATGGCACCCCAACCTGGGAGGTGCCGCCTCTGATGCGTTCTACGCCGCCTTCAAGCAGCGTTTCCCTGAGCCCAAAGACGACTACGTTCATGTGCGCATGCAGGCCCTGGTTGAGATGCTCGCGCGAGCGATCGAGCGGGCAGAAAGCACCGAGGCAACGGCCGTGTCGCGCGCGCTGGAAGGTGCCGTACTCGACCCGCAGTGGCTGGGCGGCCTGCACGCTGCAAGCATGCGCGCAGCGGATCACCAACTGCAGCAGCCGCTGGTGGTCAGCGTGATGGAACGCGCCGGCTCGCCCGGCGTCAAGCACGATCTTGAAGGTTCGGGTTATGGTTTTCGCACGCTGCGGCGCTTGGACGCCGCTGCGGCCAGTCAGCCCCACAGTTGCGTGATGCCTCGGCCAGAAAAGGCGCCGGGCTGATCGTCAGGCGCGAAGTACACCCGCTGCTTGCACCAACTCCAAACCTACCCCAGTGATCCTCGTCCCATGCGCCAAGCCATCCTTGATTTGCCTGGTTCCAAGATTCGCGAAGTGGCCAATGCCGGCCTGGGTCGCAGCGATGTGCTGGCCTTCTGGTTCGGCGAGAGCGACGAAGTCACGCCCGAGCCTGTGCGCCAGGCCGCAGCGCAGTCGTTGCTGCGTGGTGAGACCTTCTATTCCCACAACCTTGGGTTGCCGGAGCTGCGTCAGGCCATCGCCCAATACACCAGTGGCCTGCATGGCGACGTTCAGGTCGACCGTGTCGCAGTCACTTCCTCGGGTGTGACGGCGTTGATGCTGGCCATGCAGATGTTGGTGGGGGCGGGTGACGAAGTGGTGGTGGTTGTGCCCGTGTGGCCCAACCTGACCGCGCAGCCCGCCATCCTGGGTGCGAAGGTGCGCCGTGTGGCGCTGCGACCCGCCAGTGGCGCGTGGGGGCTGGACATGGAAGAACTGCTCGCGGCTGTGACGCCCCGGACTCGGGTGCTGCTTGTCAATGCGCCCAATAACCCAACCGGCTGGACGATGACTCGGGCTGAACAACAGCTGTTGCTGGACCACTGCCGCAACACCGGCACCTGGATCGTGGCTGACGAGGTCTATGAGCGAGTTTTTTTTGGCGATGCCCTGGCTTCGCCCAGCTTCCTGGACATCGCCACACCCCAAGACCGCTTGATCGTGGCCCATAGTTTCAGCAAAAGCTTCTTGATGACCGGCTGGCGTTTGGGTTGGCTGGTCCTGCCCGAGGGCGGGTTGGACGCAGCCGGCAAGTTGCTTGAATTCAACAGCTCGTGTGCGCCGGTGTTTGTGCAGCGCGGGGCGCTGGCCGCGCTGGCGATGGCTGAAGAGTTCGTGCCTGGCTTGATCAACCGGCTACAAGCTGGACGCGACCGTTTGCTCGCCGGCTTGCAGCAGCTGCCAGGCGTGACAGCGGCCGTACCGCAAGGCGGCATGTACGCTTTTTTTCGGGTGGCAGGTCAAGACGACTCGTTGGCTTTCGCCCAACGATTGGTGGCCGAACATGGCCTGGGTTTGGCGCCAGGTTCGGCTTTCGGCCCAGAGGGCGAGGGCTGGTTGCGCTGGTGTTTTGCGTCAAAAGATTTGGCACGCCTGGATGCCGGCCTGGAACGGTTGGCGGGCACCGTGCGCTGAAAACGCCCTTGTTTCATTCGGCGGGCCAGGCAACAGCCTGGGCTACACTTCGCAGTTCCGCTGGGCCTCAGGGCTTGGCGGTCAGCACGGCGCCGGTTGGTTTCACTGGCGACCGCAAGTAACCCCAGGAAACCGTTTGGCAACCATTTCAGCATCGGGCTTGCAGCTCGTGCAGCGCCGGGCGGCAACTTCCTGAAGGACCTCTGGTCCCGATTCCGTAGGAAATTTCCATGACCCTGGCCATCACCGCCATCGCCGACATCGTCAAGGCAAACGCCCGGACAACCGCTGACACGGGCAGCCCAGAGGTTCAAGTTGCGCTGCTGACTGCGCGCATCAACGAACTGACGCCGCATTTCAAGCTGCACTTGAAAGACCACCATGGGCGGCGTGGCTTGTTGAAGATGGTCAACCAGCGCAAGCGTTTGTTGTCCTACCTGAAGGACATCGACGCCGAGCGCTACACCGCGCTGATCGCCAAGCTCGGTCTGCGCAAGTAAGCCCATCCCGGGCTCAGGCAGCCGCGCTGCGGCGAGCGGGCCCGGTTTCACGTTTCACCCACCCCGGCCGGCATTTGCTGTGTCATTCCATTGAAGCCATGCCAGGTGGTTTCAACGGAATGGCATCAAGCGGCCCAACCCACTGAGGACGACTCGCATGAGCATGTTCAATAAAGTCAGCAAAACCTTCGCCTGGGGCCAACACACGGTCACCCTGGAAACCGGCGAAGTCGCTCGCCAGTCCACTGGCGCGGTCGTGGTCAGCATGGGCGACACCGTGGTGCTGGCCACTGTGGTCGCCAGGACCGAGGCCAAAGCGGGCCAGGACTTCTTCCCGCTGACCGTGGACTACCTCGAGAAGACCTACGCCGCAGGCAAGATTCCCGGCAGCTTTTTCAAGCGTGAAGGCCGCCCCAGCGAGCTGGAAACCCTCACCAGCCGGTTGATTGACCGCCCCATTCGCCCGCTGTTCCCGGACGGATTCCTGAACGAAGTGCAAGTGGTCATCCATGTGCTCAGCCTGGACCCGGAAATCCAGGCCGACATTGCCGCGTTGATCGGCACCAGCGCTGCGCTCTCCATCAGCGGCATCCCTTTCAACGGCCCGATTGGCGCGGCCCGCGTGGGCTATATCAACGGCGAATACGTGCTGAACCCGGGCCAGCTGCAGTTGGCCAACAGTCAGATGGACTTGGTCGTGGCGGGCACCGAAGCGGCCGTTCTGATGGTCGAGTCCGAAGCCGACCAACTCAGCGAAGAAGTCATGTTGGGCGCCGTTGTCTTTGGCCACGAGCAAGGCAAGATCGCCATCAATGCCATTCATGAATTGGTGCGTGATGCTGGCAAGCCCGTGTGGGCTTGGGCAGCACCTGCCAAGAACGAGCCCTTCATCGCCAAGGTCACCCGTCTGGCCGAAGAGGGTCTGCGTGCGGCTTATCAGATTCGCAGCAAGCAAGCCCGCACGCAGGCTTGCCGTGCAGTGACAGCCGACACGCTGGCCAAGCTGAAGAGCGAAGGCGCTGAATTCGACAAGTCGGATGTTGAGACGCTGCTGTTCGAGATCGAAAGCCGCATCGTGCGCAGCCAGATTCTGTCGGGCGAGCCGCGCATCGACGGACGTGATACGCGCACCGTGCGCCCCATCGAGATCCGCAGCGGCGTGTTGCCGCGGGTGCACGGCTCGTCGCTGTTCACGCGTGGCGAAACCCAGGCGCTGGTGGCCGCCACACTGGGCACCGAGCGTGACGCCCAGCGCATCGACGCGCTGGCCGGTGACTTTGAAGACCGCTTCATGCTGCACTACAACATGCCCCCCTTCGCCACCGGCGAAACGGGCCGGGTGGGCAGCCCCAAGCGGCGTGAGATCGGCCATGGCCGTTTGGCCAAGCGCGCCTTGATTGCGGTGCTGCCGACCAAGGCTGACTTCCCGTACACCATGCGCGTGGTCAGCGAGATCACTGAATCGAACGGGTCATCTTCAATGGCCAGCGTCTGCGGTGGCTGCCTGAGCTTGCTCGACGCCGGTGTCCCCTTGAAAGCCCACGTGGCTGGCATCGCCATGGGCTTGATCAAGGACGGCAACCGCTTCGCTGTACTCACCGACATCCTGGGCGACGAAGATCACCTCGGCGACATGGACTTCAAGGTGGCCGGTACCAACAGCGGCATCACGGCGCTGCAGATGGACATCAAGATCCAGGGCATCACCAAGGAGATCATGCAAGTTGCGTTGGCCCAGGCCAAAGAAGCCCGTTTGCACATCCTTGGCAAGATGGTGGAAGCCGTGGGCGGCGCCAAGACCGAGGTGAGCGTGTTCGCACCGCGCCTCTACACCATGAAGATCAACCCGGAAAAGATCCGCGACATCATCGGCAAGGGCGGCGCGACCATCCGCGCGTTGACTGAAGAAACCGGTTGCACCATCGACATCGGCGAGGACGGCACGATCACCATCGCCAGTACCGATGCCGACAAGGCCGAGTTTGCGAAGAAGCGCATCACCGAGATCACGGCCGAGGCCGAAATCGGCAAGGTCTACGAAGGCCCGATCACGAAGATCCTGGACTTCGGCGCGCTGGTCAACATCTTGCCGGGCAAGGACGGTTTGCTGCACATCAGCCAGATTGCTCACCACCGGGTCGAGAACGTCACTGACTTGCTGTCTGAAGGCCAGATCGTCAGGGTCAAGGTCATGGAGACCGACGAAAAGGGCCGCATCAAACTCAGCATGAAGGCACTCCTGGACCGGCCTGAAGGCTTTGTGGAAGAAGAGCGCCCGCGCCGCGACTTTGGTGATCGTGACCGCGGTGGTGACCGTGGCGGAAGGGGTGACCGTGGCCCGCGTCGTGACCGTGAGCCGCGCGAACCCCGCGAGCCACGTGCGGATGCCGCACCCAGCGACGCGCCACGTGCTGAGCAGGGCGACGCTGGCACTCCACCGCGCCAAGACTGAGCCTTGGCCGACGTCAGCGTAAGCACCATGCGTGCCATTGAAATCGCAGGCTTTGGCGGACCCGAGGTGCTGCGTGAAGCGCAGCGTCCCGCGCCCGTGCCGGCGGCGGGCGAGTTGCTCATTCATGTTCAGGCCAGCGGCGTCAACCGTCCGGACGTGCTGCAACGCAAGGGGCTGTACCCCATGCCGCCAGGCGTGTCGGACCTGCCAGGTCTGGAAGTCGCGGGCACGGTCGCCGGTGGTGCGGTGGAAGATTTGGCCGCGGCTGGCCTGAAGGTCGGCGATGCCGTTTGTGCCCTGGTGGCTGGCGGTGGCTACGCTGAACAGTGTGTGGCGCCAGCGGGCCAATGTCTGCCCGTGCCACAGGGCTTGACCATGGTGCAGGCGGCCAGCCTGCCCGAAACATTCTTCACGGTGTGGCAGAACGTCTTTCACATCGCTGGCCTGAAGGCCGGCGAAACGCTGCTGGTGCAGGGTGGCTCCAGCGGCATTGGTGTGACCGCCCTGCAACTGGCCAAGGCCATGGGTTGTACGGTCATCGTCACGGCTGGCAGCGACGACAAGTGCGGCGCTTGTGTGGCCCTGGGTGCAGACCTCGCCATCAACTACCGTACCCAGGATTTTGTCGAGGAAACGCTGCGCGCCACCGCTGGGCGTGGCGCCAACGTGGTGTTGGACATGGTGGCAGGTGACTACCTGGGCCGTGAACTGAAGTGCATGGCCGACGACGGTCGCTTGGCCCTGATCGCTGTGCAAGGCGGCACAGCGTCACAAGTCGACGCCGGCTTGTTGCTGCGCAAACGCCTGTCGATCGTCGGCTCAACCTTGCGCCCGCGCTCGGTGGCCTACAAGACGGTGCTTGCGCAAGCCTTGCGCTCCCAGGTGTGGCCGTTGATTGAGGCCGGGCGCATCAAACCCGTCATCCACCAGGTCTTCCCGGCCGCAAGGGCTGACCTGGCGCACGCCTTGATGGAGTCCAGCACCCATGTCGGCAAGATCGTTCTGAACTGGCAGACCTGAAGGCGCACCTGCCATGACCCTGCGCAAGAAGCTCATCGTTGGCAACTGGAAGATGCATGGCAGCCGGCCTGCGAATGCCGCGTTGTTGGCGGACATTCTTGCGGCCCGGCCTTTCACCGCCGACGTGGCGGTGTGCGTGCCGTTTGTCTACCTGACCGAGGCGGCGGCCACCTTGGCCAGCAGCGACCTGCGCTGGGGCGCGCAAGACGTGTCGGCG
>Ga0335394_10004066_pt1 | contig 16634 bp, 12 predicted proteins | sample MAT03_FD_205741 | JGI IMG/M metagenome (GOLD analysis project Ga0335394, IMG submission 205741) | Freshwater microbial communities from Lake Fryxell liftoff mats and glacier meltwater in Antarctica - MAT-03 (spades assembly) (version 2) ... | reverse complement strand
GTCGCCGCGCACGAAGACGATGCGTGCCGGGCTGCAGTTGGCCGAGGTCGGGCCCCACTTGAGCAGATCCCACAGCGCATATAGCGTGCTGTCGGGCAGCGGGTCGGGGAAGTAGCCGTTGTGCGTGCGCGCTTCGGTGAAGAGCTGTTCTGTGCTGGTGTTCATCGGACAATTGTCGGGTGTTCCAACCCTCGCAGAATGACGTCCGCCGCTTCTTCTGCAGCGCCCATGCGCGCTGGCGCGAAGGTCTGCCGCTGGATGCGATGCAGTCGATCGCCGCGCGCTGGATCGCCGAGCACCCTGAGCACCACGATGAACTGGCCGACGAGGCCGCCGCGCTGGCGGCCGTCTACAGCGTCGAGGTCGGACGCGCCAATCCCTTCCTGCACCTGTCGATGCATCTGAGCCTGGAGGAGCAGTGCGCCATCGACCAGCCGACCGGCATCCGCCAGGCGGTTCAACTGCTGGCTGCCCGCCGTGGTGGTCTGCACGCCGCGCACCACGAGGCGATGGAGTGCCTGGGCGAGATGGTCTGGGCGGCGCAGCGCAGCGGGCTGCCGCCCGACGGGCAGGCCTACCTGGAGTGCGTGCGCAGGCGCTCGACGAGGGATTGAGCCGTCCGCCAGCTGGCGTCTCGCGGCATCAGCGCACCAGCTCGACCGCCGGCTCGTCGCCGCGACCGAGCAGGCGCAGCGCCTGGTGGATCAACTCGTGCGCATCGGCGGTGACGGCACTGGCGCCCCGCTGCAACAAGGTGTCCGCCTGCGCCAGCATGCGCAGGCCGGCATAGACGATGACCGGCGGGCCGGCGCGGCGCAGGGCCGGGTGCGCGAGGAAGTCTTGCCCGGCGGCGCGCGAGGCGTCCGATGAGCCGGTGCGTGCAAGGTCGGTGATCACCAGGTCGTAGCGCTCGTTCTCCAGCTGCGCCAGCGCTTCGCGGGTGGACACCACGTTGTCGAAGACCAGCCCGTGCGGGCGCAGCGCGTCGCGTTCGGCCTCGTTGTTGGCTGGTTGGTCATCCACCCACAGGACACGTGCGGCGGCTCGGGGCGCCGTGGCCAGCAAAGGCAGCGCCGTGACCAGTGCATCCACGTCCGGCCCCAGACTGGCCCGGCGCAGCGCGTAGGCGTTGCGCCGCGTGAACCAGCGCAGCGCCGGCGGCATCGATTCATCGGCGGGCATCGCCGCGCCATCCACCAGCACCGGCACCACCGCCGCGCCGTGAAAGCGCGCGCGCCGCCACTCGAAGGCGACGACGTTGTCGCTGTTGTGCAGCCGCTGCACGTCGAAGGTCGGTCCGACCAGCGCCAGCACCACATTCGAGCGCTCGATGGCCTGCTGGATGACGTCGCGGTAGGCCTCGCCGCCGCCGATGCTGCCGGTATCGATGAAGCTGCCGCAGCCGGCGGCGCGCAGCGCATAGCCCAGCAGGTGAGCCGCCCACAGCGTGTCGGCGCGCTGGTAGGAGACGAAGGCCTGCACCGCCGGCCCCGGCTAGTGCACGCGCCCGGGCCGCGCGCCGCCGGCCAGCACCTGCGCCAGTTCGGCCAGGCTCTGCAGGTTGTGCGCGGGCAGGAAGAGGTCCACATGCGGCAGCATCGCCTTGATGCCGCCGGCGCGCGGCTCGAAGGCATCGAAGCGCAGCAGCGGGTTCAGCCAGATCAGCCGGCGGCAGCTCTTGTGCAGGCGCTCCATCTCGAAGCTCAGCTCGGCCGTATGGCCGTGCTCGAGGCCGTCGGTGACCAGCAGCACGGTCGCCCGCCCGGGCAGCACGCGGCGCGCCCAGCGCTGGTTGAACTCGTGCAGGCAGGTGCTGATGCGGGTGCCGCCGGACCAGTCTTCGACCTCGCGCACGACCCGCGAGACGGCCACGTCCGGGTCGCGCTGGCGCAGGCTGCGCGTGGTGCGGGTCAGGCGGGTGCCGAAGACGAAGCTCTCGACGCGCGCGTCGGCATGCCCGAGCGCATGCGTGAAGTGCAGCAGCATGCGCGAGTAACGGCTCATCGAGCCCGAGATGTCGGCCAGCACCACCAGCGGCGCGGGCTGGCGGCGCGGCTGGCGCCAGCGCAGGCCGGCCAGATCGCCGCCGTGGCGGGCCATGTCGCGCAGCGTGGCGCGGGCATCGGGCCGGCCGGGGTGCGCGGCCGGCCGCAGCCGCCGCGTGAGCAGCGGCTCGAACAGCGGCGCCAGGCGCTTGAGCATCTGCTGCGCGGCGCGCCACTCGTCGCTGGTCATGGTCTCGAAGTCGGCTTTCTGCAGCCTCTCGCGCTCGCTCCACGTCATCGTGGTCTCGATCTCCAGTTGCTCCGGCGGCGGCGGCTGCGGGGCGTTGGGCTGGTGCGGGAACATCGCCTCGGCCAGCCGCCGGTTCTCGGCCGGCGCCGGGGTCGTGTTCTCCTTGGCCTGCACCCGCGGCAGCAGCATCGCCATCATGCGGCCGGTGAGATCCGGGTCGCGCCAGAACAGCTGGAAGGCCTGCTCGAAGAGCTCGCGGTGCTCGACGCGGTCGATGAAGCAGGCCGCCAGCGTGTCGTGGAAATCGCCCCGGGTCTGCATCGTGCCCACCTGCAGCGCCTGCAGCGCGAGCTGGATGCGGTCGCTGCCCAGCGGCAGCCCGGCGGCGCGCAGCACGCGGCCGAAGTGCATCACGTTCTCGGCCAGATGGCCGGGCAGCTCGGCCGGGGTGGGCAGCATCGTCGGTGCGCCGGGAGATCAACCCTGGGCGGCGGCCTTGACCTGGTCGAGCAGCCGCTTGGCCTCGCTGCCCTGCACCTTGGCGATGTCGTCCTGATACTTCAGCAACACGCCCAGCGTCTGGTTGATCGTCTCGGGGTCGAGCACCAGCGCATCGAGCTCCATCAGCGCGCGCGTCCATTCGATGGTCTCGGCGATGCCGGGCAGCTTGTAGAGCTCGATGCTGCGCAGACGCTGCACGAAGCCGACGATCTCGCGCGACAGCCCGGCGCGCGCGCCAGGCACGCGGCGCTGCAGGATGGCCAGTTCACGCGCGGCGTCGGGGAAGCCCACCCAGTGGTACAGGCAGCGGCGCTTGACTGCGTCGTGGATCTCGCGCGTGCGGTTGCTGGTGAGCACGACGATCGGCGGCGTGACCGCCTTTACCGTGCCGTACTCCGGGATGGTGATCTGGAAGTCGCTCAGCACTTCGAGCAGGAAGGCCTCGAAGGGCTCGTCGGCGCGGTCGAGCTCGTCGATCAGCAGCACCGGCGGCACGGGCTGCGCCGGGTCGATCGCCTGCAGCAGCGCGCGGCGGATCAGGAAGCGGTCGCCGAAGAGTTCATGTGCCAGCGCGTTGCGACCGCCCTCCGCTTCGGCCAGCCGGATCTCGAGCATCTGACGGGCGTAGTTCCATTCATAGGCCGCGCCGGCCAGGTCGAGCCCTTCGTGGCACTGCAGGCGGATCAGCGGGCGGCCCAGCATGGTGGCCAGCGTCTTGGCGATCTCGGTCTTGCCGGTGCCGGGCTCGCCTTCCAGGAACAGCGGGCGCTGCAGGCGCAAGGCGAGGAAAGCGGTGGTCGCGAGTGCGCGCTCGGCCACATAGTCATGCGCCAGCAACTGCGCGGCGGTGTCGTCGATGCTCTGGGGCAGGGGGCTCATCGGGGCTCGTCGGAGCGTCAAGGGACGTCGCAAATGAAGAACGCCGGCCCGCAAGGTGGCCGGCGTTCGGCGTTCAGGGTGCCGGTGGTCAGCTTGCTGCCACCGCCCGCCCTGCCAGCACCGGGATCAGCGCGGCACGGTATTCGGCCGAGCCGTGCAGGTCGTTGTTCAGGCCGTCGGCGCTGACCGTTGCGCCGGCCAGCGCTGCGGCTGACCAGTCGGCGGCCAGCTTCGTCTCGAGCCCTGATTCGCGGTAGACCACCGCGCCGGCCCCGGTGACGGCCACGCGCACGCCGCCCGCGCCATGGCTGACGAACACGCCGACCAGCGAGAAGCGGCTGGCCGGCTGCTTGAACTTCTGCCACGCGGCCTTGGCAGGGATCGGGAAGCTGACCGCCGTGATGATCTCGCCCTCGGCCAGCGCCGTGGTGTACAGGCCGAGGAAGAAGTCGTCGGCAGCAATCGTGCGGCTGTTGGTGTGCACGGTGGCGCCCAGGCCCAGCACGGCAGCCGGGTAGCAGGCGGCGGGGTCGTTGTTGGCCAGGCTGCCGCCGATCGTGCCGCGGTTGCGCACCTGCCGGTCGCCAATGCGGCCGGCCAGGTCGGCCAGCGCCGGGATGGCCGCTTGCACCTCGGCCGAGGCGGCGACGGCGGCATGCGTGGTGGCCGCGCCGATGGTCACGGTGCCACTGGCGACCGTGATGCCCTTGAGCGCAGCGATGCCACCCAGGTCGACCAGCGCCGAGGGCGCAGAGAGCCCCAGCTTCATCGACGGGATCAGGCTCTGGCCGCCGGCCAGCAGACGGGCGTCGGCGGTCATGCCGGCGGCGGCGGCGTCGGCCACGCTGGAGGGGGTGTGGTAAGCGAAGGCTTGCATGGTGTGTGTTCTCCGGTGCGGGTTCAGGCAGCGCTGCGGGCAGCCTGCCAGACGACGTGCGGGGTGGCGGGCATCGACAGGTTCTTGATGCCCAGCGCGTGGCAGATGGCGTTGATGACGGCCGGCGGGCTGCCGATCGCCCCGGCCTCGCCGCAGCCCTTCACACCCAGCGGGTTGTGCGTGCAGGGCGTGCCCTTGGCGGTCTCGACGGTGAAGTGCGGAATGTCGTCGGCGCGCGGCATTGTGTAGTCCATGTAGCTGCCGCTGATCAGCTGGCCCTCGTCGTCGTAGACGCCGTGTTCGAGCATCGCCTGCCCGATGCCCTGCGCCAGACCGCCGTGCACCTGGCCCTCGACGATCATCGGGTTGATCACGTTGCCGAAGTCGTCCACCGCGGTGAAGCGCTCGATGCGCGTGACGCCGGTGGCCGGGTCGACCTCGACCTCGCAGACATAGCTGCCGGCAGGGTAGGTGAAGTTGCTCGGGTCGTAGAAGGCGTTCTCGTTCAGCCCGGGCTCGAGCTTGTCGTGCGGGAAGTTGTGCGGCACGTAGGCGGTCAGCGAGACCTGCGCGAAGGGCACGCTCTTGTCGGTGCCGGCCACCTTGAACAGGCCGTTCTCGAACACCACGTCGGTATCGGCGGCCTCCATCAGGTGGGCGGCGATCTTCTTGCCCTTGGCGATCACCTTGTCCAGCGCCTTGACGATGGCGGTGCCGCCCACGGCCAGCGAGCGGCTGCCGTAGGTGCCCATGCCGAACAGCACCTTGCCGGTGTCGCCATGCTCGATGTTGATGTCCTCCATCGGGATGCCCAGCTTGTCGGCCACCACCTGCGCAAAGGTGGTCTCGTGGCCCTGGCCGTGGCTGTGGCTGCCGGTGAAGACGGTCACCTTGCCCGTGGGATGCACGCGCACCTCGCCGGCCTCGAACAGGCCGGCACGCGCGCCGAGCGCGCCCGCCACCGCCGACGGCGCAATGCCGCAGGCCTCGATGTAGCAGCTGTAGCCCAGACCACGCTTCATGCCCTGCTCCGCACTGGCTGCCTTGCGCGCGGCGAAGCCGGCCACATCGGCGAGTTCGAGCGCGCGCGTCAGCGTGGCGTTGTAGTCGCCGGTGTCGTAGGTCAGGCCCACCGGCGTGGCGTAGGGAAAGGTGGTGATGAAGTTGCGCCGGCGCAGTTCAGCCGGGTCGATGCCCAGTTCGTGCGCTGCCGTCTCCACCGTGCGCTCCACCGTGTAGGTGGCCTCGGGCCGGCCGGCGCCGCGGTAGGCGTCCACCGGGGCGGTGTTGGTGAACACCGCGTCCACCGTGACGCAGATCTTCGGCGTGCTGTACTGCCCGGCCATCAGCGTGGCGTACAGGATCGTCGGCACGGCCGTCGAGAAGGTCGACAGGTAGGCGCCCAGGTTGGCCTGGGTGTGCACACGCATGGCGAGGAATTTGCCGTCCTTGTCGAGCGCGAGTTCGCTCGTCGTCAGGTGATCGCGGCCATGGGCGTCGGAGAGGAAGCTCTCGCTGCGCTCGGCCGTCCACTTGATCGGCCGGCCGACCTGCTTGCTGGCCCAGACCAGCGCCGTCTCTTCGCCGTAGAGGAAGATCTTGCTGCCGAAGCCGCCGCCGACATCGGGTGCGACGACGCGCATCTTGTGCTCGGGGATGCCGAGCACGAAGGCGCACATCAGCAGCCGCTCGACGTGCGGGTTCTGGTTGGCCACGTACAGCGTGTACTCCTCGCTGCTCGGGTTGTAGGCCGCGTTGGCGGCGCGCGGCTCGATCGCGTTGGGTACCAGCCGGTTGTTGCGAAAGGTCAGCGTGGTGACGTGGGCCGCGGTCTTGAAGGCCTCGTCCGTGCCGTCCTTGTCGCCGATGCTCCACAGGTAGCAGCGGTTGTCCGGTGATTCGTCGTGCAGCGCCGGCGCGCCGGCCGCCTTGGCCACATCCGACACCGCGCCGAGCACCTCGTAGTCCACCTCGATCAGCGCCACGGCAGCCTTGGCCTGGTCGATGCTGTCGGCCACCACCAGGGCCACGCGGTCGCCCACGTAGCGCACCTTGCCGTCGGCCAGGATGGGGTGGCGCGGCTCTTTCATCGGCGTGCCGTCGATGTTGTTGATCAGCCAGCCGCAGGGCAGGCCGCCGACGGCCTTGAAGTGTTCGCCGGTGTAGATGGCGACCACCCCGTCGGCCGCCTCGGCAGCGGTGGTGGAGATCGAGGTGATGCGCGCGTGCGCATGCGGGCTGCGCAGGAAGACCCCGTAGGCCTGCTGCGGCAGCACGATGTCGTCGGTGTACTGCCCGCGGCCGGTGAGGAAGCGCCCGTCCTCGCGGCGAAGGACGCTCTGGCCGATGAAATTCTGGCGTGCATTCATGTTGAAGGCTCCTGTGGGCGGGCTCAGGCCGTGGCGGCCTGTTGCACCGCGCGGACGATGTTCTGGTAGCCGGTGCAGCGGCAGAAGTTGCCTTCCAGCCCTTCGCGGATCTGCGTCTCGGTAGCGTGCGGGTGGTGCTTGACCAGGTCGATCGCGCTCATCACCATGCCCGGGGTGCAGAAGCCGCACTGCAGGCCGTGGCAGGCGTTGAAGGCGGCCTGCATCGGGTGCATCGTGCCGTCGGCGCCGGCCAGGCCCTCGATGGTGGTCAGCGCCATGCCCTCGGCCTGCACGGCCAGCATGTTGCAGGCCTTCACCGCATGGCCATCCAGGTGCACGGTGCAGGCGCCGCACTGGGCGGTGTCGCAGCCGACATGGGTGCCGGTCAGGCGAAGGTGTTCGCGGATGAAATCCGTCAGCAGCGTCTGCGGCGATACCTCGCGTTTGACGCGCTTGCCGTTGACGGTCAGGGTGAGCATGGACATGACAGCGTCTCCTCGTTCTGGGTTCTTGGGTTCTGGGGCAGTGAGTGTTTTACCCCACGGTGCGCTTGCGTTCCATGACGGAACGTTGACGACGCTGCTGCGCACCGCCGCGTGAAGACGCGGATGGCAGCACCGGCCCTGGGGATCCAGCAGGCAGCATAGGGGCTGGCCGCCCCCGCGCATCAGGGAAAGCGCCTAGGCGCACCCCCACGGTCGGCAAGACCGAGGCAGCGGGCGTGGCGGGCGCGGGTGCCCGCGCGGCGTCGCTACTCGTTGCTGACCGCGCGCACTTCGGCGATCGCGGTGGCGCCGGAGAGCACCTTCTCGATGCCGTCCTGGCGCAGCGTGCGCATGCCTTCGGCCATCGCCGCGTGCTGCAGTTGTTCGGCGCGCGCGCCGGTCTGGATCAGGTGGCGCAGATCGCGCGATCCGCACATCAGTTCGTGCACCGCGGCGCGGCCGCGAAAGCCGGTGCCGTCGCAGTGTGTGCACCCCGGGCCATGGAAGTGGCGCAGCTTGCCGTTCTGGCCGAAGCGGGCCACCCAGTCGGCCAGCACGGCGTCGCGCGTGGGCGCGTTCTCGACCCGGTTGAAGCCGTGCATGTAGTCGGCCAGCAGTTCGTCGGTCTGCTCGGCGCTGGCGTCAGTGGCCACCACGCAGTGCTTGCAGATGCGCCGCACCAGCCGCTGCGCGAGCACGGCCAGCAGCGCGTCGGCGAAGTTGAACGGGTCCATGCCCATGTCGAGCAGGCGCGTCACGGTCTCGGGTGCGCTGTTGGTGTGCAACGTGGACAGCACCAGGTGGCCGGTGAGCGAGGCCTCGACGGCGATCTGCGCTGTTTCGCGGTCGCGGATCTCGCCGACCATGATGACGTCCGGGTCGGCACGCAGGAAGGCGCGCAGCGCGCCGGCAAAGGTCCAGCCGATCCTCGCGTTGACCTGCACCTGGCGCAGCCCGGTCTGGGTGATCTCGATCGGGTCTTCGGCGGTCCAGATCTTGCGCTCGGGGGTGTTGATGTAGCCCATCGCCGAGTGCAGCGTGGTCGTCTTGCCCGAGCCGGTGGGGCCGACGCAGAGCATCATGCCGTAGGGCCGCGCGACGGCCGATTTGACGCGCTGCAGGTTCGGCGGGCTGAGGTTCAGGCTGTCCAGCGGCAGCGGCTTGGCGGAAGCCAGCAGCCGCATGACCACGTCCTCCAGCCCGCCCTGCGTGGGAATGGTCGCCACGCGCAGTTCGAGCTTGGTGCCCGGCGCGAAGCGGGCAAAGTTGATCTTGCCGTCCTGCGGCTTGCGGCGCTCGGAGATGTCGAGATCGCACATGATCTTGATGCGCGCGATCACCGGGTTGCGGTAGGTGTAAGGCAGCTCCAGATAGGGCTTGAGGATGCCATCGCGCCTGAAGCGGATGCGCACCTTGTCCTTGCCCGGCTGGCACTCGATGTGGATGTCCGACACGCCCTGGCCCTTGGCTTCCAGGATCATGCTGTTGATCAGCCGCACGAGCGAGTTGTCGGACTGCTCGATCGGGCGTGCTTCGTCGGCCAGCCCGCGTTCGTCGGCGTTCTGCTCCAGCGTGGCCAGCAGTTCGCTGGCGTCCACCTGGTTGGCGTCGGCCGCCTCGCCGCCGGAGTCCTGGAACTCCAGCTGCGACATCGCGCCTTCGGCGCCGATCTTCTCGTAGGCGCGGTCGATGGCGCCCTTGAGGTCACGCGCCAGCGCCAGCACCGGCATCACCTTGCGCTGCACCAGGAACTCGATCTCGTCGATGGCCTCGCCGCGGCTCGGGTCCTCCAGCGCCACCACCAGTCGGCCCTCGCGCGCCATCAGCGGCAGGGCCAGCAGCCGCTTGGCGATGGCGAAGGGCAGACGCGCCAGTGCCGCGGTATCGACCGGGAACTGCTTGACGTCGACCATCGGGTAGCCCATCTTGCGCGATAGCGCAGACTGCAGATCCTCGCGCGAGATCAGGCCCTTGCGCAGCAGCAGTTCGCCCAGCGGCACGCCGCGTTCCTGGCGCTGCTGCGAGAGGGCGTCGTCGAGCTGCGCCGCCGTGACGTAGCCGAGCGCAGTCAGCGCCTCGCCGATGCGCACCATCGGCATGCGCGCCTGGTTCTCCAGCGCCTCGCCCAGCTGTTCCGGGGTGACGATCTGCCGGCCCAGCAGCACATCGCCGATCTTCTTGGCGCGGATGTCGCGCTGCTCCTGCACCACGCGCTCAACCTGCGCGGCGGTGGCGGCGTTGCCGGCCACCAGCACCTCGCCGATGCGCCCGCCGATCTCGACGCTGTCGTACACGCCGCGCGGCAGGAAGCTTCGGCGCACCGTGCCCACGGTATCCACCGGTTCGAAGAGGAAGAGTCCGTAATCGTTTTCGCGGTATCCCACGGTGCGGCCGGTCAGCGGCTCGCGGCCCTTGAGCAGCACGCGGAAGGGCACGTGGTCGGGCCGCGGCGGCGGGATGTTGGCAGGCGTGGGCAGCGGCGCCAGAGGCAGCAGCAGCAGCAGCCGGCGAAACTGCGCGAAGCGCACCGGCACCGCGTTGCGCGAAGGCGGAACCTGCACACGCACCATCAGCGCGTCGAGGTCGAAGTCGATCAGCCGGCCGTGCAGCACCTTGCCGTTGGTGCCCTCGATCTCGCACGGTTCCGGTTCGATAGCGCAGGTGGGTGCCGGATAGAAGGAAAACGGGGGAGTCGGCCAGGCGAAGGGCTCCCGGTGGGGGGCGGCCAGCGGCGACGCCCCCGTCTGCAGCGGCATCGGCTCGGTCTGGCTGCTCTCTTCGCCCTCGATCGGCACCAGCGAAAACGGAAGATTGGACAGGTCAGACATGGCGGCGCGAATCCGGCAGTTGCAACCGATCCTAGAGCCGGGCGCGCCATGGGCATGCCCTGAACTGGCCGGTCTGCCGGGGCCAGATGTGCCCGCAGCGCCCTATCGCATCTGCGCGGGCAGGAAAGTGACGATCTGCGGAAAGACGTAGATCAGCCCGATGGCTGCCGCCAGCAGGAAGAAGAAGGGCAGCGTCACCTTGGCGATCCAGCCGATGTTGCGCTGCGTCATGCCTTGCAGCACGAACAGGTTGAATCCGATCGGCGGCGTGATCTGCGCCATCTCCACCACCAGCACGATGAAGATGCCGAACCACAGCGGGTCGATGCCAGCTTTCTGGATGGTGGGCAGGATCACGCCCATGGTCAGCACCACCATGCTGATGCCGTCGAGGAAGCAGCCGAGCACGATGAAGAACACCATCAGCATCAGCAGCAACTGGAACTGGCTCAGGCCCAGTGTGGCGATCCACTCGGCCAGATGGCGCGGCAGCCCGATGTAGCCCATGCTCAGCGTGAGAAAGGCGGCGCCGGCCAGGATCAGCGCAATCATGCAGTACAGCCGGGTGCCGCCGACCAGCGAATCGACGAAGGTACGCCATGACAGCGCGCCCTGCACCGCCGAGATGACCAGCGCGCCCACCACGCCCAGTGCCGCCGCCTCGGTGGCGGTGGCCACACCGGTGTAGATGCTGCCAAGCACGGCGGCCACCAGCAGCAGCACCGGGATCAGGTGGCGCGACTCGCGGATCTTCTCCGCCAGCGTGGGCTGAGAATCCGCCGGCGGCACCAGTTCCGGGTGGCGCAGTGCCCAGAACACCACGTAGCCGGAGAACAGCATCGCCAGCATGATGCCGGGCAGGACGCCGGCAATGAACAGCTGCGCGATGGAGACCTCGGCGCTGACGCCGTAGACGATCATGATGATCGAAGGCGGGATCAGCAGCCCCAGCGTGCCGGCGCCGGCCAGCGATCCGATCGAGATGCCGTCGGGGTAGCCGCGGCGCTTGAGCTCGGGCAGGCTCATCTTGCCGATGGTGGCGCAGGTGGCGGCGCTCGAGCCCGAGACGGCAGCGAAGATCGCGCAGCCGACCACGTTCACGTGCAGCAGGCGTCCGGGCAGCGACTGCATCCAAGGCGCCAGGCCGCGGAACATGTCCTGGCTCAGGCGGGTGCGAAAGAGGATCTCGCCCATCCAGACGAAGAGGGGCAGCGCGGTCAGCGTCCAGCTCGAGGCGCTGCCCCAGATGGTGATCGCCATCGCGTCGCCGGCCGGGCGCGCGCTGAACAGCTGCATGCCGATCCAGGCCACGCCGGCCAGCGTGAGACCGATCCAGACGCCGCTGGCCAGGATCAGGAACAGCGCGCCGATCAACAGCAGCGAGATGCCGATATCGCTCATTCGTTAAGTGACGCTTCTTCGCTCACCCTCTGCACGCGGCGCCCCTGCAACTCGAGCACCAGCTCGTCGACGAAAGCGATCAACAGGATCAGCATGCCCAGCGCCATGCTGATCTGTGGAATCCACAGCGGCGTGGCGTCGTTGCCGGTGGAGATGTCCTTGAACTGATGCGACTGCCAGGCCAGACGGATGCTGTAGAACGCGAACAGCGCCGACAGCGCGCAGGCCGCCAGCAGCGACCAGAGCTCCATCACGCGGCGCAGGCCGCCCGACAGCGCTCCCAGCAGGATCGTCACGCGGATGTGCTCGCCGCGCTTGAGCGTGTGCGCCAGCGCCAGAAAGCCGGCGCCGGCCATCAGATAGCCCGCGTAAGCATCGGTGCCCGGCACGTGGAAGTGCAACTGCCGCCCGAGGATGCCCAGCAGCACCATCACCAGCAGCCCGACCATGAAAACCCCGGCCAGCCAGGACGCGCTGTCGTACACGCCGTCAAGCAGGCGGCGCATCGTTGCGGCGGGCCGGGGGTGTGGGAGTGGTGCAGGGACGATGCGCGCCGGCGGGCCTTCAGCTCACCTCTGGAAGGCGTCCACCAGTTGCTTGCCCTCGGCGCCGGACTTCTCCAGCCATTCCTTGAGCAGCGTGTCGCCGACCTTCTTCAAGTCGGCCGTCAGTGCCGCCGGGGGCGGCAGGATCTGCATGCCGCCGGCCCTCAGCTTGTCCAGGCTGTCGGTATTGGCGCGCCGGCTGGCCGCCCAGCCGCGTGTCTCGGCGTCAGCGCCGGCCTTCATCACCGCATCCTGCGTCGGCTTGTCCAGTGCGTTGAAGGCCGCACGATTGACGAGCACGACGTTCTTCGGCAGCCAGGCCTGGGTGTCGTACCAGAACTTGACATGCTCGTGCAGCTTGGCGTCCCAGCCGGTCGAGCCCGAGCTGATCATGCTTTCGACGACGCCCGTCGCAAAGGCCTGGCTGACCTCGGCCGCCTGAACGGTAACGGGCTGTGCGCCGACCAGTTCGCCGATGCGCGCGGTGGCCGGGCTGTAGGCGCGCCACTTGATGCCGCGCAGATCGGCCGCGTTGGCGAGCGGCTTCTTGCTGTACACGCCCTGCGGCGGCCACGGCACCGAATACAGCACCATCATGCCCTGCTCGGCCAGCTTCCTTTCCAGCATCGGCTTCTGCAGGCGCCACAGCTTGGCCGCCTCGTCGTAGCTGTCGGCCAGGAAGGGCAGGCCGTCGGCGCCGAAGATCTGCCACTCGTTCTGGAAATTCACGAGCAGGATCTCGCCGGCCTGCGCCTGCCCGCCTTGCACGGCGCGCTTGATCTCTGGCGCCTTGAACAGCGACGCGCCCGCGTGCACGGTGATCTTGAGCTTGCCGCCCGAGGCGCGGTCGACATCATTGGCGAAGGCGACCAGGTTCTCGGTGTGGAAGTTGGTCGCCGGGTAGGCGGACGGCAGATCCCATTTGATCTGGGCGTGTGCGGCGGCGGCGGCCAGCATGGCGGCCGCAACAAGGGTACGGGGCAGCAGCTTCATCGATGGTCCTCGGAGTGTGGCAACGAACGGGTCGGAATGACAGGGCGGCAAGCATGCGACGTGCCGCCTCTGGCCGCACCCCGGGTGTTCCCGGATGTGTCAACTCAGTGATTGAAGTCTAGAAGCCGATCGGATAAATTGTCAACAAATCATCTTCATCTTGTCGACATGTCAGTGAAAACACCGAGGACAGCGAGACGCGGCACCAGGGCGCCCGGTGCGGCCCGCGCGGGCGGCATCGTGTCGTCTTTGCACCTGGTGTCCCCGCGCAGCGTCGAGCTGTCGGAGTTCGAGTTCGGTCTCATCGTGTCGTGGAACGCCTTCGCGCGTTGGGCTGTGCGCTGTATGGCCGCGGCCGGCTGTGCCGATCTGACGATCACCGACGTGCTGCTCTTGCACAACCTGTGCCACCGAGCCCGTGGCAAGAAGCTGGCGGACATCGGCTTCATGCTGAACTACGAGGACACGCACGTGGTGGCCTACTCGCTGAAGAAGCTGGTGGCTGCGGGGCTGGCCCACGCCGGGCGCGTTGGCAAGGAAGTCTTCTACAGCCCCACTGCGCAGGGCGAGGCCTTCGTGCAGCAGTACCGGGCTGTGCGCGAGGAGTGCCTGGTGGCCAGCCTGGACACCGAGCTCAACGCCGACATCGGCGAACTCGCGCGGCTGCTGCGCACCATGTCGGGCATGTACGACCAGGCGGCTCGCGCCGCCACCTCGCTGTGAGCGCCGCCATGGGGCGGCCTGTGCACCACCTGATCAGCTTCATCGAGGAGCGCTTGACACCATGACGAACCCCCGCTGGCAGTTCTGGATCGACCGTGGCGGCACCTTCACCGACGTGGTCGGCCGCACGCCCGAGGGCGCTCTGCGCACACTCAAGCTGCTGTCGGAGAACCCCGACCAGTACGCCGATGCGGCGGTCGAGGGCATCCGCCGCCTGCTCGGCCTGGCGCCCGGCGAGGCGATCACGCCGGACCGCGTGGAGTGCGTGAAGATGGGCACCACCGTGGCCACCAACGCGCTGCTCGAGCGCAAGGGCGAGCGCACGCTGCTCATCACCACGCGCGGCTTTGCCGATGGCTTGCGCATCGCCTACCAGAACCGGCCGCGGCTGTTCGACCGCCAGATCGTGCTGCCCGAGTTGCTGTACGAGCGCGTGGTCGAGGCCGACGAGCGGCTCGGCGCCACCGGCGAGGTGCTGCAGCCGTTGGCGCTGGACGCGCTGCGTGGGCCTTTGCAGGCCGCGCGCGAAGCCGGCATCACCGCCTGTGCCATCGTCTTCATGCACGGCTGGCGCTTCACCGCGCACGAGGCCGCCGCCGCCGCGCTGGCGCGCGAAATGGGCTTCACGCAGGTCAGCGTCTCGCACGCGGTGAGCCCGCTGATGAAGCTGATCCCGCGCGGCGACACCACGGTGGTGGACGCCTACCTGAGCCCGATCCTGCGCCGCTATGTCGACCGCGTCGCCGGCCAGATGCCCGGCGTGCCGCTGTTCTTCATGCAAAGCAGCGGCGGGCTGACCGAGGCGCACCGCTTCCAGGGCAAGGACGCGATCCTCTCCGGCCCGGCCGGCGGCATCGTCGGCATGGTGCGCACCGCGCTGGCGGCCGGCCACGGGCAGGTGATCGGCTTCGACATGGGCGGCACTTCCACCGACGTGAGCCACTTCACCGGCGGGGCGGCAGGCGAGTTCGAACGCGCCTTCGAGACCCAGGTGGCCGGTGTGCGCATGCGTGCGCCGATGATGAGCATCCACACCGTGGCCGCTGGTGGCGGCTCGATCCTGCACTTCGACGGCGCGCGGCTGCGCGTGGGGCCCGACAGCGCAGGCGCCAACCCGGGCCCGGCCTGTTACCGCCGTGGCGGGCCGCTGGCGGTGACGGATGCCAACGTGATGCTCGGCCGCGTGCAGCCGGCTTGGTTCCCGGCCGTCTTCGGCCCGCGCGGCGACGAGCCGCTGGACCGAGACGGCGTGGTCACGAAGTTCGGGGCGCTGGCCGCGGAGGTGCAGGCGAGTGGCGATGACGCCTCGCCCGAGTCGCTGGCCGAGGGCTTCTTGCGCATCGCGGTGCAGAACATGGCCAACGCCGTCAAGCGCATCTCTGTCGCGCGCGGCTACGACGTCACGCGCTACACCTTGCAGTGCTTCGGCGGCGCCGGCGGGCAGCATGCCTGCGCGGTGGCCGATGCGCTGGGCATGTCGCGCGTCTTCATCCACCCGCTGGCCGGGGTGCTCAGCGCCTACGGCATGGGCCTGGCCGACCAGATCGCGATGCGCGAGGCCTCGCTCGAGCAGCCGCTGGATGGCGCCGGGCTGCACGCCGCGAACGCGCTGCTCGAGCGGCTGGCCGGCGCTGCCACCGAAGAGCTCGAGGCGCAGGGCGTGGCGCCCGCAGCGATCACACTGCGCCGCCGGCTGCACCTGCGCTACGACGGCTCCGATACCGCGCTGGTGGTGCCGCTGGGCGAACTGCCCGAAGCGCGGCGCGATTTCGAGACCGCCTACCGACAGCGCTTCGCCTTCCTGATGCCTGGGCGAGGCCTCGTCGTCGAGGCCGTGTCGGTGGAGGCCGCGGCGGCCGGCGAGACGCATGTCGTGACGGCGGGCGAGGTCGCTGTGCCGCACTCGGCGCAGCCGGCGGCCTGGGTGCGCATGCACGCAGAAGGCGCCTGGCACGACGCGGCGCTGCACGTGCGCGAGCAGTTGAAGGCCGGAGCCGCCATCGACGGCCCGGCCGTCATCGCCGAGCGCAACGCGACCACCGTCGTCGAACCCGGCTGGCGCGCCGTGCTTGCCGCCGGCGGCGCATTGGAACTGCAGCGCGTGCAGCTTCGCGTGCAGGCCCAGGCGCAGGGCATCCGCGCAGACCCGGTGATGCTCGAAGTCTTCAACAACCTGTTCATGAACATCGCCGAGCAGATGGGGCTGCGGCTGCAGAACACCGCCTACTCGGTGAACATCAAGGAGCGGCTCGATTTCTCGTGCGCGCTGTTCAGCGCCGCCGGCGAGCTGATCGCCAACGCGCCGCACATGCCGGTGCACCTGGGCTCGATGAGCGAGAGCATCAAGACCGTGATCGAGCGCAACCCGGTCATGCAGCCGGGTGATGTCTACGTGCTCAACGACCCCTACCACGGCGGCACGCATCTGCCCGATGTGACCGTCGTGACCCCCGTGTACCTGGAGCCCCCGGCAGCCGGAGTACCGGCCGCCACCCCCCAAGGGGGTACGCGGCCGCCTTGGGGCGGCCCGGCGCCGGCCGCGGATCTCCCGGCCGAAGGGCTTGCGTTGCTGCCCAGCTTCTACGTCGCCAGCCGCGGCCACCACGCCGACATCGGCGGCATCACCCCGGGGTCGATGCCGCCGTTCAGCACGACCATCGACGAGGAGGGTGTGCTGTTCGACAATTTCCTGCTCGTGCGCGACGGCGTGATGCGCGAGGTCGAACTGCGCGCGCAACTCGGTTCGGGCCCGTGGCCGGCGCGCAACCCCGACCAGAACGTGGCCGACCTGCGCGCAC
>Ga0335394_10004063_pt1 | contig 16638 bp, 12 predicted proteins | sample MAT03_FD_205741 | JGI IMG/M metagenome (GOLD analysis project Ga0335394, IMG submission 205741) | Freshwater microbial communities from Lake Fryxell liftoff mats and glacier meltwater in Antarctica - MAT-03 (spades assembly) (version 2) ... | reverse complement strand
GCCATGAACCGGCGCACGTTTCTCCAAGTCCTGGGTGCGACTCCTTTCGTTGGTCCGATCCTCGCACAGCCGCCCCCACTCCCGTCGGCACTCATTCGAACGGTGCGGGGACCGATCGCGGCGGCCGACCTCGGGCTGACGCTCACCCATGAGCACGTTCTCGTGGATTTCATCGGTGCGGCGGAAGTCTCGCCCTCACGCTACGACCCGGAGGTAGTCTTCGCCGCCGCGCGTCCGCACCTGGCGCGGGCCTACGAACGCGGAGCCCGCGCCCTTTTCGAATGCACGCCCGCCTTTCTCGGACGCGATGCCCGCCTCTTGCGGCGATTGAGCGAAGCGACCGGCCTCCATCTCGTCACCAACACCGGATTGTACGGCGCGCGCAAAAATGTCTTTCTTCCCCCTTACGCGTTGACGGAATCCGCCGAAACGCTCGCGGCGCGTTGGATCGCCGAAGCCCGCGACGGAGTCGATGGCACCGGCATCCTTCCGGGCTTCGTCAAATGCGGCGTCGATCCCGAACCGACGCTCAGCTCCGTGCACGCGAAGCTGGTCGACGCAGCGGCCGAGACGCATCTTGAGACGGGACTGACCGTGGCGATTCACACCGGGCGCGGACCCGGGATCGAAATCCTCGAACGCCTGCGCCGGCGCGGGGTGGGTGCCGAGGCTTTCATCTGGGTTCACGCGCAAAACGCCTCCGACGACCACCTCGCGACCGCGGCCGAACGCGGAGCGTGGTTAGGATTCGATGGGTTGAACGCCCCCACCCTCACCCGCCACCTCCACCTCTGCGTCGAAATGAAACGACGTGGCCTGCTCCACCGGGTGCTCGTCTCGCACGATGCCGGGTGGTTCGATCCGGCCAAACCCAACGGCGGCACGTTTCGGCCCTACGAAACGCTCTTTACGGAGTTCATCCCGTTGCTCCGCGCTAAAGACTTCTCCGAACCGGAGATTACCCAGCTCCTGACTGTCAATCCCGCCGCCGCCTACACGGTAAAAGTCCGTCGCAGCTGAGCGCACCGAACTCTCGCCCTGGCAGCGTACAACCGGAAAGCCGATCCGGCACGTAAACGAACTGTTACTATTTCGCTCTCGGAGTGGATCGACCCTTCGTCAACGCTGCGCGGCGGAAGCCATGCTATTCCAGCGGGGCTTCCTTACCCGTTAGACACACACACCGGTTCGCTATGAATGCTCCTTTCGGTAGAATCCTCTTTTTCGCGGGCTTTTTGGCCGCTTTGGCGAGTTCAGTACAGGCTCAAGTGATCGAGTTCCGGGCAACGATCACGCCGGCTCAAGAAACGCCGGCCGTGACCTCCGCTGCGTCCGGCTCGGCCGTTCTCCTTTACGACGTCGGTGCCAACACTTTCGATCTCTTCGTCACCCTCAATTCCTTCGTCGCACCCTTGACCGGTTCGCACATTCACGACGGCGCTGCTGGCGTGAACGGGCCGGTGGTGACCAACTTCGGCTCCGAAGCGGTCTACGTTCGCACCGGCAACACCCTCACGGGTGTGTTTCGGAACGTGGTCCATGGCGGCAGCAAACTGGCCCTGCTGCGAAACGGCGCCTACCTCAACTACCACACGACCGCGTTCCCCGGGGGCGAAATCCGGGGCCAGCTCATTGCCCAGCCCAAACGACTCTCCGCCATTATCGATGTGGCTCAAGAAATCGCCGCCACGCCGGTCGTTTCGAATGCCTTCGGTGGAGCGCTGATGAGCTACAATTCCGGAACGAATCGGCTTCTGCTGCACATCACACTCTTCAGTTTCACCAACACCCTGGCGGCGTCTCACTTTCACGAGGGGGCGGTCGGGGTGAACGGTCCCGTCGTTACCGGTCTGGGCGGAGCGGCCGCGTATAATGTCTCCAATGGATTCATCAATAAGACGTTCGATCTCCCGTACACCGGCGATCCGATCAAACTCCTCACCGGAGGTGCCTACCTTAATTTCCACAGCAACATCTACGGCGGAGGCGAAATTCGTGGCCAGATTTTCGCGATGGACGAATCGCCCTCGTCGCGTTTGATCAACGCGTCCGCCCGCGGTTTCGCCGGAACCGGCAATCAAGTGCTGATCTCCGGCTTGGGCGTTACCGGGGCCGAACCCGTCGCCGTCCGCATTGCCGCGCGCGGGCCGTCGCTCACTGCGTTCGGCGTTCAAGGCGTGCTCGCCGACCCGACGATGTCGCTCTACAGCGGCAGCGGCAGGCTGATGGCGTCCAACGACAATCATACCTTGGTTTCCCCTTCGGTCATTCCGCCGCTGCTGGATTCGAAAGAATCGATTCTCGACGTGATCCTTCCACCCGGCGGCTACTCGGTGGTCGTCTCCGGCGTCGGCGGAGCAACCGGAGTCGCCCTGGTCGAGACCTTCGAACAACGCCGTGGCCCCGACAGCACCTTGGCCCTCGCGGATGCCTCACCGGTCAAAACAAGCGGCACGCTGTCCACCGGAGTGGCCACCCTGACCCGTGCCATCCCGGAACTATGCGTTGCGCCGATGATCGCGTCCGTGGTAAGCACCGCTCGGTAAGGCGACCGCCCTCCGTTGGAGGGCCACGGTCGCAAGCCGCGGCTCAGGGGTCGTAACGGTAACCCACGCCGTGTACGGTGACGATGGCGGAATCGGCCTGATCGCGCGGGGCGACTTTCCTTCGAAGCTGCGCCACATGCTGGTCAAGCGTGCGGGTGGTCCCGAAATAGCCGACGCCCTGTGAGATCATCGCGTTCAGCCACCGTCGCATCCCACTTTTGGAACCGACCGGACCCGGGCGGGAGAGGGTCCCGTCGGGAGCGACTCTGAACGTACCGCTCACCAGGGGATTCGAACGCTCCCAGTCATCGGAAAAGGCTCCGGCCGCCGCCGAATTGGCCGGAACCTCCCGCAACGTCTTCATCAAACCCGTCTGAACGTCGCCCACAAACAGCTCGACGTTCTCCGCGATCAAGCGAGCGCGAGCCTGGATCGAAGCCTGACGCGATTCCATCGCCGCTCGCGCCTGCTCGTCCAGCCGGACCTGCTCCCGTTTGAGCAACCAAAGTGCACCCACCCCCGCGGCCAACGTCGGCACCAGCAACAGGAGCCAGTAAAGATAAACGCGTCGGCTGACGGAAATCATGGAACGGTGGAACGTACGGAAACGGAGCTCTCAGCGGTTAAAATCGTAAAAACGAAGAAAGCCTCGCTCAAGCCACGGTTTTAAAGGGACAGGTTGTTTCTGTTCGTCCGCTGTCCCTCGGAGGGCGACGGTCCTCAGGCTGTCTAGCAACCCGGCGGAAGCCCGGACCGTAGAGTTTGGAGTCCGGCCTTTAGGCCGTCCGGAGCGATTGCAATCGGGTTTCGGACGGCCTAAAGGCCGGACTCCAAACGTTTTTGCAGCGAGGGGGAGTCATCTCTGTGTTGTGGCGGCGGTCGACTGGAGTGTACCCAGGGAAGCGGAACCTTTCGATTTGAGCCCAGGCTTTGCCGGCGACGAGGTGCCGCTGCGAGGGCTGGGCCTGAAGCGGTTGCGAGACAGTCTCCAGAGCGTGGACGGGATTTTCTGCGGTCGGCTTAGCACGCTGCAGCGCACGCGATCCTTCAGGGTTCGCTACGTTGGCAGCGCGCAGGCGCGCAATCCCGGCCTCGACGGATCGAGGCCCTCCACCCATCCATATGCCGCCCGGCCTGTTCTATTTGCTCGAAGCCGACCCCACAGCTTGTTGACTCTTCACTTGGGCGTTTTCGGCGCGATAGGTCTTGCGTGCGGCGTTGTCCAGCCCATCGCGGGCAATGCGCTCCGCTTCGGCCACATTGGCACTGACCACGCTCTTAACCTCGGCATTGCCGTAGGTCGTCGCCATCTTTTCCAGCTCCCGATTCCGCGCAAGGAATTGCCGGGCGGCTTCTTCCTTGCGCTGCGCGTCGACCAGAACGACCACGTCGTCCTTGATCATCGCGGTCACGTTGCGCGCGTAGTCGACCTGAACGCTGCGATTGCCCGCCTTCACCGCTTCTTTCTCGCTCGCCGTGTAGCGGACCGCACCCGCCGCCTTCACCGTGACCGCACGGCCCGCGACCGCGTCCTCGAACGTCAGCCGGGCACGCGCAACTTCGCGTTCGGTGCCGGCCGCTGCCGAGGCGATCTCGACTTCGATCAATGCAAACTTCTCCTGGCCACCGTAGAGCTGGTTCAACGTGAATTCCGCTCCCTGCCCGCGAATCGTGCCTTCGCGTCCGACAAACGCCAGCGGGCGCACGCCCTCGGGAAACTCGAGCGTCAGGACCACACTACGCGCCACGATATTGAGGACATCGCCCAACTCGGCATTGAAAATGCCCACCAGGTCGCGACTGGATGCCACGAAATAGGTGTTCCCGTCGCTCTTCTGGGCGAGTTGGGTCATCAAGTCCTCGTTGAAATCCAACCCGACCCCGATCGTCGTCACCGAAATGCCTTCCTGGATCAGCGAGCTTCCCAGCCGCGCCAGATCCTGGGGCGAACTCGGGCCGACATTGGCAAGGCCATCCGACAAAAGAATCAGGCGATGGACGTAGCGACGGTCTTCCGTGTACTTCCGCAGCTCCGCCGCCCCCTGGGTCACCTCGCCATAGAGGGCCGTCCCGCCGCCTGCCAAGATCGATTGGATCGCGGCCTCCAGCCCCGCGCCATTACCGACACAGCGGGAGGGCACCAACGTCTCCACCTCGTTGTTGTACGCAACGAGCGAGAAGACATCGTCCGGAGACAAGCGCCGAACGGCTTCGATTGCCGCAGCCTTGGCCTTCTCGATTTTGTCCCCTCCCATCGAACCGGAACGGTCGATCACGAGCGCGAGGTTGACGGGCGGACGCGTTTGCGGCCGCGGCAGGCGGATCCCGTCCAAGGAGACGCGGATCACCGCACGCTCCGTGCCGCCACTCGGCAGGAGGGGACGATCGAGCTCCGAACGAAGCTCGACCGCCTCCGGCGCGGGATTTTTCGCCGAGGAAACGAACGCCGGAACGAGGAACGACGCGCACGCGAGCGCGGCGGTGAACCGAGAGAGAAGGAAGGTTTTCATAGTTGGAATGGGTACGCCTCCATTTCACCACATTTCCCGCCGGAAGTTGTCACAACCTGGTCAGGGAATTGTCAGGGAATTGTCATGCACCCCGGCCGGCCGATCCAAGGAGGGAGAGCCAGCCCGCCAAACATTGCCTTCGACCCCACCCCTCGAGATGATCGCGGAGGGCAGGCAATGCGGATTGAGTCCCCTTGAAAATGTCCCCATTTCCCAGCTTTCGCCATGACCGCCCTCCGAGCGCCCCAACCCCTGACGCTTGCGCTCGCCACCGAGGTCTTCGCGCGGGGTCGGGCCGTTTCCAGCAGTCTGGCGCATCCGTACGACTGCACCCCGATCGAGGAACTGTGGTGGTTGCGCGACGCACCGCGAAAAGACCGCATGACCCGACGGGACGAATGGGTCGTTGGCCTACGCTCTGCAGCCGAGGTCGACCGCATCGCACGCAGCCACAGCCAGGGAAATTTCGGTATCTCCACCGTAAACCCCGGAAACGAACCGGATCCGGTGCTGCGCGATCGATACAAAGCCCTCGGCTACCGGCCCGGGTTCGCCCAACCGCTCATGGTTCATGCTTTGCGAGACATCCCCGCTCTGCATTCGCCCGCGGTCATCGAACGGGTGGCGACTCCCGACTTGGCGGATCGTATCGCCGAAGCCTTGGGGCAACGCCAGCTCCTTCCCGAACATTTTCGCAACGACGCGGTACTTCGCCTCTATGCCGCCCTCGTCGATGGCGAACTGGCCGGATGGGTGCGCAGCGTGTCGATCCGAGGACATAGCTGGTGCACCACCATGCACGTGAAAGAATCCTACCGAAGACGCGGGGTGGCCAGTGCGCTTCTGGCCCGGATGCTCGGCGACGATCTCGCTACGGGATCCCAAGGTGCTGTCCTGCTCGCTTCGCATCTGGGTTCGAAACTGTACGCAGCGATCGGGTATTGCACGATCGGAACGATCGCGCCCTTCGCTCCCGACCGCCGGAGCTTTTCGCTGCCTCCGAGAATCGTGTCAGCTCCGCGACGTGCCCGGATCGACCAAAATTGACCGCTTACGCTAACATCGTCGCGGGTAAAGTTGCCCGACCACCCAAGAGCCCTCGAGTGCGACCTCGGCAAATCCCGGCCACGAAGGACCGTGGCCCGCCAAAGGAGGAGCGGGTGCGGCGTGGAGAGGGGATTCCGTGGAGGGCCTCGCTCCGTCGAGGCCGGGATTGCGCGCTCGCGCGCTGCCAACGCTGCATCTCCAACACCCCTTCCGAACTCTCGCCGAACGCCGCCGCATTCAGCTCGTTGGGGAATCCACCTCGGCTTGCTCGATCGAAACATCGACCTCGCCCGCGAGCGCTCTGTCGACCCAGCGTTTGATCCGGAGCAGCCCGTCGGTCCGTTTCGGGTCCTCCGTTTTCATGGTGGAGAGAAGTGCGATCACGGTTTCGGCGTAGTCGTGGGCCGTGGCCGTCAGCAAGGTCGGCAGCTCGAAGGGATTCATCTCGCCCTTGCGAATCATCGCGCGGGCTTCGCGCTCGAGTTCCAGGTTGGTTCCGCCGGCGGCACCGGGATCGCCTTTTCCCTTCGAGAAGCCCCCGCCGCCTCCGGAATCGTCGCTGGACGACTTTTCTGACTTTCCTCGCGGCTCGCGCTCGATCTGCGTCGGATAGCTTTTGCCGTCGCGCCCTGTCACGTTTTCGGTCGCTGGAATACGTTGGGCTTGCGTCATCTCCAAGCGGCACCGACGAACGAGTTCGACCGACACCTTGCAGATCTCGGCCAGCACGGGATTCGCCCGATCCGTCCATTCTTCCAAAGCGATTTCCACCGCGTGACGTTTGTCGGCATTATTTCGATACACGCCGTTGGTGACGTTGGCCCCGAGGGCGTGACGCAACGCATCGGCGCGGCCGCCAGGCTGCACTTCCGCGCGAACGGTCGGCAGCTCGTTTCGTTTGGCTGCGAGGTAGCGATGAAAACCGTCCGCCAACCAATAGGTGGAGCCGTCGAAGTAGACGGAGATCGGGGGAAAGACCGCTCCGTCGGCCATATCCTGGGCATAACCTGCGATCGCCTCCTCATCCGTCTTCACCCGGGTCTGGGTGCCGCCATATACATCGATCGAATCAAGGGAGAGATCTTGGAGCTGCATGCGAAAAAGGGGGCGTTATACCCTGGGAATCCCGCCGCACCGCAAGGGCAAAAAAAGCCCGCTCGCCTCGCGCTTGGCGGACCAAGCCGTTGCGCGTCAAACGTAGAGGTAGACGTAGAGCGCGAAACCGATCGCAATGACTCCGGCCCCGGTCGCGAGCGACCACAGCAGGTTTCGATTTCGTGCAGCCATCGCTAGGCGGCCAGCGACCGGTCATGATGCGCGCGGGTCATCTCGCTCGAGGACAAGCCGGCCAACATCGTCGCGACGACCGCCAACACCACCGGAGTGGCGCTCAGCACCTTGCCCCACACGGTGGGCGGCATATCGTCGCGGAAACTCTGGGGAATTTCGGTTTTCAAAGGCGGAAACGCGGCGACCCGTACGTTCGATTCAAACGCAAGAACACGTTAGCCCAACCGACCCACAAGATCGAGCGCGAACCGAGACCGACGCGAAGCGGCGACGGACAGGCTCCAGAAAACCGTTCGCAGGAAAGGACACAACCCGCAAGCCCACAGAGGCAGCAGCGGCGGAAGCGTTTTCAATCCGATCCACCTGTTGCCGCACCCCTTGGCGCACGAGCGACGCGCTACTCTCCAGGAAACGACGATCGTATTCTTTCGCCGCTTCTCGATCGCGTCGGAAAGCGGCATGCTCGCCCGAGAGGCGAGGACCAATGACGGCAGAAAAGACGTTCGACGGCTCAGTCTCCACCCTTGCGCATCTTCTTCCCGGCGGGCGGATCGTTGAACGGAGAGCGGTCGAAGGCGTCGCCGGCGCCGGTTACCCGCGGATCGCCCGCCGCCATCAAGGTCGCGAGGAGACGCTGCGCGAGTTCCTGCTTCGCTTTACGATAGGCCGGCTCTCCCGCGACGTTCTTCGTCTGATTCGGATCCTTTTTCAGGTCATACAACTCCTCGGCCGGACGCTTCTCGAAGGCGAAGGCGAAGAAGCGCTTCGCGTCCGGTTCGTCGCGGTGCGCGATCAACCACGCCTTGGTCGGACTGGAATCCATATCCGCAAACCCGACCCGTGTATCGCCCTCCAACTCGTCGGCGGCGATCCTCGGATCAAGCGCCTTTCCCGGCACTCCCATCGGCCAGCGCTCCGGTTTGAAATTTCGGATGTAAAGAAAATCCGTCGTGCGCAGGGCGCGCATCGGGTACGGGAGATTGTCCTCCCGGGCCGCATCGACGTGGCGTTCGCGTCCGGAGATGACCGACGTCCGGGTGGCATCGACCAGGCCGCTCTTTGCCGAACGGACCACGGGCAAAAGCGAACGACCATACAAGCCCTGCGGCGGTGCGACTCCGCCGATTTCCATGAAGGTTGGCGCGAGGTCAGGCAAGGTCACCAAGTCGTCGACCACCCGGCCCGCTTTCCCGCCCGGCACCCGCATGATGAGTGGCACGCCCGTACCGAAGTCGTAGAGGTTGCACTTACCGCCGGGCACTCCGGGCATCCCGTGATCGCCGCTCACGACCACGAGGGTGCGGCCGCTCTCTCCCGAAGCCTCCAGTTCCGCCAGCAACACCCCGATGTATGCGTCGACCGCCTGCACCTCGCCCAAATAGTCGGCCAGGTCCTCCCTGACTTCGGGCACGTCCGGCAGGTAGGCGGGCATTTTGCCCTTGAGCCGGTCGGGGTCGATGTTCCAAAGCGCCTTGCCCGATCCCTTGACCCATTTGCGATGCGTGGTGGTCGTGCCGAAGAAGTAGAGCCACGGTGCGCCCGACGTGCGCGCCGACAGAAAACTGGAAAAATTTCCTTTCACCTGCGCGAGCATCTCCGCCTTCGCCTGAACGGCCGATGCCCCCTCGTCGATCCGCCGGTTGACCACACCCGAGAAGCGATTCGACGTCTGACCGGCCCCCTCGTACGCGTACTTCTGTCCGCCGAATGGAGCGTCCGCGGGCACGCCCGGACTCCAGACTTTGTAGGTCTTTCCGATCGAATATCCTGCGTCGCGCAACAGCAGCGGAAAGGTCGGAATCGAACTATCCCACTCGGCTCCGTTGAGAATTGCCCCGCGACCCGTGTTGAAGAAAAACCGACCCGAAAGCATCGAGCTACGACAAGGCGTGCAGGACGGCGCGTTCACGAACGCGTTCCGGAAGATCACCCCTTCTCTCGCGAGCCGGTCCACGTTCGGCGTCGAAACGACTTGGTTTGCGGAGGGCTGCTTCTCGAGCGCGGCGAGACAACTCGCAAAACGACCCCAATCGTCGGCAAAGACAAAAAGGATGTTCCACCGTGGCGCGTCCTCGGCTTGAAGCGGCAACCCGCCGCCGGCAAAAAGGAGCGACACGGCGGCGCCCAGAAAACGAAACCGAGCGAGGCAAAACCGGCGCGACAGGAAAACGTAGAGGGATACACTAAGTGAGGCATTCATCGGTGAAGGGTAAAAAAGGAAGATCGATCGAACGACGGGGTGCCCCGATCGGACCTACCCACCTAGTCCTATCCCGCAAGAAGACGCCAGTTCAGAGAAAAATTCCTTTAATCGATTGATCCTGTTAAAAGCTTTTCGATTCGAACCCCAAGGAAACTTAAATCATGGCATGGATTTATTTGATCGTCGCAGGAATTCTCGAAGTCGTTTGGGCGCTGGGAATGAAGCAAACCCAGGGCTTCACCAAGCTTTGGCCCAGTGTCTTCACCGTTGGGTTCATGATCTTGAGCTTTTACCTCCTGGCACTTGCGATGCGTACCCTTCCGGTCGGTACCGCCTACGCCGTATGGACAGGCATCGGCGCGGCCGGAACGGTGATCCTGGGAATGATTTACTTCGGAGACCCTCGAGAGGTAGGCCGCATCGTTTGCGTCGGACTCATCTTGAGCGGCGTGCTCGGCCTGAAATTTCTCGGCAAAACTCCTCCTTGAACAAAAACGCGACTATCGTTGGCCGGACCCTCGCTCGCGCAGCACCCACCTCCACCGGCTTTTTTCCGAAACGCGTTCGCAGACTCGAAAAGGATCGACGTGCGCGATTTTGTATAGTCTTTGACCGCCCTGACGCTATCCGCATCGGTTCGTTCTTGGTACAATGCGGACGTCGGCTACCCCGGCCCTCTCGCTCGCGCGCGTGGCCTCCAGTCCAAATCCTTCCTATGATTACCCCTCACTTCTGCCGCCGGCTTGGGGGCTTGCGCCTCCTGGCCGTGACTTCCCTGTTCGTTCCCCTCGCAAGCGAAGCCCAGCAGACACCGCCGTCGGTCGATGCCGAAACCCGTGCGCGCCAGCGGAAGGTGCCGATCGAGGCACAGGCCGCCGGAGCGGAGGAAGTGGTGGCGCTCTCTCCGTTTACCGTGATTTCGGACGATCGTGGCTATCAGGCGTCGAATACGCTTTCCGGCACGCGGCTCAACTCGCGGTTGGAGGATCTCGGTTCCTCGATCACCGTGGTTACGAAACAGCAGATGCTCGATACCGCCGTGCTCGATATCAACGATGTCCTCCGTTACGAGGCCAGCACCGAGGGCACCGACAATTTCACGACCTTCAACCGCAACCGGTCGGGTGGCGTCAACGACCAGGTTCAATCCAATCCCCAGCAGTCCAATCGCATCCGCGGGATCAGCACCGCCGGACAGTCCGCAGGCGGGGCAAACACCGCCTGGGGCAATTTCTCGAGTAACAACGGTATTCCATTCGATCTCTACAATGTAGCGGCGATCGAGGTTTCTCGGGGGCCGAACTCCAATCTCTTCGGACTCGGGGCGGCGTCCGGGACCATTAACGTCGTGCCGACCCAGGCCAATACCGAACGGGTGACCGCGAGCGCCACGCTTCGGTTCGACGACTGGGGCGGGAATCGGCAGAGCATCAACTTCAATCAGCCGATCTTTCGGGGAAAGCTCGCCCTGCGGGTGGCCGCCGTGAACGAAGCCAAGGGCTTCACCCGGAAGCCCTCGTCCGAACGGATCGATCGACAGTTCGCCACGCTGACCGCTCGTCCGTTCAAAAACACGCAGATCCGCGCGTCCTACGAGCGCTATCACAACGAATATCGCCGTCCAAATTCGATCACCCCTCGCGACACCGCCACCGAGTGGAAGGCGAGCGGCAGCCCCACGTGGGATCCGACGACTCAGATCGTCACTTTCGCCAATGGAACCAAGTCCGGCGCGATCGCCGCCGACGGCAATCTCCCGCCCGGTTTGATCGGCGGTTACAACGGATTCTACAGCAGCCCCGGCGTCTACATCGACAACCACTCGATCGAATACTTCACCGTCCAGAAGACCAACAATCCGACGACCGGCAATCCCACCAATCCGTTCACCGGGGGAAACAGCAACCTGCGATACCTGCAAAGCGGCACGAACATCATGCGTTTCCGCGATATTCTGGGACCTACCGGCCTCCCGCTCTACCTGATTCCCGGCACCGCCGACAAATCCGTCTACGACTGGTCGTCCGTCAATGCCGTCGCGGCCAACAACGGAATCGACCGCGCGGACACGTTCAGCATCGAGGCGGAACAGATCGTTCTCAATACCCGCCGCCACTTAGTCGCCGGCAAAATCGGCCACTTCAGGCAGACGTTCGAGAGCGATGTGCTCGGCGCGATCGACAATCTCGAATCGGTCATCTACGTGGACGTAAACGAGAAGAGACTCGACGGCACTCCCAACCCGTATTTCAAGCGCCCTTACATTCAGGCGCGCTCCCCCAGTCGCACACGCCGGCCGCAGATCATCGACATTCAGTCCGCCGACCTCGCCTACCAGTATACTCCCGGAGAAATGCCACGGTGGCTTTCCTGGATCGGACAGCAGCGCCTCGGGATGCACGCGGAGGTTAATCGCAGCGACTCCACCGGCTACACCAGCGCCGCGCGTGTCACGTCGAACAATTCGTTCATTAACCTGGCCAACCGGATCGGCACCCAGAATATCGCCCAGCGCTACTACCTGGGAGACAACCAGGGCCAGAACGTGGACTACGGTCCCTCCATCACCGACAACATCGCCGGCACTTATCCGCTCACGTGGTACAACAATCGGACCGGCACCTGGGTGACGGAACCCGTGACCGTGACGGATCAGTTGAACAACGGTCAGGGTGCGCGGCAACGTACCGAAACCCGTACGCTCAATGCCACGCTGCAAAGCTTCTTTCTCAAGGATCGCCTGGTCACGACAGTCGGCTTCCGTCGCGATCGCCAGCGCTCCCGCACCAGCGCCGGGGCATTCGTCAATCCCGCCACCGGTCTCGCCGATCTCTCCAACACGAACGTCTTCGGACTGGCACAGGGATTCGTTTCTCCTTCCGGCGTCATTATCAATCTCCCGGGTTGGGTCGAAATCGACGGCGACACCAAAACCTACGGTGCGGTCTTCAAGGCCACCAGCTGGCTGAGCGTCCATTTCAACAAATCGGACAGCTTCGCCCCGCAAGTCGTGCGTCAGGCGCTGGGACTGGGCAACGTGCCCAATCCCCAGGGTTACGCGACCGAGTGGGGCGCCAGTTTCACCGCGTTCGACAGGAAACTTAACGTGCGCATCAATCGTTTCACGACGAAGGAGCTCTATTCGCGCGGCAGCGAAGTAGGCACACTGGGCAATCGCTATCTGGACATGGAGGGCCGACCCGACGGTAACAACAATATCCAGCAGTCCTCCTTTCGCTTCTTTGCGACTAATATCGCCCGCGGTCGCTTTGCCGCACAAGGAAACGCCAATCCCACCGATGCGCAGATGCTCACCGCGGTGGCCGCACTGATGGGGCAATCGGAAGCATGGCTCAGCCGTTTGATCTATTCCGGTCCGAGCCAGCCGCAGACCGTCGGAACGACCGACGTCTCCTCGAAAGGCTTCGAGGTCGAGGCGACATACAACCCGACGCGCAACTGGCGCATCAAGCTCACGGGTTCGCAAACGCAGGCCCAGGACGACCGCGTTTCCCCAGAGATCTACGATTGGTGGCAGAGCCGCCTGCCCGTCTGGACGACCCTCCGGAGCGACATCGTGCCCGGCGACGGAAAAGGCCCGACGTGGTGGACGGCGATTCCGCCTAACGACACGCGCACTCCCGAGACCCGCTTCATTGCCGACCAATTTGGACCGTACTGGGCGGCGGCGACCAACGCGGGCCGCCCTCGCTCGCAAATTCGCGAGTATCGTTTCGCGGGCCTGACCAACTACGACTTCACGAACGGCAGATTGAAGAACTTCAATGTCGGTGGAGCGGTTCGCTGGGAGAGCAAGGCCTCGATCGGATTCGGTGCAGCTCCACCCGAAACGAGCGGACCGTTTGCCGGCACCGTGCTCTTTCTCGACAACGACAAGCCTTACTACGACAAGGCTCGGGCCTACTTCGATTTCTCCGCCGGTTACAAATTCAGGCTCTGGAAAGACAAGGTCCGCGCGAAAGTGCAGCTCAATGTCCGCGACGTCTTCGAAGACGGCCGCCTCCAGTCCGTGGGCGTGAATCCGGATGGCGCGCCCTTCGCGTATCGCATTATCAATCCGCGTCAGTTCATTCTGTCGGCGACCTTCGATCTTTGATCGTGCATCGATGCACGCCCCCTTCCTTTCGACGATGAAATACCTTTCTTACGCCGCGTTTATGGTAGCGTGTGTGCGCACGGTTGGACCGGCAATAAAACGCACCGCGCTTACATCGCAGCTTTCCATTTCGGCATGGTCCCCCCGCAATTGGAAGCGGCGGTGCGAGAAAGGGACTACCTCGTCCTTCCTCTCGACACGGTGGAACGAAAGCGGCTGGTGGCGATCGCAAAGCAGATGAGGCCCGAGATTTTGCAACCGACGAACTTCAGCCACCTGATGTATCAGGGTGTGTTGGTCGAGCTCAGGCTTCTGGCCCTGCGTAAACTCCCGACCTTGGAGAAGCCGCTTCCCCCGAGTCTCGCGAAACGAACCGTCGAGGCATCCACCACCTGGTTTGCCCGCAACCTGGCGATGACTCCGTCTGTGGCACAGGTCGCCGAAGAGATGCACGTCTCGTCGAGCACCCTACGACGCATGTTCAGCAAAGCGCGCAAAGAAAGTCCGGTGCGCGTTTTCGCTCGGATGCGGCTCGAAGCCTCGATGAAACTCTTGTCGGAAACCACGCTTAAACTGGACGAGATCGCCGCCCAGTGCGGCTATTCCTGCGCCAGCGATTTTTGCCGGGCGTTCAAAACCGTGATGAAGCTGACGCCGGCCGCGTGGCGGCGCAACGTGCTCTCGGGGCCGGGGTACATTCGAAAATAACCCTGGATGGCGTCGGTCAGAGGACAGACGGTTTTCCGACCACGGCCTGCCTCTTGGCCGATCGATGGGTAAAAGCCGACTTCTTCGATCGCCGCCGCCCACACCGAGGTCAGCGGACCAACCCTCCAAAGATCACCTGGCGGCAGAGCGATTCGCCGCGTCGAAACTCGCGGCAGGTTTGGGGGCGGCGCTCATAAATCGTGCAGAGGCGTGTATTCGGATCGAGGGCTACGCAGGCTCCGTCGCCCTGTTGGTCCATGCAACGCACACCCTCCCGCTCGACCACCATTTCCTCGGGCACGTCGTCTACAAGCGGTCGGAGTTCGACCACGAGGTGACAGCATTTTCCGCAGCCGGCGCAGGCGGGCACATCCAGGAGAACAGCGGTCGGCATCGATTCGTCCCAAACTGCCCGAACCCGCGTTCAGGGCGACACTTCGTTTTGGAGAATAACGCAAATCCAAAAACTCGATCGGTGTGTCGTCGCAGACGTGCGGTCCGATTTCCGATCTGCTCGACTTCGCGGCGTTCGGACGCAAACGGCTCGTACGAAAACCCATCGCCCTGGATCACGTCCTCAGAGCCGCAACTGCTCCGCTCGAATCCGAAATCCAGGAAAGCAAGTGCATCGTCCTCGCGCCAACAACGCTCCCCGTGGCGATCGGCGACATGGTCTTGCTGCCCACGATTTTTCAGAACCTCATCGGCAATTCTCTGAAATTCGTCGCCGCCGACGTCACGCCACGGATTCCATCCCAACCTTCCCGGAACGGGCATGGGACTTGCCATCGTTCATCGCGCCGTCGAGCGACTGGGCGGTCGCATCGAATTTGAACCCGATCCGGAAAGTACCGGAACACGCTTGAGGTCGCGGTGCCGCTCGCCAGCGCGTCGCGCTCGGCACGACGGAACCGGCCCTGCAACAGCCGAAAAAAGCGCGGGGCTAACCTTTCTTCCGTCGAAAAAGCAGGCGGTAGACGAGGAGGAGAAGAATTGCGCCCACCACCGATGCAATGAACCCGATCGGCGCACCTTCCGCATACCAACCGGCCGACCGACCGATGTAGCCCGCCAGAAAGGAGCCGGCGATCCCGATGAGGGTCGTCACGATGAAACCGCCCGGATCGTCTCCGGGCAGGAGGAACTTGGCAACGATTCCGACCAAGAGACCGATCACCAACATGATGAGAATATTCATAGAGCCGCGACTGACCCGCAGCCGTGCGCTCCGTTCCGACCGTTTTATTTTTCCAATCGGCAACGGGGCCGCCCGCGTCACGCCCCCTGCCCTGCGCCCGTGTCCATCGGCGGAACTGTCCCCATCGCTGCGGCGGGTAGCGCCGGCAGCGGTGTGGGCCGGTGCAAAAACTCGTAGAGTTCGACCGCGAGCTTCGGTCCAAATCCTTCGACATCGCGGATCTCTGCGGCACTCGCCGCTTTTAAGCGATCGATGTCGCCGAAATGCGCCATCAATGCCCCCCGTCGCACGTCGCCAAGTCCGTCGAAATCGTCCAGCACGCTCTCGCGAATTTTCCTCGAGCGCAGGTCCGCGTTGTACGTATTCGCGAAGCGATGCGCTTCGTCGCGCAGCCGCTGCAGCAGATTCAACGCGGGCGAGTTCAACGGAAGATTCAACGGTGCACGCGCGTCCGGGAAGACGATCGTCTCGTGCTTCTTCGCGAGGCCGATCAGCGTCGGCGGTTCGACCTCGATCGCGAGAAACGCCTTCAACGCCGCCCCGATCTGTCCGCGCCCTCCGTCGATGACGACCAGGTCCGGCATCGGTTTTCCTTCCTCTTTCAAACGGCGGTATCGACGCCCCACCACTTCCTCCATCGCGCGAAAGTCGTCGTTGCCGATGAAGCTTTTGATTTGGAAACGGCGATAGTTGTTCTTGTCGGGCCGTCCCGACGCGAAATGCACCATCGAGGCCACGACGAACGTGCCCGAAATATGAGAGATGTCGAAGCACTCCATCGTGCGTGGCGGCAGGTTCATCCCCAACGCTTCGCCCAACGCGACGATCGCCGCGTCGTCGGTCGGACCGAGCGGGTGATCGCGCTCGAACTTGCGCGTTTTCGCCAGCGTCTTCTCCAGTGCAAAAACGATGTCGCGCAGTTCCGCCGCCTTCTCGAATTCCTGTCGACCCGCCGCGGATGTCATCTCGACGCGCAAGGTTTCCAACCATTCCCGCGATTTTCCTTCGAGAAACGTGCA
>Ga0335394_10004062_pt1 | contig 16639 bp, 13 predicted proteins | sample MAT03_FD_205741 | JGI IMG/M metagenome (GOLD analysis project Ga0335394, IMG submission 205741) | Freshwater microbial communities from Lake Fryxell liftoff mats and glacier meltwater in Antarctica - MAT-03 (spades assembly) (version 2) ... | reverse complement strand
TGGCCGGGAGTAAATCCGTTGTCCAAAACCGAACCGGTCCTGGACCGGTTCGGCAATTTAGTTTGAGTCGATGAAAACAGACTGATGATAGAAGAGAGTAAAGGAGTGTTACACTGATGCACTCTTGATTTTCAAGGTTTTTTCATTTTTGTTTACAAACGCGATAGACCTCGCGTTTACACTCTTCGGTCATTCACCGCAGACACCGCATCCGATGCGACCGTCTCCGCCGCAATCGTGTTCGCCTTCCAGTTCGTCCCCATCTCATTCATAGGCACGCATTAGTCTCCAAAAATCACTCTCATCCTAGTCCTGCCTTTGTCATCCGCGTATGGTTCAATTCGCGAAATCGATTGATCGGTAGTTGTCGCTGACAATTGGCGTGAAAGATCTCCATTAACAATCATTGAACTAACAGCACTCATCTTTAAGACATTCGCAACGTCTTCATCCTTCGACAAGAGTATCGAAGGTGAAAACACAAAGTGATCATTCGTGTCAATACTGCCAAAACGGTCAATAATATCTATATCGATCTGAGAAAATGGATGGTATGCATTCCTGATGAACTCATTATGAAAAAAATCTTCAAAGTCAGCAAATTTGCAAACCACGCTCATCGTTGCATGTTCGAGAAAATACACAATTGCATTTTCCGGCGAGGCCAGCTCGTCAACGCGATAAGCATATTGATCACCCCAAGCAGTTTCAGCAAAGCAAAAGTATTGTGATACATCAGTTTCCCAAGCGAATTTCCATGTTTCGTAAGAGTTCCAATTTTTCAAGTCGATTGATACTGTATCCGTTCCGAACATTCTGTACATGCCGTTGTACACAGATATTCCGTTCCGAGCCGTCAGAAAGTTAATATGACTTGTCGGCAAACGTGATGCCCCAAAACCGTCTATAAATTTACTTACTGGTTCAAACTTTCCATTTTTTCTGAATGCAACAGCGTCCAATTTTTGTATATCGTGCTGAGATATCATGGGATGACTCCGTTTACTGTGATTACATCAAGTCGCTGGCCAATTCTAGAACTCAATCCACCGCCAACAACACTGTTTGAACGACCTGGCATATCTAACCATCCACCGGGTGGGTTTGCGCTACCAGATATAGCCGCATCAGGCACGTGGCCCGCTTGGCCAGAATATGGGGTGCCTGCACGATCCGCCCTTAATCTTTCAGCTCGTGCGGCAGCATTCGATGCACGCCGAGTCGCCCCAGCAGTCGATTGCACGATAACAGGATTCGGTTGTTGAGCAATCCATAAGTTTGTCCTGCTAGCATATTCTCTTACTGCAGATGCCTCTGAAGCAGACATACCAGACGTAGAAACATTATATCGAGAAGCACAGTCTGTATTATGCGCCCAGACATCGAAGCCCCATTCGGCGCAGCCGACGAAGTACGTGTGCCAGTCGGCGATTCGCATATTGTACACCGTCGCCCACTCGCCAATTTCCTTCGACGTCAAAACCACTTGCTGGCCATCGTGACCGATCAAAATGTCGCCAGGCATCGCGTCGCCGGCGGGCAGCCATCCTTTGCCCAACACCCAGAACGGGTGTTCGCTCGTCGTACCGATCCGCTGACCGCCGATGGTCAGCCACAGCACCCGAGCTTGCCGCACGAACACCTCTTCGATCTGCTTCGCTCGCACCTCACCGCGTTCGTCGGTTTCGTCGCAACTCATCACATAATCCCCGACCTTGAGGTCTTGGATCGCCTTCGCCCCTTCCGGCGTCAACAACGGTGTCCCTTCGACGAAGCAATTCTTGAAGAAGCCACAACGTTGCCCCGTCGCAACCTTGCCGAATCTCGCCCCCACCCGAGCAGCCGCGAACTCCGCGCCGGCTTCGGCGAGCGTTCCGAGACGATCTTGCCACGAGTTCCCCTGGTAGGTCATCGTCGTGAGATCGTAGTTCGTGATCGCACTAAACAGTGCGCCGACCGTGCTGCCTTCGGTAATTCCGCCCCACAAGGCTTGACTGAAACCTTGACCATTCACCTCCATGTTCCAGTACGTGGAGGCCCCGATGTTCGCGGCAGTCGGTAGAATAAACAATGCCAGTCCGCCGTAAAACAGTAATGCCCCAATCGCTGGCGTTGCAAAAAATGATACGGTAATCGCCGCGACCGAAATGGCGGCGATGAGCAGATATTTCGCAACCGTCGAACTCGCGAACCCTTCCCACTGTCGACTGATCCAGTTCGACCACCCCTGCAAGGTCGTCGTGCCGGACGACACGGTCGACGCGTCTTGCGGGTTCAGCTGCGCGAGCGTCAGACCTTCGACCCGCGTCACCTCTCGCCTCGCGGCGTCGACCCGCGCTTCGAGGTTCTTCTGCGCCGCACCGATGGCCTCGTTCCCCTTCGCCTCCGCATCCTTCACCGCCTTGGTCACCCCCTCCGTACCGATCATCTGCCGGAGCTGACCCCAGTACAACAACGTTGGCAACACACTCCTTGCGTCCGGCAGATTCTCTACTAAATTAGCTCTGTATAATTACCTTTTGTGCTGCGAAGTAAAAGTCCGATTTGCGAAACTCTTCAACCGAGTCCATTTCTTCACAATATGGCGAAATCGCCAAATACAAATCGTCGTTGAATTTGCGAAACTGTAATCCTTCCGATAGTACTGTTACACAAGTTCGGCATTCATGGAGTCGCACTTCTGAAGGATTAATTGCCACAACCATGACAGTTCGTTTTGTGTTTAATTGTTTGTCAATAACGAGTAGCTCAATAGTAAGAGTTCGCTCAACGCCGTTTGTCTTGTAAGCAATAGAAGTGGCTAATGCATCATAAAACTGATTAAAGCCATCCCATATTGCTGGAGCATTCGCTTCGGATAATTCAAATGTTGCACTTTTCATGTGATTAACTCCCAATTGGTTGTTGAGGCAGTGCATTGGGAGGCGTTGCAAGCCAACCCGGCGGAACATCACTCGGCTGGATTGGGGTGTAATTGTGAGTGTGACCTGAGTCCGGTTGCCCTGGTTTTGGAATCGGGTGGGCATGACCCGATGGTGCCATTCCATGACGCTTGAAGTCAACGTGGGCAACCACGTTGCCGTCTGCGTCATAAATTACGTTCTGTTTTGCTACACCAGTTCTAGGATCGACATGAGTATAGACGGAATTTGGTGATGCACCGGTTGTAAGCGGCTTGCCATGTCCAGAGTGATGCCCACCAGTGAGAGGTTGATTGTTCTCATTTAACCAACCCTGCTGGCCTGCGGGTGTGGTGGTGTCGTGGTTGTGGCTCCAGACGTCGAAGCCCCATCCACTTCCCCCTACGAAGTACGTGTGGTCGGCTTCGACCTCCAGATTGTACACGGCCACGTAGCGGTTGTGGTCTTCGATCCGCTCCAGAACCACTCGGCGGTCGTCGCTGGTGAGGAATGTGTCGCCAACTTGCAGCGTGTTAGCCGTCTTCCAGCCGCGGCCGCCGTCGCGTTGTTCACCCACGCCGTACTCGCCGCCGTCGAAGTCGCCACGTTCGCCGTATACGCCGCCGCCGATTCCTGACTCGCGCCGGTTTCGCTCGCCTGCGCGGCGTTCATCGTCGCGCTCCACGCATTCAACTCCGCACGATCCGCATCGACCGCTGCCTGGTCGTCAATAATTTATCGTATTAAAACAAAAATTTACATAATTTTGTTCTGCAAATCTACTCAAATTATCGGAACTCTTTTAGTTGCATGTAACAGTTCGGCTGCTGCATCTTCTCCTTTTTCCAATGCAATCTCAAATGCCGTCGCTCCACTTCTGTCACGCTGGTTAATATCTGCACCATGTTGTAGAAGTATTCTTATAGCGTCCAAGTTGCCCCAGGCTGCGGCGCACATTAATGGTGTTACGCCGTGTGTTGTCAATGCATTGAGATGCGCGCCTGATTTAGTTAATTCAAGTAGCACACCGGTATGGCCATTTGATGCTGCTTCATGCAGTGCCGTCATACCACCTTCGCCAGTTGCGTTCACGATCGCACCATTTCTTATCAATTCGACTAAATGCTCAGTTTGCCCTTCGCTAGCCATCCACATCAGGGGAGATCGACCTGAACTTGTTATAACATTGATGCAATGCTGACTGTTAAGATCCTGCAGCGCGGACTTATCTCCCGAGATGAGTCTTAAGCAAAGAGTGTTGATGTATATTGGGTCCATTCCTAGCCTCCTGGTGGAATTGTTTTGATTAGTTTGCTGAGGAAATCAATTTCCTCGAAGGTCATAGGAGCCTTTGGGGCGGCGACATAATGACCTGGATTCCCCGACTGCACAATTTGTAATCCTTCTGGTACACTTTCAACTTTGTATGCCCCGCCGTACTTCTGAATAAATAGATTGTTCGGGTCAGAGTTAAGTGAAATTCCCTGTGGCTTACCACCCTTACCAGTTGGATGAATGAGACCGTCCTTGCCTTTGATAACATCCACACCAAGACGGGGCGAAAGATTCGCACCGCCTCGGTACACAGTCGGTGTCTCGGTTTCATGATTATGGCTCCAGACGTCGAAGCCCCATCCACTTCCCCCTACGAAGTACGTGTGGTCGGCTTCGACCTCCAGATTGTACACGGCCACGTAGCGGTTGTGGTCTTCGATCCGCTCCAGAACCACTCGGCGGTTGTCGCTGGTGAGGAATGTGTCGCCAACTTGCAGCGTGTTAGCCGTCTTCCAGCCTTGGCCGACGACCCAGTACGGGTGCTCGTTCGTCGTCTCGATGTGTCGGCCTTGCACCCACAAATCGAGTACTTGACCCGACCGCGTCAGCAGTCGCGTCACCTTGCGAATCGTGTTCGCCGCCTCGGGTCGATGTTCGGGTCGCGAGACGATTTCGTCGCCGGCCCTGAACTCCTCGATCGCCTTCCAGCCGTCGGGCGTCTTGAGCATCGTGCCCGCCGGAAAGCACGGCTGGCCCGAAAGGCGCTTCCCGATCTTCGCCCCGACGCGCGACGCGAGGTAGTCGGCGGTCGCTTTCCCAAGCGTGCCGAGCCGCTCGTCCCACGAGTGACCCTCGTACGCCATCGTCGTCAGGTTGTAGTTCGTGATCGCGCTGAACAGCGAGCCGACCGTACTGCCCTCGGTGATCCCCGCCCACAACGCGTCGTCGAAGCTCTGCCCGTTCGCCGAATTGTTGTACGTCGCGATCCCCACGTTCACCGCCGACGCCACCAGACCGGCCGCGAACAACCCCCAGCCGATGTTCGCCAGCAGGACCGCACCGACGATCGGCGACAGCAACATCATGGCCCCGACGACGACGGCGGCGGCGACGGCGATAATCACGATCTGCCCCACCGTCGAATTCGCGAACCCCTCCCACTGCCGACCGATCCAGCTCCACGCAGTTTGGTACCACGTCGTGCCGGACGACACCGACGACGCGTCCAACGGTTGCAGCTGCGCGAGCGTCAGCGCCTCGAGCCGGGTGATCAGTTCCCGGATACTTTTGACCTGCGCCTCGAGGTTCTTCTGCGCCGCACTGATGGTCTCATTCCCCTTCGTCGTCGCATCTTTCACCGCTTTGGTCACGCCCTCCGTACCGATCGCTGCGGCAGTAGTGAACGCATTCTGCGCCTTGTCGACTACATCTTTCGCGGCCGCCGCCGCCACCTTGTCCGCACCCGCTTTCGCGGCCACCGCCTTCGCTTCCAACGCCGTCAGCGCCGCGTTGTCCACCGTCTCGGTGTGCGTCTTCAACGCATCGACCTTATCTTTCTGCGACTTCGACGCATCCGCCGACTTCGCCTTTTCTGCCGCATCGTAGTCGTCCGCGATCTCATCGACCGCGTCCTTCTCCGCATCGATCGCCGACTTCTCCGCATCGCGATTCGCCGTGTCGGTCGCATCGTCCTTGGTCTTCTGCGCGTTCGACGCCGTTAACACCGCCGCACGATTCTCGTCCGCTTGCCCCTTATCCGCCGCCTCGGCTGCCGCCGTCGCGTTGTTCACCCACGCCGTATTCGCCGCCGTCGCCGTCGCCACGTTCGCCGCATACGCCGCCGCCGCTTCCTGGCTCGCACCGGTTTCGCTTGCCTGCGCTGCGTTCATCGCCGCGCTCCACGCATTCAACTCCGCACGATCCGCATCGACCGATGCCTGGTCCCGCGCTTTCGTCGCTGCTGTCGCGGCCAGATCGTCGGCTTTCTCCTGATTCACCCACGCCGCCGTCGCCGCGACGTCCGCCGCCACCACATCCGCCACCGCACCCGGCATGTACGCCGCCCACGCTGCGTACATGCCCGAAACGTACGCTGCATACCGGCTATCCGCGTTCGCGTTCGCCCAATTCGTCGCCGCATTGGCTGCCGCATTCGCCAACGAATTCGTGGCGGTCGCCCATGCCGGACTCACCGCCGACTGCCACGCCGTCTCGGCTTGCCCCCACTCGGACATCAGTGCGAGGCGAGCCGGTGCCACCGCGCCCCACCACGCATCGTTCGCCGCCGAAGCCGCATCCGCTGCGACCGTCTCCGCCGCAATCGTGTCCGCCGTCCAGTTCGTACCCGCCGCATTCATAGACGTCGAGTACCCGGTGAACGCCGCCGCACCGCGTTGCAGTTCCGCGTTCTCCGCCGCAACCAGCGACTTCGCATATTTCGTGTTCGCGGCAGCGTAGGCATACGCCTCGGTGTGGTCGGCGAGTGCCGTCGATTTGTCCCAGTCGTTGTTCGCTTTGTTGAACGTCGTGTTCCACAAATAATCGGCATTGGTGACGCTCGTATCGTGGAGGTGCGTCGCATCCGTCAACGCATTCGACTGCGCCACCTCCGCATCGACCATCGCGTCTGCAAACGTCTGCTCGGCATTGGCAACCGCATACTCGCGGCTCTTGAGGGCATCGACCAACCGCGTGTTCCGGTCCTTCGTCGATTGCAACATCTCGATCGCGTACGTCGCCTTCGCCTCAGTCACCGCTTTGACTTTCGCTTTGATCGCGGGAGCCAGACGAGTGGCCATATTGATGTCGTCTCTGGCCAGATCGGTCAAGAGCTTCTTCAACGCGGCCGCGTTCGCCCGAGCATGTTCGATTAGCGGTGCCTTCATCGCCTCGGCCTGCGCGACGGCGGCTTCCCCCGTCAATTGCGCTAGGTTTTCGTTCGCGACCGCCTGGGCGATCAGAAAAGTCCTGTAAGCTTCCTTATAAACGTTATCGGCGGCCTGTATCCGTTCTTGACCGAGCCGATAGTATTCGTGGTACTCTGGAGAACTGGGGGTGGCGTTACTCGGTGGCGTTCCCCACGCATTCTGCTTCGCAACGATCGATGCCTGTGCCGCGTAATAGAACACTTTTTGGGCGGCATCGAGTGCATTGACGTTCGCCAGTTGCGCCGCTTTGACGGACTCGACGTAGGCATCGGCAATCGGCTTCGCGGCCCGCTCGAGTGCCTTTCTCGCATCGGTTTCGGCATGTTCGAAATCGCTTTTATGGCCTGCCCGCGCCGATTCGTTTGCGGCTTTGGCCGCATCGTAAAGATCCTGATACGCCTTGTTGGCAGCCAGTATCGCGGCAATTTGTGCGGTCGATGCCGCTTGCGTCCGTGCCGTATATGCCGCTAAGGCATCGGCCTTCGCAGTCGCATGTTGGGCGTCCGCCGACTGAATCGCCGCATCGCGTGCAATCGGTGCTGCGATCTTGATCGCTTCGAAGGCGGCAACCGCAGTCGCTTTGTCTGCGATTTGTTTTGCATCGGCAGCCGCAACCGTTCCGTTGTAAGCATCGTCCGCATTTTCGATCGTCGTATTCCACGCATCGTTTGCCGTAGCGTGTGCAAGAACCGATGCCGCCTTGGCGGTGGCCGTTTCCGCGAGAACGGCCGCATCCGCCTGAGCGATCGCTGCGGTGTAATCGGTTTTGGCAGCGAGAATAGCTGCATCGTAGGCATTACCCGCCAACGTCGCGGCCGAAACGTAATCCGCATCGGCTGCGGTTCGATCGAGGATTCGGTTCTGTTCCGCAGTGGCCATCGACCCGCTGTAAGCCGTGTTTGCGGTGCTTACGGTCCCGTTGTAAGCGGCATTCGCAGTGGTCATCCGCCCGTTGTACGCCGCATTAGCAGTGGCCACAGCACCATCGTACGTCGCACGCAACGAGGTAATGGCAGCTTGATAACTCGAGTCCAATTCCAGGTTGAGCGGCGGCGTGGTCGATTCGTCCTGCGTGCCGCTTTCGTACTGCTGGCGAAGCACCGTTACGGCCTGATCGTACGTCAGACCCGCGCTGGCGAGTTGGGCCTGAACGGCAACCGTTGCCGACGAAACCGCCGCATTATAAGCCGTTTGCGCCACGGCCACTTGTTGCGTCAACCCTGTGGAAGCCGCGAGATTGTCAGCGGCATACGTCGTTTCGATTTCTGTCCGTCGCGCACCGAGCGTGGCCAGATTCAACGCATCGACTGCCGCATGGGCCGCCAACGACTGATCGTTCGTCGTTTTGTAAACCGCGTTCGCCGCGGTGACAGACGTTTCAAATGCGGTGTCGATCAGCAACTTCGCCGAATCGAACTGTTGTTGAATCGCGACGGTCTGTTGATCGAGTCGCAGTGTCCCCGCCGCTTTGAGAGCCGTAAACTGGCTCGTTGCCGCATCCACGGCAGCATTCCGCGTATCCGCCAGTTGGTCGATCCGCGTCCGAATCGCATTTTCCGCCGCAGTCTGGCTGGTCGCAATCGCCGTAGCCGAGCGAGTCTGTGCGGCTTGCAGCAGGGCATCGGCCTGTGCCGTTGCGGTCGTGTAGGTCGCCAAACTCGCAACGGATGTCGTTTGCAGTTGCGTATCCGCAGCGACAAACGCACTTTCCGTTTGTGCGGCCGCGGCATCGGTAGCCGCGGTTAGCGTCGCATCGCTCGCTTGATTCGCTGCATCGAAGTCGGTCTGCGCCTGAGTCGCTGCGGCATCGAACGTTGCGGCCGAACTGGCGAGCGCATTCTGAGCCGTTTGCTCATAATTGTGATCGTAAACGGAATTGTCTTTTGGCACTCTCAAGGTGCCACCACCTGGCGTCGTGCTGCCCGGAGTGGTCGAACCGGTACCACCGCCTGGCGTCGTGCTACCGGGAGTGGTCGAACCCGTACTGCCACCGGTGCTGGGAGGTGTCTGCGAACTACCGGGGTCGCTAGTTGTTGTCGTACCACCCGAGCCTGTTGGCGGTGGAGTCGAGCCACCAGAAGAACCGCTCGGGTCGTACCCCGAGTTCGATCCGGTATTCGTGCCGCTGTTCGTGCCAGTATCACCCGATCCATAGTTCGATGTGGAGCCGCTCGAGGTACCATCGGCAAGTGGGTCTGTACCTGTCGTCGATCCGGAAGTTCCCGAACTCGAATAACTGTTCGATCCACCGTACGAACTGCCCGACGTTGGTGAACTCAGTGGAACGGCCCACCCGTTCATATTCGACATCCATCCAGGGTCGCCGCCCACCTGCGAACCTGTGCCGGTCGTAGTCGTTTGACTGGAATTCGGTTGCGAGCCAGTTGGCGTGGAAGAGGGAATCACCCATCCCATGAATTGTGCGAACTGCGCGACCGGATCGCCGAAGGGCACGCCACCGAGAATCGAGGGCAACGAACCGCACGCATCTCCGGGAGAATTGCGATCCTCCAGCACGAACATACCGAGAGGATTCGGACGTTCGCGCGAAGCCATACGCGATTGTACTTCCCGTTCGGCAAGCCAACGACGGATCGGACGAAAGCCGAACCAAGATGAAAGAGTCATCAGTTTGCCTTGGAGAGTAGGCTAAAAACGATTAGTAACAGCAAGTTACATTTTTGCGGATAAGCGGCAAGTCGATTTTCCGAATAATTCTGAATGTATTGATTATGCCGGATAAACAGCGCCCATTTGTCGTACCGTCTTGCCCCGTCGAAGGGTAATTTCGAATCACTCGGTTCGTTGGTGAAAACGATTCCAAAATCCTCGAGGAACGCGACGAGGGACTCTTGACACAGTTTCGCACCGGCATTCGATTCGTGTTTGATCGGCCCGTTACTTGTTCCGGTTAAGGTTATCTGAATCGAAGACGCGAAGCCGAAGACAGAAGTGACTTAAAGCGGTTACACTGATGCACTCTGGATTTTCGAGGCTTTTTCATTTTGTTTACAAAACGCGAGAGAATCGCGTTTACCCAGCTTCGATCATTCTGGATTCTGTACTTGGATCGATTCCACGACCGGTTGCGATTCGGCGACCAGCAGCGAAGTCGGCTCATCCGCTTCGTTGACGGAAACCACTTGATGGCGGACGAGGGCCGTGTAGAGCGCCAGCAGGTGGCGGCCCCGAATCGTTACTTGCGTGCCGTTCGTGAATGCCAAGACGATGCCTTCCGGCTGGAAGTTCGCGGCCGTGAGCCAGGCGTAGGAGAAGCCGAAGCGATGACCGGTCCGCAAGCGGAATTCGACCATCGGGAGATAGTCCCCGAAGACCGTGGGGATCGCGAAGGCTCGATAGCCCTCGACTTCGCCGAGGGTGGACGCTGGCATTTGTAAACGCTCGCTGCTCACCTTGTCACCTCTCGAGCACAAGGAGTGAGATTTTGAGGATTGGATCCCCGAACGTTGCTTGCCATCCGTTTCACGAATTGAACCCGTTGCCGAATCCAGGCGAGCCAAGCCGGATGATGCGCCGACGGCTTCACGAGTTCCGTGGCCGTCATTCGAGGTGCCGCGCGTTGGATGGCAATCCGCAAGCTGGCTTTGTCGTTCGTGTAAACGGTGAGCGATTCCCGTGCGCGACTTGCGGAAACGTAAAACTGTTCGCGGCCCGTTGCAGGAAACGACTCGCTGCTTTGGGCGATGAAAACGCGGTCGACGGTTTTGCCTTGTGCCGCGTGCGAGGTGATGCAGTAGCCGTAGGTCAGATGCGCAAAGCTCGTGGAAACGACCGCACCGGAGGTGAGTCGAATGTCGCCCGTCGGCGTGAACCCGGCCACGGTGTGAACCGTACCGTTGTCGAGCCGGTGCGAGCGAGTTTTCGACTTGCCGTTCCGCGTGATGCGGATCTTTTCGCCGACCGACAGCGAAAGATCGTGAGCGGTAAACACGTCGAACCGGGAAGCCAAGCCGAGGGGAAGGATCCGATCGCGTCCCGAATGATCTTTGACGATGAGCGAGGCCCGACCCACTTTTGCCACAGCGTAGCGGCTGCCTTTTGTAAATGCGGGAGCATTGCCGTGAAACTCGATCACATCGCCGAGTCGATAGCGAAGCGCGTGCCCCCGTTCGGCTTCGGTGAGACGGCGCGATTCGAGCCGCGTGTAAACATTCTCGTCAACGGCAAGCACTCCCTTTGAGCGTAGAGCGATACGCACGGCTTCTGTGATCTTTCGGCCCTCGGCATGCGTCGGGCTGATGATGAGCGCAGTCTTCTTGCTTTCAACGGCCTCGAGGTAATCCGCCGCGAGCATCGCTTCCCGTTCGCCGTCATCGACTTCCAACACCCAGCCGAGTTCGTCGAGCAAGTGGAAGCCTTGCAACACTTCGCCCCGGCTCAAGTGGGCTACCGCAACGCGGTACGATCCGCTTTGTCGGCGGATTGCGTCGATGCGGACAGTGGGCAACCCGGCTTCCGTTTCGAGTAGCCGAAGAACCGAACCGCGTTCGACGGAAGCGTGCTGTCGTTCGTCGCCGGCGAGGATGATTCGTGCGTTGAGAGAAGTTGCCAGGTCGAAGACTTCGGCGACGGTGCGAGAACCGAGCAGTCCCGCTTCGTCGATCCAGAGTACTTGATCGCGCGCCGATTCCTGAAGCGCTGGATCGACGAGGAAGCGGGCCACGGTTTCCGCCGATGGAAACCCTTCGCTGCGAAGCACGCCGCGACTCGCATCGGAGGACGGTGCCAGCGCGACGACCCGAAAGCCGTTCGCTTCCATCGCCGCGACGGCTTCCTTCATCAGTGTCGTCTTCCCGCTCCCCGCTACACCGCGAATCAGCACGACGCGATCCCGACTTTCCAGAACGTGCCGAACGACGGCACGTTGCTCGTCGGAGAATCGTTCGTCGAAGATATGCCAGCCGACGCGGTCGATTGGCTTCAATGTGCCGCGACCGTTTCGGGCGAAGGCGAGCAGCCGGGCTTCCTCTTGGAGAACTTCCCGCGACGTGATGTAAACGGTTCCACTCCGTTCGCGGGTGATGAACCCGGCCAGTTGAAGACGGAGATCTTTGAGGCTCACATGCCCGATGCCGTGCCGGAGGGCATGAAAGAGAAGCGATTCGAGAGGAACGACGGATTGTCTTTCGAAGACGTGACCGGCTGCGAATTGGACCGCTCGCTGGGCCGCATCGGGATCGAGCGGTGCGAGCAGGACTTCCCGCGCGTGGACGGCTCGAATCGCGCGACGCTCAGCATCGCCGAGAATCGCCCACCACTTGGCATGAAGTTCATTCCACTTCAACGAGTGTTGTTTACGCTCGCGCGTTTTCGCGCCGAGCGTCTCTTTCGTTTTGGCGTCTGCGATGCCGAGTTCCTTCGCACGCCGATCGATGAGCTTCGTTCGCCGCGAAAAGGCATCGAGCACCCGTTGCGGCACCCCGGCAATTTCCCAGCCGCCGGTGGCCTTGGGGGCAATGTCGAAGCCGAGATTTCGCAATCGAAGGGCCAGCCTCGAATCGAAGGAAGCTTCGAAATACGAAGCGCGTTTACGGACTTCGCCCAGGTCAACGGCCTTGATTCGGCCTTCGGCCTCATCCCAGGTCAGGTTGAAGACGACCGCGTGACAGTGGAGGTGCATATCGGGATAGCCATCGACTGGACGAGCGGTTTCGTGATCGAACGCCGCCCAAAGCAGATTGCCGGTTCGCCGCAAGCGATCGCTTCGGCCACGACGCACTCGCGTTTCTGCGAACGCTTCGAGTTCTCGCATCGCGTCATCGACCGAGGCACGGAAGGCTTCGAGGATCGAGGCGTCTTGCGTCAGGGCATACATGACACTGACCGACTTCGGACAGGAAAAGGTAAAGTCGAAAGCAATTCGGCGTTCCCGGTTCGTTCGCGGCGTCAGCGACTCCCCATTATCGGGACGTTCGTTCCGACAGAGCGCTTCAAATGCTTTCTTCTCGACATCCCCTTCCAGCCCCAGCCGCGTCGCGGTCTCTCCGCCCCAACGCCCTTCCACTTCGTCCATTCCTTCGGCGTAATAATCCCCCCGTCCTTCCGTGAAGTACGCCGTCACTGCCGCCACCGTGTTCTTCAACGTCGTTACCCGTAGCACGTCCCCTCATCTGCTTTGCTATGGCTCCACGTCTCCCTTGTAAACGAGCCACCGCATCCATTCCCCTTCAGGCATCACTCCTTACCGGTCTCGGTAAGGTCGGCACAAAAAACGAATCGCTGAAGAATCGCTGTCGAGAGTGCATTCGGGAATTGCCCGACGGCCGCGACTGCGCTACCTTGCACCCAGGGTCGATGATGAACCCTGGTTACATGGAGGATTATGACCGACTATTTGACGCACTTCGGCCTGACCCAGGCTCCCTTCGCGTCCACGCCCGATCCGACGTTTGCATTCGCCACCCGCGAGCATCGCCAAGCACTTGCGAAGATCGCCTACTACACCGAAGAACGGCGGGGGCTTTTCCTCATGATGGGCGATATTGGCACGGGGAAAACGACCATTTCGCAACTCACGCTCAATCGCTGGCGAGCCGAGCCGGATCGATTCGTCGCCGCACACATTACCGACCCGTCGCCTCGAACGCCGGCGGCGTTTCTGCGGTTGGTGCTGGCATCGCTCGGGTTGCCCACGATGCGGAACCTTCTCGACTTGAAGGCAACGCTTCGGGCGTTCCTCGTCGAGCAGTATAAAGTCAATCGAACCGTCGTTTTGCTCATCGACGAAGCCCAGACGATTTTCCCGGCCAATCTCGACACGCTGCAAGCAATCGCCAACGAACAGGGCCAAACCGCGAAACTCGTTCAGGTCGTGCTGTTGGCACAGCCCAATTTCGAGTTCAAACTCGCTCAGAAGCCCGCACTCCGATCCCGGATCGCGGGCGGAGCAACTTTGAACCCATTGACGCCCGACGAAGCCATCGATTTGCTGAGGCATCGAATGTCCGTTGCCGGAGGCGATTTCGACCGCATTTTCCCCGAAGCGGTTCACAAGTCGCTTTACAACGCGACCAACGGCGTTCCACGCGATCTCTGCATTCTGTGCGATGCCGCGATGTTGAACGCGGTGACCCTGGGGAATCGAAGCGTCGACGAGGAAAGTCTTCGTATGGCACTGTCCGATCTTTCGTTCAAAGGGTGGAAGGAACTCGCCGCCGCGTAACGTCATTTGATTTTGGAGGAATATGAACCGAAAAACCGCAAGCCTTGCCTACCCGAGCAACCCTCTCGCCGCGATGCGGGATCTTCAGGATCTCGATGCCGTGCAAAAGCCAGTAACCGACGCTACGAGTAGCGCGGAAAGTAGCGAAGTCGCGCAGATGCCAGGTAGCGAGCGAAGTCGCGTTGACAGCGACGCAGACAGTATCGCGAACGCACAGGCAGCAGCGCAGATACCAACGCCCAAGCAAAGTCGCGTTGACAGCGGCGTTGACAGTAGCGCGAACACGCAGACAGTAACGCAGAAGCCAACGCCCAGGCGAAGTAGCCAAGCGAGCGCGAGCGATTCCGCTTCGGAGGGCGCTTCGACCAACGCGATGGCCGATGCGGTCTGGACGATGCTTCAGAAGCCGTACACCGCAGACAGCCGCAAAGGGCCGTTTACGGTTTCGACTGTAAAGATTCCGACGGAAGTCTGGGAACGACTGGGTTGGGTTTCGACTCTGACGAATCGAGCCAAGCAAGAAATCATCACCGATGCTTTGAAGACGCACTTCGAGAAGGTGCTCAAGACCTGGAAGTAACCGTCGATGGCACGATCGCTTATCCCGAACAGCACCCAAATTCCCGACGTGATTCTCGATCACTGGATGGCGGAACTCTCCGGAGCCGAGTTCAAAGTGTTGCTTTACGTCGCCCGTCGAACCTACGGCTTCGGGAAAGATTCCGACACCATCAGCCTCAACCAACTCGCACACGGCATCCGCCGACGCGACGGACGAATCGTCGACCGGGGAACGGGCTTGTCCCGTTCCGGGGTGAAAGCGGCGTGCGTTTCGCTAATAGCGAGGGGGATTCTGATCCGCACGACGAACGCCGTGGGGGACAGCTTCGAAGCCGATGAAAGCACCTACCGCCTGAACCTTTTCGCGGCGTTGCCGGGCGATGCGGATGAGCCTGGCGACGAAATCGAGGTAGGCCAGAAATTGGCCCACGTAGGCCAGAAATCGGCGGGAGGTAGGCCAGAAAGTAACCCGCAGGTAGGCCAGAAATTGGCCCCACAAGAAACAGATCAAGAAACAGAACAAGAAACAGCAGCAGCAACGGATGCTGCTGCCGAATTGATTTTGGTACTGGTGAAGCACGGCGTCAGTCGCCGCGTCGCAGAACGACACGCCAAAGCAAAACCCGAAGTTTGTACGCGCTGTCTGAGCTACCTGCCGTTTGCAAAAATCCGCACCACCCCCGGCGCGTGGCTTGCGAGTGCCATCGAGCAGGAGTTCGGCCCGCCCGAGGCGTTCACGAAAGCCGAGAATGCCCAAAAGCGTCGAATCCAGGCCACGACAATCGACCCCGATGCCGCAAAAATGGCCGAGGATGAACGACGATCGATTTTGCGGAAGCGATTGATGTTCTCCCTCAATCAGCTTCCCAAAACGCAACCGGACGCATTCTCCGCCTTCGAGCGTTTTCAAAAAGCGGAACGGGATCGAGCGAGACGGTTCGCCAGGATGCTGAACGAAGATCGACAGAACGAATACCTTCAGAGCCTCGAAAGCGACGATCATCGGCTGACGGTCTTTGCGTCGTGGCTCAAAGAGGACGGGAAAGTGTACCGAAACGTTCTCGTCGATGGCACTTCCGAAGGACGGCTTTCGGAATAGACGCCGTTGGCGTCGGCACGAAGTGCCGCGTGACTGTCCGGAAAGCCGGAGTCCTTCAGGCCACTTTAACCCCGACCGAATTTGACATCGTACAGCTTATGAGCATCGACCGAAGATTCGGTCTCTCCGGAGCCAACGGGAACAGGGTCTCGTTTGTACCTTCGGCCTTTTGCCACGACGATGACTGTAGTGCCAGAGGCTTCCAAACCGCGCTGCTGCTGCTGCGTCGTTGACGTTGAGGCTCTATTCCCGGACGTTAGAAAGTCGCGTTTTGTGAGGGGTTACCGTCTTGAATTTGCCAACGGATTGCTAACAACGTGGCACACGCCAACGCCCTTCGCGTACAATGTCCTTGCCCTGTAAAATTACAGTTTTTTACACGAAAACGAGGCTTATCCACGCGAAATCAATGTGTTGTCAACGCCGGGGAAATGTGGATCTGTCAGGTGCAGCGCCTGGTTCCACGCCGCGCGGGGAGGACCCGCCCCACAATGACAGGAACTTACGTATCTTATAACCAGCGTATCGCGCGATGCTCGATTGGTAAATGGTGATCGAGTCTTTGGGCTCAACCCGTTGGTTCGACTGAGCTGGGGGGCGTTTTCGGCCCACTCGTTTGGTGACTGGCGCCCACCCACTTCGTCTGGGTGCGTGCCGGATCCCGTTGGGACGGCTGTGCCAGTGCCGACTCCCC
>Ga0335394_10004061_pt1 | contig 16641 bp, 14 predicted proteins | sample MAT03_FD_205741 | JGI IMG/M metagenome (GOLD analysis project Ga0335394, IMG submission 205741) | Freshwater microbial communities from Lake Fryxell liftoff mats and glacier meltwater in Antarctica - MAT-03 (spades assembly) (version 2) ... | reverse complement strand
ATCGTGCGGGCCGGGCTGGAGGACCACTTCGTCGGCAAGCTGCTCGGCCTGCCGATCGGGGTGGACGTGTGCTACACGAACCACGCCGACGCCGACCAGAACTCGGCGGACAACCTGCTGCTGCTGCTGGCGGCGGCGGGGTGCAACTACGTGATGGGAGTGCCGTGCGCCGACGACGTGATGCTGAACTACCAGAGCACGAGCTACCACGACGCGGCGACGGTGCGGGAGCTGTTCGGGCTGTCGCCGGCGCCGGAGTTCGCGGCGTGGCTGGAGGCGCGCGGGGTGTTCCGCGCCGGCCGGCTGGCGCCGGCGGCGGGGCGGCCGGCGCTGCTGGCGGCGCTGGGTGAGCTCGCGTGAGCGCCGAACGAGCTCCCGAGCGGGGTCGCGTCAGCGCCCCGTGCGAACCCGGACGTGAAAGCGATGCGGGGGCACGGGGCGCTGACGCGACCCCGCTCTGCGGGTGATTCGCACCACACCCACGCCCCCGCGGCCCCACGACTCGACACCCGCTACTTCTTCGGCGTCTCGGTGTACTCCTTCAGCTCCATCGTGGTGGCGGTGTTCTTGTCGAACGTGTACTCCACCTTCACCACCCCCTTGCCCGGCACGAACCACTGCCGGATCGCCAGCTTCGTCTGCACCACCTCGAAGTCCACCGCCTCCACCAGCACCGCCTCCACGTCCGCCCCGCCGACCTTGATCTTCGCCTTCTCGTCGGTGATCTTGAACTTCCCCTTGAGCCCCTCGGTGCCGACCTTCGAGTCCACCTCCCACACCGCGTCCTTCTTCGCCGGCAGCGCCAGCACCCGGACCGCCGGCTCGACCTTCTTGTCGCCCACCTTCGCCCGGTACACGCCGTCGGCCGTCACGTAGTACAGCTCCGTCATCTTCTCCGCGCCGCTGACCGCGGTGGTGAACTTGAAGCAGTCCTTGTCCCCGAGCTTCTCGGGGCCGGACACGGTCACGGTCACGTCCTGCTCGTTGATCTTGTACGTCCACTTGGCCCCGGCCTTCGTCGGGAACAAGTCGGGCGCCGCCGGGGGCTGGGCGACCGCCGACCCGACCACCACCACGACCACCGCCGTGGCCGCCGCCGTACGCAACATCCGCAGCATCCGCGTGACTCCGTGAGAGGGACTCGGGGCGCCGCCCCGGGGAACGGGAACAGTATAGCGGCAACGCCGCTTGCGGCGCTGCACCGCCGCGGGCGGCGGCTCTCACCCGTTCCTCACGCGATTCCGCGTCCCCGATTCGTGAAGATACCGTTTAGGTGGTGTGAACACTCCCAGGGGACGCACACGATGACACGGTGGTGGTCGATCCCGGCGGCCTTGCTCGGAATGGCGTTCGTCGCCGGCGGGCCGACGGCCCTGTCGCAGCCCCCGTTCGGCGGCGGCGACAAGAAGGGCGGCTTCGGCTTCGGCCCGCCCGGCGGTCAGGAGCGGAAGGTTCTCGCCAAGTACGACGCCGATAAGGACGGCGTCCTGAACAAGGACGAGCGCCAGGCCGCCCGCGACGGCATGACGAACGACGACGGCGGCAAGGGCGGCTTCAAGTTCGGCCCCCCCGGCGGGAAGGGCGGCATGGGCTTCGGCCGCGAGCCGGCGAAGCCCGGCCGCAAGCTCAGCCCCGCCGACGTGCCGAACTTCCCCGACCGGCCGCTCTACGACGGCACCGTCCTCCGCACCGTGTTCCTGGAGTTCGAGAACGCCGACTGGGAGGCCGAGCTCGAAACGTTCCACAACACCGACGTGGAAGTCCCCTGCACCCTCGTGGTTGATGGCAAGCGGTATCCGAACGTCGGCGTCCACTTCCGCGGCATGTCGTCGTACATGGGCGTCCCGGCCGGGTACAAGCGGTCGCTCAACATCACCCTCGACCTCGTGGACAAGAAGCAGAACCTCCTCGGCTACGACACGCTGAACCTCCTCAACAGCCACGACGACCCGTCGCTGATGAGCACGGTGCTGTACTCGCACGTGGCCCGGCAGTTCACGCCGGCGCCGCAGGCGAATCACGTGCGCGTGGTCGTCAACGGCGAGAGCTGGGGCGTGTACGCCAACGTCCAGCAGTTCGACAGGGTGTTCCTGAAGGAGAACTTCGGCGCGTCGAAGGGGACGCGGTGGAAGGTGCGCGGCAGCCCCGGCGGCGGCGGCGGCCTCGACTACCTCGGCGACGACACCGCCGCGTACAAGGGCCGCTACCAGATCAAGGGCGGCGACGACGAGAAGGCGTGGAAGGCGCTCGCGAACCTGTGCAAGACGATGGCCCAGACGCCGCCCGACCAGCTCGAGGCGAAGCTGCGGCCGATCTGCGACGTGGACAGCCTGCTGTGGTTCCTGGCGCTCGACGTGGCGCTGATCAACAACGACGGCTACTGGGTGCGGGCCAGCGACTTCACCATCTTCCGGGACGCGAAGGGGAAGTTCCACTTCGTGCCGCACGACATGAACGAGTCGTTCCGCGGCGGCATGGGCGGCCCCGGCGGCGGCCCCGGCGGCGGCTTCGTGATGCGCTTCCCGCGGCCGGGCGAGGTGCTGCCGCGGCCGATCGCCGACGGCCTGAACCTCACCGAGGCGCAGCAGAAGGAGCTCGCCGCGCTCCAGAAGGACGTGGACGCGAAGCTGGAGCGGCTGATGACGCCGGAGCAGCGGAAGCAGTTCGGGGAGATGCGCAGCGGCGGCCCGCCGGGGGTGTTCGGCCAGCCGCCCGGCCCGGAGGCGTTCCCGAAGCTGCCGGGCGGGTTGGGTGGTCCCGGCGGCGGCATGGGCAAGGTCGGCGGCGGCGTCGAGCTCGACCCGCTGGTGGCGCTGAACGACCCCCAGAAGCCGCTGCGGAGCAAGGTGCTGGCGGTGCCGGCGCTGAAGGCGAAGTACCTCGGCTGCGTCAAGGCCATCGCCGCCGACGCGCTCGACTGGAACAAGCTCGGCCCGGTGGTGAGCGCCCGGCGGGCGCTGCTCGCCGACGAGGTGAAGCAGGAGACGCGCTCGCTGGACGGCTACGCGGCGTTCGAGCGCGCCACGGCCGACGGCCCGAGCGCAGGCGCCGGCGGCGGTCGGGGGATGAGCCTGCGGGCGTTCGCGGACGCCCGGCGGACGTTCCTGCTGAACCACCCGCAGGTGAAGGACGCGGTTCCGCCGCCGCCGACGCCGGGTGTTGGGAAGAAATGATTCTTCCGCCGCTTGCGGCGTAGCAGCGCTGCTACGCCGCAAGCGGCGAAGCCCGGAGCCGTGTAGCTTTTGCCGTTCACCCCCGTTGCGGTTGTAATTCCTACACGCACCCCCACCGGCGCCCCGCGTTTTTCCCGGCGTTTCCGCTCTTTTCGCGTGTGGCACGAGGGTTGCTTTCCCCTCTTTCGTCTCGGTCGGACCCATCGACCAGTGGGGCCGGGAGAGAAGAGGCACGGCGGGGACCGGAACACTCCGCCGAACCAACCCGGGCGGCGGTCGCACACGCGACCGCCGCCCGGTCGCATTTCGCTTGCGGCTTCAACCGCGCCGGCGCATCATAGCGAGTACCCGCCCCGCGCCCCGGCCGCCCGCCGCGAGTCGTCCCATGCTCCGCGTCCTCGGCAACCCCAAGCGACTCTGCGACGGCTCCAGCCGCCGCGACTTCCTCGTCGCCGGCGGCCTCGCCCCGCTCGGCCTCACCCTCCCCGACTTCCTCCGCGCGCAGGCCAACCCCGCCGCCGTCACCGGCCGCGAACCTGGGTTCGGCAGGGCGAAGGCGTGCATCCTCCTGTTCCTGTACGGCTCCCCGAGCCAGCTCGAACTCGCCGACCAGAAGCCCGACGCGCCCGTCGAGGTGCGTGGCGAGCTGGGTTCGATCCGCTCGACGCTGCCGGGGTGCGACGTGTGCGAGTTGCTGCCGCACACGTCGCGGGTGATGCACCACGTCACGGTGCTGCGGTCGCTGACGCACAAGCACCCGATCCACGGCGTCGCCTACGCCACCACCGCCGTGCCCGACATCGACGTGTCGATGGAGCTGAGCCCGCACGACGCCCGCCACTGGCCGTTCATCGGTTCGGTGGTGTCGTACCTGGAGCGCCAGAAGCACGGCCTCGCGGCGCTGCGGAAGCCGGTGCCCGACAACATCGCGCTGCCGTGGCAGTTCAGCAGCCGGCGGACGGGCGAGGTGCCGCGCGCCGGCCCGTACGCGGCGTTCCTCGGCAACGCCTACAACCCCCACTACGCCACGTTCCAGGGCACCGCGAACCGCAAGATCACCAAGACGCTGACCACGACCACCCAGGAGTTCGACGAGCCGTATGTGGGCACCGCCCCCGACTGCCACTTCACCCTCGGCGACCCCGGCGTCGCCGACCTGACGCTCGACCGGGTGAACGGCCGGCGGTCGCTGCTGGAGCAGTTCGAGGACGCCCGCCGCGCCGCCGACCGCACGCCGCCGAGCGACCCATACCGGGAGATGGCGTACTCGCTGATCGGCTCCGAGACGCTGCGGCAGGCGCTCGACGTGCGCCGCGAGCCCGCGAAGACCCGCGACAGTTACGGCCACACCGTGTTCGGCCAGGGCTGCCTCGCGGCGCGCCGACTGGTGGAAGCCGGCAGCCGGTTCGTGACGGTGTTCTGGGACGAGTTCGGGTTGGCGGGTTCGGGCTGGGACACGCACTGGGAGCACTACCCGCGGATGCGGAACGAGCTGATGCCGGGCTTCGACCGCGGCTACAGCGGCCTCATCGCCGACCTGCACCAGCGCGGCATGCTCGACGACACGCTGGTGCTGGTGCTGAGTGAGCACGGCCGGACGCCGAAGCTGAACAACGCGAAGGGCGCCGGCCGCGACCACTGGTCGCAGGCGTACTCGGCGCTGCTGGCCGGCGGCGGCATCGCCCGCGGCAAGGTGGTCGGCAAGACGGACAGCATCGGCGCGACGGTGGCCGACCGGCCGGTGTCGCCGAAGGACGTGCTGGCGACGACGTTCCACCTGCTCGGCTACGACCTGGAAATGATGTTGACCGACCGGGCGAACCGCCCGGTGCCGCTGGTGCCGACCGGGCAGGTGGTGCGCGACGTGCTGGCGTAGCACCCGAAACGCCCCCGGCGCGTACCGACCCGGGGCGTTGCCCCGGGCTATGTTATCCCACCCCTTCGGGGTGAAGACGGGCACCCGGTCTTCAGGCCAACGGCCTGGGATAGCATAGCCCGGGGCAACGCCCCGGGGAACCACGCCCCGGGGGCTTCCGCTCATCCCGTCCCACCGGGAGCCTAACCCATGCCACAGTCGCTGGCGCGGACGGCGGTCCACCTCGTCTTCAGCACCAAGAACCGCGAGCCGTTCCTCGCGCCCGAGGTCCGCGACGAGGCGTTCACGTACCTGACCGGTGCCTTCTCCGCGCACGGCTGCCCGCCGCTGAAGGTCGGCGGGGTGGCGGACCACGTCCACGCGCTGTTCCTGCTCGCCCGGACCGTCGCGCTCTGCAAGCTGGTCGAGGAGGTGAAGAAGGAGTCGTCGAAGTGGGCGAAGGGGCGCGTCCACCCGGACTTCTACTGGCAGACCGGGTACGGCGCGTTCGCCGTGAGCCGGTCGAACGAGGACCGGGTGGTCGCGTACATCGACGACCAGGAGCGGCACCACGCCGGCCGGTCGTACCAGGACGAGCTCCGCGGCCTGCTCCGGGCGCACGGCCTCGAATGGGACGAGCAGTACGTCTGGGACTGATCCGGGGGCGGGCCGCCGGGCGCCCCCGGGGGCGTTTCAAACCCGGCGCGTACCGACCCGGGGCGTTGCCCCGGGCTATGTTATCCCACCCCTTCGGGGTGAAGACGGCGACCCGGATTTCAGGCCAACGGCCTGGGATAACATAGCCCGGGGCAACGCCCCGGGTGATTCTCCGGGTGATTCACCCCGGGTGATTCGCCCCAAATACGCGGCCGACAACAAGGACAACCCATGCCCGACCTGCCCGACCGCCGCTCATTCACCGCCCTCACCGCCGGGTTCGTCCTCGGCGCCGCGTCCGACCTCACCGCCGCCCCCGAACTCGCCCCGATGCCGCGCCGCGTCCCGGCCGAGGCACCCTTCAGCTTCGACTACCCGCCGCCGGACTTCCAGCCGGGCTGGCGGCGGCCGCAGCTCAACCGCCGCCTCGTCGCCGACTTCGTCGTCTACGCCCACTCCGACGCCGCCATGACGAGCCGCCTGCTCGACAAGGAGCCGGCGCTGGTGAACGCCTTCATGGACTGGGGCGGCGGCGACTGGGAGAGCGGCCTCGGCGGCGCCAGCCACATGGGCCGCCGCGACGTCGTGAACGTGCTGCTGGACCGCGGCGCCCGGCCGGACCTGTTCTGCGCCGCCATGCTCGGCCTCACCGACACCGTCCGCGCCTTCCTGACGCTGCAGCCGAAGCTGATCGACGCCCGCGGCCCGCACGGGTTCACGCTCCACTTCCACGCCCAGGTCGGCGGCCGCGACGCGGAGCCGACCCTGGAGTACCTGCAATCGGTGAAGAAGATCGAGCTGCGGCCGGTGCCATTCCTCAAGAAGTGACGCCGCTTGCGGCGATGCACCGCGTGCACCGCCGCAAGCGGCGGACCGATCACCGGAACTCCACCTTCAGGTCGTTGCTCCCCGACTTCACGGTCACCGTGGTGCCGCTGGTGGTCGGGTCCTGGAACTTCGCCGGCACCTCGAACTTCTTCGGCGCCGTCGCCTTCGTGCCCGGCGGCAGCGGCTCCGGCACCGGCGGCGTCACGTACGCCTTGTACTCGCCGGCGGCCAACTCGCCGTCCACCTTGAACGCGCCGCCGTCGCCGATCTTCGCCAGCGCCGCGGCGCCGCTCGCCGAGATCAGGTTCAGGCTGCCGGCGTGGACGGGGCCGCCGTTGTAGCTCACCGTCCCGGCCACGCTGCCGGTCGGCTTCCCGCCGCCGCACCCGACCGCGGCCAGGGCGAACACCACCAGCACCGGCCACCGGCCGGCGTCGAACCGACGCATCTCATCGCCTCCGAATCGGGTTGGGCTCGTCCGAGCCCGGAGCGTGAGCGACCGGCTACGCTGGCCCGTCGCTCACGCTCCGGGCTCGGACGGAAGCGGGCTCGTCCGAGCCCGGAGCGTGAGCGACCGGCTACGCTGGCCGGTCGCTCACGCTCCGGGCTCGGACGGAAGCTGGACTCAGTTCGAGGTCACGATCCCGTCGTTCCGCGAGCACATGGCCTGGAACACGGTGAACGTCACCGTGTCGGTCACGAACGCGGTCGAGCCGTCGGCGCGGAGCATGTTCACGCCGTTGGTGTGGTTCGCGTTGATGATGGTGTTGCCGCCGTAGGTGATGTTCGCGCCGGCGGCGGCTGTCTTGCTGTTCGGGGCGTAGGCCACGCACGTCAGCCCCATCCCCCAGGTGTCCAGGCCGGCGGCCCAGCTGCCCAGCGTGCCGGTCCGGGTGAAGCTCCCCCACGGGCTGTAGTACCGGTTGCGGTAGTCGTTCGTGCCCACGGCCGCGGCCTGCTCGGCCACGATGTACGTGTTGCTCGACCCGTCGGTGCAGCCGAGCACGCTGACCGTCTCGTTGGTGACGAGCATCCCGGAGTTCGACCACCACCCGCCGTAGTTGGAGGCGTAGATGGTGCCGGTGGTGCGGCCGGCCGGGTCGGGGTAGGCGCCCATGACGCCGATGTACGACGGCGCCTGTTGGATCACCGCGGCGCTGTACCAGCTCGGCACCGGCGCCGGCGTCGGCGACAGCGTCATGGAGGGGCAGACGAACCCCTGGAGGGTGAGGTTCTGGAGCACCGCCGAGTTGAACGTGTCGGCGAGGTTCACCTGCCGGTGGACGGCGTCCTGCTCCATGTACGGCAGGAGGATGACGCGCCACCCGGCGGTGCCGACGCCGGCGCCCTGGCCCATGGGGAACTTTTCGAGGGCGCTGTGGTAGGCGTGCAGCGCGATGCCGACCTGCTTGAGGTTGTTCTGGCACTTGGCGCGGGCCGCCGCCTCGCGGACCTTCTGCACCGCGGGGAGCAGCAGGCCGATGAGGATGGCGATGATGGCGATGACGACGAGCAGCTCGATCAGCGTGAAGCCGCGGGCGTGCGGCGGCCGCGCGGCGGGGCCGCGGGCGGGACGGTAGGCGGACATGGAACGACGCTCCGACGAATGAAGACCGGGCGGGGCGCCCGTGAGCCGGGAGGGTGAGCGGGAGGGGTGCGGAGAGACAGGAGTGGGGGTATGGTACGCGACGGCGAGAGCGGGTGCAAGCGAAAACGCGGGGGCTCTCATCGATTCCGGCGCGCCGCCGCTCGCGGCGGTGCAGCGCGTGCACCGCCGCGAGCGGCGGAAGACTACCGGCTCCGCGGCGCTTCCACTTCCGCCCCCAGCCGCGCCAGCGCCCGGCGCGCGGCGGTGACCGACGGCGGGTCGTTCGGGAAGTCGCGCAGCGCGTCCCGCAGCCGAGGCACCGCGGGGGCCGCCGCCGGCAACCCCACCGCCGCCACCGCGTCCGCCGCCGCCACCCGCACCTCCGACTCGCCGTCGGTAATCAGCGGGATCAGCTTCGGCACCGCCTCCTTCGCCGCCGGCCCCAGCCGACCCAGCGCCGCCGCCGCCGCCGCCTTCCCCGACGACGACGGGTCGCGCAGCACCCGCACCAGCGCCGGCACGTCCGCCGCCGACGGACCCACCAGCAACAGCGCCTCCGCCGCCGCCGCCCGCGCCGCCACGCCCCGCGCCCCCAGGTTCTCGCGGACCGTCCCCGCCGCCTTCGTCACGTCGCCGTCCAGCGCCGCCAGCGCCACCTTCGCCCACACGTCGGTCCCCGGCATCCCCTTCTCGGCGACGTGCGCCACGTCGGCGCGTACCGCCTTCGCCCGCGGGCCGGCCGCCACCAGCCCGCGCAGCGCCGCCACCCGCCCCGCCGCCTCCGCGTCGGACCGCGCCATCTTCGCCAGCGTCGCGGCGGCGTCCGGCGGCAGCGGGTCGAGCACCCCCAGCGCCCGCGCCGCGGCGCAGCGCACCCCGACGTCGGCGGACCCGGCGGCGCGCTTCACGGCCCCGGCCACGTCCGGCGACGCGGGGTCCAGCGCCACCGCCGTCAGGATGAGCTTCTCGCGGAACGCCGTCCCCGCGGCCCGGTCGGCGATCAGCGGCAGCAGCGCCCCCACGGCCCCCTTCGCCCCCGGCCCCATCGCGGCGAGCGCGTTCACCAACTGCTCCTGCACGCCGGGTTCGTCCTCCTTCGAGAGCGCGTCGCGGGCCGCACCCGCCGCCGGCGCCGCGGCCGGCCCCAGGTCTTCGAGCAGCCCCGCCGCCCGGCCGCGGATCAGCGGGTGCGGGTCGGCGAGCGACTGGCCGACGGCGGCGAGGTGCTTCACGCGCTCGGCCGGCGGCAGCGTGCGGACGAAGCCCAGCGCCGCGAACCGGGCGTCCGGCAGGGGCGAATCGAGCTTGCCGAGCACGGCGGCGTGGTGGGTCGCGCCGGCCGGCCCCATCCGCCCGACGGCGCCGATCGCCTCCGCGGCCACGCGGGGGTTCAGCGACATCAGCGCGGCGCGGATGAGGCCGTTCACCTCGTCCGCGCTGCCGCCGACGCGGACCAGCGCGCCGCCGGCCTCGAGGGCGACTTCGGTGTACTCGTCGGTCAGCGCCTTCCGCAGCGGCTCGACGGCCTCCTTGGCGTCGGGGCCGAGCTCGCCGAGCACCCGCGCCGCGAGCTGGCGGACGATCGGGTTGCCGTGCCCGAGCAGGTCGGTCGCCGGCTTCACCGCGTGCTTGCCGCAGCTCCGCAGCGCCGGCCACAGCATGAACTCCGGCGCGTCCAGCCGGACCGACGATTCCAGATCGACCTTCTGCGGGAAGCTGGTCTGGATGGCGGCGCCGACCGCCTCGCCGGTCTTGGCGGTGACGCCCTTGCCGTTCGCCGCGGCGATGCCGGACGCGGCCGCGGCGCGGACGTAGGGGTCGGCGTCGGCGAGGGCGCGGGCGAGCGTCGGCACCGCGTCGCCGGGCACTTCGGGGAGCATGCCGACGATCTCGGCGGCGCGGCGCCTCGTCGTCTCGTTCTCGCTGGTGAGCAGCGGCGCGAACGCGGCCACGTCGGCGACGCCCACGTTCGCCACGGCGTCGAACGCGACCGCGGCCACCTTGGCGTCGGCGTCGGTGCAGAGGCGTTGCAGCGACGGCGCGGCCGCCTTCGCGGCCGGGCCGAGGAGGCCGAGGGTGTACGCGGTGTGCTCGCGGACGGCGGCGTCCTTGTCGTTCAACCCCTCGCGGAGGATGGCGAGGCCGCGCTCCTTCAGGGCGGCGTCGCCCTTCGGGCCGCAGCGCACGAGCAGCAGCGCCGCCGCCTCGCGGGTGCTGCCGACGCGCTGCGGGTGGGTGGTGCCGGGGCCGCTGGTGGTGCGGTCGCGCAGCAACTCGACGAGGCCGTCCACGACGGCGGGGTCGGAGTCGGCGAGGGCGGCGAGGTCGTCGCCGGCCTTGCGCTGGGGGTCGCCGCGCTTGGTTTTGAACAGCGTCAGGAGCCGGTCGCGCTCGGGCACCTCCGGCGCGGCGGGTGCGTCGGGGGCGGGGTCGTCGATCGGCGCGGGGTCGGGCTTCTTGCCGCACCCGACGGCGGCGGCGAACGCGGCGGCGAGCAGGAGGCGGCGCATGACGGGCTCTTTCGGGCGAAGCCCGGGGACGGCCGTCCCCGGGCTTTCGTGGTTCTAGAATGACTCGATGGTAGCCGATCCCCCGCCCGGCGCGAAGCCGCCCGCCGCCGCGTCGGGCCTGCGGCGCGGGCTGCTGCTGACCGCGGGCGTCGGCTGCGTGGGGCTGGCGTACCTGGGGGCGCTGCTGCCGGGCCTGCCGACGACGCCGTGGGTGCTGCTGGCGAGCTGGTGCTTCGCCCGGTCGAGCCCGCGGCTGCAGGCGTGGCTGCGGCGGTCGCCGTTCTTCGGCACCCTCCTCCGCGACTGGGACGAGCACGGGGGCATCCGCCGGCGCGTGAAGCTCGTCGCGGCGGTGCTGATCGTGGTGGTCGTGACTGCGAGCATCTTGTCGGGTCGGCTGCCGGAGTGGGCGCGGTGGGTGGTGGGCGGCTCGGCCGCGTGCGGGCTGTGCGTGGTGCTGTTCGTGGTGCCGACGGTGCGCGAGTGACCGCCGCTCGCGGCGATGCAGCGCGCGATGCACCGCCGCGAGCGGCGAAGAAATCAGCTGAACACCCACATCACCGCCGCCGCCAGCGCCAGCACCATCACGACCCCCACCCACCCGCGCGGCCGCGTCGGCGGCGCGTCCTCCGCCGACAGGTACTTCCCACACCGCGGACACTGTTCCGCGTCCTCGTACACGTCCGCCCCGCAGTGCGCGCACGCCACCGTCTCCGCGTCGTCGCCGCCGTCGTCCCCGTAATCGTCGTCGTCCGCGTCCTCGTCGTCGTCTTCGTAGCGGGGCATTGCGGGCTCCACGCGGGCGGCCCGGCCGATTGTAGCGACCCCGACCCGGAATTGCGTTTGTGTTGGTTCCGGCCGCGCCAGTAGTCTGAATGAACGGACCACTCCGCCCCGGGAGCCGAAACCATGACGCGAACCGTCCTCACCCTCGCCGCCGCCGTATTCGTCGCCGCGTGGCCGGCCGGGGCGCAGCCGACGAACCCCGACCCGCGCGCCAAGGACGCCGAGGCGCTGCCGGACTTCCCCAAGGCCGACCCCGCGTCCGTTCTGATCGAAGACCCCAAGCTGAAGGGGCTCGTGATCGAGGTGCCGCCGAAGGAGGGCCAGCGCCGCGTCGGGTTCGTGGCCGAGGTGTGCCTCCGCGAGGGGCCGCTCGAGGTGTTCCTGTGCAAGCAGGGGACGAAGGAGCACGAGGCCGTGCTGCGGGCCGACTTCGACGCCCGCAAGATTCACGAGCTGCTGCTGCTGGCCGGCGCCAACCCCGGCACCCCGGCACAGTTCGTGGACCCCAAGACGAACGAGCCGAAGTTCAAGGCCGCGACCGGCACCGCGCTGAAGGTGCTCGTGAGCTACCGGAAGGACAAGAAGGTGCACACGCACCCGGCGCAGGAGTGGGTGTGGAACTCGGCCAAGAAGCGGAACCTGGAGGCGCCGCACTGGGTGTTCGCCGGCAGCCAGCTGCTGAAGGACCCGGACCGGCCGGCGGCGCCGCCGTTCTACGCGGCCAACAGCGGCGAGGTGATCGCGCTGTCGAACTTCGCGTACTCGATGCTGGAGGTGCCGATGGAGATCAGCAAGGACGACGCCCAGCTGAACTACGAGGCGAAGACCGACCGCATCCCGCCGCTGTTCTCGCGCGTGTGGGTGGTGCTGGAGCCGGTGGGGGCGCCGAAGAAGTGACGCGGCCGGCGCGAGCCGGCGAGTCGGTTTGAGCCCGGCGGGGGGCTCAGGACCCCGGCCGCGCCCCGCCCCCCTTGCGGTGCGCGGCCAGCTTCTCGGCGTGGTCGTGCTCGGCGTCCTCGATCGAGTGCGACATCGTCAGCTTCGTGTCGCGCTTCGCCAGTTCCACGAGCTTGCCGTAGTGCTCGTGCAGCACCCGCACCTCCGCCTCGGTCAGGTCCTCGACGTTGATGAGGCGGTTGCTCGCCCCCTTCACCGCGGCCACCAGCTCGTTCAGCTTCAACTGAATCGCCTGCGACTCCTTGTTCTGCCCGCGCTGGATCAGGAACACCATCAGGAACGTGACGATCGTGGTGCTGGTGTTGATGACCAGCTGCCAGGTGTCGGTGAAGCCGAAGACGGGGCCGGTGAGCGCCCACCCCACGATGACGCCGACGGCCAGTGCGAAGGCGTAGGAACTGCCGGTCCACTTCGTCGCCCAGCCGGACGCCCGCTCCAGCACGCCCGCCCGCTTGCCGCTCATCCGCGCTCCCTCCGCAGGGCGAAGCCCGGGGACGGCCGTCCCCGGGCGTTCCCGCCCCGACACCCGCGACACCGTCCCGAAATCCCTATCTACACTTTCGGGCCGTCGATCCGACGGGCGATTCCCGGAGCGTCGCACATGGCCGTGGTCGTTCGCGCGGTGGCGTTCGCCGCGATCGTCGGCGGGATCGTGTTCGCCGCCGCGGGGCGGCTCGACCTGCCGTTCGTGTGGGGGCTCCTCGCCGTCCTCGTCGGCTTCTACGTGGTCATCACCTTCACCGCCGACCCCGGCCTGCTGCGCGAGCGGGTGGAGCCGGGCGGGGCGAACCGCGACCGCCTCACGCGGCCGCTGGCGGCGCTGTTCCTCGGCTCGCACTGGCTCCTGGCCGGGCTCGACGTCCGGTTCGGCTGGAGCCCGGTCCCGTGGGAACTCCAGGCCGTCGGGCTGGCGGGGTACGCGGCGGCGGTGAGCGTGAACCTGTGGGCGGTGCGGGCGAACCGGTTCTACTCGTCGGCGGTGCGGGTGCAGACCGACCGCGGGCAGCACGTCGCCGACGGCGGCCCGTACCGGGCGGTGCGCCACCCCGGGTACACGGCGACGATCTGCGCCACGGTCGCCGGCGGGCTGGCGCTGGGGTCGTGGGTGGCGCTGCTGCCGGCGCTGGGGTTCGTGGCGCTGTTCGTGCGGCGGACGGTGTTCGAGGACCGGATGCTGGTCGCGGAGCTGCCGGGGTACGCCGACTACGCCCGCCGCGTGCGGTGGCGGCGGGTGCCCGGGGTGTTCTGACTCGCCGCCGCTCGCGGCGGTGCACGCCTTGCACCGCCGCGAGCGGCGGAAGTATCAGGCCGCCATCCGCTCCGGCGCCACCACCTTGAGCTTCGGTTTGGGGTCGAGCCACGCCCGCAGCCGCTCGCGCGCCGGCACCTCCCAGTAGCGGTACATCCCCAGGCACATCAGGTGGAGCACCACCACCATCGCCAGGTTGTTGTACACCACCACGTGCAGCGCCTTCAGCGGCCCCTCGCCGTCGTGCCGCGGGTAGAACAGGCCCTGCGCCAGCGGGTGCAACAGGTACAGGCAATAACTCATCTCGCCGAGAACGACCATCGGCCGGCACCCGAGCGCCCGCTGCGCGAGCGACGGCAGCGCCGCCAGCTGGTAGATGATCGCCGCGCACAGCGGCGCGTACAGCACGTTGTACGACGCCATCTGCACCGCGTGCGGCAGCGGGTCGGCGCCGAACACCCTCGGCAGCATCACCCGGAAGTTCACGCCGACGAGCAGGACCGTCGCCGCGGTCAGGATGGCGGCCCCGGCCCACCACCGCGCCCCGGTCGCCGGCGGCCGGTCGGCGCGGAGGAGGAAGTACTGCCCGGCGAGCGCCCCGATCAGGAACTCGCCGAACCGCATGTACGGGCACAGGTACAGCTTCCACCACCCGCGGCTGAAGCCCCAGTCGGCGTAGGCGTACGCCTCCGGCGGGATGCGGAGGAAGATCAGGTAGCCGGCGACGAGGTAGCCGACGAACACGGCCGCGGCCCCGGCGAGCATCCGCCCGCGGCCGGTGACGAACCGCGCCAGCGGCAGCGCGAACAGCGGGAACACCAGGTAGAAGAAGGCCTCCGTGCTGACGCTCCACGACACCCCGAGGTAGCCCTGGCACACCGTCCGCGGCGTGAAGTGGTCCTGGAACACGGGGACGTGGACCCAGCTCTGGGTGAGCGTGCCCTGGTACGCCAGACAGGTGGCCACGTCGGCCGGGCGGTCCTTCAGCTCGTTGAAGAAGCAGCCCATGAACCCGAAGCTGACGACCACGCACAGGACGTACACGGGGTAGATGCGCGCCACCCGGGCGACGTAGTAGGTGCGGAGGGTGCGGCGGAAGTTCTTCTGGAACGGGGCGGCGTAGTTGTACGCCATGAGGAAGCCGCTGAGGGTGAAGAACAGCGGCATGCCGATCGCGGACAGGATCGTCATCTCCACGCCGTAGAGCGCGGCCGGGAGGTTGTGGCCCATGTGGGCGAGCAGCACGGTCAGCGCGGCGACGTAGCGGAGGCCGGTGAGCGCCTCCAGCCGCGGGCGTGACGTGGGGTTCATAACCGGCACCTCGGGGACGGCCGCGACGTACATCGAGCCGGCCGAGGACGCCAGACCAAGTGCGCGGCCGGCGGGCCGCTCCCAAACGTGTGGCCCGGTCTTGCCCCCGCCGCGGCGGCCGGGTATACACCGTCGTCCCGGTCCGTCCCGCGTAGGGGTGCGATGAACGTCCTCCAGCCCGCCGTTCGTGCGGAGCCCGGCCGCCGGTTCGGCCTGCCGGACCTCGCCGCCCGGCTCGACCGCGGGGCGCTCGCGCTGCTGGCGCTGCCGTGGCTCGTACTCCTCGCCGACCCGCTCTGGGCCTACGCGAGCCTCTACCGCGACGCCTGGGCCTACTTCGGCCTCTTCCAGAACCTCCCGGGTTCGCTCGCCCCCTTCCGCGACCACTACGGCACCGGCCGGCTGTCGGCGCTGCTGCCGGGATGGGTCACGTACTCCGTCCTGCCCCCCGTGGCGGCCAACCTCGTCCTCCACGTCGGCGTCTACTCCGTCGCGGTGCTGTCGGGGTACGCCGCGGTCGGCGCGGCCGTCGGCCGCCGGGCCGCGTTCCTGGCGATGGCCGCGCTCGGCGGGCACACCTTCTTCCTCCGCGCCGCCGGGTGGGACTACGTCGACGGGTACGTGATCGCGTACTTCCTCCTCACCACCGCCCTGATAACCCGGGCGACGCGGCCCGGGCCGTACTGGAAGGCGTGGTGCCTCGCCGCCGGCGCCGCCGCGGCGTGCGTGGCCGTCGCCTACCTCGGGGCCGTGATCCTCCTCCCGCCGCTGGCGGTGTTGTTCGTCCTCCTCAACCGCACCGGCGCCCGCCACCCGCTCGACACCGCCGGGTTCTGGCTGCTGGCCGGGCTCCTCGGCACGGTCGCCGGGTTCGCGGTAGTGTCCAAACTGCTCGGCGGGCCGGCGGAGTTCTTCCTGCCGTCGCTGGTGTATGCCGCGCGGACGTTCGGCCCCGAGGCCGCGGCGCAGTACGTCTTCCCGCCGCGCGACTGGGCAGCGAAGGCCGGGTGGCTCATCATTCCCGCCGCCGCTTCGGCCGGCGCCGTGGTGTGGCTGATCAAGTTCGTGCTGCGCCGCCGGCGGGGTGAGGCCGACCGCGCGGACGCGGCGGCGGCGTTCTTTCAGCTCCAGTTGTTGGTGCTGCTCGCGTTCCAGTCGGTGAAGCAGGCCCGCGGCGAGTTCGGCGGCCTCCAGGTGTGGCTGGCCGTGAGCTGGGGCTTGATGATCCCCGCGTTCCTGGCGCTCGGCGGGCAACTCGGCCGGTGGGCGGACGCACTCCCGCCCGGCCGCTTCCGGGCCGTCGCCGCCGCGTGGGTGGGGCTCGCCGTCCTCGGCTCCGCCGCGCCCGACCGCTTGCACCTGCCGGCGTGGGGCGCCGCCGTGCCGCTCGCGGCAGCTCTGGCTGCGGCCGTGGTTGCCGTGCTGGCGCTTCAGCTCCGCCCGCGGGTGAGCGTGGGAATCGCCGCGGCAGCGCTGCTGGCGTTCGCCAACGCGACGGCCCGCGAGCACTTCCGCATGGCGGACTCGCTCCAGGGGGCCGGCGCGCCGATCCAGATCGACCGCTGCGAGGCGTTCGACCCGCAGCGGAAACAGGTCTTCCGTACCGTTGCGGAGGCGGCCCGGTGGGCGAACGGGCTGGCGCCGGCGGGGAAGGTGTGGTTCTGGTACAACCTCGACGACCCGCTCGGTCCCGTCGCCGACATGGCGGCCCACTGCAGCTACCACTA
>Ga0335394_10004059_pt1 | contig 16651 bp, 13 predicted proteins | sample MAT03_FD_205741 | JGI IMG/M metagenome (GOLD analysis project Ga0335394, IMG submission 205741) | Freshwater microbial communities from Lake Fryxell liftoff mats and glacier meltwater in Antarctica - MAT-03 (spades assembly) (version 2) ... | reverse complement strand
GGTGGCACTTGGGGGGCGAGGAACAGGCTGCCGCGCAACGCGTGCAGTGCAATGTCCGGCAGCGACCAAGGGTCCTGGCCGAACAGATCGACGCGACCTGCGGACGGCCGCAATGCGCACGCCAGCGTGGCGAGCAACGTGGTCTTGCCCGCCCCTGAGGGCCCGATGATGGCGACCTGTTCGCCGGGGCCAAGTGCAAGCGTGACTTCCGCCAGCGCCCGGCGCCCGTCGGCGTAAGTGACCGTGACCTCATCGATCGACGATGGGGGCAGCGGTGCGGGTACCGGAGACAGCATCGACCGATCCTGCCGTGTGGCGTGCTACTTGAGCAGGCCGGCTGAGCGCGCGGCGTCCTCGATGCCCTTGTAGTTTTCCGGCTTGGTCGGCACGAACTTCGTTGCGCGCTGCAGCTTCAGGATCTCCGCATCCTCGGGTTTGGCAGGATCAAGGGCGAGAAACGCGGCCTTGATCTTCGCCACTAGCGCGGGGTCGAGGTCGCTGCGCACCGTCCAGTTGTAGTCGAAATAGGGCGGCGTCGTGTAAAACACCACGACTTCCTTCGGGTCGATCTTCTTGTCCTCGAGCAGTTTGTTCCAGACCGAGATGTTGAGCGCGCCGGCATCGACCTTGCCGCCGGCCACCTGGAACGCGGTGGCATCGTGGGCACCGGAGTAGGCCACGCGCATGTCCTTGTCCGGGTTGAGTCCGGCCTGCAACATGAACGAACGCGGCATCAGGTGGCCCGACGTCGACGACACCGAGCCGAACGAGAAATTCTTCCCCTTCAGGTCGGCGAGACTCTTGATCCCGCTGCCGGCCTTGGTGATGAACACGGACTTGAACTGCTCGTCTTCCACGCGCTGCACCAGCGGGATCGCGCCGCCGTTGGTGCGATGGTTGGCCTGCACGAACGTGAAACCGCCGTACCAGACCATGTCGAGCTTCTTGCCCGCAAGGCCCTCGACGGTGGCGGCGTAATCGGTGACCGGCGTGAATTCGACCTTGGTGCCCGTCTTCGCTTCGAGGTATTTGCCCAGCGGGGCAAACTTGCGCTGCAACTCCGTGGGGGCTTCATCGGGAATCGCCGACACTTTCAGCACGGGTTGCGCGACGGCGAGTGCGCTGAAGCCAAGCAACGTTCCGATCAGGAACGCCCATTGCGCGCCGCGCAACGAGCGCGGATAGGTTGCCTTCATCATGATCGAACTCCTGGGGTGCAAGTTGCGCGCATGGCGCGCGGGTAGCCGGTTGAGACGCGGGGGACACGCGCTATGATCGCGTCCTCAAACAAGTATAACCATGACTGGCCGCACGCATGACTTCGTACCGTATCGTCGAACGCCTGGTCCGCAACGTTGCCGCCGAACACGCGGCGCTGGCCGCAGGTTTGCAGGCGCCGGCGGCCGCCATTCCGCCGCGCTACTTCTACGACGCACTGGGTTGCGCGCTGTTCGGCGCGATCTGCGAGCTGCCGGAGTACTACCCGACGCGTACCGAGCGCGCGATCTTTGCCGACCATCGGGACGAGATCGCCGATGCGGTGGGCCCGGGCCACCAACTCGTCGACCTGGGCGCAGGCGATTGCCGCAAGGCCTTGGCATGGTTGCCGTTCCTGGCACCGCGGCGCTACCTGGCCGTCGACATCGCGGGCCAGGAGATCGCCATTTCGCTCGCGCGGATGGCGCCCGAGTACCCGGAAGTCGAGATGCTGGGCATCGTCACCGACTTCACGTCGGGGCTCGACCTCGAACAGGATCTCGACGACTCGGCCGTCACGTTCTTCTATCCCGGCTCATCGATCGGCAATTTCACGCCGGCCGAGGCGCTCGCGTTCCTGCGCGCGATCAAGCTGCATTGTGCCGGCCGTGACGACAGCGGGCTCCTGATCGGCGTGGACACGAAGAAGGGCCGGGCAAGGCTCGACGCCGCGTACGACGATGCGACCGGCGTCACCGCGGCATTCAACCGCAATGTGCTGAATCACGTGAATCGCGTGCTGGGCAGCAACTTCCGCCCGGAGGCCTTCGCGCACCGCGGGTTCTACAACGCGGCAGAAGGGCGCGTCGAGATGCATCTCGAGGCGCTTGCTGCGCAGACGGTGTGCTGGCCTGGCGCGGAACGCACGTTTGCCGCAGGCGAGCGCATCCACACCGAAAATTCCTACAAGTACGCGCCGGACGAGTTCACCAACCTGTTACACAGCGCCGGCTTCTTTGGCGTGCGCTGCTGGCAGGACGAGCAGGGCGACTTCGCGGTCTTCCACGCGACCTGAGTTCCGGCACCTATTTTCCGGCAGGTGCCGCCGTTTCGCCGGTCCGCAATGCATTCGAACGTGATTCGTTGAAGGTTTTCTTCGCTGCGGCATCGAGTGCGGCATTCGGGCGCGACTCGTTGAAGGTTTTCTTCGCCGCGGCATCGAGTGCGACATTCGGTCGCGACTCGTTGAACGTCTTCTTCCCCGCCGCCTCCGGTGCGACATTGGAGCGCGATTCGAAGAAGCTCTTGTTGGTCGCGCCCGTCCGCGCGTTGGCGGTGGGTGCGGCCGCGGTTGCCTTGCGACCTTTGGTGTCGCCGGTAGCAGGTGTCGACGCCGGCGTGGCGGCGCCGGCGGGCTCCGCAGTCCCTTGGGCCCAGGTCAAGGTGCCCAAGCACGCCAGCAGGGCGACGAGAATGGCAATGAGCTTGAGCATGGCGGTCTCCTCCAGGAAACGCAGTGCGCAGCGGGGTCGGTGCTGGATCGCAGCCGCGACGCCTTGCCATCCAACGCAATAACGATGCCAACGCGTGCCGGGGCATGCCGCCTCGGGTGCGCCCCTTCACTTGTTGTGCTGCGCTAGGCGGAGCCCGGGACGTCCCGCGCGAGGCGAATGCCCGAAAACTGCCACCGCGCATCCGGCGCAAAGAAGTTGCGGTACGACGCCCGGATATGAGCAGCGGGTGTGGCGCAGCTTCCGCCGCGCAGTACGTATTGTCCCGACATGAACTTGCCGTTGTACTCGCCAATGGCGCCACCGGCAGCCCGATACCCCGGATAGGGCGCATAGTCACTGCGCGTCCATTCCCACACGTCGCCGAACATCTGCGCGGGCCCGGCACCATCCGTCGCGTTGCTCGCCGGCAATGGATGCAGCGCGCCATTTTCCTGCAGGTTGCCGCGAATTGCGCACCCGGTCGCGGCGTGCTCCCATTCGAATTCCGTCGGCAGCCGCGCACCCGCCCAGCGTGCATAGGCGTCGGCTTCGAAGTAGCTGATATGGCAAACTGGAGTGTGCGGGTCGATCTCGACCATGCCGTGCAGCGTGAACGTGCGCCAGCCGCGCCTCGGATGCTCCCAGTACAGCGGCGCCTGCCAGCCTCGCGCCACCATCGTGTCCCAGCCGAGCGACAGCCACAGGTCGGGGCGGCGGTAACCGCCATCCTCGATGAAGGCCGCGAACTCGCCATGTGTGACCGGACGCGAGGCCAGCTCGAAGGGTTCGAGGTAGACGCGATGCGCCGGACCTTCGTTGTCGAAACCGAAGCCGTCGCCGTCATGTCCGACGACGACAAGACCGCGGGCGAACGGGTGCCAACGCAGCGACTGCGGCGCGACTTCGCGCAGCGGCCAACGCGGGTCATAGACGGGCCGTGAAGGGTTGCGCGACAGCAGGTGCTTCACGTCGGTGAGGATCAGCTCCTGATGCTGCTGTTCATGCTGGATGCCGAGTTCGATCAGCTCGGCCACCCCGGCGGGCAAGGGTGCCGTCAGCAATGCGCCGATGGCCGCATCGACGTGCATCCGATACGACCGCACGGTCGCGAGGTCGGGGCGCGAGACGAGACCGCGCTCGGGGCGCGGATGACGGTCACCGATACCGACATAGTAGGAATTGAACAGCGTGCGAAACGAGGGGTCGAAAATGGCATAGCCGGGCAGGTACGGCACCATCACGAACGTTTCGAGGAACCAGGTCGTATGGGCCAGGTGCCACTTGACCGGGCTGGCGTCCGGCATCGACTGCAGCGCGCAATCCTCCGCGGACAGCGGCGCCGCCAATGCTTCGGTGACCTGGCGCACGGCCCGCAGGCGACGGCCCAGGTCCGCCTCGCGGCGCAGCACGGGCACCGGTGGCGTTGTCGAGTGCGAGTGTGGTTGCATGATCATGACCCTCTATGGCGCCGTGCGCCGCAGGCTCCGCGCCGACGCGCGGGTCAACGCACCGTCACGCGCGGCGCGCCAGCTTCCATCGTGCCGATGACCTTGGCCGCGCCGAAACCATCGCGGTGGAAGATCTCCAGCACGCCGGCCACGGCATCGGGCGCGCACGCGACCAGCAGCCCGCCGGACGTTTGCGGGTCGGTGAGCAACGCATGCTCGGCGTCGCCGACCTGCGCACCCAGCGTCACGTCGTGGCCATAGCCGGCCCAGTTGCGGCCCGACGCGCCGGTGAAATAGCCGTCGCGCGCCAACGCCAGCGTGCCAGGAAGGAGCGGCAGGTCGGTAAAGGCGATCGACGCACCCAATCCGGAACCGCGACAGATTTCAAGCAGGTGGCCGAGCAAGCCGAACCCGGTGACGTCCGTCAGCGCGTGGACGCCGGGCAGCTTGCCCAGTGGAATGCCCGGCGTGTTGAGTTGCGTAGTGCTGGCGATCATCGCAGCGTAGCCGTCGGGCGAAAGCTTTTCCTTCTTCAGCGCCGCGCTGTACACGCCCACGCCCAGCGGCTTGCCCAGCACCAGCACATCGCCCGCGCGCGCGCCCGCATTGCGCTTCAGGTTCGCGGGATCGACGATGCCGATGGCCACCAGGCCGTAGATCGGTTCGACGGAGTCGATCGTATGGCCCCCGGCGATCGGAATGCCGGCTTTGGCACAGATCGACTCGCCGCCTTCCAGCACCCGGCGGATCGTCTCCACAGGCAACTGGTTGATCGGCATGCCGACCAGTGCGAGTGCGAAGAGCGGCGTGCCCCCCATCGCGTACACATCGGAGATCGCGTTGGTGGCGGCGATGGCGCCGAAGTCGAACGGGTCGTCGACGATCGGCATGAAGAAGTCTGTCGTGGCAACGATCGCCTGGTGTTCGTTGATCTGGTACACGGCCGCGTCGTCGGCTGTTTCGATGCCGACCAGCAACGCTTTGGGCAACAGCGCCGGATTGGCCTTGCCGATGATCTGTTGCAGCACGGCCGGCGCGATCTTGCAGCCGCAGCCGCCGCCATGCGAAAAGGAGGTAAGCCGGACGGGCACTTTGTCGGGAGCGTTCATGGAGTTTCCTTCTGCCTGAACATCGCGCAATGGGCGATCAGGGGGTTATTCTAGTCCGGCTGGCCAGCAGCATCGCGTTGACGCTTTCCTGCAGCGCGGCGGCCTCGGCCCGCGGGGTGAACAGCGGCGAACGTGCGCCGCACTGGTGTTCGAGTTGGCGCAGCAGTGCGCGTTCGGCGCTACACCGGGTGACCAGCGCCGCGAGGCCCGCCGCATCCCCGACGGCGAAGTACCCTTCATAGTCGGTTCCGAGCATGCCGACGTTACCGGAAATCCGCGATCCCAGCACCGCGGTGCCGGCAGTGACGGCCTCGACGACGACATTGGCGCCACCCTCCATCCGCGACGGCACGACCAGCAGATGGGCGCGCTTGATCGCCTGCCGCGTCCAGGGATGCATCCGTGGTCCCAGCCATTGCACGCGCGGGTCGGCGGCCGCCAGATCGCGCGCGGCGCGCCCCAGCGCGGGATCGAGTGCAGCGCCGATTACCGTCAACGTGGCGGGAAGGTCCGGCGGCAGCATCCGCCACGCGGCAAAGGCCGTGCCGGGATCCTTTTCCTCGCGCAGGTGCGCGACCAGCACGCAATGCAGGCGGTCCTGAGGCTTGTGCGGCCACGGCCGCAAAGTCCGCGCGGACTGAAACACGACCCGCGTGCGCCGGCGCTGCGCGAGCGACAGCTGCATGCGCGCATCGTCCTGCAGCACGATCAATTGATCGGCGTGGGCGATCGAATCGAGCGTGTCGGGGTCGCCATCGGGCCGGTCGCGATACAGATCGGTGCCGGTCAGCACCACCGCATGCGGACGTCCGGGCATCGATGCGCGCCAACTTGCGATGGCCGCGTGGCTGCGGCGCGCGTGCAACGCGATCATCGCTACCGCGCTTGCGGCACTGCCGCTCGCGACCGGTGCGCTCGCCGCTTGTACAATCACCCGGAAGTGCGGCGACAGCAGGCGTGCCCAGCGCGCCGCTGTGCGCCAATTGCCATTGTTGGCATCGGCGAGGTACGGCGTGACGAGCAGCAAGGCGGGAGCGCGGGTCCGGGTCATGAGCGCAGCGGATGATCGAAGTGAGCAGTGAGTCGGCGGTGCCGCCACGTTCGGCTGCCGGATTGGCGGCGGCGCTGATCGACGTTCGAGGATATACGAAGTCGCTCTACGCGCACCTCGACGCCACGCAACGCAGCTTTCCCCGGGCGCCCGGCGTCAATCCGCCCGCGTGGGAACAAGGACACATCGGCTGGTTCCAGGAATTCTGGTGCCGGCGCTACGTACCCGACGATCCAACGGCGGCACGCACGCCGTCAAGGCTGTCCACGGCTGACGCGTGGTGGAATTCGAGCACGGTGCCGCACGCCACGCGCTGGTCGCTGCCGTTGCCCGACGCCGCCGGCATCGACGCGTGGCTCGATGCCACGCTGGCCGATACGCTCGATGCGCTGGCGCATTCGCGCGACGGCGAGCGCTACTTCTTCGAGCTGGCGCTCTATCACGAAGACATGCACGTCGAAGCGCTGCTGATGACGTTGCAGACACTCGCGCTGCCGTTGCCTCCCGGATATCCCGAGGTATCGGCCATGCCGTCGGTGTCAACGGCGGAACCAGTCGACATTCATTTTTCCGGCGGTGTGCTGCAACTGGGGGCCGCGCGCACGATACCCGCGACGCGTTTCGTATTCGACAACGAAAAATGGGCGCATCAGGTCGAGGTGGCGCCATTCTCGATGGCTGCGGCCTGTGTCACCAACGCGCAGTTCGCGTCATTTGTCGCCGCGGGCGGGTACGCGCGCCCCGAATGGTGGACCCCGGAAGGGTGGGCCTGGCGCTCGGCCTCCCGCGCGCAGCATCCCGCGCACTGGCGCCGTACGTCGAGTGGATGGGAGGAGCGGCGCTTCGCCGAATGGATGCCGCTCGATCCGGCGCAACCGGTACTGCACGTCAATGCCTTCGAGGCCGAGGCCTGGTGCCGCTACGCCAACCGGCGGCTGCCCAAGGAGGCCGAATGGGAGTTCGCGGCGCGCCATGCATCGTCGCAAGTCAACGGCGTACTCGACCATGCGCGCAGCGCACCGGTGGCGGCGACGGCGGACCATGCCATGTCGCATCTGCTGGGCAACGTCTGGGAATGGACCGCCAGCACGTTCACGCCGTTTCCCGGCTTTGTTGCCGACCCCTATGCCGACTATTCGGTGCCGTGGTTCGGCGACCACCGGGTGCTGCGCGGCGGCTCCTTTGCAACGCGCTCGCGCCTCGTTCACCCGGGCTTCCGCAACTTTTACACGCCTGAGCGCGCTGACCCGTTTGCGGGATTCCGGACGTGTGCACTGCAACATGAAGTGCTGAAGAGCTGACGCTGCGCGTTCATTTCGCGCGCCCGGTGCGTCCGATGCTTTCCCTTCGCGAGGTGTGGGCGTAGCATCTTGCGCAGCCCGAGGCTGCAGCGGCACGAACTTCGCTTGTGGCACGGGAACCTGTTGTTGCACGGCGCTTGTCGCCATTTGGAGGTCGCTGGTCTTGAAACCCACGGACATCGCAAATCCCGATTATTTCCACAAGGTCGTCGATTGCCAGTGGGCCTGTCCCGCCCATACCCCCGTTCCCGAGTACATCCGGATGATCGCGGCGGGCCGCTACGGCGACGCTTACCTCGTCAACTGGCACTCCAACGTCTTCCCCGGCATCCTCGGCCGCACGTGCGACCGCCCGTGCGAGCCTGCGTGCCGGCGGGGCCGCGTCGAGGAAGGGTCGCCCGAGCACCGCAAGCTCGACGCCAAGCCAGAGCCGGTGGCGATCTGCCGCTTAAAGCGCGTAGCAGCCGACCTGAAGGAAGACATCCGGCCGCGCCTGCCGCAACGGCCCACCACGAAGAACGGCAAGCGCGTCGCGTTCGTCGGTGCGGGCCCGGCCTCGCTGACCGTGGCGCGCGACTTGGCGCCGCTCGGCTACGACTGCGTGGTCTTCGATGGCGACTCGAAGGCGGGCGGCATGATGCGCACGCAGATCCCCAAGTTCCGGCTGCCGGATGCGGTGATCGACGAGGAAATGGGCTACGTGCTGGATCTTGGCCTCGACTTCCGTGCGGGCCAGCGTGTCGACAGTCTCCGCACGCTGCTCGAAGGCGATTGGGACGCGGTGTTCATCGGCACCGGCGCCCCGCGTGGCCGCGACCTCGATGTCCCCGGCCGGCGCGAAGCTGCGGCCAACATCCATATCGGCATCGACTGGCTGTCCTCGGTGTCCTTCGGCCATATCACGAAGATCGGCCGGCGCGTCGTCGTGCTGGGTGGCGGCAACACGGCGATGGACTGCTGCCGGTCGTCGCGACGCCTTGGTGGCGACGACGTCAAGGTGATCGTGCGGTCCGGCTTCGACGAGATGAAGGCCTCGCCTTGGGAGAAGGAAGACGCGCAGCACGAAGGCATCCCGATCCTCAACTTCATGGTGCCGAAGTCGTTCACGCATGAAGGCGGCAAGCTCACCGGCGTGATGTTCGAGAAGGTAACGCCGCAGAAGGATGCGCAGGGGCGGCGGCAACTGGTGCCTACCGGCGAGCCCGACGTGCACGTGCCGTGCGATGACGTACTGGTGGCCATCGGCCAGGAAAACGCGTTCCCGTGGATCGAGCGCGATATCGGCATCGCGTTCGACCGCCATGGCATGCCGGTGGTGAACAAGGCGACGATGGCCTCGTCGCGGCCCGACATTTTCTTCGGTGGCGATGCCGCGTTCGGCCCCAAGAACATCATCTGGGCCGTGGCGCATGGCCACGAGGCGGCCATCTCGATCGACCTGCATTGCCAGGGCAAGGCGTTGACGCAGCGGCCGCCGCCGCACATGAACCTGTCCTCGCAAAAGATGGGCATCCACGAGTGGAGCTACGACAACGCGATCCACGGCGACTCGCGGTATCGCGTGCCGTTGAAGGACACTGTGATCGCGCTGAAGGACATCCGCACCGAAGTGGAGCTCGGCTTCGACGCGCGCGTGGCCTTCGCCGAAGCGCAGCGCTGCCTCAATTGCGACGTGCAGACGGTGTTCGTCGACAAGGCGTGCATCGAATGCGATGCGTGTGTCGACATCTGCCCGATGGATTGCATCACCTTCACCGACAATGGCGAGGAAGCGGACCTGCGGACGCGGTTGCAGGCGCCGGCGACCGACCTCACCCAGGAGCTCTACGTATCCGGCCTGCTGAAGACCGGCCGCGTGATGGCGAAGGATGAGGACGTCTGCCTGCATTGCGGCCTGTGTGCCGAGCGTTGCCCGACGGGGGCCTGGGACATGCAGAAGTTCCTGTTCGAGTCGGCGCAATCGGGCGACCGCTGCCGGACGGAACGCAAAGGCGTGTCGATCGACTTCTCGCCGCGGTTGGTTGCCGCGGCGGCGGATTGAGGGATTGCCGATGAGCGCCGACGGACCGCTCCAAGGCGATCGCCCCCTTGGGGGAAAGGCGCGCAGCGCCATTCGGGGGGAACAATGATGAGCGCCGACGGACCGCTCCAAGGCGATCGCCCCCTTGGGGGAAAGGCGCGCAGCGCCATTCGGGGGGAACAATGAGCCCATCGATCCGCACCAACGATTTCGTCGTCAAGTTCGCCAACGTCAACGGCTCGGGCTCGGCCTCGGCCAACGGCCTGTTCGCCAAGGCCATCCTGCGCATGGGCGTGCCGGTCGCGGCGCGCAACATTTTCCCGTCCAACATCCAGGGCCTGCCCACGTGGTTCGAAGTACGGGTGGTCGAGGACGGCTGGCGTGGCCGGCGCGGGGGCGTGGACCTGATGGTGGCGATGAATCCCCAGACGTGGGAGAACGATGTCGCTGAAGTCGACGCCGGCGGCTGGCTCTTCTACGACTCGACCAAGCCGCTGCCACCGTCGAAATTCCGTGCCGATGTCACGGCACTCGGCATTCCGCTTACGGGCATCTGCAACGCCGAATATTCGGACCCGCGGCAACGCCAGCTTTTCAAGAACGTCATCTATCTGGGCGCGCTGTCGGCGTTGCTCGATATCGAGCCGGCCGTCATCGAGAAGCTCTTCGGCGAGCAGTACAAGGGCAAGGAGGCGCTGCTCGATTCGAATATCAAGGCGTTGGGGATGGGGCGCGACTATGCGCTGGCCCATTTCAAATGCCCGCTGCCCATTCGCGTGAAGCGCAGCGACCGCGTGGGCGACCGCATTTTCATCGACGGCAACAGTGCCGCCGCACTGGGCTGCGTGTACGGCGGCGCGACGGTGGCCGCATGGTATCCGATCACGCCGTCGTCGTCGCTGGCCGAAGCCTTCATGAAGTATTGCGGCAAGTTTCGCACCGATCGCGCCACCGGCGAAAAGCGCTACGCGATCCTGCAGGCGGAGGACGAGTTGTCCTCGATCGGCATGGTGATCGGCGCGGCGTGGAACGGCGCACGCGCCTTTACCGCCACGTCCGGACCTGGCGTTTCGCTGATGCAGGAGTTCCTGGGCCTTGCGTACTTCGCGGAGATTCCCGTCGTGCTGTTCGACGTGCAGCGCGGCAGCCCGTCCACGGGCATGCCGACGCGCACGCAGCAGGCCGACCTCGTCTCCTGCGCCTATGCATCGCACGGCGATACCAAGCACGTCATGCTGCTGCCGGAAGACCCGCGCGAATCGTTCGAATTCGGCGCCACGGCCTTCGATCTGGCGGACCGGTTGCAGACACCCATCTTCGTGATGCTCGATCTCGACATCGGCATGCAGGACTGGCTGTGCGAGCCCTTCGACTGGGACGACAGCCGCCGGATGGACAGGGGCAAGGTGATGACGACCGCCGACCTTGAAAGCGGCCGCGACTTCGGCCGCTATCTCGACGTCGACGGCGATGGCATTCCGTTTCGAACCTATCCCGGCACCCACGCCACGCGCGGCAGCTACTTCACGCGCGGCACCACCAAGGACCGCTATGCGCGGTACACGGAGGAGGGCGTGGCCTACGTCGACAACATGCAGCGTCTGCAGCGGAAGTTCGAGACCGCGAAGTCGATCGTGCCGGCGCCAGTCATCGAGCAGGCGAGCAAGCCGACGCGTACCGGCGTGATCTGGTTCGGCTCCACCGGCGCGGCGATGGCGGAGTCACTGGCCGCGCTGGAACTCGACGGCATCCACCTCGATCGCCTGCGGTTGCGCGCGTTTCCGTTCGCCGATTCGGTGCACGACTTCATCGCCGCGCACGAACGCGTGTTCGTCGTCGAGCAGAACCGCGATGCGCAAATGAAGTCCTTGCTGGTCAACGAATGCGGCGTGGATCCCGCGCGGCTCATTTCGATCCTGCACTACGACGGCACGCCGATCACCGCGCGCTTCGTCACCCGCGAGATCGCCGAACAGGCGCGTCTCTTCAACGTTACACCGCTGCGCAAGGTGGCCCCATGACCTATCTCGCCAAGCCGAAGATCCATCACCCGTCACTGCCGCGCAATGCGCTCGGCTACACGCATCGCGACTACGAGGGGGCCATCTCCACGTTGTGCGCGGGCTGCGGCCACGACTCGATCTCGTCTGCGATCATCCAGGCCTTCTTTGAGCTGGACGTGCCGCCGCATCGCGTGGCCAAGCTTTCCGGCATCGGCTGCTCGTCGAAGACGCCCACGTACTTCCTCGGCAATTCGCATGGCTTCAACAGCGTGCACGGCCGGATGCCCTCGGTCCTGACAGGCGCGGCGCTGGCCAATCGCGACCTCATCTACCTCGGTGTGTCGGGCGACGGCGATTCCGCATCAATCGGTCTCGGTCAGTTCGCCCACGTGCTGCGGCGTGGCGTCAACATGGTCTATGTCGTCGAGAACAACGGCGTCTACGGCCTCACCAAGGGCCAGTTCTCCGCCACGGCGGACAAGGGCAGCAAGAGCAAGCGCGGCGTGGTCAACAGCGATGAGCCGATCGACCTCGCCATGCTGGCACTTTCGCTCGGCGCCACCTTCGTCGCGCGCGGCTTTTCCGGCGACAAGACGCAACTGGTGCCGTTACTGAAGGCTGCGGTCGAGCATCGCGGTGCGGCGTTCATCGACGTGATCAGCCCGTGCGTGGCCTTCAACAACCATCCCGGTTCCACCAAGAGCTACGACTACGTGCGCGAACACAACGACGCGGTGAACCGCCTCGACTTCGTTCCGTCGCGCGAAGCGATGACTGCCGACTATCCGCCGGGAGCAACGCAGGTACTGCACCTGCACGACGGTCGCATGGTCAACCTGCGCAAGCTCGACGGTACGTACGACCCCACCGACCGCGTCGCGTCCATCGGCTTTCTCGAAGCACGCCGGGCCGCCGGCGAAGTGGTCACGGGGCTGCTCTACATCAACGAGCACAGTACGGATTTGCACGATGCGATCGGTACCGTGTCGACGCCGCTCAATGCGCTGAATGATGCCGACCTGGTGCCGGGCAGTGTGGCGTTGGCGGGCGTGAACGCCGGGTTGCGCTAGCGGTCGCGTCGTGACATGAACCTCTGGTGGCGGCTTGCGGACCGCCGCCGATCCGCCAGTGGCGTGGGCGCGGCGTAAGATTCCCCCATGTCCACCACCTCGAAGATCCTCGCCGGTGCGGCGGCACTGGTCGTGATCGTGCTGATCGGCATCGTCGTCACGCTCGCGACGGTGGACGTCAACACGCTGATCGGACCGGTCAAGGATCGCGTGCAGGCGGCGACGGGCCGCGAACTCAAGGTGGCCGGCGGCGCCAGCCTCAAGTATTCGTTCGAGCCGAAACTGGTGCTGAACGACGTGTCGCTGGCGAATGCGCCGTGGGGTAGGGCGCCTGCACTGCTGTCGGCCAAGCGTCTCGAATTGCAGGTGGCGCTGTTGCCGCTGCTGTCGCGCCGCTTCGAGGTGATCGAGCTGGCATTGGTCGATCCGGTGATCGCGCTCGAGACGGATGCCGATGGGCGGGGCAACTGGCATTTCGCGAAGCGCGACGCTGCGACCGGTGCACCGGCGTCGGGCGATGCTGCGGGCGCGCCCTCCGTCGCGAATTTTTCGATCACGGGCGGCAAGCTCACGTTTCGCGATGCAAAGTCAGGTCACCTGACGCGGGTTGCGATCACCAAACTGGCGTTGCGCGCGCGCGATCCGCGCTCGCCGATTGCCGCGCAGTTCGACGGCACCGTGGACGACGTGGCCATCGCGGTCGAGGGTACGCTCGGTCCGCTCGAATCGCTGGTCCAGCAGCGCTGGCCGTTCCCGGTTGCGCTCAAGGGCAAGTTCCAGGGGCGCGAAACCGTCGTATCGACGACGATCGGAAAGGAGGCCGACACCTACGTCCTCAACGATCTGGACCTGCGCGTAGGCCCCAACACGGTGGCGGGGCAGTTCTCGATCGTCACCGGCGGTGCCCGTCCCAAGCTCGTCTTCGTGCTTGCGGCCACGACTTTCTCCATCGCCGACCTGCCGCTGCCGGCGGCTGCGCCTACCGCCACGAAGGCCGCTCCGGCGCGGAGCGGGAAGATATTTGCCGAGACGCCTGTCGACTTTTCGATCCTGCGCGCTGTCGATGCCGATGGCCGGATCGCGATCGGCAAGCTGGTGCTGGCGAATGGCCGCACCGTCGACAACGTGAAGATGCAAGTCGCGCTGGCGGCTGGGCGGCTCATGGTCAGCGAATTCTCGGCATCGGCTTGGGGCGGCGCGCTGTCGGGCACAGCCACAATCGACGCCGCTAAGGCGGACGCGCCGGCGCTGAACGTGCGAGTCAATGGCAATGGCTTCGACCTCGGCACCGTGCTGGCGGAACTGGGACTTCCGCGCGAGGTCAGCGGCGGCAAGCTCGACGTGGCGGTCGATCTCGCCATGCGCGGCACGTCGCCGCACGCGTGGGCGAGTTCGGCGACGGGCACAGTGCGCGCGGATGTCGGGCGCGCCACGCTCACCAACGCGAAGATCGACATGACGGTTCCGATGAACCGCCTCCTGTCCGTGATCAATCCCTTCCGCGACCGCGATCCGTCCACGAACCTGCTGTGCGCGGTCGTGCGCTTGCCATTTCGTGGTGGCGTGGCGCGTGTCGACCGCAGCATCGGGATGGAAACCAACAAGCTCGGCGTGCTGGCCAGCGGCACGCTGGACCTGCGCCACGAAACGCTCGACTTCGCGCTTCAACCGAAGGTCAACAGCGGCATTCCCGTCGACCTCCCCAACCTGGCGGATCTGGTCCGCTTCGCCGGCCCGATCCGGTCACCGGAGGTGCAGGTGGATGCGAAAGCATCGATCGCCGCCATCGCCAGCGTTGGCGCGGCGGTAGGCACGGGTGGCCTGTCCGTGCTCGGCCAGGTGCTGTGGGCCAAGGTGGTGGATGGTGGTGGCACCGCGTGCCAGATCGCAGCGGGACAGTCGGCGCCGGCCGCAAGCAACACGTCGGCGACGGCCGGAACAGCCGCGAACGCGCTGGAAGATGTCGGCAAGGCCATCGGGCGCCTCTTCGGGAAGTAGTGTTAACAGGCCCTAGCTGCGCGCGCGGCTTTGGTGCGTGTGGTCAGGGGCCGGCGCCTGGTAAGGATGCGTGGCCAGCCAATGGTTCGCGATGTCGATGCGGCGGGTCACCCAGACATCCTGGTGCTGCTGCACGTAGTCGAGGAAGCGCGCCAGCGCAGCGGCGCGCGCCGGCCGGCCGACGATGCGGCAATGCAGCCCCACCGACAGCATCTTCGGCGCATCGAGGCCCCGCGGATCGCCTTCCGCGTACAGAACGTCGAAGGCATCCTTCAGGTACGCGAAGAACTGCTCACCGCTGTTGAAGCCCTGCGGCGCGGCGAAGCGCATGTCGTTGGTGTCAAGCGTGTAGGGCACGATCAGCAGTGGCGTCACGCCGTGCGGCGTGCGCACCGGCGCGTACCACGGCAGATCATCCGAATAATCGTCTGCGGAGTACTTGAAGTGTCCCTTTTCGACCACCAGCCGCCGCGTGTTGGGACTGTCGCGGCCGGTGTACCAGCCGTCGGGCGGCGCTCCGGTCAGCCGCGTGATCGTTTCCACCGCCAGCGCCATGTGCGCGCGTTCGACGTCTTCGTCGATGTTCTGGTACGAGATCCAGCGCCAACCGTGGCTCGCGATCTCGTGGCCGTCGGCCATGAACGCATCGACGACGGCCGGGTTGCGCGCCAGCGCCATCCCCACGCCGAAGACAGTGAGCGGCATCGAACGCTCGCGAAACAAGCGCAGGATGCGCCAGACGCCGGCACGCGAACCGTATTCGTAGAGCGACTCCATCGACAGGTGACGCGCGGGGAACGCCTGCGCACCGATGATCTCGGACAGGAACGTTTCCGACGCCGGATCGCCATGCAGCACGCTGTTTTCCGCGCCCTCTTCGTAGTTGAGGACGAATTGCACGGCAACGCGCGCCCCGCCGGGCCAATGCGGATGCGGCGGCATGGCCCCATGGCCCGCCAGGTTGCGCGGATAGCCGGGTTCGAAGGGGGAACGGGGGTCGGTCATCGTATCGGGCTCGCTGGAATTGCAGCTTCCTTTATACAATAGAGCCTCGACAAGCCAATGCAGTACCGGAGAACCTTCGATGGGACGCCTGACCACGCACGTGCTCGACACCGCCCACGGCCGTCCGGGCGCAGGGATCCGCATCACGCTGTACCGCAACCTGGGCGAACGCTACGCGCTGATCAAGGACGCGCTCACCAACGCCGACGGCCGTTGCGACGAGCCGCTGCTGGAAGGCGCCGCATTCTCTGCGGGTCGTTATCGCCTCGTCTTCGCCGCCGGCGAGTACTTCGCGACAACGGACGCCACGTTGCCCGATCCGCCCTTCGTCGATGCAGTGGTGCTCGATTTTGGCGTGGCCGACGGCAATGCGCACTATCACGTGCCGCTGCTGGTTTCGCCGTGGAGCTGGTCCACGTATCGCGGCAGCTAGCGCGTCCCGGCCATGGAAGCCTACGCGCTGGAATGGGTGCAACTGCTGATCCGCTGGGTGCATCTCATCACCGGCATCGCGTGGATCGGTTCGTCGTTCTACTTCGTGATGCTGGACAACAGCCTGCTGCCGCCGAAGCGCCAGCAGGACGCAGACGAGGGCATCGGCGGCGAGCTGTGGGCGATCCATGGCGGCGGCTTCTATCACGTGCAGAAATTCCGCGTCGCGCCGGCCGAGCTGCCGTCGCCGCTGCACTGGTTCAAGTGGGAGGCGTACTGGACGTGGATCAGCGGCTTTGCGCTCTTCATCATCATGTACTACGCGCACGCCGACCTCTACATGATCGACCGCAGTGTCGCGGACTTGCAACCCTGGCAGGCAATCGCGATCTCGCTGGCGCTGATGGTCGGCGGCTGGCTCTTCTACGACCAGCTATGCAAGCGCGCGGGGCTCGACCACGAGAAGGTGATCGCCGTGGTGATGGTGCTGTTCCTCACCGTCAGTGCGTGGGGCGTGTCGCAGC
>Ga0335394_10004053_pt1 | contig 16663 bp, 20 predicted proteins | sample MAT03_FD_205741 | JGI IMG/M metagenome (GOLD analysis project Ga0335394, IMG submission 205741) | Freshwater microbial communities from Lake Fryxell liftoff mats and glacier meltwater in Antarctica - MAT-03 (spades assembly) (version 2) ... | reverse complement strand
GACTGTTTCCTTTTATGGCACAACCGACAAAAAATATTAATGTAACAGCCGCACTTGCATTAGTTACATTCGGCATGACACAGGCAAAGGGAATAAAGGCACAGGGATTTGGAAATTATTTCAAAGGGTTAGTTCCTCCCGGAGTACCGGTTTTTGTATTACCGATTATGGTTGTAGTGGAGTTTATAGGATTATTTACAAAGCCGTTTTCATTATTGATGAGATTATTTGCAAATATTACAGCCGGTTCGATAATTATATTTTCTTTGATTGGTTTGATATTTGTAATGCAATATGCCGGAGCAGTAATAGCGGTTCCGTTTGCAATATTTATTTATATGATGGAGATATTCATTGCATTACTTCAGGCATATATATTTACTATGCTTTCTGTTCTTTATATAAATATGGCAATGCATCATCATTAAAAGTTAAAAGCCTGCCCGCCTATGGCGGGTTAAAAGTTAAAAGCCTGCCCGCCTATGGCGGGTTAAAAGTTAAAAGTTAAAAGTTAAAAGTTAAAAGTTAAAAGTTAAAAGTTAAAAGTTAAAAGTTAAAAAATAAATAGTTATAAAAAAACAATATAAATTAATTAATTAAATAAAAAAGAAGGGAATAATAAAAATGGATTTTGCATTTTTAGGTGCCGGTATTGGAGCCGGATTAACAGTAATAGGGGCAGGAATTGGAATTGGAAGACTTGCCGGATCAGCGATGGAAGCAAGCGGAAGACAACCTGAAGCATTAGGTGAAATCAGAACATCAATGATTATCGCAGCAGCTCTTGTTGAAGGTGTAGCTTTATTCGGACTTGTTATCTGTATTTTATTAGCTACAAAAAGCTAAGAAATATCATTCAGCATTTTAAAAATCTGTATCGGAATAATTTAAAATTAATTCTCTTATTTATTTCATTTGCAGATAATCAACTTAATTTTTTTAAAAAATAAATTCAGATAATGATTTATTATCTTACATTATTATATAATCATTCATTGATTCTGTTATTCAGTGGTGGTGCAGATGAGAAGCCGATGCTTCTTTCTGTAAATCCGGGATTAATAATATGGCAGCTGTTAATTTTCGTAATACTGCTTTTCATTTTGAAAAAGATCGCATGGAAGCCTTTATTGTCCTCACTTCATTCGAGAGAGCAGTCAATCAGAGATTCAATAGATCAGGCTGAGAAACTTCAGAAAGATGCTTTGGACTTAATTGAACAGAATAAAAGGAACATGTCAGAGGCAAATGCACAGTCAATGAAAATAATAAACGATGCAAAGGAAATATCAGGAAAGATGAGAGATGAACTAATGCAGAAGGCACAGGAAGATTCGAGAAAGCTTTTAGAACAGGCAAAATCAGAGATTAAGCAGGAGAAAGAATCAGCAATGTCAGAATTAAGAAATGAAGTTTCTGACCTTGCAATTAAATCAGCTGAGAAAATAATGCGTGAGTCTCTTGATGAAAACAAGCAGAAGAAAATTGTGAATGATTTCATTTCACAAATACCGAATAATTAGTATGGCAGTTAGGCAGTTTGGCAATTAGACATTTTTAAAAGAATTTTACAAACAAACAATGCAGTCAAAAGCATCAAGACGATATTCACTTGCACTATACGGCGTTTCTGATGAGAAGGGAACATTAGAAGAAGTTACAAAGGATATAAATTTTGTAATAAGTTTAATTACTTCGAATCACGATCTCGAATTATTCTTTTCAAGTCCTGTAATTCCAAAGCAGAAAAAAATAGAAGTAATAGAAAGTATTTTCAAAAACAATATTTCTGTTAATACTTATAATTTTATGAAGCTTCTGATTACAAGAGGCAGAGGAAATCTGACTTTGGAGATTTTGAAAGATTTTATTCAGCTGAAGAAGGAGCGTGACGGAATAGTTGATGTTACTGTGAAAACGTCTGTCGAGCTTAACGATACCGAGAAGTCGAATATGAAATCAAAGATTGATTCATATACAAAACTTAACGGACATTTAAAATTTGAAATTGATAAAAATATAATCGGTGGGTTTGTAGCAAAAATAAATGATACAATTTTAGATGCGAGTTTGAAGAGGCAACTGGAGATTTTAAAGAACAGATTTAAGCAAGGCGATTATACAATGAATTAATAGAAACAGTCAGTATAAAAAAATTCACAGATTTTAAGATTAAAAATAGATTTAAAATAGATTTAAAATAAATTTTTATTTAAGATAAAATATTTTAGGAGAAATAAATAATGGCTGAAGTAAAATCAGACGAAATATCCGCGATACTCAGGAAGCAATTATCGGGATTTGAAACAGAGGTAGATGTATATGATGTCGGAACAGTTTTATACGTCGGAGACGGTGTAGCGAGAGTCTACGGATTATCAAAATGCGGAGCCGGTGAATTAATAGAATTTCCAAACGGAGTATTCGGAATGGCATTAAACCTTGAAGAAGACAATGTAGGTTGTATTCTTTTCGGAGATTCTTCACTTGTAAAAGAAGGTGACCTTGTAAAGAGAACCGGAAGAATTGCAAGTATGCCTGTTGGTGAAGCGATGCTCGGAAGAGTTATAAATCCGCTCGGACAGCCGATTGACGGAAAAGGTGAAATTAAAACAGATAAGTTTTCACCATTGGAAAGAAAAGCACTTGGTGTTATGCAAAGACAGCCGGTGAAAGAGCCGCTTCAGACCGGAGTAAAATCTGTCGATGCTATGATTCCGATTGGAAGAGGACAAAGAGAGTTAATTATTGGTGACAGGCAAACTGGTAAAACTGCTGTTGCAATTGACACAATAATAAATCAAAGAGGAAAAGATGTATTCTGTATATATGTTGCGATTGGTCAAAAAGGTTCGACTGTTGCTCAGGTAGTAAAAAGTTTACAGGATGCCGGAGCTATGGAATACACAACTGTGATTGTTGCAACTGCATCTGACCCCGCACCGCTTCAATACATTTCGGCATTTGCCGGAGCAACACTCGGAGAATATTTCAGAGATTCAGGAAGACATGCATTGGTAGTTTATGATGACCTTACAAAACAGGCAGCATCATACAGAGAGGTTTCATTATTATTAAGAAGGCCACCGGGCAGAGAAGCATATCCGGGAGATGTTTTCTATCTTCACTCAAGATTACTTGAAAGAGCTTCAAAGATTTCAGATGATTTAGGTGCAGGAAGTCTGACAGCTTTGCCGATTATTGAAACGCAGGCAGGTGACGTATCAGCTTACATTCCAACTAACGTAATTTCAATTACAGACGGACAGATTTATCTTGAACCAAATCTTTTTAATGCAGGTATAAGACCTGCTATTAATGTTGGTATATCTGTATCGAGAGTAGGTGGAAATGCACAGATCAAGGCAATGAAAAAAATTGCTGGTACATTAAGACTTGAACTTGCACAATACAGAGAGCTTGAAGCATTTGCAAAATTCGGTTCTGATCTTGATAAAGCAACAATGCAGCAGCTCAGAAGAGGTGAAAGATTAGTAGAAATTTTGAAGCAGAAACAATATTCACCAATGACAGTTGAGAATCAGGTGTTGATTATATTTGCAGCTACGAAAGGATATTTAGATGAAATTCCAATTCAGCATGTAACGAGATTTCAGGATGATTTCTTACAGGAAGTTGAAAATATGCATCCGGATATAATTAAGAGTATTGCTGATACAAAAGATCTGACAGCTGAAAATACAGAGAAGATGAATAAAGTATTGACAGATTTCTCTGAAAGATTTAAGTCAACATTGAAATAGATTTATAATTTTTGATATTATTTAATTAGCATAAAAGTAAAAACTTGGCAACACTCAAAGAACTGAAAGTCAGAATCGGCGGAGTAAAGAATACACAGAAGATTACCAAGGCAATGAAGATGGTTGCTTCTGCAAAACTCAGAAGGGCTCAGGAAAAAATTATAGCAGCGAGACCTTATGCAAGCAAAATAAATCAGCTGCTTGGAGATTTGGTAAGTGTAGCAGAGGAAGGCATTGACGAACTATTGGACACAAGGGAAATTAAGACACGCTGTTTAGTAGTAGTTTCATCAGACAGAGGACTGGCGGGGTCATTTAACACAAACATAATCAGAACTTCGAATAACTATTTGAAAACTATAGATGCAAATACGAAAGTGGTATTGATTGGTAAAAAGGCAAATGATTCGATGAAGAAATTGAAATTAAATCTGATAAACAGTTATGTCGGAATATTCAACAATCTGACATTGGAGCAATCAAATGAAATTGTAAATTTTTTGGTTGATGGTTATAAGAAAAAAGAATTTGATTGTGTTGAGATTGTTTATAATGAATTTAAGACAATAGCAAAACAGGTTACAGTCAGAGAGCAGTTTTTACCGTTGAAAAAATCTGTAAAATCTGAAAATAAAAAGACAGCAGGAGATTATATATATGAACCGACAGAAGTTGAGATTATTAAAGAATTAATCCCTAAACAATTAAAGATTCAATTTTGGAAAGTTTTGCTTGAGTCAAATGCAGCTGAGCAGGCATCGAGGATGACAGCTATGGAGACTGCGACAAAGAATGCTTCGGATCTTCTGAAAATACTTGAGCTTTCATACAATCAGGCGAGACAGGCAGCAATTACAAAAGAGATATTGGAGATTGTCGGTGGTGCTGAAGCATTAAAAGATGCATAATTAAATTTAGTAAATAGTTTTTATTATATTCCCGGTTTCTTGTCAGAGACCGGGATTTTCTTTTTTAAAAACAGATTTTATATATGAATTAAATTTAATAATTTTTAATTAAAATTAATTGCGACTTTTCTAAAAGTACTACGTCTAATTATAAAATATATATTTTAAGTTATAACTTGAAAAAAAGTTACTAAGTAAAAAAGGAAATCTTGAGATTGAATGGATAGAAAAATAAATAAGAAAAAGTAATATAAAATATTCTTAACACAATAAATCCCTTTAGCAATCAGTTAAAGGGATTTTAAATTTAAAAAAATTTAAATTACTCAGACTTAAAAACCGAAGTAACAGTTGACTGCAAACCGCCTCTGACAGTGAATTCACCTTTAACTTCCATCCATTTAGGATTAGTTGATTTAACAAGATCGTCAAGTATTCTGTTGATTACATTTTCATAAAATATTCCTTCATTGCGAAAAGACTGCAGATAATACTTCAGTGATTTCAATTCAACGCATTTCTTTCCGGCAATATAAGAAATTGTAATTGTTCCGAAATCGGGCTGACCTGTTTTTGGGCAAACAGAAGTAAATTCATTTGCATGGTGAACAATAAGATATTCTCTGTCCGGAAAAGAGTTATCGAAAATTTCCAGAAGTTTGATTTTATTTGGGTCTGTTTTAACCGGATTTATTTTTTTCATAGTGATACAATTTATTCAAAGACTTTTCAAAATTAAAGTTAGAATTATTTATATCTCAAATATTATTCTGATAATGATTAAATTGAATTAAATTAAAAAAACTAATAAATGTCATTAAGCGATACATCTAAAAAGAGAATATTAATAACCGGTGCTGCCGGTTTTCTCGGTTCACATCTGAGTGACCGGTTTATAAAAGAAGGATACAATGTTATAGGAATGGATAATTTGATTACAGGTTCATTAAGTAACATCGAACACTTATTTCCATTGAAAGAATTTGAATTTTATTTTCATGATGTGACAAAATTTGTTCATATTCCCGGAAATCTCGATTACGTACTGCATTTTGCATCACCAGCAAGTCCGATAGATTATTTAAAGATTCCTATACAGACATTGAAAGTCGGCTCGCTTGGAACTCATAATCTTCTTGGGCTTTCCAAAGAAAAGAAAGCAAGATTTTTAATAGCATCCACTTCAGAAATTTACGGTGATCCGCAGGTTCATCCTCAGAACGAAGAGTATTGGGGGAATGTAAATCCTATCGGACCACGAGGTGTATATGATGAGGCAAAGCGATTTCAGGAAGCAATAACAATGGCTTATCATACATATCACGGACTTGAAACGCGGATTGTAAGAATATTTAATACTTACGGTCCAAGGATGAGACTTAATGACGGCAGGGCTTTGCCTGCTTTTTTTGGTCAGGCAATCAGAGGTGAAGACATCACTGTTTTTGGTGATGGAAGTCAGACGAGGTCGTTTTGTTATGTAGATGATTTGGTTGAAGGGATTTACAGATTGCTGCTGAGTGATTATTCATTTCCTGTTAATATTGGAAATCCTGATGAGATTACAATTAAAGAATTTGCTGAGGAGATTATAAAGCTTACCGGTACAAATCAGAAAATTATTTACAAAGATCTTCCGAAAGATGATCCGAAGCAACGACAGCCTGATATTACCAAAGCTAAAGAAATATTGGGATGGGAGCCGAAAGTTGGTCGTGCAGAAGGTCTGAAAATTACTTATGATTTTTTTAAGAATGTACTGAAGAAGGAAAGTTTAAATATAAAGTAGAAAAAAAGTCAGCTTTGTATTGAAAATTAATTCGTATGAGATTTTTTTAAAGAAATTAAAACAGAAAATCTTTTTCAATCTCATTAAATCTTTTTGCCAATAAATCTTTTTCGGAAATTTTTTCGTCACTGACTTTCCAGTCAATATTTATATCAGGATCTTTATACAAAACTGACCTTTCATCATGCTTACTATAAACGTTTGTACATTTGTAAGAAAAAATTGCTTCATCTGACAGAACAGAAAATCCATGAGCAAATCCAGGTGGAATCCATATTTGTTTATGATTTTCGCCTGTGAGTTCGACTGCAAAATGCTTACCGAATGTAGGCGATCCAAATCTGATATCAACAGCAACGTCAAGTACATTACCTGTAATCACCTGACACAGCTTGCCCTGCGAATATTCTCCAACCTGGTAATGCAAACCTCGGATAGTACCTTTTTGTGATTTTGAAATATTGTCCTGAACAAAATTTAAATTTAATCCAAATTCATTATATTTTTGCTTATTGTAAGATTCAAAAAAATATCCACGTTCATCAGCAAAAAAATCCGGTTCAAAAACTAAAATACCATCAAGTGCAGTTTTTTCAATTTTCATTTTCTAAGATTCCTTTAATATTTTTTCAAGATATGATTTATACAGAGATTTTGGGATTTTAGAAATGACATCTTTAAATTTTTCAATATCAATAAATCCTTTATGAAGAGAAATTTCTTCAAGACATGCAACTTTCAAGCCCTGTCTGTCTTCAATTACCCCAAAAAAGTTTGATGCCTGAAGTAATGATTCAGGAGTTCCTGTATCAAGCCAGGCAACGCCTCTGCCAATTTTTTCAACATTCAGTTTTCCTCTTTCAAGATAAACATTGTTTACATCTGTGATTTCCAGTTCACCTCTTGGAGACGGCTTTATATTTTTTGAAATATTTACAACATCATTATCATATACATACAATCCCGGTACAGCAAAATTAGATTTAGGTCTGGCAGGTTTTTCTTCAATCGAAATTGCTTTTCCATTTTCATCAAATTCAACGATACCGTATCGCTCAGGATCATTTACCCTGTATCCAAAAATAGTTGCACCGTCATTTTTATTCATAGCATTATAAATAAAATCTAAATTACCATAAAATATATTATCACCAAGAATTAAAGTTACACCATCTTTGCCGATAAACTTTTCACCGATAATAAAGGATTCTGCTATTCCATTTGGAGCAGTTTGTAAGGCATATTCAATTTTAATTCCGTAATCAGAGCCGTCATTAAATAATTTTTGGTAAAGAGGAATTGTTTCTTCATTTGAAATTATCAGAATCTCTCTGATATTTGAAAGCATGAGTATTGACAGCGGATAATAAATAAGCGGCTTGTCATAAATAAGTGTAAGTTGTTTACTGTAGATTTTTGAAACCGGGTAAAGTCGCGAACCTGCACCACCGGCTAAGATAATACCTTTCAAGTGTTATGAATTTTAAAGTTTAATTTAATTGATGGCAATTTACGGAAGTATATTACAAATTTAAAGATATTAAATTTCTTCAGGACAATTTAAAAAATTCCTTAATTCCTGTAAGTATATTCTGAATTGCAAATGATGCCAATATCAATCCCATGAGTTTACTAATTACCAATATCCCGGATTCGCCGATTTTATTTTGTATTTTTCTTGCAATCAATAGAAACAGGTAAGTTACAAATAAAACTAAAATAGTAATAAATGCAGTTGTTATTTGCTCTCCTACAGTATATAAATGATTATCTGTTAAAATCACAACACCCATTATTGCAGCGGGAGAAGCTATTGAAGGAATTGCAATTGGGAAAATTGTAATGTTCTTCTGATCTTTTAACAAATGCTTCCCTTCTCCAAATATCATAGTCAGAGAAAATAAAAACAATATTACCCCACCCGAAATCTGAAAAGCTGAAAGTGAAATATTCATAGTCTCCAAAATAATCTGTCCGGTAACAATGAAGAATATTAATATTATACCTGCAAAGAAAACAGCTTTTAAGGCTATGGATTTTTTTGCTTTATCCGAAAAAGTCTTGGTTGCTTCAAGAAAAACAGGGATCGAACTGAGAGGATCAATCAAAGCAAATAAAAGTATAAAAGATTGTATGTATTCTGACATTATTCTAATTGAAATTTAAGTATTATTTACATTGTCTAATCATAATTTAAAAATTGAAATACTTAAAACAAATATAGAAATATTTTAATTTAATTTAGTGATGTTTTTTATTTCTGACACTATGGAATTCTATTTATATTTTTTCTGAAATTTGATTAAGCTATTATTCTAAAAAAAAATTATGAAAAAATTAATTACTTTTTTAATGCTATTTATTTTCGTTTCAGCAAATTATTTGAATGCTGAAGTCGCAGCAATCAAGAAAACTTTCAGTAAAAAAGATATATTATTACTTGCTGATGCATATATTAATAATAACCTAAATGTGAAGAATCCAATGATTGTTGATGTAGATAAAGACGGTGATTTTGATATTTTAAATTTCAACAATAAAGGAAATGTTGAATATTACAAAAATGAAGGTACTCTTGAAAAACCTTTTTTTGTTTTGGAAAATAAAAAATATGATAACTATGAAATGAATTCTTTTTTACCAAACGGAATTCCAATCCCGGCTTTTTTTGCAGATAAAGATGGTGATAATGACACAGATATATTCGGAATTGTAACAGAAAATTCAAAGTATAATGTTCTTTATGCAGAGAATACTGTTGATTTTGACCATTATACTCTGATTACTATTATATTAGTCCTCTTGATAATTGTTTTACTTGTTGCAATTTTATAATTTAATTTGTATTTATTTTTATATACTTCCTAATACATAAACTAAGTTAAAAACTAATTTTCAAAATAGTATTAATTCTATTCCGGAAAAAAATATTAAATTCATTATAGATTTTGACAGTACCTTTATAAGGCTTGAAGCCCTGGATGAGCTGTGTCATATTTCTCTTGCAAATAATCCCGATAAAAAAAAGATTTTAAAAGAATTTGAAAATCTTACTAATCTCGGAATGGAAGGAAAAATTTCTTTCAGAGAATCTTTGATAAAAAGAATTGAATTGCTAAATGCAGGTAAAACGCAGATTGAAGAAGTTGTTAAAATGCTCGGTAAAAAAATTTCTAAGTCAGTAATCAGGAATAAAAATTTTTTCAGTAAATACGGTGAAGATATTTTTATTATATCCGGTGGTTTCAAAGAAATTATTTATCCGATTATAAGTAAATATAATATTCCCGAAAAGAATGTTTTTGCAAATACTTTTGAGTTTGACAATGACGGAAACATTACAGGATTTGACAAAAAAAATCTATTAAGTCAGGATAACGGAAAAATCAAACAGCTTAAAAAGCTCGGTTTAAAAGGTGAACTTTATGTTATCGGTGACGGCTACACAGATTATGAATTGAAGAAAGAGGGAATCGCCCACAAGTTTTTTGCATTTACAGAAAACATTGAAAGACAAATTGTTACTGAAAATGCAGACTATATTGCACCAAGTATGGACGAATTTTTATATATCAATAAACTTCCTATGACAATCTCATATCCTAAAAACAGAATTAAAGTTTTACTATTAGAAAATATTCATTCAGATGCTTTAGAAATTTTTAAAACTGAAGGTTACAATGTAGAATCTTATTCTAAAAGTTTAAATGAAACAGATTTATCTCAGAAAATAAAAGATGTTTCGATTCTATGTATAAGATCCAAGACTCAAATCAGCGAAGAAGTTTTACGGAATGCAAACAGATTAATTTCTGTCGGTGCTTTTTGTATAGGCACAAATCAGATTGATCTGAATACATGTTTGAAAAAAGGAATTGCAGTGTTTAATGCTCCCTTTAGTAATACACGAAGTGTTGTAGAGCTAGCGCTTGCAGAGATAATTATTCTGATGAGAGATATATTCGGTAAAAGTAATTCTCTGCATAAAGGAATCTGGGATAAATCTGCAAGCGGCAGTTTTGAAATAAGAGGTAAAAAAATTGGTATTATCGGTTACGGGAAAATCGGATCTCAACTTTCTGTCCTTGCCGAAGATCTTGGAATGGATGTATATTATTATGATGTAATTGACAAACTCGCATTAGGAAATGCTAAAAAATGTAATACTCTTTCTGAACTTTTAAAAAAATCTGATATAGTTACTCTGCATATTGACGGAAATAAAAGTAACACAAATTATATTTCAGAAAAAGAATTTAAGCAAATGAAATCCGGCGTGATATTTTTAAATCTGAGCAGAGGACATGTAGTAGATATCGAAGCATTGGCAAAACATTTAAAGAGTAAAAAAGTCAAAGGAGCATCTATAGATGTATTTCCATATGAGCCGTCAGGTAATGATGAAAAATTTATTTCAGAACTTCAGAATCTTCCGAATGTAATTCTGACTCCGCATATCGGAGGAAGTACAGAGGAAGCTCAGAAAAATATCGGTAATTTCGTTCCGAAAAAAATTATAGATTTTATAAACAGCGGAAATACATTTTACAGTGTAAATTTTCCGGAAATGCAATTACCGGAATTTCAAAATGCACACAGACTTATTCATATTCATGAAAACGTTCCCGGAATTCTTGCACAGATAAACAACACTCTTGCAGGTCATAACATAAATATTATAGGACAATATTTAAAAACAAATGAACTTGTAGGATATGTAATAACTGACATCAGCAAAAAGTATGATCCTATAGTAATCAGCGATCTTAAAAAAATTCCTCATACTATTAAATTCAGAGTTCTGTATTAATTAAATTTTGAAATGAAAAAAACTTTTTTTACACCCGGTCCGACTGAACTATATCCTGATGTTAAAAATTTTATTCAAGAAGCTTTAAGAGATAACGTTTGTTCGATTAATCACAGAAGTAAAGAGTTTATGGATATATATAAATTTACAATTGATTCATTAAAACAACTCTTAAACATTCCTGATAATTACAGTATTTTCTTTCTTAGTTCTGCTACGGAATGTATGGACAGAATTATTCAGAATTGTGTTGAAGAAAAAAGTTTTCATTTTGTTAACGGTGCATTTGCAGAAAGATTTTATAAAACAGCAATTGAGTTAAATAAAAATGCTGAAGAGATAAAAGTTGAATACGGTCAGAGTTTTAATTTTTATAATATTGAAATAAAAAATTCTCCTGAACTTATTTGTATTACTCAAAACGAAACAAGTACAGGTGTCGCTGTAAATCCTGAAAACATTTATAATTTAAAGAAGAACAATCCAGAATCCTTGTTAGCCATTGATATTGTTACCTCCGCACCTTATGTTAATATTGATTATACAAAAATAGATTGTGCTTTTTTTTCTGTTCAGAAAGGATTCGGACTTCCTGCCGGACTTGGAGTTTTAATTGTGAATGAAAAATGTATTGAAAAAGCTCAGTCATTAAAAAATAAGAATCATAATATTGGTAGTTATCACAATTTTATTTCACTTCAGGAAAATGCAGTCAAGTATCAGACAACTGAAACACCAAACGTGCTTGGAATTTATCTTCTCGGTAAAGTTTGTGAAACTTTAAATCGATATGGAATTGATAAAATCAGAATTGAAACTGATGAGAAGGCAAATTTACTTTATAATTTTTTTGATAACAATAAATTATATAAACCATTTATTGAAAATATAGCAGACCGATCGAAAACAATTATAAATATTGAAACAGAAAATAAGCAAAATGAAATAAAGAAATCACTTTCCGATATCGGGATAATTGTCGGCTCAGGATATGGAAAGCTAAAAGATTCACAAATCAGGATTGCAAATTTTCCGATGCACAGGGTTGAAGATGTTTACAGAATTATTGAAGTACTCAGTTAAAAGTTAAAAGTTAAAAGTTAAAAGTTAAAAGTTAAAAGTTAAAAGTTAAAAGTTGAAAAACAATTTTAAAAATAAATTCGAAAAAAATAAAACTAATAAAATGAAAACATTAATCTTAATAATTTTCTTTATTGCAATATCAGGAATTTCATATTCTCAAAATGATAACTGGTCAACTATAGAGTATCATTATTCAAAAGGTCCGGTATCGCCGGAATATCAATACAGTTACGATATTATTATAACAAAAGAGTGTGCAGGCAATTTAATTTATTCAAAAGGTGGAAACAGAGAAGAATACCCTTTTAGTATTAGCAAAAAAGGTATGAAAAAATTGAAGAAATCTCTGAAAAATAGTCAGGTATTTATTGTAGATCAGAATTCTATGAATTCCGATAATAATAAAATCGGCGGACCTGAAAAGAATATAGTTATAACTATGTGGCAGTCACCTGACCTTGATCAAAAACCAACAACAAAATCAATATCAAATAATGTTAAAGAAGAATATATAAATGGAATAGATAATCTTTATCTGACAATCGAAAATCTTGTTCCTAAATCTATCCGTGATAAAATAAAAGATTAATTATTTAAAATTTAAAACTAAATTAATCTTATTCCGGAAGTGTAAGTGGCTGAAATTAATGAAAGTAAACTTTGTCTGAATCCTTTTTTAAAATCCCGAAAATTTTTTTAATAATTTCCGTTTTTGCTTTATGCAATTCTACAATTTCCTCTAAAAATTATTCTGCAATTTCAAATGATAGTATTAATGAGATATTTATAATCGGTACTGTGCATTACGATACTGAAAATTTCAATTCGGATACTTTACTTAAAATATTCAATTTAATAAATCCTGATGTGATATTAGTTGAAGCTGACAGTTCATACTTTACATCAGCATTTGAATTAAATGATGATGTCAGCAATGAATTTCTTGAAACAACAGCAATTACAGAATATAAAATTAATCATAAAGTAATTATGAGACCATACGATATATCAGGGCGAGATTCTTTTATGAATGATAATATAAGGATGAAAACCAAATCAAATTTGTTTAAGCAGATAAATGCATTGAGAAACAGTGATGCAAATTATGATAAGCTGATTGAGTTTGAAAAATTTATAGAATTAGCAGAAGAGATGTCAAATTCAACCGCAACTTATATTAACAGCAATGAAGGAAGTATAGGGATAGATTCATTGAATTATCTTTTTTACTATGGTATAGAAAAAATGACAAATACTTTTCCCGAATTATCGGATTATAAAAGTTTCTGGAAAGAGGAAATAGACTATTGGAATAAAAGAAATAATGTTATGCTTGAAAATATATCGGAAATTGCAAATATTTATAAAGCCAGTAGAATCGTTGTATTGTGTGGCTTTGCCCATAAAAATTTTATCAAGAAAGGTTTAAAAGAAAAAAATAAAAATTTAATAGTAAAAGAGTATTGGGAGATATAAAATTAAAAATTTTTAGAAATCAAACTTATCAACTAAATTATCATCAATAAAGACGCGGATCTGATAGGTGTCATTACTAACTATATTTCCGTTTGCATCTTTTATAGTATTTGAAGTTCTGAATCCGTTCATCTGAACCTTCTTACCTTTATACTCACCGGTTTTTGTAAAATTATCACCGATCATCGGGAATGAATCTTTAATTACTTCCGTCCCGTCAATTGTACAAACAAATTCATCTGTAAGTCCGGCTTTCTTAACTACATTAACCTGCCAGGCATCTCCGCCGTTTTTTGGTTTATAGATACTTGATTGAGTAGATGAGCATCCTGAAATAAATAAAAATACAATAAATAAAATAAACTGGTATTTGAAAATAAATGATTTCATTTTATATTCCTTTTCTTATTTATATTTTTTTATTTTTTAAATTATTTTCATAAATTTCTATCCATTGTTTTGGAGTAACTTTAGAGGCAAGTTCGCCTATAAGTTTAAATGGAATCTGATCCATTTTTTTAAACCTGATACAGCTTCCTCCCATATCTAATTTAGCTTTTGTATGTTTTGGATATTCTGCTTGAAACCATTCGTGTAACTTTTTATCTCCATAAACACACATGTGATAAACTGATATAAAGTTTTTCTGTGAAGCAATATTAATAAATGGAAGGGGAAGTTTCGGAGTGCAATGATAACCGTCAGGATATAATGAATGCGGTACTACATAGCCAATCAAGCCATAACTCATTACTTCTTTAAAACCTTTCGGTAAATTTTTTTTAATAACTTTTCTAAGTTCTTTCATAGCAGTTTTTCTGTCTTCCGGAAGTGAGTTAATATATTCCTCAGGTGTTGTAGCTTTTGATTGCATAAGAAATAGTTAATTAGTTTATTAGTTAAATTGTTTAAACAAAAATACAATTCTTAATATTAAATGAAAATGAATTTATGGAAAATAAAAAAAACAGTTGCTATGGAAAATTCATGCAACTGTTATTTGAAACTATTAAAATAATACTTAAATATTTAGAAAACTCTATTTGGAAAATCCGCCAATCGGAATCATAAATGCAGCTCCCATTTTTTCTCCGGCTTTTTTTAAACCATCGCTCGGACTGCCATAAAGAGTGAATTTCTTCGGTTTAAGAATTTCCATGAATCTCATTGCGAAATTCTTGCCGAATATATCTGCCTGAGCTAAAGCCGAATCTGAATTATCATACCTTTCAAACAAAGTGCATTTTTTATTATCATCACTCACAAACCATTCGTAATAAATTGTACCGGGATTATTTAACTTTGTAAAATCAACCATTTCTTTCATAAGCGAATTTAATGCTTCGATTTCACCAATAACTTCATTTTCAAATGTCCAAAAAATATTTTCTGTCATAATAATTTATTTTAGTTTTTAAATTTAATTTATTTATTAAAAATCTTTTAAAGTATTTTTAAATATCTCAATTGATTTTGTTAAATCATCATCTGTAATATCCATGTGAAAAACAGCCCGCAAATTATCATAACTGCCTGAAGAAATAAAAAGACCATTCTCTTTCAGTTTGTCCATCAATGATTCTTTTGTGATTCTGTCAGATTTAAAAATTACTATGTTTGTCTGAACTGAATCCAGTCCTGAAGTTAAATTTATTCCGTCAATTTTATTTATTTCCTCAGCAAAGTGTTTTGCTTTTTTATTATCATCCTTTAATCTATCAATATTATTATCAAGTGAATAAATTGCAGCAGCAGCAAGGATTCCTACCTGCCTCATTCCGCCTCCTAAAATTTTTCGCCACTTCCTTGCCATTTCAATAAAATTCTTATCGCCGCAAACAATCGAACCAACCGGACAGCCAAGACCTTTTGAAAAGCAAAATGAAATTGAATCGAAATTATCAGCATATTCCTTTACGGAAATTCCTGTCTCAACATAAGCATTAAATATTCTTGCACCGTCAAGATGAGTTTTAATTCCTTTTTCTTTTGCAAATATCGAAATGTTTTTTAAAACATCTATCGGCTGAATTGTACCACCCGCTCTGTTATGTGTATTCTCAAGACAAATCAAACCTGTAAACGGAAAGTAATATTCTTTAGAACGAACGTGTTTTTTTATATCATCAACTTTAAGCACACCTAATTTACCAGGTACCGGAAACAGCTGAACATTCGATATTATTGCAGGAGCGGAAGTTTCATAATTTAAAATGTGAGATTCACTTTCTACAATCACTTCATCACCGGGCTGTGTATGACACTTTATTGCAAGCTGATTTCCCATCACACCGGTCGGAACAAACAAAGCATCTTCTTTACCGGTAAGTTTTGCACACTTTCTCTGTAATTCATTTACAGTTTCATCCTCACCAAAAACATCATCACCAACTTCCGCATTCATCATAGCTTCAAGCATAGCTTTAGAAGGCTTTGTAAGTGTGTCGCTGCGAAGGTCGAATAAAGTTTTTATATTATTGGACAAAGAAATATTTAATTAAATGTTTTATTGATATGTCACTTTCAGGAGTTTCTTCGTTATGAATATATGAATCAAACACCGCAATTTTATTGGCGTTATGATTTCTCAGAAATGAAATCATTTCATCGTATATTTTATTTTTGTCCTGAGTCATAATTTAAATATTTCATATTTCTCATTTATATAAATCAGCCATTAAAATTCCTAATTCTTAATTCCTAATTACTCTTAAAACATTTTCTCCTGCGACTCTTCTTTTTCATCATCAGCTATTCTCGCAACTGCCGATATAATATCACCTTCTCCTAATCTGATAACACGAACACCCTGTGCATTTCTTCCCATGACTCT
>Ga0335394_10004052_pt1 | contig 16666 bp, 12 predicted proteins | sample MAT03_FD_205741 | JGI IMG/M metagenome (GOLD analysis project Ga0335394, IMG submission 205741) | Freshwater microbial communities from Lake Fryxell liftoff mats and glacier meltwater in Antarctica - MAT-03 (spades assembly) (version 2) ... | reverse complement strand
GCCCCCCTGCGGACCCATGGTATCGTTTGCTCTCATGAGGCCCTGGCGCTCATCGAGGGTGCTCGGTTGCGTCCTCTCGCTCCTCGCGACCGGCTGCGATGTCCTCAACGCGATCGCCCGGCAGCAGGCCCAGAGCGACCTCGCCTCCTTTCGCACGGCGACGTGGCTCCTCGTCGTCGTCGCCGCGCTCGCCGTGGTGGCTCGCCTCGTCGTTCGGTGGATGCGCACGGCCGTCGTCGTCGTCCTCCTCGCGTGCGCCTCGGTGCCGGTCACGCTGATCGCGTGCGAATCCGCGCTCGAACGCCCGCCGAGCGCGGTCCCGTACGAGGCGATGTACATCGCGCTGCTCCTGCTCACCACGTGGCTCGCTGCGGATGCCGTCGCGGCGCGAAGGACGCGCCCGCGATGGCGTCTCGCGCTCGTGGGCGCGTGGCTCGCTTCCCTGGCCGTGACCGCCACTGCGTATTTCCCGAGCGTCGGTGGGCCGATCGTCGACGCCATCGCACCGGGTGACGCGACCGGCTGCGTACGTTACCAGCGCGGCGGCTGGATCTGCTGGGGCCTCCACGATGCCCGGAGAGCGCGCGCGGTGGACGTGCCGGACGCGCCACGGATCACGTTCAACGGTCAGATCTGCGGCCTGCGCGACGGCCGTGTCTCGTGCTCCGGCTCCTCGATCGCGGACGCGCTACCCGCCGCTCCGGGGCCCGTCTCGGCGCTCGCGTTGACCTACCACGAGGACGTCCTCGCGGTGGCCAACGACACGCTCCTCGAACTCGCGGACGACGACATGGAGACCCCCGGCTGCAACGCGCGGCGCATCGGGCCTGTCGCGGCGCTCGCCGTCGGAGAGGACAGAAAGCGCGTCACGGAGCACGGCTGCGTTCTCCGCCCGGATCGCACCGTCTCGTGCTGGCGAGGCGGGCGCTTCGATGACAAGGAGCTCGAAGGGCTCGCGCTCGATCCCGTCGCCGAGCCGCTGCGCGTGGGGAGCATCTGGGTCGAGTGTCCCGTCGTCGTGAAGCGCGCTGAGCGGGACACGAAGGCGATCGCCGTGGGTGACGCGCACGCATCCGCGCTCCTGGATGACGGCACGCTCCTCACGTGGGGCGCGAACGACAAGGGACAGCTCGGTCGCGACGCGGACGGTCCACGCGACGACACCCCGCGCGCCGTGCCCGGGCTGCGCTTCTCGGAGATCGGCGCCCAGGGCGCGACGACGTGCGGCCGCACGCTCGATGGCGGCGTCTTCTGCTGGGGGGACGTGGCCGGCACGATCACGCGGGCCCCCGCCCGGGTCGCTGGGCTCGCGCCCGCCGAGCGGCTGTTCTTCGCGCACGGATGCGCGTGCGCCCTCTCGAATGGAGCGCTGTGGTGCTGGATGAGCGGTTGCTTGCATCCGCTCCGGGACATCACCCGCCTGCGCGAGATCGCCGACGAGATCCCGCGGCCCGACCCCGCGGCGCCGCGCCGGCTCGCGCTGTAGCAGCCGCGCCATGTGGCCGGACTTTTCGTGGCGCTGGCCGTCTGAAAGGATGGGCGATCGTGACGGCCTTCTCTTCGCAAGCTCGACGTTTCCGTTGGACTCCTTGGGCCATCTCCTCGGCGCTGCTCGTGGGGCTCGCCTCGAGCTGCGGCCCGGAGCCGAGCCCGGTGACGCCGGACATGCTCGCCGCGCCGAAGACTGGCGACGCGTTCGAGGGCGCGCAGTGCAGCGCGATCCGCCCGCCGACCGAGCCGGATCTCATGGGCTGGGATTCGGGCTCGCGCCTCAACCTGAAATCGAACCAGGAGCAAGGCGTCGTCGCGGTTCGGTACAAGGCCGAGGGCTGCAATGTCGAGCTCGAGGTCCTCCACTGCATCGGCGAGGGGACGTACGTCTTTTCACCGTATTCGGCGACCGAATCGAAGACGGCGAAGAGTGCCCGCGATCTCTACGCCGACTTGCCCATCGGCGCCGCCAGGCTCGGGAGCAAGGTCGGCGGCGGCCGCGCCTTGCGCACCGACTACATGCTGACGGGCGTCTATCGCATGACCTCCTACGAGGCGTTCCCTGTCGCGAAGCTCCGCGGCGCGGGCTGCGCCGAAGCGACACACGTCGTCTCCAAGATGTACGTCGGCGGCTTCGGCATGGTCGCTTTCGTGACGGAGAGTCTGGAGGCGAGCGCCAGCGTCTTCGGCGCTGGCGCCGGCGTGAGCCAGGACCGCAAGGCCGAGCGCATCGCGACGGAGGGCAACCCGGAGGCATGCGAGCGTGCGCAGAGGGAGGGCAAGCCCGAGCCGCTCTGCAGCGTGCCGCTGCGGGTGGGGCTCGTGCCCATCGAGGGCCGAGCGAGCGGCTCGTGTCCCGCCGGGTCGGACTGGGACGGCACCGGTTGCGTGAAGAAGGGAAGGCGCACCGAGGTCGTCTCCCCCGCGCCGGCAGCGGCCGCCGGAGTGCGCGGCCCCGCGATGATGCACATCCCGGCGGGTCGATTCGCGATGGGCTCGAGCGACGGCAACGCCGACAACGGCGAGGACAACCAGATGCCCGTCCACCAGGTCTCGGTGGCGAGCTTCGAGATGGACGTGACCGAGATCACCACGGCGCAATACGAGGCCTGCGTGCGCGCCGGTGCCTGCCCGGCGGCCGGGACGGACGAGTTGACCCGCCTCGCGTCGTACATTCCCGTCTTCTGCAACGCCGGCAAGAGCGACCGCCAGGGCCACCCCATCAACTGCGTCTCCTGGGACGACGCGACAGCGTTCTGCGGCTGGGCGGGCCGGCGCCTGCCGACCGAGGAGGAATGGGAGTACGCCGCGCGTGGGACTGACAGCCGGACCTACCCGTGGGGCTCGGCGCCGCCTGGCTCGCAGCTCTGCTGGAATCGTTGGAACTCCAAGCAAGGCACCTGCGCAGTCGGCTCGTTTCCTGCGGGCAAGAGCCCGTTCGGGCTCCAGGACATGGCCGGCAACGTCTGGGAATGGACCTCGAGCGCTTACTGCCCGTACGCAAACAAAAACTGTGCCGAAGCAGCCCGCGTCGTCCGCGGCGGAGGCTGGCCCCTCGCGTCGTTCGTCCGCGCGTCGGTTCGCGACGGGAGCGCGCGCACGTCTCGGGAAGACAACCGCGGCTTTCGCTGCGCCCGGTAAGCGAGTAGGGCGCGAGAACCTTCTGCACGGGCTCAGCGGTCCTGGTCGCGACCTCGGTGACCTCATCGGCCGCATCAACCCAAGACCGTTCTGTGTCGATTGGTCGATTGGTCGATTGGTCGTCGGTCGTTGGGTCGATGTCGACTCGGTCGAGGTCGGGACCGCCTCCAGCCCGCCCTTCGCCCTCGGCGCGCTCGCGACAGATCAATTCCCGCCTCCCGCCCGACCAGGGCGGTCGCCGCCCTCTGCGCCGCGCGCTAGGGTAGGCCCCCACCGCATGAGCCCCCGCTCCACCCCGCTCGGTCGCCGCTCGCTCCTGGAGGCGACGGTCGCGCTGTCCGCAGCCACCGCCACGGCCGCGGTCGCGGGCTCGGCCTTCGCGTTCGGTGAAGAGGGCGCGTTCCACCCGCGCGTCATGCTCACCGGCCCCGCCAAGTGGGAAGGCGTGCGCGCCACCGCCCCCGCGCGCTGGTCGGAGGAGCTTGCGCGACGAACCAGCGCCCCGGCACGCCTGCGTCCGGCAACGGTGCGCGCCGACTCGCCCGATCTGCTCGCCGAGCCCTTCGCGATCTGGAACGGTGGAGGAGACCCGTTTGCGCTCACGCCGCGCGAGGTGGCGAACATCCGCCGCTTCGTCCTTCTGGGCGGCATCCTCTTCGTCGACGACTTCGACCCTGCGACCAGCGCGTTTTCGCAGCGCGCGCGCCGCGAGCTCGCTCGCGTCCTTCCCGATCAGACGCCGATCGCGATCGGGCCAGAGAACGTGGTGTTCCGCTCGTTCTATCTGCTCCGCCGCGCCGCCGGGCGCGTCGCCGGGCCGCCCAAGCTCGAGGCCATCGTGCGCGGCGGCGCCGCGCAGATCCTCTTCTCCAAACACGACGTGCTCGGTGCGCTGGCCACCGCTGCCGGCGGCACGCCGGCGATGAGCATCGAGGGCGGCGGCGAAGGCCAGCGCGAGGAGGCGATCCGCCTCGCCGTGAACATCGCCATGTACGTCCTGTGCTCGAACTACAAGGACGATCAAGTCCACGCCGAGCACCTCATGCGGCGTCGCGGCTCCGGTCGCTGAGGGAGACGCGGGTCTCGTGACCGAAAGCCTCGAAGCGAGCGGCGATCTCGCGACGTCGTGGGTCACGGTTGCGCTCGTGCTCGCCGCGGCGAGCCTCGCCCTGCTCATCTTCGAGCTCATGCGCGCGCCGCGCCGTGGCGCCGCGCCGCTCGTCGCCCTCACCGGTGTCCTTGCGCTGGTGTCGCTCCTCGGCGCGCTCCTTCGTCCGGTGCGGGTCAGCCGCTCCGGATCGCTTGTCGGTCCGCGGATTGTCACCTTGCTCGACGCGTCGCGCTCGGTCGATCTGCCCGGCGACGACGGCGGCACGCGCCGCGCGGTCGTGAGCCAGGCCATCGACGCGATCAACGCGCGCTCGGGCGACGTGCGCACCACGCTCCTCACCTTCGGTGAAGGCGAGCCGCAGCCCTACAAACCTTCGGGCAAGTCCTTCGATGCGCCTCCCGAGACGCGCAGCGATCTGGTCGCCGCGCTGGAGAGCCTCGCGCGTGGCGGAGGCGAGCGACCGAGCGCGATCGTGGTCGTCTCCGACGGTCGGCTCGATCGCCCGTCCGACACGGGCGTGGCGATCGCGATTCGCGAAGCGCTCGGCGGGCTCGCGGTGCCCATCCACGTCGTGCCCGTCGCCACCAAGACGGTGGCCGACGCCACGGTGCGCGCGGTGCGCGTCGCCGGTGCCGCGGTCGCGCATCAGCCGTTCGATCTGCGCGTCGAGGTCGGTTGCCACGGCGGTCTCCCCTGCGGCGACATCCCGGTGGTGGTTCGCGAGCTGCGCGATCAGGGCGAGCCGGTCGTGCTCGCCAAGGGCATTGCCAAGGTCGAAGGCGAGACCGGCGCTGTCGCCTTGCCGCTGATGCTCCACCGCACTGGCGCCCGCATCCTGGAGGTGTCGATCAAGTCCCCCAAGGGCGACACGCTCCCCGACGACGATCAGCGCTTCGTCACGATCGACGTCTCGCGCGACCGCGTCCGTCTCTTGCACATTGCCGGTCGCGCGACCTACGACGTTCGCGCGCTGCGCACCTGGCTCAAGTCCGACGCGTCGATCGACGTGGTCGCGTTCTTCATCCTGCGGTCGCCGACCGACGACGTCGGCGCATCCCAGGACGATCTCGCGCTCATCCCGTTCCCGGTCGACGAGCTGTTCAGCGTGCATCTGCCGAGCTTCGACGCCGTCGTGTTGCAGGACTTCAACGCCGAGGTCTACGGGCTCACCCGGCACCTCGGCGCGCTCGCGCGCTACGTGCAATCGGGCGGCGGCTTGGTCATGGTGGGTGGTCCCGACGCCTTTGGCCCGGGTCGCTATGCCGCATCACCGCTCGCCGACGTCTTGCCGGTGCAGCTCGGGCGCGAGCACGAGCGGCCGGGTGTCGACCTCGCATGGTTCACCCCTCGCCTCACCGAGGCCGGTCGCTTCGCGCCGATGCTCGGCCCGCTGCGTGACGTGATCGGCACCGATCTTCCGCCGATGCCCGGCACCAACCTGGTCGGCCCCGCCCGCGAAGATGCGACGGTCCTCATCGAGCATCCCACCCTCGAATCCGGGGGTCAGCCCATGCCGATCCTCTCGGCATTCGAAGTGGGCACGGGGCGATCGGTCGCGTTGACCATCGACGGCACCCACCGCCTGGCGTTCAGCTCGTTCGCGGCGAACACTGCCGGCCGCGCGCACGGCGCGTTCTGGGACGGGGTCGTCGGCTGGCTCATGCGCGATCCGCGCTTCGAGTCGGCGGGCATATCGCTAGCCCACCCCTGCATCGCCGACATCGACACCACGCTCCTGGTCAAATCGCTGCCCGCCCCGGGCGCCGAGCTCACCGTCGAGGTCGCCAAGCTGGGGACCGGCGAGGTCGCGCACAAGTCGAAGGTCGCAGTGGCACCGAAGGGCCAGCCGACCCAGATCCCCATCGGCAAGCTCGCCTCGGGCGGCTACCGCGCGACCGTCGAGATCCGCCAGGGCAAGGGGCGCGCGCCAACCGTCCGCCAGGACTTCGCGTGCGAAAAGGGCGGCGACGAGTGGGCCGATCCGCGCCCCGACGTCGACCGCTTGCGAGCGATCGCCGAGGCCACCGGCGGCGAGGTCGTCGCGGCGAGCGCCATCGGATCGCTCGACGTTCCCAAGGCCACGCCCATCGATTCCGAGCGCAGCGTGAAGCCCGTCGCACCGCCCTGGGCGTGGACCGGAGTCGCCGCCATGCTGATGGGCACGCATTGGCTCATACGCCGCAAGCGCGGCCTGAGCTGACGCGAGGCAGCCCGACCGATATGTCCGGGCGTGTCCAGGCGAGGTCGGGCGGGTAAACAAGCCAAAACGTTCTCAATCGAACCGCGCATCGCACCAGAAGCCGAGCTGCACGGTACGACCCAACCATTGGCGAATCGTCGCCGCGAGCTGGTCGCTGGCACCCTCCTCGGCTTCGAGCACGGCCAGGGCGTGGCCCAGCGTGCGGCTCTCCAGGAGCTGGAGAAGACGACATTCGATGCGCGTCAATGGCAGCTCCACGATCGCGCCGCCGGTCCGCACGAGCGCGAAGGCTTCCACTGTATCCCCCCGCGGTGGAAGCGCAAATGGGCTCTCGCCGACGATACCCGACAATCTCCTGCGCAATGCGAGGAGGGGCCAGTTCTGCTGGATCCATCGGACACCGTCGCTGCGAACGAGGTGAGCGCTCGCGAGCCTGGCAGCCAGGTGTGCGTCCGGTCTCCACGCATTGTGGTCTCTGCCTGCGCCCAGGCTCCGCCATGCTTCATCGATCTGCGCGGCTTGCAGAAGAGCCTCTCGAGGCACGTGCGGCACCTCCTCGACAGTCACTGAGCTCGAGAGGAACGCGAGGAATCCATCCATTGCGGCCCCCAGATCCCCGCTGCGTGAACCCAAGCCGCGCGGCGGGAACCTCTCGAAGTAGCGAAGGGTGACCTTGTTGAGCTCGAAGAGCCCCACGATGCGCGCGGTCAGCGGGTATTGCTCCTGCGAAAGCGAGAAGAGGCGCATCCAGTACTGTCGATTGTAGATGCCCAGCGCCTCTCTTGCGGAATGAAAGGGCGTATCGCTCACCATCTCGACGAGCTTGCATCCGTAGCGATTCGTTTCGGGTCGGAACGTCCCCGAGCTTCGATCGAGTGGTGTGCGTACCACCTCACCGATGAGGGCCTGAATGGGCGCGAGCCAGGGTGGAACGGGGCTCACGCACGCACCACCTTGGCTGGCACCATGTCGGCTGGCACCATGTCGCCTCGCACCACCTTGGCTCGATTGAGCTCGGTGACGAGCGTCTCGAAGGACGGTATCGAATCATCCCATTCCAGGAGTGTTGGAAACGGCCCGTGGGCCTCCCAAACATAGCGGTATAGATCCCATACCGGACTCGAGACCGCTCGATTGTGAGTGTCCACCAATCCGCCGCTCGCGAGCTCCTCATGCCCGGCAAGATGTACTTGGAGAACGCGGTCGAAGTTCACGCCGCTCAGGTATTGAATGGCGTCCCATCCGTGGTTATGGCACGAGACGTAGACGTTGTTGATGTCGAGCATCGCGTAGCAGCCGCTTTCCGCGACGACGCGGGAATAGAAATCCCATTCCGAGAGCGTCGACGTTCGAAACGAGATGTAGCTCGACAGATTCTCGAGGCCGAAGGGGCGCCGGAGCCGCTCCTGAACATGGCGAGCACGCGCCGCAGCCATGACGACGAGATCCTCCGTATGCGGCAACGGGAGGAGATCATGATGGCGCAGGCCATGAGACCCGGTCCAGCAGAGGTGGTCTGTGACGTACGGCGCTTCCAGCCAATCCGCGAGGTCGCGAAGTCGCGCAAGGTAGGTCTCGTCGAGCGGTTCGTGACCAAGGAGATTGAGGCCGACGCCGTGCAACACGATGGGCTTGTCGCGGCGGAGTCGCTCGAGCCACCCTCTCGGCGTTTCAGCATCACCGAGGAAGTTGTCCGCGATCACTTCATAATAGTCGACCGTACGAGCTAGATCTCCACATGCATCGGCATAGTGAACCGGTCGGAGGCCGAGTCCGACCGACGTCGAGGGGAGGGACACGAGGGTGGACACTGGGTTCAGGGCGGTTCAGGGCGGAACGATGTCCTCGTTGACGCCGAGAACCCCGTACTCCTCAGCCGTGACCGGCAGCGTCAGGGAGTAGTCGATGACCCGAGTGAGCTCGGCCCGAGCGTACCGCTCGTGGTAGGCGGGCATGTGCGCGCCCGATACGCCGTTGGAGTTCCTGGTGAAGATACCAAACGCGGCCGCGGCGAGGAGCGCCTCGCGTGGCGTGGTCGAGAGGTCTTCGGCCGCTTGGTCCAAGTCGGTGCCGGGCGGGACAAACAGCTTGAACCCGCCGTCTGCTGTGGGAAGGTGACACCCTTCGCAGCTGTCCTTGTAGATCTGTTCCCCCGTCTTGCCGCTGTCCGCCGGAAGCTCCACACAGCTCATTCCACCACAGCTGTTCATGGCCTTGCAGGTGTGCTCCATGAGGATGTAGTCGTACTTGTTGTACGACATTCCTTTGCAAGCATTCACGCCAGCGCAAACGGCGTGAGTCTGTACCATCCCGCCGCGTTCCACACAGAGATCGTAGAACTTTTGATAACGCATCGAGGTGTCCTCCACCTCGGACGTGACGACCTTTTCCCCGCCTCCCGCGTGGCTGCCGCCCCCTCCCGACGCGGCCGTCGTGCCGGTGCCGGACGCGCCTCCGGCGCTCGGACAAGCATCGTCCTCCCCGCCGCACGCGCCCGCAAACACGAGGCCAGCGACCGCGGCCGCGACGAGTGCGCTCGTCGCAGGCGTCACGACGACGAATGCGCTCCCCGCGGAGGTCCCAGGCGAAAGCTCGCTTTCCATTCGAGATTGCTAGCTCAGCCCTCGGTCAGGTTCATGCGACAAGATGTCGCGTGACGTCGGGCCAGTGGAACGGCGCTTGTGTCCCCTCGTGCGGTTCACCATGCTCCGTCCGAGGCTTCTTTGCGCTGGTCTTACCTGTTCGCCTGCGATGCTGGAACCCCAAGTGGTCGTGTGTCGCGATCGTGCCTTCTTGTGGTTTCCGTGGTTTCCGTGGTTTCCGTGCTTTCCGTGGTTTCCGTGGTTTCCGTGGTTTCCGTGGTTTCCGTGGTTTCCGTGGTTTCCGTGGTTTCCCTCATTGCTCCAGGCTGCGGCCTGGCAGAGGAAAGCACGAACGACGACGAGGCGCCCGACTGCGGTGCTGACGTTCGTTTCGAGGCAGATGTGCAGCCCCTCCTCTCCCAGGCATGCGCCACCGCCACATGTCACGATGGCCAGTCGCGCAAGGCCGGGTTGGACCTGACCGAAGGCAAGGCCTGGGCGGAGACCGTCGGCGTTTCGACCCTGCAATGTGGCGGTGGTAAGGTCCTGGTCGTTCCAGGGCAGCCGAGCGCGAGCTACCTCCTGCAGAAGATGCGAGGGCAGGGGCTTTGTGGTGGTTCCGAGGTGATGCCGCCGCAACCAGAGCAGCCGCTCGGACTCCGTGACATCGAGATCGTGTCGGCCTGGATCTGCCAGGGCGCCCGCGAGGATTAGCGCGCCTGCTGACGAGCCGCCGACGTCGCTGGCCCACCGCGCGCGTTCCCATGCCAGGGCGCGAGCCGGCGCGAGCCGAAGTCGTGCCCACCGTCGAGGCGACGACCGCGCAGCTCCCGCGGCTCAACGAGAGCAGAACCACGGAGCGCGCCGAGCCGGCGCTTTCGCTTTCCCCAGCGAATCAGTCGAATTCGCGTGGTGCGACCAGCTGCCGCATTGCAGCCACGTCCCGTTGTCCGTACGACCCTGACGTGGTTTCCAAGGCGGACCCCGGCTCCTTGCTCGATTGGACGGTCCGGCTGCGCTGGGGTCTGGTCGCCGTGCTCGCGGCCGCCTTGCCGGTGAGCGCCGGGCCGCTCGGGCTCGCCGTTGCCTGGTTCGTCGCGCTGCCTGCGATCGGCGCCCTGGTACTCGCCAACCTCGCCCTCGCGTGGCGGGTCCGGCGGGGCGCGCCGTTCGGTCCGCGCACGGCCGCGGCGGGCGCCCTCTTCGACATGGCCGCGGTGACCATCGTCATCGCCGCGGCCGGTGGAGCCGCCAACCCCTTTACCGCGTTGCTCTTCGTCCACGTCGCGCTCGCCGCGTCGATGATGCCGTCGCGGACCGCATTCCTTGTCGCTGCATTCGGTGCAGCCTCCTTCGGCGCGCTCTTCGCGCTGCCCGGCGACCCGACCTGTCACATTCCAGGCGAAGGCTCGTTCACGGCGCATCTCTATGGAATGTGGGCTGCGTACGCGGTCGGTGCGGTGCTGGTCACCCTCGTGTCGACCGAGCTGCGCCGATCGCTCGAGGCGCGCGCGAAACAGGTCGAGGCTTTGCGCGCCGACGCCGAGTCGGCGTCGCGCTTCGCAGCCGTGGGCACGCTCGCGGCAGGTGCCGCGCACGAGCTCGGCACTCCACTCGGAACGATCGCGGTGCTCGCTGGCGAGCTTGACGACGAGGCCCTGCCGCCGGCAGCTCGCGAGCAGGCGCGCGCCATCAAGGTGCAGATCGATCGCTGTCGCGATGTCATCCGGCGGATGCAGCCGGGGGCCATGCCGCGGGCGCAGACCCACAACGGTGCCAATGTCGGCGAGACGGTCGGGGAGGCCGTCAAGGCCTGGCGGCGCGCCCATCCCGACGCGACGGTGACCTTACAATGCGCGGCGACGGCGCGCGTCGGCCTCGCCCGCGAGGACCTCGCGGCAGCGGTCGACGTTCTCCTCGACAATGCATGGCATTCGACGCGAGCGGCACGCTCCCAATCACCGATCGCGGTCACCATCGAGGAGAGCCGCGACGAGGCGATCGTCCGCGTGCGCGACGGCGGCGCCGGCCTTGATGTCGCATCGGCTGCTCGATTGGGCGAGCCCTTCGTTTCCTCCAAGGCTCCTGGCGAGGGGATGGGCCTGGGCCTGTTCATCGTTCGATCGTTCCTCGCCGAGGCAGGAGGTCGGATTGTCGCGACGCCCAACGCTGCGGGGGCCGACGTCGCGCTCCACCTCCGGGCTTCATTCGCGGGCGAGGCCTCGTCCTCTTGAGCGAGACCGGCGCGCCGACACTCCTTATCGTCGACGACGACGACGCATTCCGCTCCACCCTCGGTGGCGCGATGGAGCGACGTGGCTTCGTCGTCTCCCTCGCGCGCGATGGCGAAGAGGCCGTCGAGCTCGCGACGAACACCGTTTTCGAGTACGCGCTAGTCGACATGCGCATGGCGGGAATGGGGGGCATCGAGACCGTCCGTAGCCTCCGCGCTATCGACGAAGGGACCCGGATCGTCATGCTCACGGGCTTCGGGACGATCGCTAACGCGGTCGACGCAATGAAGGCCGGCGCATTCGACTACCTGGCCAAGCCGGTCGACGCCGCCGCCTGCGAGCGCGCGCTCCAGGGACTGCGCGCCGTCCCTTCCGATGGGGGCCCCCTACCGAGCCTCGAGCGGGTGGAGTGGGAGTACCTGCAGCGCGTCGTCGCCGAGTGCGCCGGTAATCTCTCCGAGGCCGCGCGCCGCCTTGGAATGCATCGGCGATCGCTGCAGCGAAAGCTCGGACGTAACCCTCCGTTGCGCTGATGCAGTCAACCTAGCATTATACTAGTCGTCGGTGCAGGAGGGTTGATCGGCGAAGCCCCGGGAACGGCTTGGAGGAGGCGCATGCCTCGGTCGGACTCCAGTACCGCGACGACTTCAGAACGATTGATCTGGCGCCCCGCGTCGCCTCACCCCATGCACATCACCCCATACACATCGCAATGATCGTCTCCTCGAGGATGGACATGCCGTCCTTCTTGGAGCCCTTCAGCTCGATGTCCGCGCGCGCCAGGAGGCGAGGCCACGAGGCGAGGGTGCGTGCAGGCAGCTTGCGCAGCAGCGCTGCGCGGTCTTGCGCCTTGAACGGCGGGACGCCCGCGGTGGCCGCCGCTTCCATCGGGTTCTGACCGCCGCGCATCGCCGCATCCATCTTGAGGAGCTGGCGCACGTTGGAGGCGATCGCCCCGAGGGCCGGCAGGCCGGAGCCCGGACCCTCCATGACGTCGGGCAGGGCGATCAGCGCAGCGTCGAGCTTGCGTGCGACGAGCGCGTCGATGAGATCCCATACCGAGCTTTCGCGGACGCGGGCGACCACGACGTCCACCGCCTCCGATCCGATCGCGACGCCCGGCCCGACGTACAAGGACAGTCGCTCCACCGCGTCGTCGACCGCGCCGAGGTCCGGTCCGGCCAGCTCGGCCACGCGTGCCGCGGCGCGATCGTCGATCGCGTGGTTGCGCTGGCGGGCCGCGGCACGGATCCATTGCGACAGCTCATCGCGTCGCTTGATGGGCAAGCACTCGACGAGGAAACCTCCGCTTTTGGCCTGTTTGACGATGCGGCGCGAGCCGTTCAGCTTGCTTGCGACGACCACGAGCGTGGTCGTCGGCGAAGGGTCCTTGGCGTAGGCGTCGAGCGCGTCGAGCGGCGTGTCCTTCACGGCCTTCTTGCCGCGCGGCGTCGGCCCGTCCGCCTCGAGCTTCTTCGGGGCCGTCGCGGCGCGCTCCTCGGCTCGCTCGGCGTCGCGCTCCCAGCGCTCGGCGGACCGGACCAGCACGTAGCGGCGCGGCGACATCATCGGCAGCACCTTCGCCGCGGACAGCACGTCGTCGAACGACGACTCGCCCGCCGTGAACCGCTCCTCGTTGAAGCCCGCGATGCCCCCAGCCGTGGCAGCCTTGCGGATCGCGGCGACGGCACGGTCGGCCAGAAGCCGCTCCTCGCCGACGATCAGGTACACCGGCCGGACTTTCCCTGCCTGGCACTCGGAGGCGACCTCGTCAGGCGTCATCGTGCGAAACGGGTCGCACGAGCCCGCGTAAACCGCAACGGACAACCAGGTGCGTAATCTTCATCGCGCAGGCTCCCTCGAAGAGACGAGAGGATTTTCGTCCCGCACAGGGTGCCGAGCGTGCGGTGTGGCACCAGAGTACGGCTCGCATCGTGCTAAGTGACCCAGGAACGTGGGTGAGGCGTTCTCACCCGATCGACCCAACCCCAAGGAGAGCGAGATGTACGTTGCCGAACAGGCAATCCGGCCTCAGCTCCGGATCCGTGCCGAAGCCCCCGTCCCCACGCGCTTCGGCGAATTTCGAATGATCGTGTTCCAGTTCGACGGCGACCAGGATCCCGCCTCGGGGCTCTCGCCGGACCACGTGGCCCTCGTGAAGGATGACGTCGGGGGCAAGCACGGCGTGACATGCCGGGTCCACAGCGAATGCCTCACCAGCGAGGTCTTCGGCTCCCTCAAGTGCGACTGCAAGGAGCAGCTGGAGTCCGCGCAGGCCGAGATCGGCCGCCGCGGTGAGGGCGTGATCCTCTACCTCCGCCAGGAGGGCAGGGGCATCGGCCTCGCGAACAAGGTGCGCGCCTACGCCCTCCAGGCGCAGGGCCACGACACCGTCGATGCCAACCGCCTGCTCGATCTCCCCGACGACACCCGTGACTACCAGGGCGCGGCAGCGATGCTCGAGCACCTCGGCGTTGCGTCGATCCGCCTGCTCACCAACAACCCGCTCAAGGTCGACGCCCTGCGCCGCCACGGCGTGGTGGTCGATGAGCGCGTGCCCTCGATCATGCGCCCCAACCGCCACTCCATCGCCTACCTAGAAGCGAAGCGAGCGCGCATGAACCACGCGCTGCCCATCGATTATGAGGAGCTGGTGCCCGCCAGCGGCATCTAGCTACTTCGCCGCCTTGAGTCGCGCGCGCAGCCTATCCGCATAGCCCTCTTTGTTCTCCTGCTTGGCGCGTCCGATGGCGAGCGCGCCGGCGGGGACGTCCTTCGTCACGGTGGTGCCGGTCCCTACGTAGGCGCCGGCGCCGATGGTGATGGGGGCGACCAGCTGCGAGTCGCTTCCGATAAAGGCGCCGGCGCCGATCTCGGTGCGGTGCTTCTTGAAGCCGTCGTAGTTGCAGAAGATCGTCCCGGCGCCGATGTTCGCGCCCTCGCCGACGTCGCCGTCGCCGAGGTACGCAAGGTGGTTGGCCTTGGCGCCCTTGCGCATCGTCGTCTTCTTGAGCTCGACGAAGTTGCCGACGTGCGCATCCTCCTCGATGACGCTCTCCGGCCGCAGGTGGGAGAACGGTCCGACCTGCGCGCGCTCGCCGATGCGGGTCTTGGTGGCGACGCTGTACGGCTGGAGCTTGGCGTTGTCGGCCACCGTGACGTCGGTGAGCACGCAGCCCACGTCGATTGTCGCACCGCTCCCGATGGTGGTCGCGCCGCGCAGGACCACGCCAGACTCAATCGTCGCGTCGGCCCCGACGGTGACGCCTGCGTCGATGCGCGCGCCGGTGCGCACCGTCACCCCGGTGCGACGCACGTCGTCGGCGAGGCGCGCGTAGAGCGCGTCCTCGGCGGCAGCGAGCTGCGCGCGATCGTTGATGCCGGCGAGCGATCCCGCATCGCTCACCTTCACGGCGACCGCGCCGCCCCGCGCAGCAGCGGCGGCGACCGTATCGGTGAAGTAGAGCTCGGCCTGCGCATTGTCGGGCTTCAGACAGCCCAGCGCCTCGGCGAGGAAGGCGCGGCGCACCACGTACACCCCGGGGTTGATCTCGCGCACCGCGCGTTCGGCATCGCTCGCGTCACGGTGCTCGCGGATCGCGATGACGCGGCCTTCTTCGTTGCGCAGGATGCGTCCGTAGCCTGTCGGATCATCGACCTCGCAGGTGAGCATCGCCATCGGCGCAGCTGGTGCGGCAGCGAGCGCTTCGCACAGCTTCACCAGATCCGGCGCCCGCAGCAGCGGCGTGTCGCCGCACAGCACCAGCACCGCATCGGCCTCCTTCTTCACGCCAGGCATCGCGCACTGGACGGCGTGGCCGGTGCCCTTCTGCTCGGCCTGCACCGCGGTGGACGCGCGGTCTCCGAAGGCCCCCGTCAGATAGGTGCTGACGTTGTCGCCGTCGAAGCCCACGACCACGACGACATCCTTCACGCCTGCGTCGAAGGCAGCGCCCACGACATGGTGAATCATCGGTCGGCCGCAGAGCTGGTGGAGCACCTTTGCGCGCTTGCTCTTCATCCGGGTTCCCTGTCCCGCCGCGAGGATGACGGCGGTGAGATCCAGACCAGCTAGCGACGCATGAAGGGCAGAGGTGCTCATCGGGCGGATGTTACTTCGGTCGGTCTGTAATGCGCTGCGTCAAAGGCATTCGAAGCGCCTCAGTGCCGCTCGATGCGCCCGTTCTTCGTCTAGAGTCGTATGCGGAGTACGCCATGCGCCCCGCCTCACCTCGCTCGCTGCACGCCCGCCGCTTTCGCTTCCTGCCGCCCCTGCGCACCAGCGCGGCTCGAGCCGTCGCAACGCTCGGCCTCCTCCTGTCCGCGACCGTCTCCTGTCACGAGGAGTTCGACACGACGCGCGACGCCCCGCCGTCGGCGACGTTCGGCGACGACGTCTACTCCATGTTCTGCGACAGGCTCGGTGCGAGCTCCCTGAACGAGGATCTCGAGGGCATCTCCTATCGCTCGATCTGCCACCACGACGACGCCGGCAAGTACGGCGACGAGGTGGACGAGGCGTTGCTCCCAGCGCCCATCGGGGAAAAGTCGGTGCGGGCCCGCAAGCTCGGCGTCGCCAAGATGCGGCGCATCGCCGAGCGACGCTCGCTCCTCGTGAAGGCCTTCAATCAGATCTTCCCGGACATCGAGATCCCCGATCCGACCACCAAGGACAAGAAGGCGAAGATCCGGCTTCTCGACGGGCTGGAGGAGCTGGGGCGCCGCATGGTCCCGCTCTACGAGGGCAACCCCTACGACAAGGGCGGCGAGGCTCTCGCGCCCGCCACCACCCAGGCGCTCGGTCGGCTCTTCGACGAGCTTGCGACCGACGAAGACGCTCGGCTCGCGCTCCAGCAGATGGCAGGCCGCGAGGGGTACCGACCGTCCAACGTGGGCCTCGGCGCCATTCGAAGTTTTCTCACCTACCCGGATCTGCGCAACCTCACCAAGACGACACTGCAGCTCTTCGGACCCGACGGGGAGGCGACCGACACGCTCCAGCACATGCTCGAGGTCGGCAAGCGCGAGATGATCACCGCGCGCACGATCGTCTCCCCGCTCCCCCAATTGGTCATCGACGAGGTCCAGGGGACGCTGAGTCGGCCTCGCGAGACGAGCGAGCTGTTGCGCTCGATGATGCTCACGGAGCATGAGTCGTTCGGCGCGACCACCGACGCCCCTTCGCGCTTCATCAGTGTCCGCGACAAGCGAGGCTTCGCCATTCCCTTCGGGGCGCGACCGGGCGTCGTCGGGACGGTCCCGGCGCCCTTCGTCGACGCCGATGACGACGGCTTCGCCGACGTCGACCAGGACGGCCGCTTCATCGACGACGCTGGCGATCCGCTCGACATCGATCCTCCGTTCGCGCTCGCCGAGAAGCTTTCGTCCAAGAAGGAAGGCTCCCTCG
>Ga0335394_10004050_pt1 | contig 16667 bp, 14 predicted proteins | sample MAT03_FD_205741 | JGI IMG/M metagenome (GOLD analysis project Ga0335394, IMG submission 205741) | Freshwater microbial communities from Lake Fryxell liftoff mats and glacier meltwater in Antarctica - MAT-03 (spades assembly) (version 2) ... | reverse complement strand
GAGGAGAATCATGCCCAGGTCGCGTCCGGGTGTTCGTCGAGCGCGGGCGGGCGGCGATAGCTGGCGATCGGCGTGCGCGACAGGTTGATCGGGCTGCGCAGGCAGGGGGTGTGGCCGTCGTCCATGGTGGTGAACAGGTCGCGGGCCTGCACCTGCGGGTCGGTGGCGAGCTCGGCGAGGTCCTGGACCGGGCCGTGGGGGACGATGGTGTCGGCGAGCAGGGCGAGCCAGTGGGCACGGGGCTGTTCGCCGAGCTTCGCGGCGATCGCCGGGACGAGCACTCCCCTGTGGGCGACGCGGGCGGGGTTGGTGGCGAAGCGGGGGTCGTCGGCCCAGTGCGGGGCGGCGAGCGCGTGGCACAGCGCGAGGAACTGGGCGTCGTTGCCGACGGCGAGCATGAGCGGGCGGTCGGCGGTGGCGAAGCTCTGATAGGGGACGATCGTCGGGTGGGCGTTGCCCATGGGGCGCGGGACCTCGCCGGTGCAGCGAAAATTCATGGCGAGGTTGGCGAGGCCGCTGACCTGGGTGTCGAGCAAGGCGAGGTCGCAGTGCTGCCCGAGGCCGCTGTGGTCGCGCTCGCGCAGGGCCGCGAGGATCGCGATCACGGCGTAGAGGCCGGTCGAGAGGTCGGCCACGGCGACGCCGACCTTGGTCGGGTGCGCGGCGTCGGGTCCGGTGACGCTCATGAGGCCACCCATCGCCTGGATGAGCGCGTCGTAGCCGGCGCGCGGGGCTGCAGGTCCGGTCTGGCCGAAGCCGGTGACGCTGCAATACACGAGTCGCGGGAAGCGGGGGTGCAGCGCGGCGAAGTCGAGGCCGTGACGGGCGAGGTCGCCGACCTTGAAGTTCTCGATCAGGACGTCGGCGCCGGCGATGAGGTCGATGAGGGCGGCGAGGTCCTCGGGGCGCGTGAAGTCGAGGATGCGCGAGCGCTTGTTGCGATTGGCGGTCCAGTAGTAGGCGTCCGCGCCGGGCCCGGCGGGGCCCCAGCGGCGGGTGTCGTCGCCGCGGGGGTGCTCGACCTTGATGACATCGGCGCCGAGATCGCCGAGGATCTGGGCGGCGTAAGGGCCAGCCAGGACGCGAGAGAGGTCGACGACCCGCAGGTCGGAGAGGGGCAGGCGCGGTCCAGGGGGCACGCACGGCAGGATGGGACGATTGTTGCCCGAAATGCAACAGCGTGGGACGGGGCCCCGGGCTGTCCGCAGGGGCGCGGGCGGTGTACCTTGCGCCGCACTATGAAGCACACGACGAAGTTCCTGCTGGCGGCGGCGCTGCTCTCGGTCCACTGCAAGAGCGAGCTGGATGGCAAGCCGGCGGCCAAGGTGGGCGAGGCCAAGGGCGAGGTGAAGCCGGTGGTCGCGCCGGACGCCACGCCGATGCCGGAGCGCACGCTCAAGGCCGACCCGGCGGCGAGCACGATCGGCTTCGTGGGCGCGAAGCTCACGGGCGATCACAAGGGCGACTTCAAGACGTTTACGGGTGAGGCGACGGTCGCGGGCACGGTCCCGAAGTCGGTGCGCTTCTCGATCGACATGGGCTCGGTGACCTCGGACGCCGACGACCTGACGACGCACCTCAAGAGCAAGGACTTCTTCGACGTCGAGACCTTTCAGAAGGCGGAGTTCTCGTCGACCTCGCTGATGCCGAAGCCGGCCGGACCGAACGAGTACGAGGTGACCGGCGACCTCGACCTGCACGGCGTGAAGAAGTCGATCGTGTTCCCGGCGACGATCACGGTCGACGACCGCGGCGCGAAGGGGACCGCGGAGTTCAAGATCAACCGCAAGGACTTCAAGGTCGAGTACCCGGGCAAGCCCGATGACCTGATCAAGGACGAAGTACTGCTCAAGATCTCGCTGGCCTTCGTGCCCTGAGGATCAGACGATGGGGACGCTGCTGCTCAGCGAGGACGCGATGCTGGCCCATGACCAGGGTCGCGGCCACCCGGAGAGCCCGGCGCGCTTGCAGGCGATCTTGCAGCGGCTGCGCGCTCGGCCGGTCGCGGGCACGCGCTGGCAGACACCGCAGCCGGCCACGCGGGCGCAGATCGGGCGGGTCCACGCGCCGGCGTACGTCGACTTCGTGGACCAGGTGCGCGGGCAGACGGTGCATATCGACGAGGACGTGGCGATGGCGCCCGGGAGCACCGACGCGAGCTACCTGGCGGCGGGCGCGGCGATCGAGGCGGTCACGGCGGTGATGCAGGGCGCGGCCGACAACGCCTTCGCGCTGGTGCGACCGCCAGGACACCACGCGGAGGTCGACCGCGCGATGGGCTTCTGCGTGTTCGCCAACGTGGCGATCGCGGCCGAGCACGCGCGTCAGGTACTCGGCGCGCAGCGGGTGCTGGTGGTCGACTGGGACGTACACCACGGCAACGGCACGCAGCACGTGTTCGAGGCCCGCGACGACGTGCTGGTGTTTAGCGCGCATCAATGGCCGCACTACCCCGGCACCGGTGGACATCACGAGCAAGGCCGCGGGGCGGGCACGGGCTACACGATCAACGCGCCGCTGCCGGCAGGCCTGGGCGACGGCGACTACGCGAGCATCTTTCGCGAGGTGCTGCGGCCAGTGGCCGAGAGCTTTCGGCCCGACCTGGTGCTGGTCTCGGCCGGCTTCGACGCCCACCGCGATGACCCGCTCGGCGGCATGGCAGTGACGGCCGAGGGCTTCGCCGGGCTGTGCGGGGTGGTCCGCGAGATCGCCGGGCTCAGCGCGGGTGGCAAGCTGGTGCTGGTGCTGGAAGGCGGCTACGACCTCGCCGGCCTGGCCGACAGCGTGTACGCCTGCGTGGAGGTGCTGGCCGGCGCGACGCCGCCGGTGGCCGCTGCGGCGAGCGCAGCGGGCGAGGCGGCGCTGCGGCAGACGCTGGCGACGCAGCGCCGGCACTGGCGACTGCCCTGAGCGGGCCGGCCGTGGGGGCGCGGGTGTGAGCTGAGGCAGCTCGGCGCGCGCGTGCTTATCGGCTACCTTCCGGCGCCCGCCATGGAGATCTTCAAAGAGTTTCGCTTCGAGGCCGCCCACCGCCTGCCGAATGTCCCTCCGGAGCACAAGTGTGCCCGCCTGCACGGGCACTCGTTCGTGGTGCAGGTACACGTGCGCGGGGTGGTGGGCGAGCGCAGCGGGTGGATCGTCGACTTCGCCGATATCGCCGCCGCGTGGGCGCCGTTGCACGCCGTGCTCGATCACAATTACTTGAACGAGATCGTCGGCCTCGAGAACCCGACCAGCGAGCGGCTGGCACAGTGGATCTGGCGAAAGATCGGCCCGACATTGCCGGGCCTGGCGCAGGTGCAGGTGCGCGAGACCTGCACCTCGGGCTGTGTGTATCGCGGCGAAGACGAGGGTTGACCGCTATCATCCGGGGGTGTCGACCGGCGATCACCACGTCTGGCCAGCCGAAGCCAGGCCGGTCACGCTGGCGCGCGTGCGCTGGCCGCTGCCATGATCCGGTGGATCCGGTGGATCCGGCGGCGGATCACTTGGTGATCGTCTTTGAGAACAGCTCCTTGCCGGTCTGATCATAAAAAATGCCGGTGAAGGTGTCGTCTTTGATCTCGATCCACACGAAGCCCTCGGTGTTGGCCATGCCGAAGTAGGCCTTGTTGGCGCCGGGGAGGTCCTCGGCCTTGGAGCCGGCGCCGGAGACGATGAACTCGGTGCCGCACTTGGGCTCGAGCCATTGCAGGTTGTGGTCGTGGCCGCAGATGTATACGTCGACCTTGCCGCAGACGGCGTCGTCGACGAACTCCTTGACGCTCTTGCCGGTGACGAAGGGCAGCGGGATGCCCTCGAGGTTCTCGTAGCTGCCGGCGTTGCCGTGGTCGCCGTTGGAGATATATGGGTGGTGTCCGAACGCGATCTTCCAGGTCGCCTGGCTGGCGGCGAGGCCGTTGGTGAGCCAGTCCTGTTGTGGGCCGGCGTCGCCGTTGATCGGGTCGGTCATGATCTGGTTGGTATCGAGGTCCCAGAACTCGGCGTGCTCGAGCTTGAAGCTGTGATACTTGGCCGGCAGCTTCCAGATCTGGCTCACCTGGGTGTAGTCGATCTGGTACTGGGGCTTCTGGGTGTCGAAGTCGACGCCGATGCCGTTACCACCATAGTCGTGGTTGCCGAGCGTGGGGTAGATCGGGAAGGTGATGTCCTCGTAGGGCAGCTCGAACTTCTCCTGCCACTGCGGGTCGTCGACGCCGTCGACGCCGCTGTCGTAGAAGTTGTCGCCGAGCAAGATGCCGAAGTCGCAGCCCTTCTCGGCGCACAGCGTGGCCATCACCTGACCGATCGCGAACTGGGCCTCGTTGCCCTCGCCAGTGTCGCCGAAAGCGACGAAGCGGACCGTGCCGGTCATCAGCTCGCCCGTGGTGGTGTCGCCGCCCTCCGTGCTGGCCGTGACCGCGGTGCTGCCGGTGTCCGGGTCCGCGGTGGTCGTCGACTCGTTCGTGGTCGAGGTCTGCGGGGTGGTGGTCGGGCCGTCGGTGGTGAGGCCCGTGGTCGGGGTAGTCGGGCCCGTGGTGGTCGCGCTGGCGCTGCCCGACGCGGTGCCGGCGGTCGGCTCGTCGCCAGTGCTCGCGGTGGTGGTGTTGGTGGCGGTGCCGGCGCTGGCGGCCGTCGTGGCGCTCATGGCAGTGCCGCCCGCCGAGTCGTCACCGCATGCGGTGAGCATGAGGCCGGCGAGACCGGTGACGAGAACGAGGGCGCTGCGGGGATCACGAGACAGGCGCGTCATGGCGCGATTGTATAACGGAGGGCGTGACGGGTAGTCGTGCGAGAACTCGCGCATCTCGGGCTCGCCGGTGCCGCCGAAGCTCATCAAGCGGATCGTCGGCGCGAAGAAGCTGGAGATGCGACGATGTCACGCGGCGGATCCGGGCGCGCCGGCGGCGGGGCTTGGCGAGCAACCGTGGAGCGGCGGCCTGCTACCCTGCGGGCGTGCGCCCGGGGGTTCTTCGCGTCGTGCTCGCGGCGGTCGCCCTGGCGACGCCGGGCAGCGCCGTAGCGAGCGAGGCGCCGCCGGGACCGTCGTTGCAGCTCGAGTGGTCGGCGCCCGCGGCGTGCCCGGGCGCCGACGTGGTGCGCGAGATGGCGAGCGCGCTGCTCGGGGCGCCGGTGGTGGCGAACGGGACAGCGAGTACGCAGGTGCGGGCGCGGGTGCAGGCGAGCGCCGGGGTGTTCGTGTTGACGATCGAGACCCGGTCGCGCGGCGGCACCGACCGGCGGCGCTTGCAGGACCCGCGCTGCTCGGTGCTCGCCGAGGCGGCTGCGCTGATCGCCGCGGCGGCGGCCGGAGCCGGTGACCTGGCTCCGGGGACAGGTGTGAGCGTGCCGCCGGTGCCGGATGACCTGGCTCCGGGGACAGGTGTGAGCGTGGTGCCGGTGCCCGGTGACCTGTCTCCGGGGACAGGTGTGAGTGTGCCGCCGGTGCCCGATGACCTGTCTCCGGGGACAGGTGTGAGTGTGCTGCCGCCGGTGGTCGTGCCGGGTGACATGTCTCCGGGGACAGGTGCCACGATGCTCGCGCCGGTCGGGCCCGAGATCTCGGCGCAGCCGGAGCCGGCGGCGAAGGTCGAGGCGCCGCCGGACCGGGCCGGGCGGGGCCGGACGCGCTTGGGGCTGCGGCTCGGGGGGGTGTTCGACGTCGGCAGCGTGCGTGCGCCGACGGGCGGGCTGGCGCTGACCGGGGCGGTGTTCGGGCGGCTGTGGCGGGCGGAGCTGGGGGGGCTGTGGCTGGCGCCGCGGACGTCTTGGGACCCGGAGCTGGCGGTGGGGGCTCGGGTCGGGCTGTTCGCGGCGGCGCTGCGGGGGTGTGTGGTGCCGCGGCTGGGTCGGCTGGAGGTGCCGGTGTGCGGCGGCTTGGAGGGCGGGGTGGTGCGCGGTCGTGGGGTCGGTGCGACGCTGGCGTCGCGGGTCGACGATGTGCTGTGGCTGGCGGTGAGCGCCGGGCCCGGGCTGAGTTGGGCGGTGCGGCCGTGGCTGGCGCTGAGCGTGCAGGTCGACCTGGTGGTCCCGGTGGTGCCGACGAGGTTCACGGTCGTGAAGCAGGGCGTGGCCGACATCCTTTATGAAGGTTCGCCAGCGGCCGGCCGGGCGGCGCTGGCGGTCGAATGGAGGTTTCGTTGAGCCCGGGACCGAATGGCGTGACGGATCGGGCCGGAGCCGGCCATGGCCCGCCCGTGAGCGCCGAGCCGGACCCGGACATCTCCGCGGCCTTCGCGGCGGCGTATCGCGAGCAGCACGCGTTCGTCTGGCGGATCTTGCGGCACCTCGGGGTGCCTCCGGCGCAGCTCGACGACCGGCTGCAGGACGTGTTCCTGGTGGTCTATCGCCGCTGGGACAGCCTCGACCCGGCGGTGTCGCTGCGTAGCTGGTTGTATGGCATCGCGCGGCGCGTGGCGGCCGACCAGCACCGCGGCGACCGTCGCGCGGCGCGGCGGCTCGAGGCCGTGCCGGCGCCGAGTCACGGACCCGGGCCGGAGCAGTTGCTCGCGCAGGCCGAGGCCGCGGACTTCGTCGACCAGTTCCTCGCCGACCTCGACCCCGAGCGCCGCGAGGTGTTCGTGCTCGCGGAGGTCGAACACCTGAGCGCGCCGGAGATCGCGGCCGCGACGGGCGTCAAGCTCAACACCGTGTACTCGCGTCTGCGGGTCGCCCGCGAGCTGTTCGCGCGGGCGGTCGATCGCCGCATCCGCGCCGAGAGGGGGGACCATGGACCACGACGATGACCGCGAGCACCGACGCCGCGCCGCCCGTGAGACGGCGACGCTGCTGCATGACCACCGCGAGCGTCTCGAGCCGCCGCGTGGCGCGGCCGATGCCTCGTGGGCGGCGCTGCGCAGCCGTATCGCCGCCGGTGAGGCCGACCCGCTCGCGCGAGCAATACAGCCGGCGTCGGCGCGCGGGCGCGGGTTCACGATCGTGGCGGTGGTGCTCGCGGCGGCCGCCGGAGTGGCGCTGTGGCGCTTCGCCCCGGACGCTGCGCAGCGGGGTGGCGAGCGCGGCGGGCTGGCGGCGATCTTTCAGAGCGTGGACCCGGACGGCTCGCGTCGCGCGGCCCGTGCCCCCGCTCCGCCCGAGCGATCGACGCCTGTCCGTGAGGACATGCCCAAAAAGCCAGACCCGGCCCTGCCGAAGGTCGAGACGCCTGTCCCGAGAGACAGGCCCGATGGTGACCTCGCCCGCGAGCTCGAGCAGGTGCGCGCGGCCGGCGAGGCGCTGCGCGCTGGACGAGGCGAAGAGGCGCTCGCGGCCGCCGACACCTACCTGCGCACATATCCCGGGGGTGCGTTCGTGCCGGAGGCCCGCCTGCATCGCAGCGAGGCGCTGTGCTTGCTCGGTCGCGGCGAGGAGGCGCGGGCGGCGGCGGCGGCGTTCTTGCGCGAGCTGCCGGGGTCATCGCTGCGTGCGCGGGTCAGCTCGGTGTGCATTGAAAAATAGTTCGACGGATGTCGGGCGCGGCGGCCATCGCCGGGGTGAAAGGACCTCACGTCATATGCTCCCCAGATTCCCCCTCGCTGTTTCTGTTGTTCTTCTTTTCGCCGGCTGCACGCTCAAGGTCGGAGACCTCGGCGAACTGACCACCGGTGACAGCACCGGCGATGATACGGACGCGCCCGCGACCACGACCGCGATCGACGTCATGACCTCCGAGCCGACCGGAGGCGAGACCGGCGAGCCGACCGGCGAGACCGGCGATGAGACGACCACAGGTGGGCCCGGGATGGTCGAGGGCGTCGATATCCTGTTCGTGATCGACAACTCGGGCTCGATGGCCGCGCATCAGCAGCGCATGTCGACGGCGATCCCGGCGCTGGTGGCCCCGCTGAGCGCCGCCGGGCTCGATCTGCGGATCGCGGTGACGACCACGGACGCCGGCAACCCGCGCTGCCCGACCGAGAGCTTCAAGCCGGAGAACGGGGCGTTGCAGGCCCGGAGCTGCCGCCAGGGCGTGGCCGAGGGCGAGTGGCTGTTCGGTGAGGAGGACTTCTCGGCGAGCTGCCTCGACAATTGTCCACACGAGACGATCACCTTCGCGCCGACCGCCACCGAGGCCGACCCGCAGCCGGCGGTGCGTCCGTGGATCGAGTGGAGCGACGGGGCCGGCAACGTCGATGTGCCGCTCAACGAGGCGCTCGCGTGCGTGCTGCCGCAGGGCGTGGTCGGCTGCGGCTTCGAGAGCCCGCTCGAGGGCATGTATCTGGCGCTGTCGCGTACGCAGGACCCGGGCGACCCGGCGTTCGGGTTCCTGCGCACCAACGCGGATCTGCTGGTGGTGATCGTCAGCGATGAGAGCGACTGCTCGAGCGTGCCCGCGGCGGCCGAGATCTTCACGAGCAACAAGGTGTACTGGAACGACCCCGAGGACCCCGCGCCGACCAGCGCGCTGTGCTGGAACGCGGGTATGCAGTGCACCGGCGGGCCGGGCACCTACGACGATTGCGTGGCCGCGGACCACGACCTCCTCGGCATGGTCACCGAGGACCCGACCCAGGCGGTGATGCACCCGGTGTCGCGCTATCAGGGCGTGCTGTCGACGATCCTCGCCGGTAAGCAGCAGGCGGGCTCGAAGGCGAAGGTGCATGTCGCTGCGATCGCCGGGGTGCCGGTCGGCTACCCGGGCAACCCGCTGGTGTTCGCGGACGGCGACGCTGACGAGCAGGCCAACTTCGGCGTCGGTCCGGGCTGCGCGAGCGCCGACGCGTTCGCGGTGCCGCCGGGGCGCATCCGTGAAGTCGTCGAGCAGACGGCGCCGCTCGGGCCGGGCCTGTTCTCGATCTGCGCGCCGAGCTTCGACAGCTCGCTCGCGTCGCTGGCCGACGGGTTGCTGGAGAAGTAGTACGCGGGTGTGGGCCGCTGCGTGGGCGGCCCACATGCCCAAACTACTCGACGGCCTCGCAGAGCCGTTTGGTGACCTCGTGGCGGTAGGCGAACATGCGATCGAGGCGCCGCTCGGCGACGCCGCCGCCGAACAGTTGTCCGAGCTTGCCGCCGATCAGGGTGTATTCGATGTCGTCGGTCAGGCGTGAGCCGGTCGGCGTCGGCTCGACGATGTGTCGGTGCAGCCAGGACTTGAACGGCCCGCCCGACATGCGGTCGGCGAACATGCGGCCGGGCTCGTACTCGACGTGCTCGGCGGTGACGGTGACGCGCAGCGGACCTATCCACTGGCGCACGATGACGCGGGTGCCGACGGCGAGCGAGCGCGGCGGCTGTACCACCTCCGCGTTCTCCCACGGCGGCATGAGCAGCGAGAACGCGTCGGGGCGCTCGTGAAACGCCCAGAGCACCGATGCCGGCGCGGCGACCTCGAGGATGCGGGTGAAGTGCGCCATCTTAGATGCAGCTCGCGCCAACAATCTCGTTGGAGTTAAGGTCGACCAGGGGGTCGTTGCAGGACTCGCCGGGGCCACAGTCTGCGTTGGCGTTGCACTCGCCGCAGACGCCCATCTTGAGCAGACCCATGACGTTGGCCTCGCCGCAAAACCCGGACTTACAGGCCTGGTTGCCGACCGGCTGGTCGCCCTGGAGCTGAAGGTTGCAGCCCTCGTTGTTGGGCACGCTGGCGTTCGGCACACACTCGAACATGCCGGAGAAGGCCGCGACGTCGTAGGCGGGCGAGCAGTTGGGCGCGTTGTTGGGGCAGTCCGCGTTGGTCGTGCACATGCCGCAGGTGCTGACCGTGATGATGCCCTCGACCTTGAGCACCGTGCCGCATGCCGAGAACTTGGGGTCAGCGCACACAGCGTCGGACTGACAGCCGTCGCCAGGCTGGCCCTTGTTGCACACCGCGCCGACGCTGGCGATCGGGTTCGGGATCGTGCAACCACCGCCCTGGCAGTCGGCGTCGACCTGACACTCGCCGCACCAGCCGCCGAGGATCGGGATCACGAAGCAACTGCCGGAGGCGCAGCCGCAGCCGCTCGCGTCGGTGCAGGCGGCGTCCTGAGGCTGGCCCGGTGGGTCGTTGCACTCGACCGGCATCGTCGTCGCGTTGGTGTCGCTGTCGGTGACGTCGGTGGTCGCGGTGGCCGTGTCGCTGGCGCTGACCGAGACCGAGGTCGGGTTCTCGGTGGTCGTGGTCGTGGTCGATACGGTCGGGTCGCCGGTGACCTCGCTGACCGAGCTCACCGTGGTCATCGAGGCGCCCGTGGTGGGCGTCGTCGGGTCGCTCGGGCTGGTCGGGTCGCTCGGGCTGCTGGGATCGGTGCCCACGACCGAGGTCTCGCCCATGCCGAAGGTGCCGTCGCCCGCGGTCGAACTGTCGGTGTCGCCGGTGTCGGACTTGGTGCCGCCGCCGCCACAGGCCGCGAGCAGAATTCCCACCAAAGTACTCACGACGCGCGGACGGGTCAGGACAGACTGCATCGCGCGAGGATCCCACGCGTGACGCGATGCAGCAAGCGTGACGTACGGCGTTCGCGGGTCACAGGCGCGGGTCGACGGGCTCGCTCTCGAGGGCGAGCACCGCGAACACACACTCGTGGACGCGCCGCAGGGGCTCGCCGCGGACGAAGCGCTCGAGCGCCTCGACGCCGAGCGCAAACTCGCGGACGGCGAGCGACCGCTTGCCGCCGAGGCCGCGCTGGCGCAGCCGCTCGAGGTGCTCCGGAGCGGTGTATTCGGGCCCGTAGATGATGCGCAGATACTCGCGACCGCGGCACTTGATCGCGGGCTGCATCAGACCCTTGGGGCCGCGCGCGACGAAATCGAAGGGCTTGACGACCATGCCCTCGCCGCCAGCCGCGGTCAGCTCCTCCCACCAGTGGATCGCGGCGGTGCGGCTGGCCTCGTCCTCGAGATCGACGACGCGGTACGGCGTGGGCAGCAGCAGGCCCGGGTCCGCGGCGCACAGGCGGGCCAGCGTCTCCATGTGCCACACGTGGTTCTGGTCGGTGTGCGCCCGGCCCTCGCTGGCGAGCAGATGAAACGGCGCGACCCGGTGGTCGGCCAGCGAGCTGACCGGCCAGCAATAGCCGCGGTAGGCCGCGCGGTACTTGTGCACGCGCTCGAGCCGGCTGCGCTGCTCCGCGAGCAAGTGGGCGACGTCGGCGCCACGCGCAGCGGCGGCCTGCAAGACGGCGACGGCGGCGGTGAGCGAGGCCTCGCCGGCGGCGCCGGTGGGCGCGTACTGGGTGCGCAGCAGCGACTGGGCCTTGACGGACCACGGCAGCAGCTCGGCGTCGAGGCACAACCAGTCGGTCTCGAGCTCCTGCCACAGGCCGGCGGCGGTGGCGGCGGCGTTGATGCGCGCGAGCATGGCTTGCTCGAGCGCGGGGTCATGGAAGAACGGGCGCCCGGTGCGGGTGTAGATCACGCCGAGGCCGTCGGTGGGGACGCCGAAGCGGCGGCGCAGGGCCGCGGGGGTCTGGCCGACGATGATTACGCCGCGCGAGCCCATGTGCTTCTGCTCGCAGACGACGACGCCGATGTCGGCGCCCTGGAAGTATCCGAGGGCCTCGGCCGCGTGCTCGAGCAGGCCGGGGCGCTCGCTGGTCTCGCTCGGCGACATGGTCGGCGGGAGGTAGATGAGCCAGCGCGGGTCGACGGCGAAGCGGCTCATGACCTCGAGCGCGGCGCTGCTGTACTCGGCGGCGATCGAGAGGTTGGGGCGCAGGCGGGTCTGGATGCTGCGGCGACCGAGCAGGTCGGCGAGGTCGAGCAGGTCGTCGTGCTCCTGCTGGGCGGATCTCTCGGGCGGCGGACGCAGCGGGCGCGAGGGCTCGCAGTACACGGCCTTGGCCTGCACCGAGATCTGCTCGAGCTCGGGATATCGCAGGGCGGTCAGCGCCCCGCCATACACACACCCGGTATCGATGCAGATCGTGCGATTGAGCCACTCCGGCTCGGGGACCGGAGTGTGGCCATAGACGACGACGGCGCGGCCGCGGTACTCGGCCGCCCAGTTGTAGCGGACCGGGAGGCCGAACTCGTCGGTCTCGCCGGTGGTCTCGCCGTACAGCGCGAACTCGCGGACCGCCCCGGAGCCGCGGCCTTGCAGGGTCTCCTTGAGGCCGGCGTGGGCGACCACCAGCTTGCCGTCGTCGAGCATATAATGGCTGACGAGGCCGTCGATGAAGACCTCGGCGCGTTGGCGCAGCTCCGGCGGCGCGGCCTCCAATTGGACGATGGATTCGGCGAGGCCGTGGGTCGCCTTGACCTTGTGGCCGCGCAGATACTTGAGCAGCTTGGTCTCATGGTTGCCGGGCACACACAGGGCCGAGCCACCGGCGACCATGTCCATGACGAGGCTCAAGACCTCGGGGACCTTGGGGCCGCGGTCGACGAGGTCGCCCAGGAACACGACGCGGCGGCCCTCGGGGTGGGCGACGTAATAGTTGCCGTCCTCGCCAGCGGCGACCGCGTAGCCGAGGCGGGTGAGCAGCTCTTGCAGCTCGTCGAAGCAGCCGTGGATGTCGCCGATGATGTCGAAGGGGCCGTGGTCGTCGCGGCGGTCGGTCCACAGGCGGACGCGCTCGATGCTGACGGACGCGAGCTCATCGGGCGAGCGCAGGACGTAGACGTAGCGAAAGCCCTCGCGCTTGAGGCTGCGCAGAGATTGGCGGAGCAGACTACATTGCTGGCGGATGACGTGGGCGCCGACCTTGCGGTCCGCGCGGGTCTTGCTGCGCTCGAGGCACAGCTTGGCCCCGACATCGAGCACGATCGCCACCGGGATCGCGTGATACTCGCGGGCCAGGGCGAGGATGTGGCGCCGGCTGTCGCTTTGCACGTTGGTGGCGTCGATGACGGTCAGCAGGCGCCGGGTCAGGCGCTTGCGGGCGATGGTGTAGAGCAGGTCGAAGGCGTCATCGGTGGCGCCTTGATTATTGTCGTCGTCGGAGACGAGGCCGCGACAATGATCGGAGTTCAAGATCTCCGTCAGCTTGAAGTGCTGGCGCGCGAAGGTGGTCTTGCCCGAGCCAGTCGCGCCGATGAGGGCGACCACCGCGAGGTCGGGGACGTTTAACTGCATCGTCACGGGCATCGGCGAAATACTCCCATTTGGGTCGGGGCACCGAGCTCAGGGTCGATAGGGCCGACCTGCGCGAGCTCGAGGGTATAGGCATTGCGGCTGGCCACGCCCTCGGCCCAGGCCGAAAACTCCGCGCGCGTCCACTCGAAGCGGTGGTCGTGGTGACGCACCGCGCCGGCCGGCAAGTTCTCGAACTTCACGTTGTACTCGGCGTTCGGGGTGGTGATGACGACCAGGCCCGGCCGCGCGCTGGCGAACAGCGCCCGCTCGAAGGCGGCGAGGCGCGGAGGGTCGATGTGCTCGATGACCTCGATCGCGACCGCGGCGTCGAAGCCGTCGAGGCGGCGGTCGCGGTAGACCAGCGAGCCGTGCAGCAGCTCGATGCGGGCCCGCTGGCGCTCCGGCAGCTCGCCCAGGTGCAGGCGCTGCTCGGCGCGCTCGAGCACGGCGTGCGCGACCTCGACGCCGACGATCTTGGTGAACTGCTTGTGTTTGAGGAGGCGGGCGAGCAGCTTGCCCTCGCCGCAGCCGAGGTCGAGGACGGTCGAGACCTCGGCGGTGCGCAGCACCTCGATGACGGCGTGCAGGCGCTCGTCGTTGAGGCTCATGCCGCGCTCGAGGGCCTCCTCGGCGCGGTCATGGGTGACGACGACGGCGTCATCTTGCTCGGCGTCGGCCTCCCCCTCGGCCAGGCGGGCGAGCGCGGTGCGGGTCAGGCCCATGCGATGCTTGAGGTAGCGCGACGCGATCGTCTCGCGCTCGGGGTGGCTCGCCAGCCAGCCCTCGCCGACGCGCAGGAGTTTGTCGACCTCCTCGTCGCCGATATAGTAGTGCTTCTCGTCGTCGAGCACGGGGATCAGCACATACAGGTGCGCGAGCAATTCGCGGAGCGGACCCTCGCGGATCAGCTCGACGTCGTAATACGGGGCCATGCCCCACTCGGGGGCCGTGGGCTCGAGCACGAGGCGGGTGGCGTTGACGGTATATCCGAGCGGCTCGAACAGCTTGCGTAGCAAGACCTCGCCGCCGCGGCAGGGTACGCAAGGCAGGCGGGCGGTCAGGGGGATCGCGGCGTCTACCAGCTCGGGGCGGTCCTTCGAGATGCCAGCGAGCGCGCTGCGCAGGACCTGGGCGATCGCCACGCTGAGGAACGAGGAGGCGACGTAGGGCCGGTCGTTGACGTACTGCGAGAGCAGACCGTCCGCCTGCGCCGAGGCCCCGCCGCGGACCAGCCGGACCGGGTCGATCTCCAGCAGTAAGGCGGCGGTGCAGGCCTCGGGCGTGAGCTCGGGGTAGAAGACGTGCGCGCGTCCAAACGCCAGGTCGAAGCTCTGCGACCTGCCGGGGTGCTTGTGCAACAGATAGCCGAGGTCCTCGGCGGGCTGATGCGTGGTGCGGATCGTCAGGAGCACGGCCGGCAGTGTATCAGCACGCGACTGCGTCCGGCTGGGCGCCGAAGCGAGCGCTGGTGCGCGTCGGTCCCCTGTCGGTGGCCAGACCGGGTGGGTTACCATCGGCGGCGATGCGAGGCGCCATTCTCTTCAACGGCAACGCCGAGACGATCCCCGACCTCGTGCAGGCCGCCGCGCCGCTGTTGTTGTCGTCGCGCCACGAGGACCCCGAGGTGGCGGCGTCGCGGCGGGTGCTGCTGGTGACGGCGGCGTGGGGCGAGCGGGAGCACGACGAGGGCAGCGTGAAGCAGGCGCTCAACGCGATCGGCCTGCATTCACGCTTCGAGGACGGCTTCGATCGCACGCTGGTTAACCTCTCATTGTATAACGAGGTGAGCCGGCTGTCGCGCACGGCGCCGCACCTGGCCCACGCGTGGGTGGAGGAGCGGCGCGTGGCCGACATGGCGCGGTCGTTTTACCTCGAGCATAACTCGCACTTGATCGCGCTGTTTCGCCGGACCTTGGCGGCGGGCAAGCAGGAGGACGCGAGCCTGACGGTGGCGCGGCTGGCCGCGACGCGCGGCCACGAGGGCACGGGTAATCGCCTGCTGCGCTACGCGCTGGCCTGTCAGTTGCGTCAGGCGCTGGAGACCCTCGAGGCCAACGATGATCACCTGGTGGGATTACTCGACGAGATCGAGCAGCGGGCCTTTGATGCGGCGGGCCTGGCCTACGACCCGGCGTGGCGGGCCGCGCAGGCCCGGCTCGAGCGGAGGATCCTCGAGGCCAATTCGATCGTGATGTTCGGCGGACACCTCGACCTGCTGCTGGACTCGCTGCGCTTCTTTCGCCTGCGCGACGCGCTCGGTGAGGCGCTGCGCAGGGGCACGCAGATCGTTGCGATGTCGGCGGGCGCGATGGTCCTGTGCGAGCGCGTGATTATTTATGACGACCACGCGACCACGCGCCGCGACTTCCAGCTCTACGACCGCGGGCTGGCGCTGGTCCGCGACATCCAACTGTTCCCGCACTGCATGGAGAGGATCCAGACCGATGACTCCGATAACCTCGCGTACCTGGCGCGCAGGTTTCGTCACCACGCGTGCGTGGGACTCAATCAAAGGTCATTCCTGCTGTTCGAGCTCGACCCGCGGCGCGCCCGCAGCTTCGGCGCCGGTGACTGCGTCTTCGTGTTCGACCCGGAGGGCCGCAAGATCAGTTATCATCAGGGCGAGACGATCCGCGTATAGAGGCGGGGCTCGACAGCGGGGGTGCAGGCGACGTGACAGGCGGGCGGGTCGCGGTTATGCTCGCGCTGGCGGGCAAAGCCCACAACGACCATGGATGACGAGGACCTCGATTTCACGGCGCTGATGCAGCGGCAGGGCGTCGCGCCCGTGCGACCGGCGCGGGCGGACCGTGCGGGGCGCAAGGCGCAGGAGCCTGCGCCGCGAAAGCCGGGGCGTGTGGCGGAGCGTGCCTCGGTGGTCGCGCCGGTGGTCACGCCGGTGGAGCGTCGGGGCACGGCGGCGGAGCAGGCCGGGCGGGTCACGGCGCAGGCCGTGCTGCTCACGGCGCAGGCCGAGCTGCTCACTGCGCGGGCCGAGCTGCTCACGGCGCGGGCGGAGCTCCAGGCGCAGCAGCACGAGCTGGCACGAACGATCGCGGCGCGCGACGGGCTGGCTGCGCGGGTGAAGCAGCTCGAGCAGGAGCGTGACGCGGGGCTGCGTTCGCTGGCGGCGGCCGAGAAGTTAGCGACGGCGAAGCAGCGCACCGGGCCTGCGGGGCCCCCTGCGCCCGCCCCGGAGGTCCCGCGGATCTCGCTGGCGGAGGCGCTGGTGGCTCGCGGGCTGAGCGACCCCGACGAGCAGGCCCAGGCCGTCGCGGCGCTGACGGGCACGGAGTCGGCGCGGCGGCTGATGGAGTCGCTCGAGACCCGCGACATTGTTGGCCTGCGCTCTGCGCTCGAGCGGCGCCTGGCGCTGGTATGCGGCAGTTCGGGTTGCAGCGCGCCGGCCGGGGCGGCGGTGATCGAGGTGTCCCCGGCGCGCTGTGAGCTGTGCGGCGGTTCGGAGATCCAGCGGGCCGCGACGCGCTTCATTCAGGCGTGCGAGGCGGCCGGCGTCGCGCGCGTGCGCTTCGTCGGCGGCTCGCCGAACTACCGCACGCAGCTCGAGGCGCTGTTCCCTCGCCGCGGCCCGCTGACGGTGCACACGACCGCGGGAGATCGCCGGGTGCCGCTGCATCGCGCGAAGGCGCAGCAGCGCAGCGACGACCTCGTGGTCATCTGGGGGGCGACGGAG
>Ga0335394_10004048_pt1 | contig 16670 bp, 13 predicted proteins | sample MAT03_FD_205741 | JGI IMG/M metagenome (GOLD analysis project Ga0335394, IMG submission 205741) | Freshwater microbial communities from Lake Fryxell liftoff mats and glacier meltwater in Antarctica - MAT-03 (spades assembly) (version 2) ... | reverse complement strand
CACCCGCATACCACGCATCGACGATCGTGCGCAGCAGACCGAAGGCGACGATGGCGACGATGATGCCGACCATCGTCAGCGTGGTCCGCAGCTTGTGCCGGAACGCATTGCGCAGGACAAGGAACACTACGAACATGCGGCGCGGCGCCGGTCAGTCGACCAGCACACCTTTCTCGAGATGCACGAGGCGCCGCGCGTGGCCCGCGGCCTTGGGGTCGTGCGTCACCATGATGATCGTCTTGCCGAGTTCGGAATTCAGCCGCTCGAGCAGGCCCAGAATTTCCTCGGCCGTCGTGCGGTCGAGGTCGCCGGTGGGTTCATCGGCGACGATCAGCGTGGGGTCGGAGATCAGCGCACGGGCGATCGCCACGCGCTGCTGCTGGCCGCCGGAGAGTTCATTGGGATAGTGCTCCGTGCGGTCGCTCAACCCCACCAGCGCCATCGCGGTGTCGACCCGCTCGCGGCGCTCGCGGCGCGACAGGTTCGTCAATTGCAGCGGCAGCTCCACATTCTGGAACGCAGTGAGCACCGGCATCAGGTTGTAGAACTGGAAGATAAAGCCGACATGCGCGGCGCGCCAAGCCGCAAGCTCGCCCTCGGAGAGCTGCGCGATATCGACGCCGGCCACGAGGATCTTGCCGGAGGACGGCTTGTCGATGCCGGCGATCAGGTTGAGCAGCGTGGACTTGCCCGACCCGGACGGTCCCATCAGCGCAATGTAATCCGCGACGCCGATGTCGAGATTGATGTCGACCAGCACCGGGATGATCTGGTCGCCGCGCGTGTAGTACTTGGACAGCGCGCGCACCGCCACCAGCACGCCATCGGCGTCGCCTGGCCCTGCGTCCGCGGCGGACGCCTGCGCGCTGGCAGCGGCCACGGGGTTACTTCGCGACCTTGACGAGCGTGCCGCCGACGACGGCCGCGGCGGGCCGCGCCACCATCTTCTCGCCGCTCTTCACGTCGCCGGTGATGGCGGTGAGGTCGCCGATCTTCAACCCCGCGGTCACCGGCACCGCCACGGCGCGGCCGTCACGAATCGCGAACACGACGGTCTTGCCGTCGCGCTGCGCCAGCGCATCGGTGGCGACCGCGACCAGCGGCTTCTGCTGCTCGGGCGTCACGTCCTGCGCAAGGAAGCCCACCTTCGCGCTCATCTCCGGCAGGATCCGCGGATCGATCGCATCGAACTTCACCTTGGTCATCACCGTGGCCTTGGCGCGGTCGACGGTGGGCACCATGCGGCTGATGCGGCCGCGGAAGCGGGTGTCCGGCAACGCGTCCAGCACGATTTCCGCCGGTTGTCCGACCTTTACCTTCGAGAGGCTCGACTCGGCGACATCGGCCTCGACTTCCAGCGTGGTCATGTCGGCGATCGTCACCACCGCGCCCTTCGAGTCGGTGGCGCTCGAGAATGGCGTGACGAGGTCGCCGACGTTGGCGCTCTTCGACAGGATCACGCCGTCGAAGGGCGCGCGGATGACGGTGTAATCGACCGATACCTGCGCGTTGCGCGACATGGCCTGGGCGGAGGCAATGGCGGCCTGCGCGCTGGCAACGCCGGCCACCGCGCGTTCGGAGCGCGCGCGCGCGGTATCGACGGAGGCTTCCGACACGAAGCCCTTGGCCAGCAGGTCCTGCGCGCGTTTTAACTGCACCGCGGCTTCGCGCTCCTCCGCCTGCACCTGTACCAGCATGGCGTTGGCGGCGCCGACGTTGGCCGTGGCGGCCTCCGCTTGCGCGTTCACGTCACGCGCATCGATGCGGGCGATGATCTCGCCGGCCTTAACGACCGAGCCTTCGGCCACACCCAGCCATTCGAGGCGGCCGGTGGCCTTGGACGAGATCGCCGCCTTACGCTGGGCCACCACGTAGCCGGTGGCGTTCAGCAGCACGAACTGCTGCGACGGATAGGTGGTGACGACCGGCGTGGTCTGCACGGCGATCACCGGGGGCTGCGCGGCGTACCAGGCGGCACCGGCGGCCGCGACCAGTGCAATGGCGCCCCACCACCACCATCTGCGGCTCCGGCGTCCGCGCTTGGGGGCCAGCGAGCGGTCGATCCGGAGCTTGGAGAGGTCGGGCGGCGGGGCTTGCGTCATGGCAGTGGAATGGGCTTTCGCGCCGTGGCGGCGTGGGCTGGGAAACCGAAACGACATTCTACCGGCCCGCCCGCATACGGATGGCCGGTTGTGGTTGTACGGGACCCCGGGGGCCTCGACAGGGAGCGGAGGGACGTTCGCAGATGGGCGACCTGCCGCCGGCGTTCGCAGCGGCGTCAGTGTCCGGCGTACTGCCGGGACGGGCTTCGCGCAGCGGGGACCGCGCGTGCTTTCCCGCGCCGGTCGATCAGGGCCTTGACCGCAAGCGCCACCGCGACGGGCCCGAACCAGGCCAGGTAATGGAGCGTGGCGCCATCCACGGCGGGCAGCACGCGGGGAAGTCCGATGGACAGGAAGGCGATGTGGGTGGCAACGCCATTGCCCAACATGGCCGAGTAGTGCTCGGACAACCACCAGCGCGGATCGGCGGCAAACCGTGCCCGGTGGCGCCGCATCCGCAGCATGCCTGTACCCACGGCGATGCCGATCCCCGAGAATCCACCCAGCAGAAACGAACGCTGCATGATGCCCATCACCAGCACGGCAAGACCTGACACCAGGCACAGCCAGGCAAGACTTGCGTAGATCGTGCCGGTGTAGCGTTCGATATCGCGCTTGTCCCGGATGGCTCGCCACGCGCTCCACAGGCTGGTGGCCGTGATCACGGCGAGGTACAGCAGGAACGTGGCCGTGACGTAGCGTGCCTGCGCGTATTTGAAGGCTGCCATCGGAACTGCCGTGGCGATGATCCCCACCATGGCCACGAGGTAGACCCGTCCCACCCGGCGGTGGAGCGAAGACCCCTTCCGGACGACGGCGGCCGTCCAGAACGCGATCAGCGCGAGCGCGCCGATCACGCCGTGGGCAGCAGCAATTGCGGCATAGGCAGCAGACATGGCACGCACTCCGGGACAAGGAGCACGCATCCTGCGCGATCGCGCCGGACGCGCGCAGTGTCCGCGGTCATGTTCGAGACATGCCGGAAGTCACATTCTGCTGTCGCCGCATTGCCATCATCGCGCGGAGGTCCCAGCATGGCGGCATGTCTCGTGTCCTGCGCGAGTTGTCGCATCCAATGAACCTGGCCGGGTTCGTCACCTGGCTTGCGGTGGCGATAGGCTCGCGCGCGGTCGATCCCTCGCAACAACCATTGCAGTGGACGTTCCTGCTCGCGTTTCTGCTGGCCCTGCTCTGTGGTGCCTGCACGCCGCACCGGCGACAGGGCGCGGGCCGGGCCGTGTTGCTGGCGATCGAGGCCATGTGCGCCATCGCGGTGATCTGGTTTTCGCCACGCAGCGGGGCCGCACCCGTGCTGCTGGTGGTACTGATGGCCCAGATCGCGATGCTGTATCCGCCGCGCGTGACCGTTGCCGCGGCAATTGCGCTCAATACCGCGTTGTACCTGCTGCTGCGCGAAGGCGGGCACCGCGAGCCGCTGCTGGCGACCACGCTCTACGTCGGGTTCCAGGCGTTCGCGGCATTGAGTTCACATTACGCCAAGACTGCCGAAACTGCGCGGGACATGCTGGTACGGGTGAACGCCGACCTGCTCGCCACGCGCGCGCTGATGGCCGACAGCGCGCGCGATTCCGAGCGCCTGCGCCTGGCGCGGGAACTGCACGACGTGGCTGGCCACAAGCTCACCGCGATGACGTTGAACCTGCGCGTGCTGGCGGGCGACCCCGCGCTGCGGCAGCGCCGGGAGCTCGCCATGACTGCGCAACTGGCGACTGAACTGCTCGACGATATACGCCGTGTCGTGCAGAACTCCCGCGGTGGCGACGGCCTTGACCTGCAGACCGCGCTGTTTGCGCTGGCCGCACCCTTGCCCAACCTGCGGCTCCATCTGTCGATCGCCGACGACGTGCTGGTGACGGATGCCGCGATCGCGGAAACGATCCTGCGCCTGGTGCAGGAGGCGCTGACCAACAGCGCACGGCACGCGGGGGCGCAAACGCTGTCGGTGCAGCTCACGCGCGACGACCAGCGGCTCTCGATCAGGATCGACGACGACGGCCACGTCAATGGCCCGATAGCGGAAGGAAGTGGCCTGACGGGAATGCGCGAACGTGTCGCTGCAATCAACGGCACGATGACCGTTTCGACCAACGACTGCGGCGCATTGCGCATTGACGCCGCGCTGCCGCTGAGGATGGTGGTGGATCCGGAGACGGGATCGCGTTGAACGCACCGGTACGCATTGCGCTGGCCGACGACCAGGCGCTGGTCCGCGCCGGCCTGCGCGCGCTGCTGGAGCAGCTCGGCATGGTGATCGCCATCGAGTCCGATGGTGGCGAGGACCTGGTCGCGCAACTCGCGCAAGTGAACGTGGACGTGGTGCTGTGCGACATCCGGATGCCCGGCATCGACGGGGTCGAGGCACTGCGACAGCTGCGCGCACGCGGCGACGCCACGCCGGTGTTGTTGCTGACCACCTTTGCGGACAGCGACGTATTGCTGGAAGCCACCGCTGCCGGCGCCGAGGGCTACATGCTGAAGGACGCTGCCCCCGAGGAACTGCACGACGCCATCCTGCGCATTGCCAAGGGCGAGACCCTGTTGCAGCCGGTCAGCACCGACCCGGTGCGGGCGCGCTACCGGTACCACGCCGACGACGCGCCGCGCGCGCTGTTCACCGACCGGGAAGTTGCGGTACTGCGCCTGATGGCCGGCGGCTACTCCAATCGCGAGATTGCGCGCGCCATGTTCCTCGCCGAGGGAACAGTGAAGAACTACGTCTCGGCAGTCCTGGACAAGCTCGGCACGCGAGACCGCACCCGAGCCGTCCTGAAGGCCATCACGTTGCGCGTGATCTGATGGTTCACCTTGCGGCCGAGTGAGCGTCGCAGGCGTCAGCCACCCTCGAGCGGCGTGGGCGGGGGTGGCGACGCTTCGCCTCGGCGGCTGGCCCGCCAGGCGTTCCACGCAACGATCGCGAGACCCGCGCCGATGCAAGCGATGCCGGTCCATTCATTGGCGGTGAGGCGCTCGCCGAAGATCAGCATCGACAGCACCAGCGCGATGACGGGAATCGCGAACATGTTGAACGTGGCGTTGCCCGCGGGCAGGTAGCGCAGCACGGCGATCCACAGCAGGAAGCCGAACGCCGTCGAGACGCCGCCCACGTAGAACATCAGCAGTGCGTGCGTGATGCTCCACTGCGACGGCGGAAATTCGAAGAGCAGAGGGATCAGCGACAGCGGCAGCACGCCCACCATCATCTGCCACGCCAGGAAGTTGAGCGGATCAAGCTTGTGCTGGCGCTGGAAGTACTTCGTGCACACCGAGCCCGCAGCCCAGCCGAAGCCTGAGAGCACCGCCCACAGCTTGGGCTGCAGGTCGCCGTGCCAGTTCCACGGCTCCACGATCAGCATCATGCCCAGCACGGCGAAGGCGATGGCGAACCACTGCGTGCCCTTCACGCGCTCGTGCAGAAACACGGCCGCCAGCAGCAGCGTCCAGAACGGCATCGTGAACACCAGCACCGACGTGCGCCCGGCGCCGCCTTCCGCCAGCGCCATCGTCGTGGCGCTGAAGTTGATCGTGGTCTGGAAGATGCCGGTGACGATCACGGCGAGCCATGACGCCGGCCACAGCGGCCCGCCCCGCCACAGCAGTACCGCAAAGAGAATCACCACGGCGATCCACGTGCGCTGCATGTTGAGGAGCGCCGGATGCGCGCTTTCCAGCGCTAACTTCATCACGATCCAGTTGCCGCCCCAGACGAGCGTCAGGATCACTAGCGCCAGGTAGGCGCCGCGGGCGGAACGGATGACGGTGCCGCCAGCCATCAGGCCGCGAAGAACGAATCGAGCAGACGCGCCAAGGCGACGGGCTGGTCGTGGTGGAGCATGTGTCCCGCATCGGCCATTGTTTCGAGCCGGCCATGCCGCAGGTACGCGAAACGGCGCGCCACTTCGAGCGCCGGATCGCGGTTACCCGCCAGCCAGCCAGCGATGTGCGATTCCGCTGCCGCCACCCACAGCGTGGGCGCCTCGATGGCGCGCCACAGCGCGACCATGTCCTCCATGCGCGTGGTGGTCGGGAAGGGCAACTTGTGCTTCGGATCGGCGCGTAGCGTGGCCGTGCCATCGGGCGCCACGCTCGCCCAATGCGCGGCAATGAAGAGCGCACGGTCGCGCGCCAGCCGCGGGTTGTTCTTGCACAACCGGTCGGCCACCGCGTCGAGGCTGCGGTAGCCCGCGAACCCCGGCGGATGCGCCAGCGCGTCGAGCCAGTGGACGAGCTTGGCCGGCGCACGGTCCGGCGTTTCCTCTGGCATGCCGAAGCCGTCCAGCGCGGCGATGCGGGCCACCCGCGCGGGCCGCGCACCGGCGAAGACCATCGCGACATTGGCGCCGAGGCTGTGTCCGGCAATGCACACCGGCGCATCCGGCGACAACGCACGCGTCAGCGCATCGAGATCGCCGACGTAATCCTGGAACCAGTAGCCATCCTGCGGCGTGGCGCTCAAACCGAAGCCACGCCAATCCGGCGCCAGCACCTGCCACGGCCCCTGTAGTGCGTCGACCAGGAACTGGAACGACGCCGAAACATCCATCCACCCGTGCAGCAGGAACAGTTTCGGCGCATCAGGGTCGCCCCAGGTGCGCACGTGATACTGCAGGCCGCGCACGTCGAGGTAGCGCGATTGCGATGGAACGTGGGGGCTCACTGCGGGTGGCACGGTCGTGGTAACGACACCATCAGCGCTTCTTGCATTGCGCCAAGCCGTCGTTCCAACCGGTACGATAACTGCCATCATTGCCGAAGCGCACCGTGTCGCGCTTGTCGGTCCCGCGGGCGGTGGAACAGCCATCGCCGAAGCCCAGCCGATAAGTGGGCGGGAAACCCTGCAGGTTGACGGGGGGTGGCGGTGGCTCCACGTACGGCGCCGGCGTCGTGGGCAACGGCGTGGCGGGCGCCGGCGGCGTGGTGCCCGTGCCGCCCGGGGGCGCCGAACCCGTGGCACATGCGCCCAGCAGCGCGAACGCGGGGACCAGCAGGCAGATACGAAGTCGGGTGAAGGGAAGCATGACGGCGATGAACGGCGCGCGTTCCGGAGGGAACATCCGCGCCAAGCGAACGGAGTACAATTCTAACATTCGCTGACGCACGCCCATGAGTCCGCCGGGCCGCCCCAAGGGCGAATACCGAAGCGCGCAGCGCGAAGGTAGTCCAACGGCCCGCCGGGCCGCCCCAAGGGCGAATACCGGAGCGCGCAGCGCGAAGGTAGTCCAATGATTGCACCAACCTACGTTCACCTGCGTCTGCACAGCGAGTTCTCGATCGTCGACAGCACGCTGCGCATCGACGCGGCCGTCGCAGCGGCCGCGCGCGACAACATGCCCGCGCTGGCCATCACCGACCTCGGCAATGCGTTCGGCCTGATCAAGTTCTACAAGGCCGCCCGCGCGGCCGGCATCAAGCCCATCGCCGGCTGCGACGTCTCGATCACCCACGAACGCGAACGCGAGGCCCCGCATCGCGCGTTACTGCTGGCGGCCGACCGCGGCGGCTATTTGCGGCTCTGCGAGTGGCTGTCGCGCGCCTACCGCACCAACCAGCATCGCGGTCGCGCCGAGCTGCAGCCGCACTGGTTCGCCGAGGGCACCGAGGGCCTCATCGTGCTGTCCGGTGGGGCCCAGGGCAATGTCGGCGCCGCGCTGGCGCAGGGTGACGACGCGGCCGCCGAACGCGCCGCCAAGGCCTGGTCCGCCGCATTCCCGCAACGCTACTACCTGGAAGTGCAACGCGCAGGCCACGCCGAGGACGAAGCCCTGGTCGCCAGCACCGTGGCGCTGGCGCAGCGCATGGCGCTGCCGATCGTCGCCACCCATCCGGTGCAGTTCCTCGCCGCCGAGGATTTCCGTGCGCACGATGCCCGCGTGTGCATCGCCGAGGGCCACATCCTCGCCGACACCCGGCGCCCGCGCCGCTTCACGCCCGAGCAATACTTCACGACGCAGGCGCAGATGGCGGAGCGCTTCGCCGACCTGCCCGAGGCACTGGCCAATTCCGTCGCCATCGCGCAGCGCTGCAACCTGACGATCAAGCTCGGCGACAATCACCTGCCCGAATTCCCCACGCCCGACGGCGTGACGATCGACGAACACCTGCGCCACGAAGCGGCCGCCGGTCTCGAATACCGGCTGGCGCAGCTCTATCCCGATGTCGCCACGCGCGACGCCAAGCGCATCGAGTACACGAAGCGGCTCGACTACGAGACCGCGACGATCGTGCAGATGGGCTTTGCCGGCTACTTCCTGATCGTGGCCGACTTCATCCGATGGGCGCGCGAGAACGGCGTGCCGGTCGGCCCCGGTCGCGGATCCGGCGCTGGTTCGCTCGTCGCGTATTCGCTGCGCATCACCGACCTCGATCCGCTGCGCTATTCGCTGATCTTCGAACGCTTCCTCAATCCCGAGCGGGTGTCGATGCCCGACTTCGACATCGACTTCTGCCAGGACGGCCGCGACCGCGTCATCGACTACGTGAAGAAGAAGTACGGCGCGGACTCGGTGTCGCAGATCGCCACGTTCGGCACGCTGGCGGCCAAGGCCGCGGTGCGCGACGTGGGTCGCGTGCTCGACCTGCCCTACATGTTCGTCGACGGCATCGCCAAGCTGATTCCATTCCAGCCCGGCAAGGTGGTGACGCTCAAACGCCGCACCGACGACAGTGACGCCAGCTACATCTACGCGCGCGAAGTCGAACCGCTGATCAACGAGCGCGAAGCGGCGGAGGAAGAAGTGCGGCAACTGCTTGAACTGGCCGAACAGCTGGAGGGCCTGCCCCGCAACGTGGGCATGCATGCGGGAGGCGTACTGATCGCGCCCGGCAAGCTCACCGATTTCTGCCCGCTGTATGTGCAGCCCAATGCCGACGCCATCCTGTCGCAGTTCGACAAGGACGACGTGGAGGCCGTGGGCCTCGTCAAGTTCGATTTCCTGGGCCTCACCACGCTGACGATCCTCGATTGGGCGGTGCGCTACGTGCGCATGCTCGATCCCGCGGCCAACGTGGACCTCGAACGGCTGCCGCTCGACGACCAGGCGGCGTTCAACATCTTCCGCAAGGTGAACACCACCGCCGTGTTCCAGTTTGAATCGCGCGGCATGCGCGAGCTCTTGAAGCAGGCGCCGGTCAATCGCTTCGAAGACATCATCGCGCTGGTGGCGCTGTACCGCCCGGGGCCGATGGAGCTGATCCCGGACTATGTCGCACGCAAATCCGGCCGCGAGCGCAGCGCCTACCTCGATCCTCGCCTCGAACCCATCCTCGCCGAGACCTACGGCGTGATGGTGTACCAGGAACACGTGATGAAGATCGCGCAGGAGATCGGCGGCTACACGATGGGCGGCGCCGACCTGCTGCGCAAGGCCATGGGCAAGAAGAAGCCCGAGGAAATGGCCAAGCATCGCACCACTTTCGTCGACGGCGCCACGAAGAACGGCGTCACGCCGGTCAAGGCCACACTTCTCTTCGACCTGATGGAGAAGTTCGCCCGCTACGGCTTCAACAAGGCGCACGCCGCCGCGTATGCGCTGGTGGCCTACCAGACCGCGTGGTTCAAGGCGCATCATCCGGCCGCGTTCATGGCCGCCAATTTGTCGCTGGTCATGGACGACACCGACAAGGTGCGCAGCTTCCGCGACGACGTGCACGCGCAGGGCCTGAAGGTGCTGCCACCGGACGTCAACGCGTCGAACTATCGTTTCGAGCCCGTGGACACGACGCAGATCCGCTATGGCCTGGGCGGCATCAAGGGCACGGGCGAAGCCGCCATCCAGGCAGTGGTGGCCGCGCGCGAATCCGGTGGCCCCTTCCGCGACCTCTTCGATTTCTGCCGGCGTGTCGACAAGCGCGCGGTCAACCGCCGCGTGGTCGAGGTACTGGTGCGCGCCGGCGCCTTCGATGCGATCGAGCCGCGGCGCGCGGCGCTGCTGGCCACTGTCGGCATCGCACTGGAAGCGGCCGAACACGCCGAAGCCAACGCGGCGCAGGTCTCGTTGTTCGGCGAGGAAGGCGCGGCACCGTCGATGGGCCTGACCGACGCCCGCGAATGGACGGATGCGGAACGCCTGATGCATGAGAAGAGCGCGATCGGCTACTACCTTTCCGGGCATCCCTTCGCCGGTTACGCGGCCGAACTCGCACCGATCGTCCGCACGACCATTGCCAGTCTTACCCCCCGCCAGGGCACGGTGCTGGTCGCGGGCATCGTCACGCAGATGCGCGTGCAGTCGGGGCGTCGCGGCAAGATGGCCTTCGTCACGCTCGACGACGGCCATGGCAGTGCGGAGATCATGGTGTACAGCGAGGTCTTCGACGCCGCGCGCGCGTTGCTGCGCGAGGACCAGCTGGTGATCGCGGAGGTCAAGGTTTCTTCCAGGATGACGGACGACGGCGAGATGCAGGGATTGCGCATCATTACCGAGAACATCTTCGACCTGGCGACCGTGCGCCGCAAGCATGCGCGCGGACTGAAACTCGCGTGCAACGGCAATGCCTCCACCGCCAAGCTCGCCGAGATCCTGCAGCCGTTTCGTCCCGGCTCCACGCCGATCATCGTCGCGTATCGCAACGACCGCATCGCCGGCGAGGTTGTGCTCTCGCCGGAATGGCAGGTCAACTTGGACGACGCGCTGCTGGAGCGTCTGCGCGCGTGGCTGGCCCCCGAAAACGTGGAAGTGCTTTATTGAAAAATCAGATGACCCTTCCCGCTTCGATGCCATACATCGCGATCCGCGAGCCCGGCCCGCCCGATGTGCTGATCCCCGCCACCGGCCCGCTTCCGGTGCTCAAAGCCGGTGAGGTGCTGATCGAGGTGGCCTACGCGGGCGTCAATCGCCCGGATTGCCTGCAGCGATCAGGCGCGTATCCGCCGCCGCCGGATGCCTCGCCGATCGTGGGGCTGGAAGTGGCAGGCCGCATCGCCGCCGTGGCCGATGGCGTCACCACATGGAAAGTCGGCGATATCGTTTGCGCGCTCACGCCGGGGGGCGGCTACGCGAAGTACTGCGCCACACCAGCGGGATTCTGCCTGCCGGTTCCGGAAGGCCTCACGCTGCGCGAAGCCGCGGCGATCCCCGAGAATTTCTACACCGTCTGGTACAACCTCTTCGACCGGATTCATTTCAAGTCCGGCGAGACGATGCTGATCCACGGCGGCACCAGCGGCATCGGCCTCACGGCCATCCAGCTCTGCAAGGCCTTCGGCGCCACGGTGATCGCCACCGCCGGGTCTGCCGCAAAAGTGGCCTTCTGCCTCGAGATGGGCGCGGACCACGCGATCGATTACAAGCAGCAGGATTTCGTCGTCGAAGTGGCGCGCATCACGAACAAGCGCGGCGTCGACGTCGTGCTGGACATGGTGGGTGGCGGCTACGTCGACCGCAACTTGAAGTCCATGGCCATCGAGGGCCGGCTGTCGCAGATTGCCTTCCTCGAAGGCAACAAGGTCAGCATCGACATGCGCCACGTGATGATGAAGCGGCTGATCGTCACCGGCTCCACGCTGCGCGCCAGCCCGCAGGCGCGCAAGGAAGAGCTGGCGAAGGCCCTGCGCGAACATGTCTGGCCATTGTTCGCGCAAGGAAAGCTGCGCGTCGTCATCCAGCAGGAATTCCCGCTGGCCGAGGCCGCGCGCGCGCACGCGCTGATGGAATCGGGCACGCTGATCGGGAAGATCGTGCTGGCCGTCTAGCCACGCCGCATCAATACGTTGCGCGGCCGCCCGAGAGGTCGAACACGCCCGACGTCGTGAACGAGCAGTCCTCGCTGGCCAGCCAGCACACCAGCGAGGCGATCTCGTCAACGGTGCCGAAGCGCCCCATCGGGATCTTCGACAGCATGAAGTCGATGTGCTGCTGCGACATCTGGTCGAAGATCGCGGTTTTCACCGCAGCGGGCGTCACGCAGTTGACGCGAATGCCCGACTTCGCGAGTTCCTTGCCCAGCGACTTGGTCAGGCCGATCACCGCGGCCTTCGATGCGCTGTAGGCCGAGGCATTCGGGTTGCCTTCCTTGCCCGCCACCGACGCGATGTTGACGATGCGCCCATAGTCGTTGCCCTGCATCACGGGCACGACGGCGCGATTGCACAGGAACACGCCGTTGACATTGATATCGAAGACGCGCTTCCATTCCTCCACCGGGTAGTCGGCCAGCGGCACGTTGGGCCCGGTGATGCCGGCCGAACACACCAGCACGTCGATGGCGCCGCATGCCTCCACCGTCTCGCGCGTGACGCGCGTGACGGCATCGGCGTCCGAGACATCGAGTGGCGCGGTAAACGTATTGGCCGGCAACGTGTCCTTGGCCGTCGCCAGCGCCGCGGCATCGCGATCCCACAGCGCCACGCGCGCGCCACTGGCGGCCAGTCGTTGCGCCACCGCCAGGCCGATACCGGCCGCACCGCCGGTGATGGCCGCCACGCGCCCGTCGAAGTCGAGACGATTCATGCTGATGTTCCCGTCGTGATTGGAGAAAGAGGTCGAGGATAGCAATGCGCGCGGCGGCGCGGCAAGCAGTGCGGTCAGCGGAAGAGCAGCACCAATGCGATCGCCAGCGCGGCGGCAGCCACGACGGCCAGCACGGCGACGAAGCCCATCATCGTATGCCGGGTATCGGCCTGGAACACGAGCAGGTCGTCGACCAGCTCGGCCACCTGGGCATTCGTGGCGGTGCTTGCAAGCTCGCCGTCCACCAGCGGCAGGGTCTCCGCCGACACCGGCACGGCATCGAGCGCCATGATCATCACGCAGCTGGCCACGGGCAGCACGCGATGCGCCAGGTTGTCCCAATGCTTGATGCGCACGCCGGCGCGCGAACGGAAGCCGAGTGCAGGGTGTTCCTCCTTCGCGTCGCGCTTGCCCCCGACATCCACGAAGAACTTGGCCGGCAGGTGCCCGGCATAGATCGCGCGCATCACTGCCGCAAAGCGATCCGCGGAAAGATTGACCGAGAGCTGGAACTTGGCGGCATTGGCATCGTTACCCGTGCCCGACTCCGGCACGAAGGTGAGCGTACCAAGACCCTTGTCGCGACCGTTGTCGTTGCCGCCGCGTTCGCGGATTCGCAACACGCCGGCAATGGCCTCGAGCATGCCGCCGGTGGCGAGTTCAACGTCATCACCGGGGTCGACGACACAGCGCATGACCAACACGCTGTCCTTGGCGTCCTCGATCACGAGCCGCGCTTTCGTCGGCCGGAATCCCACCAGCGGCATGACTGTCCGTTTCCCTCGAGCGCGGGGTTCGCGCACGTGTCCCCATGGTCCCGCCGCCATGCAACTGCCATGGGGCCGGCAACACGCTGGCGGCGCGCGCAATCTCGAGGCGGCGGCTGCACCAACCAACCGCACGATTCTAGGGCATTTGCCATGGCCGTGGGGGTCGCGCGGACGTGCGGCGGCGCGGCTTCCTCGCGGCGTTCTTTGTCGGTCAGACCAATTCGCTGATCGGCACCTGGCTGCAGCAGGTGGCGATGAGCTGGCTGGCCTACCAGTTGACCACACCGCGCTGTTTTCTTGAGCGTCGTCGCCTTCTTCTCCAGCATCAGCTTCTTGCTCTTCGGCACGTTCGCGGGTGTTCTCGCCGACCGCGTGCCGCGGCAGAAGGCGTTGCTGCTCACGCGGGAAATGATGCTGCTGCAGGCTGCATTGCTGGCGATACTGGTGGCCACCGGCCGCATCGAGGTCTGGCACCTGATCGCGTTGTCGTTGTGGCGGTCCTTGGTGGAGGACCGCATGCGCGGGCGCATCGTGGGTTTCTACCCAATGGCATTCCTCGGCACTGCGCCGCTGGGCCATCTGGCGGCAGGCGTGCTCGCACGCGAGTTCGGGGGGCCGCTCACCTTCGTCGCCAACGGCATTCTGTGCGTGCTCGTGGCACTGTGGTTCTGGCAGCAGTTGCCGAAGATGCGGGTGGCACTGCAACCCGACTACGAGCGGTTGGGAATGGCACCGGAAGACACCTGGTTTCACATGCACCTACGTGATTGCAAATCCGCTCACGTCCACTGGTAACAACTACAAAACGGGCAATGTGTAACAGGTTGCGTCACAGTCGCTGCATGACGGAACTGCCCGCGTGCATCGCCGTCGTAATGTCGGGTGCCAATGAGTGTCATCCGAACGATGCCCCGCGGCGTTTAGTCACCTTAAGGATCATGTTGCGCGGAATCTCCTGCGCTGCACTGGGTACGCATCCCGCTGATGCACATGTCTCCGGACACGCAATACGGGCGCCGGACACGATGGAGGATTTCAACAATGACCATGAATACTCGAATTCACCGCTTGGTTACGACGCTTGCAGTTGCCGTCGCATCGCTTTCCTTCGCCACGGTCACTCTCGCCGATCCACCTTCGCGGGCCGCGCGCATCGGTTACATGCAAGGGCCCGTCAGTTTCGCGCCCGCAGGTGACTACAACTGGGTGGAGGCGCGCCTCAATCGCCCGGTCACCATCGGCGACAGCCTGTGGACCGACGACAATGCGCGAACGGAACTCCAGTTCGGCGCCGCCACCGTGCGCCTCGACGAGTACACCAGCGTGCAACTGCTGAATCTCGACGACCGCGCCATCCAGCTGCAGCTTTCGCAGGGACGCATCAACGTCACCGCGCGCTCGATGCGCAACGGCGAGACGATCGAGATTGCCACGCCCAACGTGGCGTTCACCATTCGCCAGGCCGGCGACTATCGCATCGACGTCGATCCGCGCGACAATGCCACCACCGTGTCCGTGCGACGCGGCGCGGGCGATGTGTACGGTGAAAGGGAAGCGTTCACGCTGCGCAGCAACGACGCCGCACGTTTCTTCGGCACCGACTTGCGCCAGCGCGAGTTCTATTCGCTGGCGCCCCGCGACGACTTCGACCGCTGGGCCCGCGACCGCGATCGCCGCGTCGAAAACTCGGTGTCCGCGCGCTACGTGTCGTCCGAAGTGGTGGGCTACGCGGACCTCGACCAGTACGGTTCGTGGAGTTCGCAGCCAACTTATGGCAACGTCTGGTTCCCGCGCGAAGTATCGCGGGAGTGGGCTCCGTATCGCTATGGCCACTGGTCCTGGATCGATCCGTGGGGCTGGTCGTGGGTCGACGATGCGCCGTGGGGCTTCGCACCGTTCCACTATGGTCGCTGGTCCAGCTTCGACGGTCGCTGGGGCTGGGTGCCCGGCCCGATCAACGTGCGGCCGGTCTACGCGCCCGCGCTCGTCGCCTTCGTCGGTGGCGCCAACTTCAGCTTGACCCTGTCCTCGGGTCCGGTCGGCAACGGCATCGGCTGGTTTCCGCTGGCCCCTGGTGAGGTCTATCGCCCCGCCTACGCCGCCAGCCGCGACTATGTGCGCAACGTCAATGTGAGCAACACCGTCGTCAACACCACGGTGATCAACAACATCTACAACAACCAGACCACCATCACGGAGGTGAACTACCGCAACGCCCAGGTGGCCAACGCCGTGACGGCCGTGCCGCCCGCCGTGTTCGCGCAATCGCAATCAGTACAACGCGGCATGGTGACGGTGTCGCCGGAACTGCTCCGTCGTGGCCAGGTGATGACCATGGCTGCAGTGGCTCCGACCCCGATGGGCATCGCCGGTGGCGCACCGGCCACCAATCGCAAGCCTGCACAGACCATTCAGGAACGCGAAGTGGTCGTACGTACTGCACCGCCGGCCGCGATTGCGCCGGTGGCACAGCGCGTCGACCTGTTGCAGCGCAAGCCCGGGCAGCCGCTCGAGCGCGCCGCCATCGTCACGACCACGCCTTCGACCTCCTCCGCCAACGTGCGCGTGGTCAGCCAGCAGACGCCACAGGCGGTGCCGCAGGGAACGCCGCGCGGTACCGGTGCGCCGCCGCCGATGGCCCAGCGCTCGGGCAATGACGTTGCGCGTCCTGCCCCACAAACGGGTCGCGACAATGCACCGCCGAATGCAGTGCCCGCCGCGCCGACTGCAGCGGTGCCGCCTGCAGCCATGCCGTCGCGTGAGCGTGGTGGCGTGGGCACCCCGGGTGTCGCCGCGCCGGCTCCGGCGCCGCAACCGATGTCGCGTGACCGTGGGGCACCCACACCGCCGGCCGCCGCGGTTCCCGCACCAATGACACCGCAGGTTGTCGCCCCGCCGACCATACCGCAGCCGCAGCCGCAGTCGCCGCCGCGGTCGTCGCCGCAGCCAGACCGTGGACGCGGCGCGTCCGACGGGCCGCAGGGGAATCGTCCCCTGGCACCCATGCCCGCACCCAACGCGGTGGCGCCGACGCCGGTGCCTGCGGCGGTAATGCCTGCCCCGGCTGCGGTCGCGCCGGCACCGCCGCCGCCGCGTGCCGTACCGGAACCGACCCCGCGCACCGACGTGCCTTCTCCGCAACCGATGACACGACAGCGCGAGCAGGGTCCGTCATCACGTCCGGCACCGCCACCGCAAGCGGCACCGCAGCCGACACCGCAAGCCATGCCTCAGGCCGCGCCGCAGCGTCCGGCGCCTCCCGCGGCCGTGGCGCCCCCGCAGATGCAGCGTCCTGCGGCACCGCCTGCAGCGGCCCCTGCGCCTGCGCCGCG
>Ga0335394_10004044_pt1 | contig 16685 bp, 16 predicted proteins | sample MAT03_FD_205741 | JGI IMG/M metagenome (GOLD analysis project Ga0335394, IMG submission 205741) | Freshwater microbial communities from Lake Fryxell liftoff mats and glacier meltwater in Antarctica - MAT-03 (spades assembly) (version 2) ... | reverse complement strand
TTGACAAGGAAGGTCGTCGTTATCGGTTGGACAACATTCAAGGACCAGGTGGTGCCGCAAAAGGAAACCCATTCTACGAAGTTATGGGTGTCGAACGCTATTGGCGGTACTCTAGGGAACGAATGGAAGGTCTCATCGCCGAAGGTCGAATTGTTCAGACCTCGCCGGGTGCAGTCCCTCAAATTATTAGATATTTGGACGAAATGCCGGGGGTGCCCGCTCAAGACATTTGGGCGGATATCAAGCTTCTCAACAACCGAGACAGAGAAATGCTCGGCTACCCCACTCAAAAACCCGTCGCGCTTCTGGAGCGCATCATCTCCGCCTCGTCCAATCCCGGCGATGTCGTGCTCGACCCGTTTTGCGGCTGCGGCACCACGGTCCACGCCGCGCAGAAGCTTGGCCGCCAGTGGATCGGCATCGACGTGACGCACCTCGCCATTTCCCTGATCGAGCGCCGCCTGCGCGATGCCTTTGGCAAGGATGTCGAATTCGAGACCATCGGCGTGCCCAAGGATATTTCCGCGGCGCGCGATCTGGCCGCGCGCGACAAGCATGAATTCGAGAAGTGGGCGATCACGCTGATACCCGACGCACAGCCGTTTCGCGGCGGTAGGAAGGGGGCCGACACCGGCATCGACGGCGTCGTCTATCTGCGTACGGGCAAGGGCCAGACTGACAAGGCCATTGTCGAGGTCAAGGGCGGCGGCGTGTCGGTTGACCAGATTCACAAGCTGAAAAGCGTCATCGAGCGCGAGAAGGCGATGATCGGTCTGTTCGTAACGCTGAACCCGCCGACCCGCCAGATGGTCGCGGAGGCAGCCAATGCCGGCTTCGTGGAGACCGACAACGGCCGCTACCAGCGCATCCAGATCCTGACCATCGAAGGCATTCTCGACTTCCGTGAAGTGCCGCGCCTGCCGGTCATCGACGCCGGCGGCTTCAAGAAAGCGCCCAAGGAAAAGACCAGCAAGCAGACCGGCTTTGATTTCTGAGCGCCGATAACGCCCACCCTTGGGGGGCCGCCCACCCTTCCTCTCCCCCCCAAACCGGCCTAAACACTCCCCATGACCGAGGTGCTGTTCTACCACCTGACCGAATCGACCCTGCAGGATGCGTTGCCCGGCCTCCTGGAGCGCAGCCTGTCGCGCGGCTGGCGGGCGGTGGTGCAGGCCGGCACCGAGGAGCGGCGCGATGCGCTCGACGCGCATCTGTGGAGCTTTCGCGACGATTCCTTTCTCGCGCATGGCCTGGAGCACGAGCCGCATGCCGCCGACCAGCCGGTGCTTCTGACAACCAAGGATAGCAATCCGAATGCCGCGCAAATCAGGTTCCTGGTCGATGGCGCGGCGCCGCCCGATCTCTCGGCCTATGAGCGCGCGGTCTTCCTGTTCGACGGACATGACGCGATGCAGGTCGATTCCGCGCGGGAACACTGGAAGGTCATGAAATCAGGCGGCCACGACGTGACCTACTGGCAGCAGACCTCCGACAAGCGCTGGGAGCGCAAGGCGTGAGCGCGCAGGCAACCTCGGACAGCCAACCATGCGCGTAGTCTTCCTCCTGCTCGTCCTCGGTGGCATCGCCGCGAGTTTCGTCTATCCGTGGGCCGTCACCAATTTTTCCGGCCACGAGGTCGGCACATGGCGCGTCTACGAGCGCGGCAAGGCTTTCCAGCCGGTCGTAGCCAGGCTTGCCGCCGCCGACGCGCCGGTGCGGGTCATGGTCGACATGATCGCCGTCGCTCCGCCGGAGTTCGCGCAGTCCAGCACGGTGCTCACGATCACCGCCTCGACCGGCGGCCGCACCGTGCTTGCCGAACCGATTTCCTTCCACGAGGCCAAGCCGCAGGAAAAAAGCCCGCAACTCCGGGAGAAAGCCTATCGCGACGAAGCCGGCGTCATCTCCGATGTCGCGGACGGCGACTACACCTTCGTCGTCGGGCGGGGCGATATGGAAGAGATTCAGATCAAGTCCGTCGATCTCGTCCTGCGCGGCGGCGCGGCTTCGGTCGACGCGAGGGCGCAGCCGCTCGGCTATGCCGCGACCGCCATCGGCTTCATCGGAATGGTGCTGGCGATGCGGCGCGGCCGGCGCGACCGCAAACCCGATGCGCCGCCTGCGCCGCGTTGGGGCAGGGGCGGCGACCAGCCTCCCGCATGAACTACCGTCACGCCTACCATGCCGGAAATTTCGCCGACGTCGTCAAGCACGCAGCACTGTCGCGGCTGATCGAATACCTGAAGCTCAAGGACAAGGCGTTTCGCGTTCTGGACACCCATGCCGGCATCGGCCTCTATGACCTGTCGTCGCCGGAGGCGCAGAAAACGGGCGAATGGCGTGACGGCATCGGCAGGCTGCTCGACGCGCAGCTGTCGCCCGAGGCCACGGCGCTGCTTGCGCCCTATCTGGACACCGTGAAGGTCGCCAATCCCGACGGCGGCATGAAAAGATACCCGGGGTCGCCGCTGATCGTGCGCCATCTGATGCGGTTGCAGGACCGTCTCACCGCGATCGAGCTTCATCCGCATGATTTTCAGCGGCTGAAAGCCCGTTTCGCCGGGGATTTCCAGGCGCGAATCATCCAGCTCGACGGCTGGCTGGCGCTCGGCGCGCACCTGCCGCCCAAGGAGAAGCGTGGGCTCGTGCTCATCGACCCGCCTTTCGAGCAGGCCGGCGAGTTCGACCGGCTGGCCGACGGACTGCGGCGCGCCCATCGCCGCTGGCCGGGCGGCATCTATGCGCTCTGGTATCCGATCAAGGATCGCGCCGCCGTCAGGGATTTTCGCAGGCGCCTGAGCGCGGCGGGCATCCCGAAAATCCTTGACATCGCGTTCGAGGTGCGTGCGCCGTCGCCGGAAGCCCGTTTCGACGGCAGCGGGCTGGTGGTGGTCAACCCGCCCTTCGTCTTCGAGCATGAGATGCGCGTCCTGCTGCCCGAGTTGAACAAGGCGCTGGCCGAGGACGAAAAGGCACACTGGTCCGTGGAATGGCTGGCGGGGGAGATCGCGCCGCTTGACCGCGACGGGCCTTGAACGGATGATAGGCGCCACTGCCGTGCCGCAGCCTGAAAGAGGCCCAAAGATGTTTCGCTTCGCCCGCCCCGTCCTCGCCGCGCTGCTCAGCCTTGCTTCCGTGGCCGGAGCGACGCCGTCGGTGCGCGCCGCCGATCTCGGCGCCTACAGCGACGATTCGGGTGTCTGCGCCGAGGGTTGGGTGCTCAGCCGCATCCGTGGCAACTTCAGCTATCAGGTTCAACACGTGCCGAACCTGCCCAACGTCGCCATCACCGATTTCCAGAACATACACGAGCATCGCTATCTTCCGGCACTTGGCGAGGAACGCCCGATCGGCCGGCGCTACTGCGGCGCGAAGGTGGTCCTGTCGGACGGCGACAGCCGCGACATCTGGTACCTGATCGAGGAAGGGCAGGGTTTTGCCTCGATCGGCAACAATGTCGAGTTCTGCGTGTCGGGCTTCGACCGCTGGTACGTCTACAACGGCCGCTGCCGGGTTCTGCGCTGATCCTCGCCATGCGGCGCATGGTTTGGCTGGCCGCCGCGCTGCTCGCGGCGGGCTGCGGCCAGGAAGCCGCCGAGGCGCCGGCCAGCGCCCCCAACACGTCTATTTTACAGACCGTTCCTACAGCGCCGCCCAGGTCAAATGTGCCGGAAGGCAAGGGCTTCGATTTCTACGTTCTGTCGCTGTCGTGGTCGCCCAGCTATTGCGAGGCGGAAGGCGAGGACGCCAATCGCCAGCAATGCGCCGCCGGGCGGCCCTACGCCTTCGTCGTGCACGGCCTGTGGCCGCAGTTCGATCGCGGCTATCCCGAGAATTGCCCGACCGACCAGCAGGACGTTTCCAGCGACACGCTTCGCTCGCTCTACGACCTGATGCCGTCGGCCGGGCTGATCCGCCATCAGTGGCGCAAGCACGGTTCCTGCTCGGGGCTTAGCCAGCGTGACTATTTCGAGGTGCTGCGCGCGGCGCGCGAGACGGTCAGCATTCCCCAGGAGTTCCGCCGTCTAGACAGCTACAAGACGCTCGACCCGGATGATGCCGAAGCAGCCTTCCTGAAGGCCAATCCGTCGCTGCCGGCGGCCGCCATCGCGGTGACCTGCGACAAGCGCTATCTCAGGGAGGTGCGCGTCTGCATGACCGCCGATCTGAAATTCCGTTCATGCCCGGAGATCGACCGCCGGGAATGCCGTCTGGGCAAGGTCGTCATGCCGCCGGTCAGGGGCGGCTAGGAGAAGATAGAGATGTCCAAGGTCTTTTGTTCGCCGGCCTCGCCCTACAGCGTCAAGGTTCGCATGGCCGGCGCCTATGCCGGCATCCCGCTGGACGCGGTCACGGTCGAGACATCCAACCCGACCGAGGAGTTCCTGCGGGCCAATCCGCTCGGCAAGATCCCGGTGCTGGTGACCGACGATGGCGAGACGATCTACGACAGCCGGGCGATCGTCCAGTTCCTCAACCGGCAGTCCGGCAACAAGCTGTTCCCGCGCAACCCGGCCAAGCGCACCGCCGCCGAGCGGCTGGAGGCTCTTGCCGACGGCATCTGCGACTGCGCGCTGGCCCATGTCTACGAGCGCCGTTCACGTCCCGAGGAGATCGTCCACCAGCCCTGGCTGGACAAGCAGTGGAGCAAGGTTGCCCGGGCGCTCGACTTTCTGAACGCGAGTCCGCCCAAGCTCGGACGCAAGATCCATGCGGGCCACATCGCGCTCAGGGCCGCGCTGGGATACCTGGAGCTGCGTTTTGCGGGCAAATGGGAAAAGGGCCGCGACAAGCTGCGCCGCTGGGCGGCACGTTTCGACGAGAAGTTCCCCGAGCTGAAGGCGATGCTGCCAAGCTAGAGCATCGGACCGAAAAGTGGAATCCGGTTTTCGGTTGTTCCGATGCTCAAGAATTTAGATCGTCCAAAAAAAATCGGGCGCCAAGGGCGCCCGGTCTGTCGTTTCGACTGATCGCTCGATCAGAACTTCATGCCGAGGCCGAAGGTGATGCGATTGCTGGTGTCGCTCACCTCGGCGGGGCCGCCGATCGTGTTGAATGTGTCGCTGCCGAAATCGGTGTAGCGATATTCGACGCGACCGAAGACGTTCTCGGTCACCATGATGTCGGCGCCTGCGCCGGCCGTCCAGCCGAGCATCGTGTTGTTGTCGCTCACGCCACCGCCAGAGACCTCGAGGTCCTTGGCCGCGCCACCCGCCGTCGCGTAGAGCAGGACCGTCGGCGACACGACATAGCCGAGACGGGCGCGGAGCGACCCTTCCAGACCGGAGTCGGAGGTGTAGCCGGAATTCGAGCCGTCTTCCCAGCTGTAGCCGATATCGGCTTCGGCGCCGGCCACGATGTTGCCGACCTGGTAGTTGTAGCCGCCGAACACGCCGGCCGCGAAGCCGTCGGTGCCGATCTCGTTGCCGAAGTTTTCCATGTCGGTATTGCCCGAGAAGCCATAGCCGACCGTGACACCGGCATAGGGGCCGGTCCAGGTGTTGAGCGGGGGCTCTTCCATCGGGGCCGCGGGCGCCGGCGGCTCTTCCATCACGGCGTCGGCGGCGTGGACGGGGATGGTGCCAACCAGGGCCAGCAGGCCGAGCGCTGCCGCGGTCGGGCGAGCAAATTCGAGTATGTTCTTCATTCTTGTTACTCCATGACCACTTCACGCGTGGTTCGTTACGTCGCGTTCGATGAGGCGTCGGTCCTAGGGCGGGAGGAACGGGCCGGCTGCCTTACAGTTCCGGAAAATGGTCGGGAAATGTGTCCCGAACGAACCTGAATTTGGGTCATTGGCCGGCGCGAATGAGGCTGAAGCTTGGCGTTGCTTTTGCGCAACAACTTGTGTCAGGAGCTTCCGGTTATCGGCAGGAAGTGCGCTTGGTACAAGGCGTTGCGGTCTCTATATGTGGCGTCGGCTGTTGCGCGAAATGACCTGCGTCGTGGCATTCCGGGGTCGTTCGGCCACAAAGCCGTCAAAGGAAATAACGAATTTTAATAAAAACGATCTGCCGCATGACCCAACGGCAACCCAATTTGGCCTCCAGCAAGGATCGATGATGTCTATGACCGCAAGGACGGCACTGGTCACGGGCGGCTCGCGGCGCATCGGCAAGGCCATCGTCGAAGACCTTGCTGCGCATGGCTTTGCCGTCGCCATTCATTGCAACAGTTCGCGCGACGACGCCGATTCGCTGGCCGCCGGATTGACGCGCTCGGGCGCGCGGGTCGCGGTGGTGCAGGCCGACCTGACCGATGCCGCCGAGACGGAGGCGCTGGTCGCCAAGACAGTTGCCAGGCTTGGACCGCTCGGATTGCTCGTCAACAACGCCTCGATCTTCGCCGAAGATACGGTCGAGACTTTCGATCCCGAGGTTTCGGCGCGCCATTTCGCGATCCACGTCACCGCTCCCGTCCTGTTGACGAAGCGTTTCGCCGCCGCGCTGCCTCCTGGCTCCGAAGGCCTCGTGGTCAACATCGTCGACCAGCGGGTCTGGCGGCTGACGCCGCGCTACTTTTCCTACACCCTGTCCAAATCGGCACTGTGGACGGCGACGCGGACAATGGCGCAGGCGCTGGCGCCGGCGATCAGGGTGAATGCGATCGGCCCGGGTCCGACGCTTGCCAACGAGCGGCAGGATGTCAGTGACTTCGAGGCGCAGGTCGATGGCGTCATCCTGAAGCGCGGCCCCGAACTGTCCGAGTTCGGCGCGGCGGTCCGCTACCTCTGGGAGGCGCGCTCCGTGACCGGCCAGATGATCGCGCTCGACGGCGGCCAGCACCTTGCGTGGCAGACGCCTGACGTGACAGGCATCAAGGAATGAACCCGAACGGAAAGCCCGGCCAGGGCGACGAGACGGAAGCGGCGGACGACATCGCGGGCTTCATCGCCGGCGACGAGGCCGAGGACGACGACGTCGCCCTCGAAGAGGTCGAAGCCGCGCCGGCGCCCGGCCTCGACCTGCCGTTCACGGCCATCGATTGGGCCGCGCATGCCGGCGACGCCGACGGCATGGTCGGCGCCGAAGTCATCCAGACGCTGGTGAAACGCCTGCCCAACGCGCCCGGCGTCTACCGCATGATGAATGCGGCCGGCGACGTGCTCTATGTCGGCAAGGCGCGCAGCCTCAAGAAGCGCGTCACCAACTACGCGCAGGGACGCTTCCACACCAATCGCATCGGCCGGATGGTCCGCGAAACCGCGACGATGGAATTCGTCGTGACCCGCACCGAGATCGAGGCGCTTCTGCTCGAGGCCAACCTCATCAAGCGGCTGCGCCCCCGCTTCAACGTGCTGATGCGCGACGACAAGTCGTTCCCCTACATCGTGTTGACCGGCAACCACCCTTCGCCCGGCATCTTCAAGCATCGCGGCGCGCGCTCGCGAAAGGGCGATTATTTCGGACCCTTCGCCTCGGCCGGAGCGGTCGGGCGCACCATCAATTCGCTGCAGCGCGCCTTCCTGCTCAGGACCTGCACGGATTCGGTGTTCGACGCCCGCACGCGCCCCTGCCTGCTCTACCAGATCAAGCGCTGCTCGGGCCCCTGCACCGGCGAGATCTCCGCGCTGGACTATGCCGAACTCGTCGACGAGGCGAAGGCCTTCCTGTCGGGCCGCAGCCAGACGGTGAAGACCGAGATTTCGCGCCAGATGCAACATGCCGCCGAAGATCTCGATTTCGAACGCGCCGCCGTCTACCGCGACCGGCTGGCGGCGCTGTCGCACGTCCAGAGCCACCAGGGCATCAACCCGCAAGGGGTCGAGGAGGCGGATGTCTTCGCCATCCACCAGCACGGCGGCCAGGTCGGCATCCAGGTCTTCTTCTTCCGCACCGGGCAGAATTGGGGCAACCGTGCCTATTTCCCGAAGGCCGATCCAGCCCTGGAGGCCTCGGAGGTGCTGTCGTCCTTCCTGGCGCAGTTCTATGACGACAAGCCGTGTCCGCGCACGATCCTGCTGTCGCACAAGGTGGACGAACAGGAACTGCTGGAGCAGGCGCTCGCCACCAAGGCCGGGCACAGGGTGTCCATTTCGGTTCCGCAGCGCGGCGAGAAGAAGGACCTCGTCGAACACGCGCTGCAGAACGCCCGCGAGGCGCTTGGCCGCAGGCTCGCCGAAACGTCGACGCAGGCGCGGCTTCTCGTCGGATTTGCCGAGACGTTCGGCCTCGACAAGCCGCCCGCCCGCATCGAAGTCTACGACAACTCGCACATCATGGGCACCAATGCGGTCGGCGCCATGATCGTGTCGGGACCGGAAGGCTTCGTGAAGAACCAGTATCGCAAGTTCAACATCCGCTCGGCCGACATCACGCCCGGCGACGATTTCGGCATGATGCGCGAGGTCATGCAGCGCCGCTTCTCGCGGCTGATCAAGGAGCATGGCGAGACGCTTGCGGAAGCGGAGACCGACGCCGAACATGCAGCATTCCCCGCCTGGCCCGACGTCATCCTGATCGACGGCGGCCAGGGCCAGATGACCGCGGTGCGCGCCATCCTTGCCGAACTCGGCATCGAGGACCGCGTCGTGGCGATCGGCGTCGCCAAGGGGCAGGACCGCGAGGCCGGCCGCGAACGGTTTTTCGCCAGGGGCAAGGCGGCGTTCACGCTGCCGGTGCGCGATCCCGTGCTCTACTTCGTGCAGCGGCTGCGCGACGAGGCGCATCGTTTCGCCATCGGCTCGCACCGGGCGCGCCGCAAGAAGGAGATGGTGCGCAATCCCCTCGACGAGATCGCCGGCATAGGGCCCACGCGAAAGCGCGCGCTTCTGATGCACTTCGGCACCGCCAAGGCGGTCAGCAATGCCGCGATGGACGATTTGATGGCCGTGGATGGCATTTCCGAGTCGGTCGCACGCCTTGTTTACGGCCATTTCCACGAGAATTGATGGTTGGCCGAACGAATCGCGTGGCACCATCGAATTCGACCGGTTGCCCCCTACATGGCATTCTGATTTCAGTACGTTCGGAGAAAATTCGAAAAGACATGGCCAAGCGCGCATTCAACCTGCCGAATATGTTGACCTACGCGCGGATTCTCGCCGTGCCGCTTGTGGTCCTGTGCTTCTTTCTCGAGGGCAGGTTGCAATCGAGCGACTTCGCGCGCTGGTCGGCGCTGGTCATCTTCATCGCGGCGAGCATCACGGATTATCTCGACGGCTATCTGGCGCGCGCCTGGCAGCAGACCTCGAACATCGGCAAGATGCTCGACCCGATCGCCGACAAGCTGCTGGTCGCAACCTGCTTGCTGCTGCTCGCCGCCGACACCGACCGCACGATTGCCGGCTGGTCGCTGTGGGCCGCCATCATCATCCTCTGCCGCGAAATCCTGGTGTCGGGCCTGCGCGAGTATCTCGCCGCGCTCAAGGTCAGCGTGCCGGTCACGCAGCTCGCCAAATGGAAGACCGCGATCCAGATGGTCGCCATCGGCGTGCTGCTCGCCGGACCGGCGCTCGACAAGATCATCCCCTACGCGACTGAGACCGGGATCGCACTGTTGTGGATTGCCGCGATCGTGACGCTGTACACCGGCTATGACTATTTCCGGGCCGGCGCCAAGCACATCATGGACGAATGATGTGACGAAGCTCGTCTACTTCGCCTGGGTCAGGGAGCGTATCGGCAAGTCGGAGGAAGACGTGGTCCTGCCGCCCGCCGTGGTGACGGTCGAGGATTTGCTTTTGTGGCTGAAGGCGCGCGGCGACGGATATGCCCATGCGCTGAGACACCCCGAGGTCATCCGCGTGGCGATCAACCAGGAGCACGTCGACCATGGCGTGAAGATCGCGGGCGCCGCCGAGATCGCGCTGTTCCCGCCAATGACGGGCGGCTGAGATCAGGAATTTCAGTCCATAAGCGTTTGCTGAAAGCCTTGTTTTGCAAGCGCTTCCGGCGCGGTCGTCTGCTCATGGTCTCTCCTGCTCACGGCATCATGCCGATCTCGGGCAGAAATTCCACTTATCCCGACTGTCCAGTTTTCCCGAGCCAGCTCTCTCGACCAGCCCAAGCCGCTTGCAGGCTTCCAACCTGTGAGTGCCTGCGATCAGGCCGAGACCGCCGTCCGTCTCGTTTTAGGCGCAGCGCTGTTGACGAGCCGCCCAACAGTTTGTCATTGATATCGGGCAATGGATGGATACCGTGACCTCGGCGTACTGCTGGGGGCGCGCGATCGAGGCGCAGTCTTTGTCTAAAGCTGCGCAAAGGACTGCAATGCCAGCCACTGCCCGTGTCTTGATCGTGGATGACAGCGCCTTGAGCCGTCGAAAGATGGCCATGGCCGTCAGGAACCTCGGGCACGAGTGGACGGAAATCGACAATGGCGAGGCCGCCCTCGATTTTCTGCGCGACAACGATGTGGATCTTGTCCTTCTCGATATCGTAATGCCGGGCCTCGATGGCTTCGGAGTGCTTGAGGCTATGCGCTCGGACACGCACCTGTCGGCAATCCCCGTTCTGGTCATTTCAGGGATGGACGGCGACATGGACAGTGTCGCACGCGCGATTGAACTGGGTGCAACTGACTTTCTGCCGAAGAGCTTCAGTGCGACCATCTTCCGTGCGCGTGTAGAGGCCTGCATCGAGAAAAAGCGGTTGCGCGATGCAGAACTCGACTACCTTGCGCAGGTCGAGCGCATCTCCTCTGCCGCGGCGATGATAGAGGAAAAGGCCTTCCACCCCAAGAACCTCGGCCTGGAAGCGGTTGCAGAGCGCGCCGACTCGGTCGGGCGTCTGGCGCGGGTCTTTTCGGAAATGGCGCTTCAGGTGTACGATCGCGAACGCGCGCTCATCCGGCGCGTGAGGACGTCGCAGGGCTTCGTGCTGCTTATCCTGGCAGGTGTCATTGGCGGCCTGATGGCTCCCATGTCCGCCTTGCTGTTCCAGGAAATACCGATGGCCACCGGTCTGTCCTTCTGGGGCGACCTTCTTCCCGGCATCCTGTGCATTGGCTACGCAGCGCTGCGGGGCAAGATGGGGACTCTGACACGTCAGACATTTGCCTTTCTCTTTGTTTGGGCCGTGCTGAACGTGTTCGGATCAATTATTCTGTTCGAGGCAGCGGGGCGGGTCAGCGGCATCATCCTTTCCATCGTTCTGGCGTTTCAGGGTTTGTGCGTCTTCCTCTTCGCTGCCGTCCTTCGCATGGAGGAAGCGTCCTGGCGACGCTTCATGGGCTTGCTCATCGGGCTTGCCGGTGCCGTGGTCCTGATTGCGGTGCGCGACATCGACGATGGAATGAACGCGTCACTCTGGGTGCTTGTCGCCATCTCGATCCCGGTCATCTGGGCTGCGACGGACATCGTGATCGCGGCACGCGAACCCCAAAGCACAATGAGCCCCGTCGGCGGATTGGGCGTGATGTATCTGCTGTCTGCGGCGCTGACGCTGCCCATCGCCTTGGCGCAGGGGCAGCTCTTTGCGCTGTCACCCGCACTTGGGCCGGCCTTCTGGCTCATCCTTGCCAACTCGCTTGTCGATACCTTCAATTATGTTTTCTACCTGTTGCTGGTGCTCGTTGCGGGGGCGGTTTTCGCCAGCCAGACCGCCTATGTCACGACGCTGGCCGGCATCTTCTTCAGCATGCTCCTGTTGGGCGAACATATGACCAGCGGCGCGTGGATCGCGCTCGCCTTCATCTTCGCGGGGCTGCTGGTGGTCGGACCGAAGAGCGAGGCCGCCGATGTCGAAATCCAGTTTGTCCCAATGTCGCGTCGCAAGGGCTGGTTGCGGCAATTCGTCCTGCCCCCGGCCAACCCGCCTTCACAGGATGAGGGTCCCGCTCAACGTCCGAAGGGCGGCGAACCCCGCCGCGTACCGGCAGGGGCGCCGGACATCTCGGCCCAGACCAGGGCGGAACAGCGGTTGGCCCGACTGATCGACGGCGCGCGCGTGGGAACCTGGGAACATGACATGCGCACCGGGTTGACCGAGATCAGTGAACGCTGGGCCGAAATCCTTGGATACAGGGCAGCCGATCTGAACCCGCTTACGTTCGAACGGTGGGTCGAACTCGTGCATCCCGACGATATAGACCTGCTGAACCAGCAGGAGGCCAAGGCCTTCGCCGCCGGTCAATGGCAGATCGAAACCGAAATCCGACTGCGCCACCGGAACGGCCATTGGGTCTGGATCCTGACCCGCACCCAGGTGACCGAATGGGACGCGTACCGCAAGCCGGTCAAGACCAGTGGCGTGAACCTCGACATCACCGCCGCCAAGGCGATGGAGTCAGCCCTTGCCCGTGAACGCGACACGCTGGCGCGGATCATGGAAACCTCGGTTTCCGGAATCATCGCGGTGGACCGCATGGGTCGGACGGTCTTTGCCAATGCCGGGGCGGAGCGGGTGATAGGGCGGCCTGTCCAGGCGGGGGCTTCACTGCCCGAACTTCTGGCTGCAGGTGAGATGTCGGACCTCGGCGGCAACTCCGTACCTTCAGAGGATTTTCCGGTCAGCCGCGCTTTGTCCGGCCAGACCATCCAGCAAGATCAACGCCTCGCGATCCGCTGGCCCGACGGGACACGCCGTGTCCTGTCGGTCAACGCCGCACCGCTTTCGGCCTCGGGCACCGATCTGGCAGTCGTCCTGGCCCTGACCGACATCACCGACTCGGTCGAGAGTGAAGATCGCCTTCGCGCCGCCATGGCCGCGGCCGAGGCCGCCAACCAGGCCAAATCGCATTTCCTCGCGACGATGAGCCATGAGATCCGCACGCCGATGAACGGCATCATAGGCATGACGCAACTGCTATCTGCCACAAAACTCGACACCGAGCAGCGCGAGTATTGCAGCACCATTGCCCAAAGCTCTGACTCGCTGCTGTCGGTCATCAACGACATCCTCGACTTCTCGAAGATCGAGGCCGGTGCCCTCGATATCGATCGCATCCCGTTCGACCTTTTCTCCACGGTCGAAGGAACGCTCGACGTGATCAGCCTGCGGGCGGCCGAAAAGGGGCTCGAGCTGATCTACTGGATCGATCCGGCCTTGCCGCGAAAGGTCGTAGGGGATGCCTTGCGTTTGCGGCAAGTTATCCTGAACCTGACGAACAACGCGGTGAAGTTCACCGAAAAAGGCGAGGTTTTTCTGCGGGTGTCCCTGCTCGAACGGTCGGGTCCGGAGCATCTGACTTTGCGTTTCCAGATCATCGACACCGGCATCGGCATCCCTGAGGACGGGCTGGACCGCCTGTTCAAATCGTTCAGCCAGGTCGATGCGTCCACCACGCGCCGATATGGCGGGACGGGGCTGGGACTGGCAATCTCCAAGCGGCTGGTCGAGTTGATGGGCGGATCGATCGCCGTACGTTCGACTGTCGGCAGCGGCACCGAGTTTTCCTTCGATCTTTCCGTGGATCTGGCCGATGACCCCCAGTCCTCCGAAACCGCCCCCAAGGCTGTTGCCGAGATCCAGGGTCGAACGGCGATGATCGTGGACGACAATGCCACCAATCTTCGGGTTCTCGAACTGCATCTGCGAAGCTTCGGGATGTCATCGATCGAGGCGCGGGATGCAGAGGACGCCCTGCACAAGCTTTCCGCTGGGTCGCGGCCCGACATCGTCATACTGGACATGCAGATGCCGGGAACGGACGGCATCGAGCTTGCGCGCAGGATCCGTGCGCTGCCGCAGGGTCGTTCGGTTCCCTTGGTCCTGTTCAGTTCGCAGCATGTCACGCGGTCACAGATCGGCGGCATGGAAGGAGCCGACGCGTTTTCCGGCTTTCTGGTAAAGCCGATCAAGCCTTCGTCGCTTCTGGAGGTGCTCGGATCTTGCTTGCGGTCCGAACTTCCCGCAATCGAGCTCATAAGCGCGCCGACGGCCTCGCGACTTGATGTGCGCCTCGCAGAGGAGATTCCGTTGCACATACTGGTCGTGGATGATCACCCCACCAATCGAAAGTTCTGTGCCGCGGCCTTGCGAAAGCTTGGCTTCGACCCGGTCCTCGCCTCAAGCGGCGAAGAAGCCATCGAGGCCGTCGCCCTGTCAGCCTTTGACACCATCCTCATGGACATCGAGATGCCTGACATGGACGGGCTCGAGGCAGCCGAGAGGATCAGGGCGCGGCGTGCAGCGGATGACAGTCCCTACATAATCGCCCTGACCGCCAATGCGATTGCCGGCGACAGGGAGAAGTACCTGCGTGCCGGCATGGACGACTATGTCAGCAAGCCGATCGAGATCGCCGAGCTTGTCCGGGCGCTGCGCGCCGCTGCCGCATCTCGGCAGGCCACAGTCCGTCCGTCAGTGGTATGACATGGGTCTGACCCTCGAAGCCATTGAAAGGATTCGTGACGCCGTCGGCGATGACGACCTTGTCATCGCGGACATCCTGCAGAGTTTCGTAGACGAAGTGGACGGTCTTGCAAGCCAGTTGACCGACGCCGTCGCTACAGATGATCTGAAAGCGATGCATCGCATCGCACATACGCTCAAATCCGCCTGTCGCGATCTGGGTGACGAGGCGACGGCTGACCTCTGCGCAAAACTGGAAGGCGATGCACGCGCGGGCGAGGTTGTCGAGGCTGGATCGGCGGCTGCGCTGATTGGGGGCGAGCTCCGCGCGCTGAAGTCCGAAGTTATTGCCTATATCGCCTCCAAGCAGGAGAGTTCCGGACTGCAGTAAGATGGGCGGTGGCCGTCATTGGCGGCCCTTGCGCCATCCTGCAAGACGCCCGTGCCGTCCAGCGGATGATGTCGAATTCTGCCGGGAAATCTGCCTTTGCAAAGGTCCGCTTTCCGCCCTTTCTGTTGGTTGCCGCCACATCCTGCTGGACTTGGTTCGCCCCGCAAGCGGTAGTCGGGTCGTGCGACGCGGAGAAACCGCTCGGTACCGCCGCCCGGGCCTCCGGGCTTTGCCTAGTGGAAGGGTCGGAATGAATCCTGCCCGAACCAGGAGCCCGATTGTGGCGAAGAAAACTATCATCACGTCCGAAAGCGCCGAATCCACCAGAGTGCCGCCCACAGCGACATTCCACCCGACCCGATCGAGCAACGCCCGCACGATCCTTCGCTTCCGGCTCTCTAGGATCGCCATTGTCGCAAGCCAAGCTGTCAGAATAGCGATGACGCCGGCACCGCACGCGACGCGCAGTCAAGAAATTCAATCCCCGTTCATGCAGCCATGCGGCAGCGTGACAACGATGCGGCGTCACGACATGCCGCACACTGCGCACGAAGCCGGGCTCGGATATCTAGCTTGTGTCGCATGAAGCAGGCTGAAATCAGCCCCTGTCTGGAAACTGGCCGGGCTTTTCTTTTTGTGCAGCGAGGCCCTATCATTCACTCAGGTACGCCGAGGTTTATTCGACGCACATTCGGCGGGAAGAAATGAAATGTTGATTTTAGGGAATGTTATTGGGCAATTCCCGCCAATGACGGGCGGCTGACAGCCATGACCACTGGCATGACGGTCCCGGTCGCGCCGGTCGTGCGCATACAGGCCGCCGATTTCGACATTGGCGCCGAAATCGAACGACTGCGCCAGGCCAGTTCCGACATCGGTGCCGTGGTCACATTCTCGGGCATCTGCCGCGACGAGGCGGGCACGCTCGCGGCCCTCGAACTCGAACACTATCCGGGAATGGCCGAGGCCGAGATCGCGCGCATTGCCGCGCAGGCCATCGAGCGCTGGCCGCTCGCCGGGCTTGTCGCGATCCACCGTTTCGGGCGGGTGAGGCCCGGCGACAACATCGTGCTGGTGGTCGCGGCCTCGAAGCACCGCCGCGCGGCCTTCGAGGCGGCCGAATTCATGATGGACTACCTGAAGTCGAGCGCGCCGTTCTGGAAACGCGAGCATCGCCTCGATGGCATCGAGGGCGACTGGGTGTCCGCCAGGGAGAGCGACGGCGAGGCCACCGAACGCTGGAAGAAGTAGCCCGCGAGTTCGCTGTCGTGGCTTCAGTCGAGGTCGTCATTCCGGGGCCGCGCAGCGAAACCCGGAATGACGAAGACTTTAGGGCCTCTCCAAAAATACCCCCCCACCTCACCGCGCCAGCCACGGAACGGACTCAATCCTCAACAAACCTCGCCGCCACTGCGAGGAGTTAGCCTTATGCTCGGAAAATTTGCTGAACTGATCCTGTTCGGATTTGCCCCGATGATGCTCGGGGCGCTCTTCATGCCCGGCGCGGTCGCCGCCGAGGAGATTACCCTCACGGGCGAGGTCGCCTACCGCGAGCGCATTGCGTTGCCGCCAAACGCCCTGCTGACGGTGCGGCTGACCGACGTATCGCTGGCCGACGCACCGGGCGCGGTGGTCGCCGAACAGAAGATCGAGCCGGCCGGCCAGGTGCCCATCAAGTTCGAGCTGAGATACGATCCGGCCGTCGTGCAACCGAAGATGAACTATGCGCTGCAGGCGCGCATCACCGTCGATGACCAGCTCTGGTTCACCACCGACCAGCGCTATGCCGTCGACCCGCTGAAGCCCGAGCCGGCAAAGCTGTTGCTGAAAATGGTCAGGCAGGATTCTCGCGCCCCATCGCTGTTCGACACAATCTGGGTCGCCGAGGACATCGACGGCAAAGGCGTCATCGACAATGCGCAATCGACCTTCAGCGTCAGCGCCGACGGCAAGGTCACCGGAAGCAGCGGGTGCAACCGCTATTTCGCGCAGGCGGAAGTCGAGGGCGACCGGATCAAGATCGGCAAGGCCGGCGCGACCATGATGGCATGCCCCGAAGC
>Ga0335394_10004039_pt1 | contig 16695 bp, 12 predicted proteins | sample MAT03_FD_205741 | JGI IMG/M metagenome (GOLD analysis project Ga0335394, IMG submission 205741) | Freshwater microbial communities from Lake Fryxell liftoff mats and glacier meltwater in Antarctica - MAT-03 (spades assembly) (version 2) ... | reverse complement strand
CTTCGGTCCCGACGGCCGGGCCGCGACTGCGGACAACAATGCCGCGCAGTGGCTCGCGGAAGAGATGTCGAGCACGCCAGCCGGCTTCGGGTTCGCGCCGCGCCAGATCATGAGTGCCTACGAGATTGGCGACACCTACAAGGCGCACCCGGAGTATTTCCAGCGTACTGTGGCGCAGGAAGTCGCATTCTACCGCAACTCGGTGAACGGTTCACGGGAGATCGCCGAGACAATTTATGCGCCCTACGTGCGATTCGACACCAAGCTGTTGCACGACCGTCTGAGTATCGCGACCGGCGTGCGCTTCGAACGCACGGAGGACAAAGGTTCCGGTGCGCTGACGGATCCGGCCGCGAACTACCAGCGTGACGGCAATGGAAGCATCCTGCGCAACGCTGCCGGGCAGCCGCTGCCGATCGCCCCCGCGAACTCGTTGGAGGCCGTGCAGCTCACCTCGAAGCGCCGCGCAGCCCGCACCGACAAGGCCTACGACGGCTTCTTTCCGAGCTTCAACGCGGCTTACAACATCACCGACCGCCTCCTGGGCCGCGTCTCCTACGCGCTTTCTATCGCGCGACCTGATTTCAGCAATATCCTGCCCTTGCTCTCCCTGCCTGATCCGGAGGGCACGTCGCGTACGATCACGCTGAGCAATCCCAACCTGAGGCCGTGGACGGCCGACAGTTACGGAGTGTCGCTGGAATACTATTTCGACGGGCCGTCGTCCGGCGTGCTCTCGGCCCGCGGCTATCAGCGCGACATCAGCGATTTTTGGGGCGTCGTGCAGATTCCACCGACGAACGAACTGCTCGACACGTATGGGATCGACCCCGTGACCTACAGCGGGTCTGCGGGTTATCTGATTTCCACTCGGCTCAACGCCGGCGATGCCAGGATCACGGGGCTCGAATTCGATTATCGCCAGAACCTCGCCTTTCTTGACCCTTGGGTGAAAGGCTTTAGCGCCTTCGGCAATATCACGATGCAGCACCTGCAGGGCTCGGATCTTGCGGACTTCGTCGGATACGTGCAGAAGACGATAAACCTCGGGTTCTCCTACAACAGCGCACGTTTCACCGGACGGGTTGCGGCGAATTTGCGCGGCCGCGAAAGGGGCGCGCGTTTTACCGGTGCCGGTTCGGAGCCGGGCACGTACCAATACAAAAACCCGCGCGACTACATTGATGTGAGCGCGGAGTATCGGTTCACGCGGCGCCTTGCGCTCTTCGTTAGCGCACGAGACCTTTTGGGCATCTACAACGATTTCGAACGTTACGGTCCGTCGACGCCCGAGTACGCGCGGCTCCTGCTCCGCCAGGATATCGGCACGCTTGTGAATATCGGACTCAAGGCGCAGTATTGAAAGACCTCTCCCGGCGAGACCCTCTGAGAATCCAGTTTCATTTCAGTGACAAACCCCGGGTGCGTCTGGGTAGGGCTGGCGAGGGGGTCAACGACGCTATCGAATGCCTCAGATCACTCGGATCACGATGCATTGGATGGACGTGGGGCCGGTCATGCGCACACCATGCAACACGTGCTCGGGATAAGACAAGACGGTCATGGGGCCGACGAACCGTTTCTGGTGGTCGGTGTGCCGGTTCAGGTTTCTAACAGAATCCCGGTGGCGGGGTGGCTCCAGGGAAAGCCGAGCTCGGAGGGCAGGCGATGTTGGACAAAAGAGCGGAAGAGTGCGCTCTCGATGCCGGCGATGTAGATCTGGCCGGGTGCGTTGACGCCCTGCGGCTCTTGCCTGATGGATTGGGTGGGGACTTTGTGGATAGAGGCGGGCGAGTGAATCGCGGAAACGCAGCGCGCGTGCAAGGCGGCCAGCATGGGCGTGCAGATGGGTTCGGCGGGGTCGCTGAGCCGGCGGACTACAGATTCAAACAATTGGCTGCGGGCCGCGGTCTCGTTGGGCACCTCCATGGTGAGGCGGGAGCCGTCGACGCGTTCCAAGGTGCAGGACTCTGTCGTCCACACGATCCGGCCTCGGGTGCAGTCGAGGACGAGCAAGGGATCGAGAACTTCGCGGCAGCTATGGGAGGCAAAAAAAAGCAATGCAACGCCAGCGGTCGTGGTGAGCCGGATGGCCGCGGTATCGTAGCTTTCGATGGCTTGCGCGCGGTAGAGCTCGGCCTCGATGCTCGCGAAATCGTCGTTTGCGCCGGCGAGCGACCAATAGAGCGCCAGCATGAGGAAGTGAGAAAGACCGTTGGTGATCGGCGAGTCCCACACCTGGACCCCGCCGACTTGAATCCGGCCTGACCATTCGTTGCGGGAAAAATACGCGGGTGGTCGCGGCCACAGGCCGAGACCGCTGATTGTGTGCAGTCGGCCGATTTCGCCGGAGTCGATCAGGGCGCGGATTTGGTGGGTGACGTCCACATACATCAGCTGGAAGCCGACAGCGACAAAACGTCCGCTGCGTTCGCTCGCGCGCTGAATCTCCGCGATCTCACCGATCGTCATTGCGAGGGGCTTCTCGACCAGCACGTTAGCGCCGGCCTCAAGGGCGGCGACGGTCATGCGGGTGTGCCAGGGAATACCGGTGGGAATGAGCACCAGATCGAGCGTGCCACGGTGTGCGGCGAGCATGTCTCGGAAATCCTCGTAGAACCGGCATCCGTGGCTCTTCAGTTTTTGGCAGGCCGCGAATTCTTCCTCCTGATTGAGAATTGTGGCGGCGATGATGTTAAAGTCGCCGGCGTCGATATGGTGAATCAGACGTTCGAAATAAATTTTACCATAGCCCGAGATGCCGATGATGGCGGTGGAGTAGGGGGAAATCACGCGAGCCGATTCGATCACACGCGCACGCCCAGTGGGAATGCCACGCTGCGCCCAGAAAGTTTGCAGAAACGCTCATGGCGAACGATGCCGCCGTCGGTTTTCCTCGTAATGGAAAATTTGGCGACCGACGCGAAGGATGTCCCCGCAAGCGCGGATCAAGTCGACCAGCCGCTGGCCGCGCGGAGCAGTAACCAGAAGAGGGCGATGATCGAACCGGAAATCGCACAACACGCGAAGAAGCCAATGGTGTCTACCCGGTCCCAACGCGTAAGCTCCAGCGAGGAGTTTCGGAAGAGCTTCAAATGATCGAATCGGGCGGGATCGTGAAGGGTTGCGGCGATCGCCTCGGCCTCCAGTTCCGGGGTGGTGCCGACAGGCGTTTTCATCTTCCCGTAGAAGCGATCGACGATGATCCGGTCCGGTTGGCGAGTGAGCAGGCTCACTCCGATGAGCAAGACGAACGGCAGAAGCCCGTCGAAGAAGAAACGAGCGGCGAAGCGCGTGCCCGGCTGGAGGGCGGCTACATCGAGACCGGCGAGATCGAGCAGCCAGAGTTCGATGTGGAAGCGGCGGTGGCCCTCGAGCGGACTGGCCGGATCGCTGGGGTCACGCCGGCTGACCGACTCGAAGAACACTGCCGTGGGGCGACCGGCGGCGTCTTCGACACGTTCGATGAGGGCAGGATGCGAACGCACGGCTGCGAACTGCGGCGCGGCGAACGGCGCGACGATGTTGACCAGCGCGGAAAGCAGGACAGCGGTCCACACCGCGGGGGCAGTGAGCCGGCGCCAGAGGAAGATAAGGAGGATGGCGGCGCCGAAAGGTACGTTGACGGTGAGGAGCAGCTGGAGGATCGAAAATACGTTGGTCATTTTCAGGGCGGCGAGGATGCCGGCAGCCAAGGCCACGCCGATGGTGATCCGGCCGACGAGCACGAGATGACTTTGGGTGCTGTTTGAGCGCAGATAGAAGTAAACGTTGCGCACGAAGAGGGCGGAGATGGAGACAGCCTGGGTGGCGACGGTTGACATGTTGGCGGCGAGCACACCGGCGAGCATCAGGCCCAGGAGACCCGGACCAAGCAGTTGCAAGGACATTGTCCCCCACGCGGAATCGGGATCGGACAGGCTGTTGGCTCCTTGATAGAGGGCGATCGCGATCAGGCCGCAGAAAGCCCATAATATAATCATGATTCGTTTCGCATAGGTGCCGCTGACGGCGCCGAAACGGGCGGCGAACTCGTTGCGCGCAGAACCGGAGACGCCCATATTGCCGACGATGCCGTTGATCTGGATAATACTGACGAAGAGGATGGCGACCAAGGTGAGACCGGTGACCTGGGAATTGGAGTCGCCGAGCAACTCGAACGCGGCATCGGGCACTTTTTTGGCCAGGCCTTCGACTCCCCCAATAGCGCTCAAGCCGAACGGAATGAGGATGGCGGAGAAGATGAGGATCAAGACGCCCTGAAAGGCCTCGTTGAGCGCGGCCGCGGCCATGCCACCCATCACGATATAGATGCCGACAACGAGCGTGTATCCGAGGTAGAACGTGGTTTCGTCGAGCAGGGTGATGGATTGGTTGAGTTCCCCGCGGGCGTTGCGTTCCCGTAGGAAATCGATCCGGGGGCGTTGGACCACCGCGAGCGTGCCGGCGGAGAAATCGCGCTCCAGGGTTATGAGTTCACGGTACTCCACCACGGAGTCGCGTTCCTCGGGCGACCATTGCGCCTCCGGTTTAAGGAGGAGGGAGGAGGTGACCTTGTAGGCGACGAGATTACCCAGGCCGATTATGACCGCGATGCCGGCGATGATTTGAAAGAGCGCGTAAAAGCGGGCCAGCGAGCGCGAACCCAGCCGGTCTTCGAAAAGATCAGCCGTGGTCACGAGGCGCACGCGTCTGAACCAGTGGTTCATGAACCAGTAATAGGGATTCATGAATATGGTCTGGAACGAGAGCCATACGCCTGACACACCCTGTTGGTAGACGAGGCTCGCGGTGGAAACGCCGCCATTCGCATCGGTGGCCTGGCCAAAGTTGAGGAAGAACTGGTAAAGTTTGCCCAGTTTCCGGCCGGCTAAAAAAAAGTTTTCCTCGTCGTTGCCGGATTTTTTCGCCGCTCTTTGCCCAATATATAGGACGACGACAAAGTAGGTGGCGATGGCTACGATATCGAAGGGGTGGAGGTGATGCATGAGGAAATCGTGGACACTTGAATTTAAGACCTAGGGGGACAACGACTGAGCACGGCAGCGAGTGCCAGGCTGATCATCGTATCTGGGATCGTGGGTCGTCGAGTTAACACGGAAAGGAATGAGAGCGCACTGGGGCGAAGCGAGCAGGCGGCGGAAGCCTGGTATTCCGATCAGGGGCTTAAGCGATCCGGAAAGAACGGCTTGGCGGCCTACGAACTGGCATTGCCCTATGTTGGCACCGCCTATGAAAACCCGATGCGGCTCACACGCCAGGATTGGCGAGCCGATGGCGAATGGTTTGACAAAGGGCAAGGGACCTCGTGGTTCGATGTGCGCTTCGCCGGACGTTATGAAATCACCCTTTGGTTCTCCGATGTGCAGGCCGCAGATGGCGTGGCTCATCTGAAGCTCAAAACCGCGGACATGAGCACGACAATCACCGTGGCCGAGCCCGCGGTGCGTTTCGCGCCCGTCGAGCTGGCCGCGGGCGTTACGACGCTAGAAGGCTGGGTGGAGTCGGTCGGAGACCGCCGGTCGGTGCGCTATGTCGACATCCGCCGCTTGGATCTTCCGGACTCGATCCAGCCCGTCAACGACTGATTCAACGGGCTCGGTCCGGACGGAAAACTCCGAGCGACGCGCGGTCGCGGGGAGTACGTGAAAAGAAGCACGTGCGACTGCAGCGCGAAATCGCTCTAACCGATCAGCTTACTGCCGATTGCAGGAAATAGCTGTATCGCACCAACCATCGCGCAGTGCGTGGGTGATGGCTACCGGCGGCGCGACATACTGAGTCCGCTGCATTTTCAGCGTAGCGTGTGTGATCTGGCGCTTCTGGCGCTGCGCAAGGAACCGGCGATGCTGACAAGGTTCAAAGGTAAAACCGGACCCTGGCGCTCGTTCCGACCATGTCGCTCGTTCCCTGGCGCTCGTTCCTCAATTCCGCATTTTGCTCGTCGCGCTCTGGGGCTGTCGAACCGGTGGACGATAACCCCGCGACGTTTGAGAGCCCCACCCGTAGACGCTGGCGGTACGAGGCGAGGGGAGTGGCCTTGGAAAAGGTTGCGACGTCACTAAAGGTGCGCGCGACTACTCGCTCCAGTCGTGGCCACAGTATCTCCGCGATGAGCCGCACGGTTACAGCCACGTCGTCCAAGGCTCCATGTGCCACCCCGCGGCGGTAGCGGAAGGAATGTGCCCGCAGCCGTTGAAGACCGTGACCAGCGGTTTCATGGATGCAGCGCCGGGCCAGGGTCGGAGCGCAAAATCGGGGACGATACCGGCCCACTATGCCCAAGCGTGCGAGCTCCGGTGCCAACACTCGAGCCCAGTCAAACGAGAGATCGAACGCGACCATGGGTAATGTCCCGGCGTAGCGAAAGAAATCAGCATGGATTTCCATGGGATTGCCGCCGTGCTGGCGAAAAAAGTCTCTGCTGTAACCATGTATAGATTCCGCCCGGGGATCGATCTCCACGTCATGATTCAGCAGTGCGCGAAACGGTTCGGCCAAGGGGAGTGACACCGCGCATGCGCTGAGCGGCGCGCTCCACGCAGTAAAGTGGCCTCAGCAATCCGGAGGTCTCTGTGTCGATTAAAATCCAATCTGTGCCCGTCATGCGTCAAAGCGCTCGGCAAAAGCAGAGGTTCAGCTCGGAGGCAATCGAGGGCCAAACGCGATCACGGAAGTCGAGTGGGCCTAGCTAGTTTGGGCGTCGTTTGTCCAAACGAGACCTGAATAGCTAGGATCCCAGAGCGGAGGCGCGGCCATTCCGATCTCACCCCTTTCTACTTTCTACTCTGGACTTTGAATCCCACGCGGCCTGGTACGCTTTTTGTAGCATCCTAACTTATCATCTGAAATAAGCGTTTGAGATTGAAATCGACTCTTATATGATAAGCGCGTAGTATCTAGACTTGAATCACGCCACCTCCAGCCGAAAGGGCGGCAAGGTCCGGTCGACGGCAAAGACAGCGGCAAACCGGGCCAAGGCCACCGCGTATTGGAACGCCGTTCGCACAGGCCAGAAAACGGCACCCCGTCGTCTGCGCACACCGCCGACGCCGGAAACCGTCGCAAACCTTTTGGCTGAATACTGCCGCCAAGTCGGCATCGCTCGTTTGGACGCGTTGGGTTCGATCGCACGGGGCGAGGCCAAGCGCGGCAGCGATGTCGATTTGCTGGCAACCTTTGCCGTCAATCCCGGGCTTCGCTTCTACACCATTGAGGAGGAGACGGGTGCGATCCTTGGCGTACCGGTGCACTTGCTAACCCGCGATTCGGTAGAGCAGATGTCCAATCCGTATCGGCGCGAGTCGATCCTCGCCGATTCTCGAGTTTTTTATCGAGGCTAAGCCCACGCTCAAATCGCAGGACGCTTATCTGCACGACATGTTGGAAGGTGCCTGCCAGGACTGGATCGGCCTGCCAGAACTGGGTCAGGTCGTGTATTGCACCACGAGAAAGACAGCTTGTGGCGATTATGTGATGAGGAAGCGGTCGGTCGAAATCCGCGGGCTTGGAGCAGATGAGCAGAGGCGGCATTCGAGCTGTCGTTCAGCCGTTCTTCGTGAACTCCAAAAGGCGCGTTGCGGTCGCTTCGTCCCACTTCTCGGAGCGTCCTGGCCACCCAGAATCGATCATGGGATTGCGGAAAGGGATCGTTGAAAGCGTGAGCGCGGAGGTTTGAATCCGAGGATAAAGCCTACCTTCTGCGAAGCTAACCCGCGTACCGGAATGCCGAAATGCCTGTGGTATTCGTCCTGACCGCGAAGATGGATCCAGCGAGTGGCTGCGCTTCCAACTGAGCGTCGGTCAAGCCAATCCGTGCGGATGTCACGTAGAGCGTATCCAAATCAGATCCGCCCAACGCGCAGGCGGTGACTCGAGTCGCTGGAAACGAATACTGACTCAGCTTCTTGCCCGTGTTGGGGTCCCATCGAGAAACCGCGCTGCCATCCCAAAACGCGATCCAGAGCATCCCTTCGGCATCGATCGTCATTCCATCGGGCCATCCCAGAGAAGGTGGAAACTCGATTGCAACCTTCCGATCGGTCAAATCGCCCGTGCCGGGGTCGTACTGGAATTCGGCCACCGAACGTGTGGGAGTGTCGATGTAGTACATCTTCGTCCCGTCCTTGCTCCAGGCGATTCCGTTGGATATTCCAACGGGCGAAAAGCGCTTTCGCATCTGACCATCCGCATCGAGCGAGTAGAGGGCCCCTTCGTTTCCCCGACCGTCGAGCGCCATCGTTCCCGCCCAAAAGCGACCGGACGGATCGCATTTACCGTCGTTGAATCGTAGACGTGTCGCATCGTGCCCTGGAGGGACAATACAGTGCGACCGAACGCCGGTCGTGATGTCAAGACGCGCAAAGCCGGCCTGCAGCGCAACCATAAGATCGCCCTGATTGGAAGGGACAACGGTGCCCACGGGTGAATCCACTGCGAAGGAATCGTTCTTCCCAGTGCCCGGATCGAACACGCCAACCTGCTTCGAAAGTATGTCCACCCAAAGCAATCTCTCTCGACGATCGTCCCAGAGGGCACCTTCGCCCAAGGTGGCTTCGCAGCGCAGAACGACATCGGCTTCAGTATTCATCATAAGGTCGTCCGATCTTGTCGTTTCGTGTTGCGCGCGGAGGAAGAGAAGTGCCTTCGGAGATCCACGGCCGCCATTTCCACGTGCTTCGCCATAGCGATTTGCGCAGCGTCTCCATCCCGCTTTTCAATTGCCGAGAGAATTTCCGCGTGACTCTCATGCGCTTGGCGCCATCCGAATTCGGAAATCGTTGCCAGTCGACTCTCGTGTCCGAGGTCGGCGACCGACTCCAGCATTAGCTCGAAGACTTCATTGCCCGCCGCCTTCGTCAAGGCTCGGTGGAATTCCATGTCGATTTCTGCGGCGGCGGCCGCATCGATGTTATCGTGCTGGCGGCTCTGCAAGTCGTGAAGCAGTTCCAGTTGTTTGGGTTGAACCCGCATCGCGGCCAGGCGCGCCACAAAGGGCTCAACCAATCTTCGGACCTCCATCAGTTTCTCGAGCCGGTCTTTGCTATTCGGGAGGCGAAGTTTGAACGACTGATTGAGCGGCTTGTGGAGATTGTCGACGATCTTCACTCCGCGGCCGTGTTGTATCTCGACGAGTCCGCGCGAAACCAGCTGTTTAGTGGCTTCGCGGACCACCGTCCGACTGACTCGAAACCGGGTGATGAGCTGTTCTTCGGTCGGGAGGAGTTCCTGTCCCTCGAAAACGCCGGCCATGATCTCGAAGGAGAGTTTGTGGGTGGTTTCCTCGACGAGGGACATGCGGGATCCGCCGGCGGGAACGATCGACGCATCCTGACTTTCCAAAGGAGGGCGCTTTGCCGGCTTTCTCGATTTCAAGGGCATCGTAGGAGTCATAGGGAGGAAGTACGCGTGGGCAATGAGCAACCCACTTCGATCGCAACCTGCCAATGGCGCTTTTCGTACGGGCCGAGGGAACCGAACCGCCCCCATTTCGAGACCGCTTCGTCGAGCGGATCGGGCGCACCATTGGTGGGTTCTTTCGTCACAGGGTGGTAGCAGCTCCAGCCGCCGCGGTCGATCCAAATCCCCAACGTGTCGAGCTCGTTCGGATCGAACCGAAATCGAAGATGTTCCCGCACCGGTCCAACCCCGTTTTTTAGTTTATAAACTCCCCTCAACTCGAGCTCGCGTGCCACCGATCCGAACGTGAAGCTCGCTCCTCTCGCCATGAAAAACTTGATCCGGTTATTCTACGTTAGCAAAGCCACGCAGCTTTTCGATAGCTCTGGAATGGCAAGCCTACTCGATAAGGCGGTCGAGAATAATACAAGAAATGGAATCACGGGTGTTTTGTGTTACAGTTCCCGTTATTTCGGTCAAATTTTGGAAGGTGACGTTCTGCCCGTTATGGATACGTATCGCAAGATTGCGGGCGATTCGCGACACTCCGAAATTGTCCTGCTTAGTCTAGCAACGGTTGAGAGTCAGATGTTCAAGGGGTGGGCGATGGGCGGAGTTCGCGACGAACAATCGCCGGACCTCAAGATCGATTCTATCCTCGAGTTGAGAGAGCGCAGCCCGAAGCAAAGCGATGCCGCGCGTAACCTGATGCAGCGGTGGCTGAAACTCTTGCAATCCTCGTCGGTCGGGCACTGAACGCGTCTTGCCGCGTTAAGGCAGTAAGATCCAAAAGGATCGCTTCAATGCGCAACCGGCTTACCCGGTGGGGGAAAATGTTTGTAGCTCAACCCGGTCCCTATCGGCCGGAACGAACCTTCGGTGTGCGATTCGCACCGTGCTGGAAATCGGATAGACCGGAAAAAACGATCGATAGTATCTAAAATATAAATACTTTTTCGACCGTTTTTTCGCCGGATACGACCTAACGCGCACGCGGCGGGGGCGGGCGGTATCCGGAGACATTGGAAAAGTCGAAAGGAACGCCCGATCTGCCCTCTTGAAACGCCCGGAGCGCATGCGCGAACTCCAACAGTTTGTTCGCCGCGCTGGGTTTCGTCACATAGGCCGTGACGTTCAAGCTGTAGGCGAGTTCGATGTCTTTCCCCTGGCTCGACGAGGTAAGGACCAAGACGGGCAGACCGGCAACCGCAGGTTGTTTCCTCATCCAAGCCAGCACCTCCAGCCCCGACAAAAACGGCATTTTGATGTCCAGGAGCACCAGCGAAGGCACAGGGCATTTCACGGGATCTCTTTCGCTGGCGCTCAAATAGTCCACCGCCTGCTGGCCATCGTGAACGACCTTCAACCCTGGGAGATTCGCCTTCCCAAAGGCGCGCTGAAGAAAGAAGACGTCGTTTTCTTCGTCTTCGGCGTAGAGGACCGGCCCGGTCGTTGAAACGTTCACTCCCACGATGCTCCGTTCAGTTCGAGGTGAAAGGTGCTGCCCTTCCCCAACTCGGACTCCACCAAAATCGCGCCACCCATTCGTTCGGCCGCCCGGCGCACCACGGCCAGGCCGATGCCGGTGCCTTCGTAGTCGCGAGACAATCGATTGAAAATTGCGAAGATCTTCCCGTGCATTTTCGGATCGATTCCGATCCCGTTGTCCTGAATCGAGAGCCGCACCCGTTTGTCGCGGGTCACCGCCGAGATTTTCACGTGCGGCACGACCCCCGGCGGCACAAACTTCACGGCGTTCCCCACGAGATTGGAAAGGCACTGGGTGAGCGCCGCGACATTTCCTCGCACGGGCGGCAACGGAAACGACACGGTGATTTCGGCCTTGGGCAACTGAAACTGCGGATAGCCTTCGAGAATCCCCTTCAACAGCGCCACCAGATCGACATTCTCCAGTGCAATATCGGTGCGGGCCACCCGGCTATAGACGAGAACGTCCTGGATCAATCGATCCATCCGGTCCGCTGCCGTCACGATTCGACGGATATACTCGCGGCCTTGCCTGCCGATCTCGTCGCGGCATTCCTCCTCCAGGATTTGCGCGAAGCTCTGGATTCCCCGCAGCGGCGCACGCAAGTCGTGAGAGATGCTGTAGGAATAAGATTCCAATTCGGAAACGGTCTCCTGCAACTTCGCGGTGCGCTCGGTCACGGTCGCTTCCAATTTCTCCTCCGCCCGCTTCTGGGCGTCGATATCCGTGTAGGTGCCGAACCAGCGGGTGATTTCGCCCCGCTCGTCGCGCACCGGCAGCGCCTGACCCATGAACCAGCGATAGCCGCCCGAGGCGCGATCCTTGAAGCGGTGTTCGAAGCGGTAAGGCGTCCCCGAGCGGATGCAGGCGAAGTAGGTGTCCAAGCAGCGTTGCACGTCGTCCGGATGCAGGATCGGCTCCCAACTGGGCTGGCCAAACTCGTGGCGCGAAAACCCGGTGAACTCATACCAGCGCTCGTTGTAGTAATCGGTGTAGCCGTCCGGACGCGCCGCCCAGGCGATCTGCGGCATGGTGTCGGCGATTTGCCGGAACTTGGCTTCGCTCGCGCGCAATTTCTCTTCGGCAGCTCGGCGCACACCGATGTCCATCGCCGTTGGAATGAGATGCGTGATGCGACCTTCCGAATCGCGCAGCGGCGCGATTTGGAAATCGATCCACACCCGCGTGTCGCCCGCCATGCGCACGGGCACGTCATAGCGCACGATTTCGCCGCTGGCGGCACGCTCGCACGCCTCCCGCAATCGCGCCTGGATCTCGGGGGAATAGTTCCACCAGTGGCAGTCCCAGAACTTCTGCCCGAGCACCTCGCTGGCCGGGATGCCGGCCGTCTCCACCGGCGCGCGGTTCGCGTAGGTCAAGGTCCCGTCCACCGTCATCACACCTACGAAGGCAAAGAGATTCTCCAGGACACTGCGGGTGAACTGCTGGCTTTCACGGCGCGCGTCCTCCGCCTGCTTGCGCGTCGTGACGTCCATGACGACGCCATACACCCCGACGACCTCGCCGTCCGGGCTGGGCAACGGGTAGTAGCTCGCCAGCCAGTGTCGCTCCTCGACGCTCGCAGCAGTCGCCCCACGCACTTCGATCCCCAGCACCGGCTCTCCGGTTTGCATGACGCGGCGTAGCAAGCGCTCGACCTGGCAGGCCGCTTCCGGGTCCAACACCTCGCTCACAGTCCGCCCGATGTGTGCTTCTACCGAGCGCCCGTTGATGGTCGCCATCCAGCCGTTCACCCGCACGAATCGCAGGTTCGCGTCGAACTGAAACAGCCCGGTCGGAGCCGTCGCATACAACGCGTCCAACTCGCGGACCTGCCGCGCGATCTTCTCTTCGGCCCGCTTGCGCTCGGTGAGCAGGGCAAAGCGCTCGATGGAATTTTCCACGGCCCTGGTCAGGCTCTCTGGGGTCGTCCAGCTCTTCCCCAGGAAATCCTGGGCGCCGGCGCGGAGCAGCTCCGGGCCGCTCGGCTTGTCCGTGCCCGTGATGACGACTACCGGACAGGGCGGCAGGTCCCCGCCTTGGCGCAACTCCAAGAGCAGGTCCTCCGCATTCATGTCCGGCAGAGAAAAATCGAGCAGCACCGCATCCGGCATACCGTCTCCGGCCTCGCGGCAAAGGCGCAGGCCCTCCGAGCCCAGTTCCGCCTCGGTGAAGCGATAGCGGGTCTCCGAACCCGCCAGCAACATGCGCCGCATCTCGGCCCGGTCCTCCGGGCTGTCGTCGACGATCAAGATTCTACGGGTCGGCGGCTTCATCGGGGGGAGGAGTCGACGTTTCTCGTGAGGGCCTCGTACTTTTGCGGGAGCGCCACGGCGCGCAGCCAATAGTGAAAGATTTCCCCGAGCACGCGCAGATGCTCGTCGTGGCGCACGGGTTTGAGGTGATACGCGTTTGCGCCGTCGTCGTAACAGAAGCCGAGGTCGCGCGGATTCGCCGAGGTCGTCAACACGACGAATGGCACGCAGCGCAGGCGGGCGTCGCTCTTGGCGAAACGCAGCGCGTCGCGGCCATCGCCCCCCGCCGTATTCAGATCGAGCAGCACAAACGCGGGCAGGAAGTCGCCCTGGCGGAGAATTTCCACGCATTCGTCACCCGTCTTCGCGCGCCGGAGATGGTGCGTCATCCCGGCGCGGCGCGCGGCGTCGGAGACGGTTTCGAAATCTTCGTCGCAATCTTCGAGCACGAGGATGGTCCCGGGAATCATGGCAGCGAGGGGGTTTCGCCGCGGGGCAGGGTGAAGTGAAAGGTGCTGCCCGCGCCGGGCGCGGAATCCACCCACACGCGGCCGCCGTGGCGTTGCACGAGCTTTTGCACGATCGTCAGACCCGCGCCCACGCCGCCGCCGTAGTCGTCGCGGCCGTGCAACCGTTTGAACATGCGGAAAATTTGCTCGTGGTGCCGCGGCTCGATGCCGATGCCGTGGTCGCGCACAAAAAAGATCGTGTGGCCGGCGGACTCGGCGGGCGCGTTCGGTCGCGGCCCCGTTTCCCCCGGTGCGAGATAGCCGACCTCGATGCGCGCCGGCCCGGGCGCGCTGTATTTGAGCGCGTTACTCAGCAGATTGCTGAAGATCTCGCGCACCCGCACGCGGTCGCAGTTTAGCCCCGGCAGTGGGCGCGGCACTCCGACGGTGAAAGTGCCGTCGCTGCGGCGCGCGCCGACCATCTCGAGCGCTTCCTCCACGACTTCATTGAGGTCCACCTTGTCGAGCTCCAGCGTGGTGCGGCCTACGCGCGAGAAGTGCAGCAGCGAATCGAGCAGGCTGTCCATGCGCACGGTGAGGCGCATAAGCCCCTCGACGCGCGTACGGTTTTCGTCGTCGAGCGCCGGCGCGCTCTCGAGTATTTGATGTGCGTAGCGATGGATGCCGCGCAGCGGTTCCTTCAAATCGTGCGAGGCCACGTAGGCGAAGGCGTCCAGCTCCTCGTTGCTGCGCGTCAGGTCGACGTTCAGCTCGGCGAGACGCTGGGAGCGCGTGACGACGAGTTCCATCACGAGCATGCGCAAGCGCAGCGCGGAATCGATTTCCACAGTCGACCACGGCAGCGAGCGCCGCTGCACCGACTCGGTGAAAAGTTCAAACGAACGCCGGGGCGTGAGCCGCGGGCCGTGCGGGCCCGTGACGAGCGGCTTTTCGTGCGGATTGCCGCCCCAGTTCACCGTTTGCAGCGTCTCCGGGCGGAACCACACGATCATATCGTGCCGCGCGCGCGAGAGCGGCACCGCGAGCACGCCGCTCGCCATGGCGGCGAATTCCGCGCCCGCCGGATAGTCGCGCGCCAGCGAATCGGTGACGAACGCCGGCCGCGTGGCCGACGCGAAATCCGGCCGTGTATTCAACCACTCCGCGAGCGCGTCGAGTTGCGCGGGCTCCGGCGTTTTCCCCGCGCACCACCAGCGGTCGCGATGATACAGCGCCGCGCCGCCCGCCTCCATCGCATCGAGCAGCGAAGGATGCCGGTCGGTGAGCGCCATGAGGTCGCCATCCCGCGCCGCCTTGGCCACGAGCTGCTGATGGACGCCGTCGAGCTGCAGCCGATACACGAGATGCTCGCTCTGCTCGGCGCTCTTGAGTTGCAGCGTCGCCACTTGCGCGAGGAACTCGCAGGCCGCACGCAGTCGATATGGGAAATGCGTGGGCGTGTAGTGATGGCACGCGATGAGACCCCACAGCTCGCCCTCGCGCAGGATCGGCAGGGTGAGCGACGCCGCGACGCCCATGTTCGCGAGATACTCGGAATACATCACCGATGCGCCGCGCAGCGCGCAGTGCGTCATGTTCAAAGGGCGGCCCGTGTCGGGATTCGCGAGCGGCACCAGCTCCACGAGCGGGCCCGCGGCGTTCGGGAGCGGGCGGATCCAGATGCGTTTAAAAATCTCGCGCGCCGGCCGCGGGATGTCGCCCTCGGGGTAATGCAGACCGAGCCACGGCGCGAGATCCTCGCGCTTCGCCTCGGCAAAAACTTCGCCGTGCAGATCCGCGTGAAAGCGGTAGATCATCACGCGATCCAGCCCGCTCAGCGCGCGCACCTCCTCCGCCACGCGCCCGCAAAACTCGCGCAGCCCGTTGGCGGCCTGCATCCGCCCGACCGCCGCCTTCACCCCGCGGAAATAATCCACCGCCCCGTCCTCCTCGCCGCGCCCCGTGGCCTCGCACTCGACCACCGCCACGCCCTCGACCGTGTGCACGCACACATCCAGTGCGATCGCCGCGCCGCGCGCCGGCAGCGTCAAAGCGTAGAGCGAATTCCGCTCGATCGGCTCTCGATCGATGACCTCGCGCAACCGCGCCGCGCCCTCCGCGCCCACGACGCTCTCGACCTTCCGCCCCGCCAGCGCCTCCGGCGTTTCGCCGAAAAACTCCACCGAATTTTCACTCACCTGCAAAATCGCGAGGTCGCTCAACCGCAGCACCAGCAGCGCCCCATGCGCCTGAATGCACCCCGGCGTCTGCACCGGTTCGCTGTCGCAATTGGTGAGGGAAACGCCGTGACGCTTGATGCTGTAAGGGCCGGAGGCCCACGGGAGCGAGGCGTCGGGCGGAGGGGCGATGGGTGTGCTCACGGAGAGGTGATCGTTGGAATAAAGGATGGGGTGGGTGGGTGCGAGGTGTTTCCGGGAGGAGTTTTCCGGTTTGCCATCAGCCAGTCCCCGAGTGTGCGAAAGGTCTCGTTCGCTCCCGCGACGATCGAGTCGTCCTGCTCAAGCCGCGCCGCCGCCTCTTCGAGCCGGAAGCCAAACGCCTTCCACCTCGCCCCCGTCTCCGCGCCATAACCGTTGAAGAACGCGGCCCCGCTTTCCGGCGAAAGCCCGAGACTCTTCTGCAACTGCCGCGTGATCGCCTGCCCGCCGAGCGTGGAGCCTTCCACCACATACAAACATCCCAGGCCGTCCGCCTCCGTCGTCAGCGCAGGAAGCGCAGCGCAGCGCGGCAACTGCGCGATGGTCTCCGCCGTCTCGCCGAGCGCGATCAAGTCACGCTCCAGGTCCGGCGCTTTCACCCGTTCCGCATAATCGATCCCCCGCCCTTCCGCCCGCGACCAGACAACCAGCCGAGCCTCCAGCGGAACGTAGAAGCCGTAAAACCGTGCCAGCAGCCGCCGATAATCCGGGAGCGAAAACGCCGGATCCATTACAGGAATCCGCGTCTCCAGAGCCGAGTGTTGAGCCTGAGTTTCCGATCGGAGTCGTTTGAGAATCATAAGAGGAATGCATCGGCGCCGCCGAAGCCGCGATCCTTCAGCCAGCGGCAAAGCCGGCGAGCAACTCCGCGCGCGAACAGCCGT
>Ga0335394_10004037_pt1 | contig 16699 bp, 15 predicted proteins | sample MAT03_FD_205741 | JGI IMG/M metagenome (GOLD analysis project Ga0335394, IMG submission 205741) | Freshwater microbial communities from Lake Fryxell liftoff mats and glacier meltwater in Antarctica - MAT-03 (spades assembly) (version 2) ... | reverse complement strand
ATTGTCCCGCAGATCCGCGTGTTCAGATGGTCGGTCGGAAAGCGCGTCAACTGATGGATGCCGGAGCGGCCCGACGTGAGCGCGGTCCAGTTGTCCTTCTTGCCGACGCCAAGCGACGTGACGAGGCCAACGCCCGTAACGGCAACCACCGGCCGTCCAAGGTGATCTGTCAGTTTGGCCATAGGTCGTCCCCGTCGATTGGTCCTAGTTCGCGGCCAAGATTCTCGCCACGCCCTCAAACTGGTGATAGCCCACGGTCGTTGCAAGCACCGCGCCGGTGTCGCCGCCGAAGGCAGCCTCGGTTTCAGGGTCGAAGGGCGGGAAGGGCGCACGGTTCCGCACGGCAAGCGCCGCGAGCGCGACCGCAAACGGAAACTGTGCCTCCTTGAGGTGTCCGACGAGGCTCGAAAAGCCGCGCAGGGTGACGTTCGGCATCGTTTCAAATGCCTGTTTCTCCGCCGCGGTCGCGGCGTGGGCGCCGGAAGCACCTGAGACGACGAGCGTAGGTTGTTCGCCTGAAATGCCCGCCTTGGCGGCGAGTATCGCAATTTCGGCCGCCAGGTCCTGCCTGCGGCGTCGCACACGCTCCGAAAAGATCGGACCCAGCTGCGCATATGCCTTGCCGCCGCGTTTTTCGGCGTGTTCTCGCGATTCAAGTACCAAGAAGGCTCCACCAGAACCGGATATCACCCCGCCGCCTTCCGATCCCTGACGCTGCCAGACTGATTTCCATGGGCCGCGATGGAGGTAGCCGGCAAGCTCGTAGCCGAGCAGCATGTCGTGATGTTCGGTCTGGAAAGCGGCGCCGACGAGCATGTGGGATGATTGATCAGACCGAATGCGGGCGGCGGCCGTCTCGATGGCCGAAACGCCGGCCCCTTCCTCGCCCATGAAAGTGCGCGACGATCCCGTGACCTTGTGGACGATCGAGATATTGCCGGCGAGAAGGTTGGAAAGCTGCGCCAAGAAAAGGGTCGGCCGCAATTCCGTTGTCAGTTTTTCATTGAGGAGCACGTCAAAGTCGCTGCGTGTCGCCGAAGCCTCAAGGATCGCCGAGTCAACTGCCTCGTCGCGCTCACCGCCGCCTGCCGCGATGACCATGTCCATGGTTGCACCGTAGGCTTCGTCGGCTTTCAGTCCGGCATCTTCAAGCGCAAGGCCCGCGGCGTAGGTGCCGAGCCGCTGCCAGGTTTCCATCTGCCGCTGGTCCCCGCGCTTCGGGATCTGCATTCCCCAATCGATGGTCGGCAACGGATGAACCACGTAGGGCGCGAAGCGGTTGTGGTCGGTGACCGGGTCCGTTCCGCCGGTCAGCATTTTCCAATGCACATCGGCGCCTTCGCCGAGCGAGGAAACAAGTCCTATGCCAGTTATGAGGACGTCGTTGGATTGCATGATGCCGTTTCGCTCAAACGGCCCACTTGATCAAGCGGACTTCGCGGCGACGAGCCCGTCGATCTTCGCACAGAGGTTCTTCATCAGGAAGTATTCGTCCGTAGAAGCCTTGCCGTCGTTCACTTCCTGGGTCCACTTTTCAAGGGGCACCTTGATTCCGAATTCCTTGTCGATCGCGAAGACGATGTCGAGGAAGTCAAGGCTGTCGATGCCGAGATCGTCGATCGTGTGGCTTTCGGGTGTAATGGAATTGATGTCGATCTCGCTTGTGTCGGCGATGATCTTGGCGACTTTTTCGAAAGTGGTCGGCACGGTGCTTCCTTCAAATCACTGCTGCCCGGGCCCAAAAAGGCCAGGCGCGGTTCGTTGACCGGCTGTCTAATCGCTTTTTCCTGCCATGAAAAGAGCCGTGGACCGTTCTGCACCGCGGCTTACCAAGGGGAAACAGGCAGTCAATTGAAAATAATGCGTCCGAGCACCCGCAATCCTTCTTCCTGGGGTGCAACGACGAAGGCCTCGCCTTCGCGGGCCGGCTGACCGGTCAGCGCCTGTATCGTCTCCAGGTGCGTTACCAGAATGAGGTTGCCCGACCCGGAATAGTTGCGGATTTCCTCGATCACGGCCGCGAGCTGCTTCTCGCGCTGGTTTTCGTCGACCGCCGGCGGGTCGAGCGGCGCAAAGTCCTCAGCTTCGCCAAACGCCAGGCGCGCAGTCTCTTTCGTCCTGCAATAGGGGCTGGTCAGCACCTTCTCCGTCGGCGCGGCCCTGGCTGCGAACAACGCGCCGATCTTTCGCGCCTGCTGCTTGCCGCGGTCGGAAAGGTTCCTCTGTGTCGAGCACTTCTCGATGTCGAAATTGGCCGGCTCGGCCGCGCCGGGCGCCATCGCGTGCCGCAGCAGCACGACATGCTCACCTTCGCGCAACAAGGCCCAGCCGGCCTCGGTCGCCTGCGTCGGCGCCGCGAACAGCACCATCATCACGGCGGCAAAAATGCGGAACACTCTGATTTCAATCTCCATGGGCGCGATATAGGGATGCGAAACGGCAAGGAAAGGCAAGGGTCGGCCAAGACGGCTCCGACGCCCCGGCCTGATAGTATCGCGCTCCGAATCCCGCAATTCGTGCAATCGCATTGCGCCTTGCAGTCTGGTGCATTATTCGCTGGACCCGTGTCGCCAGTCGTCGAAACCATCCTTTTCGTTTTCGGACTTGTCGCGCTCGGCTATCTCGCCGGGCTCTCCGGCTATCTGAAGACACAGGTCGGCGACGCGCTGACCGAGTTCGCCATCGGCGTGGCGCTGCCGCTCCTGCTTTTCCGGACGATGGCAGGCGCGGATTTCCACGGTTCGGCGCCCTGGGCGTTGTGGACAGCCTACTTCGCCGCCGCCGCGGTCACCTGGATCGTCGGCCATCTCGCCATGACGCGTCTCTTTGGCCGCGACCCGCAGGTCGGCGTCGTCGGAGGCGTGGCCGCGGCGTATTCAAACCTAGTGCTGCTTGGCATTCCCTTCATGCTCGGTGTCTTCGGGCAGGACGGCTTCGAGGTCCTGTCGCTGCTGGTCGCCATACACATGCCCCTGATGACGATGACGTCGATCATCCTTTTCGACGTGTTCGGCCAACGCAACAACGGGACAATCAGCGCGGGACAGATTTTGCGCGCGTTCCTGCGGCGCGTCCTGCCGAACTCGCTGATGATCGGCATACTGGCGGGAGTACTGTGGCGTCTGACCGGCTTGCAACTGCCGCATTTCGTCGACCGGCTCATCGATTCCCTTGCCGACATCGCCGGTCCGCTGGCGTTGTTCGCAATGGGGCTTGGCCTGCGGAAATTCAGCATTTCCGGCAACGTCCTTCCGGCCGCCGTCTTGTCCTTCCTCAAGCTTTTCCTGATGCCCGCCGTGGCGCTGGGTGCAGCCCTGCTACTCGGGCTTCCGCCAATGACGGCAAAGGTGGCTGTCGCGGCCGCTGCCTTGCCCTCAGGCGTGAATTCCTACCTGCTTGCGGTTCAGTTCGGCACCGGACAGGGGCTGGCGTCAAGCCAGATGACCATCGCCACGGTATGCGCTGTCGTCAGCACTGCGTTCTGGCTGACGGTTGCACACGCGGTGTTTGGCTAGTCTGATCCCCTTGGACCAAACCCTCCCGGCCGATTACGATTGATCGGTGCGGGCCGGGTGGGGTAGAGCAACACCCGAGAAATGGCGCGCGGCATGGTGTCGCCAAGGAAACCCGATAGCGGCCCGCAACATGCGGGCAGGAGGCGAGACGATGCTCCAGAAAACCAGCCATTTCATGCGCGAGGCCAATCTCATCGGCGGCGCTTGGGTGCAGGCCGACAGCGGAGCGACGGTCGACGTCAGCAATCCTGCGACGGGCCTGAAGATCGGCACGGTGCCGAAATCCGGAAAATCCGAGACGCGGCGCGCTATCGAGGCGGCCGAGGAGGCGTTCCATTCCTGGAAGAAGACCTCGGTGCTCGACCGCCACAAGCTGATGCGCAAGTTGCATGACGCCATCATGGACAACCAGCAGCCGCTGGCCGAACTGCTGACAACGGAACAGGGCAAGTCGCTCGCCGAGGCAAAGGGCGAGATCGCCATATCCGCCGCCTATATCCTGTGGTTCGCGGAGGAAGGCCGCCGCACCTATGGCGACGTGGTGCCGTCGCCCTGGGCCGACCGGCGCATCATTACCACCAAGCAGCCGGTCGGCGTGATCGCCGCGATCACGCCGTGGAATTTCCCGTCGTCGATGCTGGCGCGCAAGCTCGGGCCGGCGTTCGCAGCGGGGTGCACGACCGTGGTGAAGCCGGCCTCGCAGACGCCCTACTCGGCGTTGGCCTGGGGAGTGCTTGCGGAGGAGGCCGGTTTTCCCAAGGGTGTGATCAACATCGTCACCGGGGCGGCCGGCGAGATCGGCGACGAAATCTGCGCCAATCCGCTGGTCAGGAAGCTGACCTTCACCGGCTCGACCGAAATCGGCAAGATGCTGATCCAGAAATGCGCCACCACGGTCAAAAAAGTATCGATGGAGCTTGGCGGCAACGCGCCGTTCATCGTTTTCGACGACGCCGACGTCGATCGCGCGGTGGAGGGAGCGATTGTCGCGAAGTACCGCAACTCCGGCCAGACCTGCGTCTGCACCAACCGCTTCTTCGTGCAGTCGGGCATCTACGACCAGTTCGTGCAGAAACTGGCCGCCGCCAGCACCAAGCTCAAGGTCGGCTCGGGTCTCGAAGAGGGCACGCAGCAGGGTCCGCTGATCGACGTGAAGGCGGTCGAGAAGGTCGAGGAATTCGTCGAGGACGCCAAGGCCAAGGGCGGCAGGATCGTCGCCGGCGGCAAGCGCCATGCGCTCGGCGGCTCCTTCTACGAGCCGACCGTCATCGCCGACGCCAAGCCGACCATGAGGTTCATGAAGGAAGAGATCTTTGGACCTATCGCCCCGGTGTTCCGGTTCGAGACCGAGGACGAAGCGGTGAAGCTCGCCAATGACACCGAGTTCGGCTTGGCCGCGTATTTCTACACCGGTAATCTGGGCCGCGCGTTCCGGGTGATGGAGGGGCTGAAATACGGCATGGTCGGCGTCAACGAGGGGCTGATCACCACGGTCGAGGCGCCGTTCGGCGGCGTCAAGGAATCTGGCCTTGGCCGGGAAGGCGGACATCAGGGCATCGAGGACTATCTCGACACCAAATATGTCTGCATCGGCGGCCTGGGCCTCTGAAATTCTCTTGCAGGCCGGGCCAAAACCCGGCCTGATTTGTTTCGGCGTGTTCCGGCGCCAAGGGAGGGCCTATGGCTGACGGCGAAATCTTTGGCAAAACTCAAGAGGGCGCGCCGGTTCAACGCTTTGCGATCTCCGGGGGAGGCCTGACCGCGCATGTCATGAATTGGGGCGCCGTCGTCCAAGATCTGAGGCTGGCCGGCCACGATGCGCCGCTCGTGCTGGGCTTCGACAAATTCGACGACTATCCGGCGCATTCGCCCTATATGGGCGCCATCGCGGGCCGCTATGCCAACCGCATCGCCAACGGTCGCTTCACGATCGACGGCAAGACCTACCAGTCCGACAGGAACTTCCTCGGCAAGCACACTCTGCACGGCGGGTCGAACAGCTACGGCAAGCAGGTGTGGGAGGTGCTGCTGCACGACCAGGATTTTGTGACCTTCGCCTTGCACGATCCAGACGGAGCGATGGGCTTTCCCGGGGCGCTCGACGTTACCTGCACGTACCGGATGAAGATTCCGGGCACGCTGTCGGTCGAACTGTCCGCGACCACCGACGAGCCGACGCTCTGCAACCTTGCGCATCATTCCTACTTCAATCTGGACGATGGCGGCAGCGGCGGCGTTCTGGATCACCTGATGATGGTGCCGGCGGCGGCCTACCTGCCGGTGGACGGCGAACTCATCCCCACAGGCGTTGTCCAGCCGGTAGACGGGACGGCTTTCGACTTCCGCAAGGCGCGCCCGATACGCCTCGAGCAGGAAGGCGAGCAGGTGCTCTACGACCACAATTTCTGCCTTGCCGCCCAGCGTGGACCGCTGCGGCAGGCCGCATGGGTGCAGGGCGCTTCGTCCGGGGTGGAGATGGAGGTCTGGTCGACGGAACCGGGCGTGCAGTTCTATGCAGGCGCGAAGGTCGAGCGGCCGGTGCCTGGACATGGCGGGCGCAACTACAAGGCCTATGCGGGCTTCTGCCTGGAGCCTCAGATATGGCCGGATTCGCCGAACCGCCCGTATTTCCCGCAGGCGGTGCTGTGGCCAGGCGATACCTACCGGCAGGTGACGGAATATCGGTTCAGCAAGGCTTAGGCGGAAAACGCGGCGCGCAGTGTTTCGACTGGAGCGAGCGCGCCGCGAACCTGCACGACAGCGGCGGCGACCGCATGGGCCTTGCGCGTGGCATCGAGCGGCGACAGGCCGGCGAGGCGGGTGGCGAGGTAGCTGCCGTTGAAGGAATCGCCGGCGCCGGTAGTGTCGACCGGCGAGGCGACATGCACCGCGGGTACAGATTCCGTACGACCGCCGTGGCGAATACAAGCCGGCATATCGCCGTTCTTGACCACGATCTCGCGGACCCCGGCATCAACCAACCGCTTGGCGGTCGCTTCCGGGGACCCGTCGCCGTAGAGGCTTTGCTCGTCCGGGAACGTCGGCAGCGCGATGTCGCAGACCGACAACGCTTCGTCGACAGCGGCTCGTGCGATGTCGGCCGAAGCCCATAGACGCGGACGGTAGTTGGCGTCGAACGCGATGAGACTGCCGGCCTTGCGTGCTGCGCCGACGGCGTCGATCAGCACCGCGCGGGCCGCCGGCTCCAGGATTGCCAAGGTGATTCCGGAAAAATAGACAAGCGCCTGACCTTCAAGGCTTTTTGCCAGTCGGTCCGGCTGCGAGGCGAGCTGGCGGGCGGCGGAGTCATTGCGCCAGTAGGTGAACGAGCGTTCGGCTCCCGTCAGCGTGATCGCGTAGAGGCCGGGACGGGCGCCCGGGATGATGGGGCTATCGCCGATCCCGATGCCGTTTGCGGCGAAGAAGGCGATCTGGTCGCGGGAAAAGGGATCGTCGCCGAACGCGGACACGTAGGTCGCAGCCGTTTCGGAGCCGGTCAGCGCGCGCAGAGCCCAGAGCGTATTCAGCGTGTCACCGGCGAAACCCATGCGCCAGTCCTCGCCGCCTTTACCCGACAGTTCCAGCATGCACTCGCCGATCGATACGATGCCGCTTCCCGCCATGGCTTCCCTCCGATGTCGTAGAGCGGGGTGAACCCGCTCTATCCCCATATTCCAGCATGATCTTTCCCGAAAACCGGCTCCCACTTTTCGGGATCATGCTGACGACGCTATAGCTTTTCGCGGATCGCGAAGCCATGCTTGCGCGAATCCGCTGCGGGATGATCCGCGCAGCCCCATGCGTTGACGGTTGGAGGAGATTCTCGTGAAGTCCGGATTGCTCTATGCGCTCGCGGTCGTTGTGCTGGTTCTGGTCGCCCTTGGCGCATATCTCGCCATGCCGGCCGCGCCCAAGCCAGAACTCGACCAGTCGCGTACCCGGACGACGGTCAATGGACTGTATGTCGCCGCCATCGAGCCCGAGGCTCCCGAGATCAAGCAGGGCGAACTGCAAACCTGGATCCTCACCGTGAAGACGGTTGATGGAAAGCCGGTCGACGACGCTACCGTGACGGTTGGCGGTGGCATGCCCGATCACAATCACGGCCTGCCGACGGCGCCCCGGATGACCGGGCATCTCGGCGAGGGCCGCTACCGCATCGAAGGCGTGAAATTTTCGATGGGTGGCTGGTGGGAACTTCGTTTCGAAATATCCTCGGCCGCCGGTGCGGACACGGTAACCTTCAACCTGGTTCTGTGAGCGATGGCGAGACTCCGGTTGCGATGGTTTTGCGCGCCGCTTGTGGCGTCGGTAGCCATCCTGTCCGGGTGTGGCGGCGACGATTTCACCGAGGCTGAAAAGGCGACGATTGCCTCGCTGTCGCTCGACGCGTTGCCGGCGTTGCCTGCCGATCCGACCAACAAATATGCCGACGATCCTGCCGCCGCTGCCTTCGGCGCGACGCTATTCTTCGACCAGCGCATGAGCCCGGACGGCGTCGTCGCCTGCGGGACATGCCATCTGATCGACCGGCAGTTCCAGGACGACCTGCCGCTCGGCAAGGGGGCCGGAACCAGCAATCGCCGCACCATGCCGTTGGCGGGCGTCGCCTGGAGCCCGTGGTTGTTCTGGGACGGCAGGCGCGACAGCCTTTGGTCGCAGGCGCTGACCCCTCTGGAAGATCTGCGCGAGCATGCCGGCACACGGGCGTTCTACGCGCATTTCGTGACCGACAATTTCAACGAACGCTACCAGCGCATTTTTGGGCCGCTGCCTGACCTTGCTTCGGTGCCCAGGGATGCCGGGCCGTTCGGCACCGAGGCGCAACAGGCGGCCTGGAATGGCATGAGCGCGGAGCAGCAGGAGGCGGTGAACCGCGTCTTCGTCAATCTGGGCAAGGCAATCGCCGCGTTCGAACGGTCGCTGGTGCCCGAGGAGACGCGATTCGACCGGTTTGCCGACGCGCTCGTCGCCGACAAAAGCCCCGGCGGCGATGCGGCATTCACCGCCGAGGAGATCGCCGGGCTGAAGCTCTTCATGGGCAAGGCGACCTGCTCGACCTGCCATACCGGCCCAAGGTTCACCGACGACTCCTTCCACAACACCGGCGTGCCTGATGTGCCGGGCCTCCCCGAGGACCTGGGCCGGGAGACCGGAGCCATGCAGGTTGCCGCCGACCCCTTCAACTGCCTTGGCGCCTTCAGCGACGCAGGACCTGAAGCCTGTGGGGAATTGAGCTTCATGGTCAAAGACTATCGGCGCCTGACTCGCGCCTACAAGCCGCCCTCGCTGCGAGGGGCCGCCACGCGTCCGCCCTACATGCATGCCGGCCAGTTAGCGACGCTGGAGGAGGTGGTCGACCATTATGCCCGTGCGCCGGCCGCTCCTTCGGGCGAAAGCGAACTGCATCCGCTGACGCTGTCCGAACGCGAGCGCCAGCAGCTCATCGCGTTCCTGAAGACGCTGGAGCCCTAGCCACACTGAAAGCTACCGGTCCTTGACCGTCTCCATCGCCACGAAGGTCGAGGTCTGCGCGACATGGGGCAGGGCGGAAATGCTCTCGCCGAGTACGCGCCGGTAGGAGGCGATGTCGGTGGTACGGACCTTGAGCAGGTAGTCGAAACTCGCGGCCATCATGTGGCACTGCTCGATCTCGGCGATGCCCTGCACGGCCCAATTGAAGGTGTTGAGCGCTTCTGAACGGGTGTCGGACAGTTTCACCTGGACGAAGGCGACGTGGCCCTCTCCCATGCGCTCGCGGTCGACGACCGCCGCGTAGCCACGGATGAAGCCGTCCTTCTCGAGCCGCCTGACGCGCGCCTGCACGGGTGTTTTCGAAAGCCCGACCTTTGCCGCCAGCTCCGACATCGAGAGACGGCCATCGCCGGCCAGCGCCGCGATGATATTCCGATCGATCCGGTCCAATTGGTCTGTCATCGGCTCAATTGTAGTCGTTGTGGTTGCTCAACGGCGAGCAGTTTAGGTCAAGTGGCGCATCCTGTCGACTATTTCGGATCGGCCTGAAAACTCGGTCCATGCTAGGGTCCAGGAAATCCAACCGATCCGGACCCGCCATGGCCACGCTCGCCTCAATCCGCAACGAAATCCGCGCCAACACTCTGCCGGAGGAGGGAAAGGCGCTGGATCGCCTTGTCGCAACAGCTGCCCTCGACAACTCGGAACGCGCCGCCATCTCGACGCACGCCGCCGATCTGGTGCGTTCGGTGCGCGCCTCGTCCGATCCCAGGCTGATGGAGGTTTTCCTGTCGGCCTACGGTCTTTCGACGAAGGAGGGCGTGGCGCTGATGTGCCTCGCCGAGGCGCTGCTGCGCGTGCCCGACACCGAGACGATGGACGAGCTGATCCGCGACAAGATCGCGCCGCAGGACTGGTCGGCGCATTCGGGCGGTTCCGCCTCGATCTTCGTCAACGCCTCGACCTGGGCGCTGATGCTGACCGGCCGGGTTCTGGATGAAGGAGAAGGCGGCATCGAGCGTACGCTGCGCTCCATGGTGCGCAGGCTTGGCGAGCCCGTCATCCGGACGGCGGTCGCAGCGGCCATGCGCGAAATGGGCGAGCAGTTCGTGCTCGGCCGCACCATTGCCGAGGCGGTGAAGCGCGGCAAGCCGATGACCCGCAACGGCTATCTATATTCCTACGACATGCTTGGCGAGGCGGCGCGCACCGAAGCCGACGCCCTGCGCTATTTCAAGGCCTATCAGGACGCCATCGGCGCGCTGGCGAAACACGCGACCGGCGAGGACATCCGTTTCAATCCCGGCATTTCGGTCAAGCTTTCCGCGCTGCATCCGCGCTACGAGCAGGCGCAGCGCGAGACGATGCTGCCGGTCATGGCCGACCGGCTGCTGGCGCTGGCGATCGCGGCGCGCGATGCCCGCATGGGCCTCAACATCGACGCCGAGGAGGCCGACCGCCTCGATCTTTCGCTCGACGTCATCGAGCGCGTGCTGGCTGATCCGCAACTCGCCGGCTGGAACGGTTTTGGCGTGGTCGTGCAAGCCTACGGGCCGCGCTGCGCCTTCGTCATCGACTGGCTGCACGCGCTGGCGAAAAAGCTCGACCGCAAGATCATGGTCCGTCTGGTGAAGGGCGCCTACTGGGATACCGAGATCAAGCGCGCCCAGACGCTGGGGCTGTCAGGCTATCCGGTGTTCACGCGCAAGGCCAACACCGACGTCTCCTACATCGCCTGCGCGCGCAAACTGCTGTCGATGACTGATCGCATCTATCCGCAGTTCGCCACCCACAACGCGCACACGGTGGCCGCCGTGCTTGCCATGGGGCCGGATCGCAACAGCTTCGAATTCCAGCGCCTGCACGGCATGGGCGAACAACTGCACGAGGCGGTCCGCACTGGGGAAGGGACGCGTACTCGCATCTATGCACCTGTGGGCGCGCATTCGGACCTGCTTGCCTATCTGGTGCGCCGCCTCCTCGAGAACGGCGCGAACTCGTCCTTCGTGCACCAGTTGACCGACGAGGACGTGCCGCCGGAAACGATCGCGCGCGATCCTTTCGATGTTGTCGCGCAGCAGGGACCGGTCGCCAACCCTGCCATCCAAATGCCGTCCATGATCTTTGGCGCAAGCCGCCGGAACTCCCGGGGGTTCGACATCACGGATCCTGTCACGCTGGCGGCTCTCGAAATGGCGAAGGGCGCTTTCTCCGGCAAGGAGCGCTGGTCGGCGACGCCGATCACACGCGCTGCCGGATACGGCTCCAAGCGCGCGGTACTGAACCCGGCCAAGGTCAAGGATGTGGTGGGTACTGTCGCCGAAGCCGGAGCCAAGCAGGTTGCGGTCGCGGTCAAGATCGCGGTCGATGCGCAGCAAGGCTGGGCCGCCCGGCCGGTCGCCGAAAGGGCGGCGATCCTGCGCCGCGCCGCCGACCTTTACGAGGCCAATGCCGCCGAGTTCTTCGCTTTGGCGACGCGCGAGGCCGGCAAGACGCTCGCCGATGGCATCGCGGAGGTGCGCGAAGCCGTGGATTTCGTGCGCTATTATGCGGGCGAGGCCGCCGGTGTCGAAGACGAGACGAGCGCACGCGGCGCCATCGTCTGCATCTCGCCGTGGAATTTTCCGCTGGCGATCTTCACGGGACAGGTTGCGGCGGCACTCGCGACCGGCAATTCGGTGATCGCGAAGCCGGCCGAGCAGACGCCTCTGATCGCCGCAAAGGCGGTGGCGCTTCTGCGTGAGGCCGGAGTGCCGGAAGACGTGATCCAGATGCTGCCCGGCGACGGGCCTTCGGTCGGCGCTCCCCTGACAGCCGATCCTCGGATCGCCGGCGTCTGCTTCACAGGCTCGACCGACGTCGCGAAGGCGATCGAGCGCCAGCTTGCCAAGACGGCATCGCCCGACGCGATGCTGATCGCAGAGACGGGCGGCCTCAACGCGATGATCGTGGATTCGACCGCGCTGCCGGAACAGGCGGTGCGCGACATCCTGGCGTCGGCGTTCCAGAGTGCCGGCCAGCGCTGCTCGGCGCTGCGCATTCTCTACGTCCAGAAGGATGTCGAGAAGAAGGTCCTGGAGATGCTGAAGGGCGCGCTGGAGGCGCTTGTCGTCGGCGATCCATGGCTGATCTCGACCGATGTCGGGCCGCTGATCGACGCGGAAGCGCAGAAGGGCATCGGCGACTATTGCGCCGCGATGGAGGCGAAGGGCCGGCTGATCGCAAAACTCGATGCGCCTGCCGGCGGGCGCTTCGTCGCGCCACATATCTTCCGTGTCTCGGGCATCGAGGAGATGGAGCGCGAGATCTTCGGGCCGGTGCTTCACGTCGCAACGTTCGACGCCGATGAGATCGACAAGGTCGTCGCCGCCATCAACCGCAAGGGCTTCGGACTGACCTTCGGATTGCACACGCGCATCGAGGCGCGCGTCCAGCACATCGTGGACAGCATCCACGTCGGCAACATCTACGTGAACCGCAACCAGATAGGCGCAGTCGTCGGCGCGCAGCCGTTCGGCGGGGAGGGGCTGTCGGGCACCGGACCCAAGGCCGGCGGGCCGCATTATCTCCGGCGCTTCCGCAAGTCAGCGACCGGACCTGTCGCCGATGCGGGGAGCGCAGCTGCGACCGTCAACGCAGCCTCGCTCGCCGACAATCTGCCCGATCCATCGCTTGGCGGATGGTTGGCGCGTGCCGACCGCACTGCGGTCCTGCGCAAGCATCTGCGCGGCAAGGGCGCGGCGGCAGTCGCGGCAGCCGCCGCCGTCGATTTCGGGCCGGTCGACCTGCCAGGTCCGACTGGCGAGGCCAACACGCTGGCGCTGGCGCCGCGAGGCCGGGTCCTGTGTCTCGGCCCGGATGGCGAAACGCTGTTGGCGCAGGTGATCCAGGCGCTTGCCGCGGGCAACGCGGTGCTGGCGGTTGCGCCGGGCGCTCCCACAGCGCTGCAGTCGCTCACCGGCAAGGGGCTGCCGCTTGCCGCGCTCGACGGAACGCTTCATGCCGCCGACCTGGAGACGCTCCGGGTCGACGTGGTGGCGTATACAGGATCGGCTGACATTGCGCGGGAAATGCGAGCGGCTCTTGCGCGGAAAAGCGGCGCGATCGTTCCGTTCGTCACGGAAACGATCTATCCGGCGGCCTATGCGCATGAACGGTCGGTCTGCGTCGACACGACGGCTGCGGGCGGCAACGCCAGCCTGCTGGCCGGCGCCGGTTGAGTATTCTCACACCTCTTCAGGTGCGCAGCCAAAACGCAGCAGGTTGCCGTGCGGGTCGCGGATATAGAATTCCTTCATGTTCCAGGGCCTCAACGTGAAGGCTGAGAGCTTCTCGACGCCGCGCGCCGAAAACTCTGCGTGCAGCGCCGGAACTTCGCCGCCGCGTATATAGCAGGACGAAACCTCTGGCAGCTTCAGGTCATCGCTTTTCCAGAAATGGATTTCCATCTCACCGCGACGGACGATCAGATAGTCGTCCATCTCGGGTCCGAGCACGACAAAGCCGAGACTGTCGCGATAGAAATCTCGCGTCGTCTTGATGTCCGGCGAGGGCAGGACCGGAATCGACCGCGCGTAGTCGACCGCCGCTGGCTCCATATCACGCGCCCTCGACGACCGAAAAGCCTTCGAACTGAGGGTGGCCGAGATAGTGAACGTCGTTCGATCCGGCATTGCGATGGGCGGCGCGGAAGTTTTCCGACTTGGTCCAGGCGGTGAAGTCGGCCTTGCTGACCCATACCGTGTGCGAGGCGAACAAGGTGTAGCCCTCCGCCCCGTTCTCCGCGCCGCGCAGGAGATGGAAAGTCTTGAAACCCGCCATCTCGTGCAGCGTCGAATTGCGGCCTTTCCAGATATTCTCGAAGGCCTCCTCCGAGCCCTTCTTCACCTTGAAGCGGTTCATGGCGATGAACATTTTTGGTCCCTTTCAGATGGGGTGGAATTCCATTTAGGAGTTCTAGCGGTTGAACGCGAGTGGCACGGAGAAGGGCCAGGACGACCGGCCCGCACTCGCCGGAATGGCGGGGAAGGGCGCGGCGCGCCGAACCGCTTCGAGCGCTGCCTTGTCGAGGATCGGCGAGCCCGAGCTTGACGCAAGGCGGATCGACCCGACGCCGCCGCTCGCCGATACGACGAAGCTGACCTGGACGACCCCGCGAAGTTTCTGGCGCCTGGCCTCGGCTGGGTAGCGCAACGCGCGACGAAGCTTGGCGGCAACCTTGCCAGGATAGTTCGAGACGGCTGCGTTGCCTGCCGCCGAGCTTTTGCCGCCACCGCCGCTCGACGCGCTCTGGCCCGATGAATTCTGTCCACGCTTTGCGTCGGCCTGGTTCGCTCCCCCGCTGCCGGTGGCGGACTTGGGTTTGTCGGCCGTCTTCGCGGTGGCCTTCTTGCGCGGTTCTGCTTTCCTGGGTTCGGGCTTCTCCTTTGGTGCGGCAGCATTCTTCTCGGCAGGCTTCTGCTGGGTCGCCTCGGCCTTCTTCCGTTCGCTCGGCGCCGGTTCATCCTGCACAGCCTCGGCCTTGACGCTAGAAGACTCCACAGGTTCGGCTTTCTCGATTTGTTTCGTCTCGATCAGCTCCGCCTTTGCGGCAGGCATCGGCTCGACGGATTCGGCGTTCGAGGACGCCGCCTTGACGCTCCCGCCGGCTTCGGTTGCCGTTGGTCGCGCTTCATCGACGGGTTCGGTTGCGATCGTCTCGGAGGTCTCGGCCGCAACCGTTGCCTGCGTCTCCAGCGCCTTCTGGACGACATTGTTCTCGTCGGCCGGCAACGGCTGATCGGTAGCGAGGACCTTGGGAACGGTTTCGTTCACGGTTACGGCAACCTGGATGTCCGCGACATCGGCCTGCTGCCGTTCGGCGGGCTCCGCAGCAACGGTCGCCGACTTGTCCGGCGTGGTCACCGCCCCCTCAACAGGCTGCAGCGTCTCGGCCTCGGCCGCGACGGATTCGGCGGTCTCGACCGCCTCCGTCGCCGTCTCGACCGGTACTGACTCCGCCTCGATCGTCTCGACGGGCCTTGCCTCGAGCATGGGGATCATCGTCACTTCGACCGGATTGTCGAACTGGGCGACGGCGCCGGCCGCAATCGCATCCGCGTCGGCATTGCCGGCTTCCGCCGCGCCGGAATATTCGGCGCCTTGCATCTGCACCGCCTCGTCGTTCGCCTGAATGAAGAACAGCGCGAGAGCGGCATGGAAGACGAGCGATACGAGCAGCGCGAGCTTCCACTTGCGCTGCAGATCGAGCGTCTTCGCCGGCCTCGGCGCAAGGGGCTCGACCGGCTTGTGGGTGATCAGCCCGTCATGCTTCGCCCGGAACAGCCGCTCCGGCAGCTCGCGGTAACCTGGCTGCAGCGCGTCGTGCGGAATGGCGAGGTCGGGATCGTCGGGCTCGAACGGAGCATTCGGCATGCCGGCCAGCGGCCAGAACGGCCGGCCGGATGCGAAAGCGGGTTCAAGTCCTGATGTCACGGCGCGTTACACGCCGAAGAGGATGTTCGATTTCGTTGTCGGCTTGAGCTGGCTGAGACATGCCTTCGGGTCGATGCCGGTTCCCGAGCATTCGGTTGCGTGGTTGACCAGCACGCGGCTGATCTTGCCGCAGTCCGCGCCCGCGAGGTCGAAGCGCGCGACCTTCGTCTTGCCAGCGGGCAGTTCGTTGAAGTCGAGCACGGTCAGACGGTCGACCACGCCCGCATCGTTGAACAGTGCGATCTCGAAGGCGGCTTTCGTCAGTTCCGCGCCGAGATTGTTGGTCACGACGAAGGTCAGGCGGCAGCCCTTGTCGGAGGGTTGCGTCGCGTTGAGTTCGAGCAGCAGGGCAGGGCTCGCTGCCTCCTGTGCTGAAACGGGAGAGGCCGCGGCGATGAACGCCGCGGCCAGGAAGCGCAAGGGCGTAGCTGCGTTCATCGTCGCCTTCAGCCTCCGAAGCGTCCCGTTGCCGCCAGCTTGAACGAGATGCCGGGCTCGTAGACGATGTCGGTCGTCGAAGCGTTGAGCGGGTTGGTGTAGTTCTCATCGAAGAGGTTATCGATGCGGGCGTTGAACTTCAGGTCGTCGGTTGCCTGGTAGCTCGCGAAGAGATTGACCAGCGTGTAGTCCGTGGCGACCGCATTGCCGGCGGGCGCGCCGTTGAACTGAACCTCGCCGCCGACAACCAGCCTGTCTTCCAGGAAACGGAAACCTAGCTGGCCGGTGACCTGCGACGAGGGGATGGTCGAAAGGTCTTCGACTACACCCGAATAGCTCACTGTATGCCCGTCGATGATGGACATCGACAGGCCAGCAAATCCCCATGACGCATCGTAGACGCTCTCTAGCTCGAAGCCGCGAATCTGAGCGTTGGCGAAGTTCTGGTACTGATAGCAGGTTGGGACGTAGTAGCCGCCCGGCACCCAGATAGGAGGCAGCCCAGGCAGGAAGGGACAGCCTGGGTCGCCCGCATCGAGGTCTGCGCCGCCTATGTAATCGTCGATGTCGTTGTCGAAATACGCAGCCTTCAGGCGAAGGCTGTCATCGCCCTGGATGAGGCCATCCTGGCTGTAATTGACGCCAAACTCCACCGTATGCGCCGTTTCCGGAATGAGGTCGGGATTCGGCAGGAACGGGAAGACGACGCCGTTTGGATGCAGGCCGCTGATCAACGTCTCCGACAGCGACGGCGAGCGATAGCCCTCCGCGTAGGTTCCGTAGACCTGCAGCCCGGC
>Ga0335394_10004033_pt1 | contig 16704 bp, 20 predicted proteins | sample MAT03_FD_205741 | JGI IMG/M metagenome (GOLD analysis project Ga0335394, IMG submission 205741) | Freshwater microbial communities from Lake Fryxell liftoff mats and glacier meltwater in Antarctica - MAT-03 (spades assembly) (version 2) ... | reverse complement strand
TACGTTGTTCTAGATGGCAAAGACATCCGCCGGAACCGCTTCGACTGGTGGAAATGGTCCTGCCGATCTAACGGACCGGCTTGAGAAGATTTTTCCCACCTATTTGGTTGACTCGAGCAAGGACGAGTTGCGTCGGCGACTCAAAGAATTCCCTTCAAATTACGACTACTACGTCAAAACGTGGGAAGGTCCGGATCAACCTATTCAGGGAGACGGGTGGAACGGATTTGTCAGGCTCAAGAATGATTGCTCACACCAGCAGTTGGCTGGCATTGTGCTTTCAAACAGCTGTGACATTGATGAAGCAAACGCTTCCCTTCGAGATCGCAATATCGTGTTCGCGCCGATTATACCCTTCGCTGCATACGAAGGCCGATTGAGGAATGCCCAGGATGCTTCTGCGGAAAAGATATCGGGTCATCTCGAAGCAGTTCGAAAGCAGCAGAAGCCCGGCATCCTCTACTTACCGCCTAGCGCGCTTACACCCGAAACGCTGGTCTTCTTTGACGAGATCGCGTCTCTACCCGTAGGCGCGTTTTCCCGCGGTGAGCGCAAGCGGCTCTTTCGGCTGAGCAACTACGGCTTCTATATCTTGGTGATGAAGTTTGCGATCTACTTCACGCGGTTTGGAGAGGGGCTCGATCGCACTGACCCTACGGGCGGCACCGCTGCCTAATACAGCGCGCCAAGGATGGGAGTTGAGCGCCAATCTAGTGGCGATGCGGGCGAATCGTCGCATAAGCCTGAACCTGAGAACCGGATGACCCGCGATATCCGTGTGCTGACAGCCAGCGAGGTCGAGATGCTGGTCGACTGGGCAGCCGGCGAAGGCTGGAACCCTGGCATCAGCGACGCGGCGGCGTTCCATGCGGCAGACCCCGATGGTTTCCTTGGCGCTTTCGTCGGCGGCGAGATGGTCGCCGGAATATCCGCAGTCGCCTATGGCGATGCGTTCGGTTTCATCGGTCTCTACATCTGCCGCCAGGACTTTCGCGGCCAGGGTCACGGCAAGGCGGTGTGGGACGTCGCAATGGTGCGCTTTGACGGCCGCGCCATCGGTCTCGACGGCGTCGACCAGCAGGTCGCCAACTACGCGCGCATGGGCTTTGCGCCGGCCTATCGCACGATACGCCACAGCGGCCGCCTGCCCGGCGCTTCGGTCCACCCGACCATCCAGCCGGTCGGCCCTGATCTCGTCGCCGAAGTCGAGGCGCTCGACCGGCGGTTCTTCCCTGCCCCGCGGCACAGCTTTCTTGATCAATGGCTGAAGGAGCCGAACGTGGCGCTCGCCGCCATGCGCGACGGCGCCGTGGTTGGATACGCCGTGGCGCGTCAGTGCAGACAGGGCTGGAAGATCGGCCCGGTCTTTGCCACAGGCGAAGCTGACGCAAGAAACCTGCTGTCGGGACTGGCGGCGGCGATCGGCGACGCGGAGATCCATCTGGACGTGCCGGAGCCCGCGCAGGAGTTCTCAGCATTTCTCGTGCAAGCGGGATTTGTCCCAGGCTTCGTGACGACGCGCATGTACACGCAGCCTGGCGGCGCCACGGACATTTTGCAGCCGCAGGCGACGACCAGCCTGGAGCTCGGCTGAAGCCGCCGACAGCGTGACTATCCTCGGATAGCCCGAAGCAGGTTCGCGGCGGCGAGCATGTCGCGTTTGCGGCTTGCGCGGCGGGCTATCGCATCGGCATCCTGCCCCCAAAACTCCGCCTGAAAATCCTCGTCGACGTGAGCGGCATTCCATGCCGCCTCGGCGTCGAGTTCGCCGAAGTCGACAGCCAGCGCCAACAGCGCCGAGCCGGTCAGCGTGGTCATCACGTGCAGCGATGCCAGCCGGAGCGGTTCGGCGCGCTGGCCAAGGTGAACGCCGAGCACGGCGATGCTCTCGCGCGGCTGTTCGACATGGATGACGCCCTCGGCGAGGTTGAAGCGCGCGCCGAGCGCCGTCCTCGCCCAGTCCAGCACCGGGTCCCATGCCTCGTTCTGGCGGCGCACGAGGCTGTCTGGCGCGTCCGCGCGGTAGCAGAGCAGGTCCGATGAGGAAAACCTGAGAATGTCCTCCAGCACCGCCTGCGGGTCGTTGGCCACGCCATCGATCGCGGTATTGACCAGCCGGTATGTCGGCATAGAGCCAAGGTCGAGCGTCTCGCCCTGGGCGGCGAACTCATCGGCCACGAGTTGCGCGGCCCTTTCAGTGGGCAGCAGAAGCAGCGCCCTGCCCGGCGTCCTGACCGGCTTGCCGTCGAGCCGGACCACGAAGCCACTGTCTTGCGGAGCCACCGCGACATCCGCGTAGAAGCGCTTCTTCGGCGGGGTGCGCATCTGGATTTGCGCGCGGCGCACGGGGTCGGGATCGGAGAGAAGCCGGCCGGCTTCGAGATCGTTCAGAACGTCGCGCATCGTCTTTGGTCTCTACCTTAGGGAGCGGGCTGCCTCGGCGAGCGGTTGACGAGAACCAGCCCAGCAACGATCAGCCCCAATGCCAGAAAGATAGTGATTCCGAGCGGCTCGCCAAGGATGAGCCCGCCAAACAGCACGCCGAACACCGGCGTCAGGAAGGTGAAGCTGGACAGTCCGGAGGCCGGATAGCGCTGCACCAGCCAGAACCACAGCACATAGGTGATGGCGACGACATAGAACGACTGGAAGACCAGCGCCCAGGTGGCGGCGGCGTTTGCGTCGCGGATCAGCGCGCCGCCGAAAGGCATGGCCAATGCGGCCACCAATGCGGCTCCGGCAAGCTGGTAGAGCAGCAGCTTTTCCGCGCTTATGTCAGAAAGCCGCGAGCCCTTGATGACGATCATGGTGGCGGCCCAGAAAAGGCCGCCCGCGAGGCTCAGCAGATCGCCGAGCAGTGCGTCGGGGCCAGGCACGCTGAGCTTGTCGGAGAAGATGAGCACGAGCCCGCCGAAGGCGAGCAGCAGCCCTGCGATCTTGCGAACGGAGATCCTTTCGCCGAGCAGGAGGTGGCCGACGAGCAGCGTCCAGAACGGCATGGTGTTGACAAGAAGCGCGCTCCTGGCCACCGAGGTGTAGTCGAGGCCTATGAAGATCACCAGGAACTCGAGGCCGCAGAGAGCGCCGGCGAGCATGCCCACCCAAAGCGTGCCGTCCCGCTCGAACAGGCGGATGCCGCGCCAACGGCACCACAGGAACACGAGGCCGCCGCCGACGACGGATCGCACAACTGCAAGGAAGATCGGGCCGTAGCCGCTGATGGTCAGCTTCGCCGCGACGCCGTTGAGGCCCCACGACATGGTGAGACCGATCATCATGACGACCGCGAGCCCGTCGACAGCGTCGCGCCGATGCAGCGCGGAGACGCTGCTCACTCCTCGGCTCCGCTCGCATCGTCGAAGCCGATCAGGTTCCAGCTCTGGCGCATGTGCGGCGGCATCGGCGCGGTAACGTCGATGGTGCCCTTGTCGGGATGCGGCACGACGATGCGCCGCGCGTGGAGATGCAGCTTGTTCTGCACGCCTCCAGGGAAATCCCAGTTGACGTCGGCTTCGAAATATTTGGGGTCGCCGAGGATCGGACAGCCGATATGGGCGGCATGGACACGCAATTGGTGCGTGCGCCCCGTATAGGGCTCCATTTCCAGCCAGGTCATAGCCTGTCCCGCCTGTTCCAGCACGCGGTAGTAGGACACCGCGTGGTCGGCGCCCTTTTCGCCGTGCTTGGCGGCGCGCACGCGGTCGCCGTCCGGCGTCGCTTCCTTGATCAGCCAAGTGGAGATCTTGTCCTCGCGCTTGGGCGGCACGCCCTTGACCAGCGCCCAGTAGGTCTTCTTCGTCTCGCGCGCCCGGAACGCCTCGGCGAGCTTCATGGCAGCAAGCCGCGTGCGGGCAACAACCAGCACGCCCGACGTGTCGCGGTCGAGGCGATGCACCAGCCTTGGCTTCTCGCCCTTGGGGCTGCGCCAGGCCTCCAGCATGGAATCGACGCTGCGCGTGACGCCGGAGCCGCCCTGCACGGCAAGCCCGGCCGGCTTGTTGAACACGAACACTTTCGGGTCCTCGTGCAGCAGCATCTGCCGGAGCACGTCGCCGTCGTCCTGGTTGCGGATCGTCTTGGCCGTCAGCGGACCGGCGCCGGCCTTGTCGGCGCCAATAGGCGGGATGCGGACCGACTGGCCCGGTTCGAGGCGCGAATCCGCCTTCACGCGGCCGCCGTCGACGCGCACCTGCCCGGAACGCAGCAATTTCTGCAAATGGCCGAAGCCGAGGCCCGGAAAATGGACCTTGAACCAACGGTCGAGGCGCATGCCCGCCTCGCCTTCGTCGACCTTGATCTGCTCTACGCCTGCCATCGCCTTACCTTCAAGCTGCGCGCAATAGCATCAGCCGACAGTTCTTGCGAGCCACAATCCCAGGAAGAGTGCGAGGATGGAGCCGACGACGCTTGAAATCGCATAGCCCAGCGCCGGCAGCGCGGCGCCGCGCTCCCAAAGCACGGCGAATTCCAGCGAGAAGGCCGAAAAGGTCGTGAAGCCGCCGAGCACGCCCGTCGCCACCAGCAGGCGCAGTTCGTTCGATGCGTTGAAGCGCCGCGCCAGGAGTTCGATGAACACGCCCATGGCGAAGGACCCGGCGATGTTTATCGCCATCGTGCCCCACGGGAAGTGCGGCCCGACGAGCCTCAGCGACAGCAGGTTGGCGAGATGGCGAAGCGAAGCGCCGATGGCGCCGCCAAGTGCGACAAGGAAGAGATTGAGCATGATCTAGACTGACCCGACTGCTACGCCCGGTCAATCAGGCATTGCAAGCTTTCCGCCATCTTCGACCGGCCATGATTTGGCGTTGCTGCGCGCCTGCTCCACGGCCGCCATCGCCATGACCAGCCAAAGGTCCCGCAAGGACCACTGGTGCGGCGTCCCCGCCTTCCGTACCGAGGCGAAGTAGTCACTGAGCATGAATTCCGGCAGCCCACTTTTGCCCTTTTTTGTGTTGCACGGTCGGCATGAGGGAATGGTCACATGCCTTCCCTTGTGCACGCGGGAGATGACGTGATCTCTTGTCGCCTTGGCAGTTGAGGCATCGCCTCGCACAATGGCCACGCCGCAATAGGCGCACCAGTTGCGGCGCTCGTCCTGCCACCAATCGCCGGTCTTGAGCGCAATCAGCGCCGCCGGATTCACTGCCTGACCTGAGTTCGAGCCCGCCATTCAGCAATTTTGCAGGTCATTTCTTTGGATTTGGCTAATTGAAAGATGCAAATTCTAGGTTGCAGCCGGATATTCTACCTGCCACTCTGTTCGCGCCGGATTTTCGCCCAGTAGTCGAGGCGTTTGCGGATATCGCGCTCGAAACCGCGCTCGGGCGGATCGTAGAAGGTGTGCCGGCCCATCTTTTCCGGGAAATAGTCCTGGCCTGAGAAAGCATCCGGCTGGTCGTGGTCATAGAGATAGCCCGCGCCGTAGTCCTCTTCCTTCATCAGCTTGGTCGGCGCGTTGAGGATGTGCTTGGGCGGCAGCAGCGATCCGTGCTCCTTGGCCGCCCGCATCGCCGCCTTGTAGGCGTTGTAGACCGCGTTCGACTTGGGCGCGGTCGCGAGGTAGACCGTTGCCTCGGCCAGCGCCAGTTCGCCCTCCGGCGAGCCGAGATAGTCGTAGGCGTCCTTGGCGGCATTGGCGATCACCAGCGCCTGCGGGTCGGCAAGGCCGATGTCCTCCATCGCCATCCTGACCAGCCGCCGGCCGAGATAGAGCGGGTTCTCGCCGGCGTCCAGCATGCGCGCCAGATAGTAAAGCGCCGCGTCCGGATCGGAGCCGCGCACCGACTTGTGCAGCGCCGAGATCAGATTGTAGTGGCCGTCCTGGCTCTTGTCGTAGACCGGCGCGCGCCGCTGCACGATGCGCTGCAGCCCGTCGGCGTCGAAGGTCTCGCCGGGCCTTGCCGCGCGCCAGACCTCCTCGGCAAGCGTCAGCGAGGCGCGTCCGTCGCCGTCCGCCATGCGCAGCAGCACCGCCCTAGCCTCCTCGTCGAGCGGCAGCGGCCTGCCCTCCATGGCCTCGGCCCGGTCGAGCAGCTTTTCAAGGCTTTCCTCGCCGAGCGTATGGAACGTCAGCACGCGCGCGCGCGACAGAAGTGCCGCGTTGAGTTCGAAGGACGGGTTCTCGGTCGTCGCGCCGACAAGGACGACGGTGCCGTCCTCCATGACCGGCAGGAAGCTGTCCTGCTGGGCGCGGTTGAAGCGATGGATCTCGTCGACGAAAAGCAGCGTCTGGCGACCGTTCTGGCGGCGCAACCGTGCCGCCTCGAAAACCTTCTTCAGGTCGGCGACGCCGGAAAAGATCGCCGAGATCTGCTCGAAGGCGAGTTTCGTCTCGCCGGCAAGCAGCCTTGCCACCGTGGTCTTTCCCGTGCCGGGCGGGCCCCAGAAGATCATCGAGCCCAGCGAGCCCGAGCGGATCAACCTCGTCAGCGCGCCATCCTCGCCGGTCAGGTGCTCCTGTCCGACGACCTCCGCCAGCGTCTTCGGCCTCAGGCGGTCGGCAAGCGGCGCAGCGCTTGGCAGCGCCTGCGGCTTGTCGTCCGCGCCGAAGAGGTCCGCCATCAGCGTGCGAGCGTCTGCCGCATAAGCTTGCCGTCGCGCTCGATGGTGAAGCGCCACAGGCGCGACTGCGCCTCCGCGGCCTGCTTGAGCGCCTCGACCGTCTCGATCTCCGCGCCATTCACGCCACGCACGATGTCGCGAGGTTGGAAGCCGACCTTGGCTGCCGGCGAACTGCCATCTATGTCGACCACCACCACGCCCTTGATGTCGGCGTCCATGCCGAGACGCTGGGCGAGCCTCGGAGAAAGTTCGGCGACCTTCGCGCCAGCGAAAGGGCTTTGCCCGCGTATGGTCGTTTCCATCGCGCTCGCGCCTTCGGGCGCACGGATGAGGTCGACGCCGACCGTCTTCTCGTCGCCCTGGCTCAGCACCTTGAGTTCGACGGTTGCGTCGATGTTCTGTGTCGCCAGACGGTAGCTCAGCGCATCGACGTGCTCGATGGTTGAACTGTTCATGGTGAGCACCACGTCGCCGGGCCGCAACCCAGCCTTGGCTGCCGGCCCTTCGTCCGTCACCGAGGAGACCAGCGCGCCGGTTGGCCTGTCCATGCCAAGCGATTCGGCGATCTGGGCCGTCACCTCCTCAAAGTCGGCGCCCAGATAGGGCCGCTCGAAGAAATCATTGCCGCTGGCGGCGGCCTGCGTCACCGCCCTCACCATGTTCGACGGGATGGCGAAACCGATACCGATCGAGCCGCCGCTGCGGCTGAAGATCGACGTGTTGATGCCAATGAGCTGGCCGGCCATGTTGATCAGCGCGCCGCCGGAATTGCCGGGATTGATCGCCGCGTCGGTCTGGATGAAGAAGCCGAAGTCGGAGACGCCGACATGGCTGCGGGCGAGCCCCGAGACGATGCCGCTGGTGGTGGTCTGGCCGACGCCGAACGGGTTGCCGACGGCCAGCACCAGATCGCCGACCTGAAGCGCATCCGAATCGCCAAGCGGCACCACCGCAAACGGCTCGGGCGAATCGATCTTCAGGATGGCAAGGTCGAGGGACTCGTCCTTAAGCAACACCTTGCTGGCGAACTCGCGCCCGTCCGACATCGCGACTTTCACCTCATCCGCGCCCCGAATGACGTGAAAGTTGGTCACGACCAGGCCGGACGCATCGACAATCACGCCTGAACCAAGCGAGTTCTGCGCGCGCGGGCGCATCTGGCGGCCGAAGAACTGCTCGAAGAACGGATCCCCCTCGAAGGGCGAACGGACTTCGCGCGGCTTCTTCGACGCATAGACGTTGACCACCGCAGGCGCCGTCTGCTTGACCAGCGGCGCGAAGGAAAGCTGTACCTCATCGCGTCCGAAGGGAACTCGCCGGTCCGGACCGGCCGTCGCGCCGGGATCGTCCGATCCCTTGAGGAGGTCGGTCAGTACATCTGTCAGCCCATCGCCTTCCTGCGCCGCAGCCATTTTGGCGGTTATGCCGGCCCCGGCAAAGCTCAGGCCGAGCAGGAGCAGACCAATTCGTGTCGCGCGCATGCGAATCCCCCGGTTTTTGGGCTGAACGAATGCCATCTTCCAGACGATTGTGCAAAATAAATGGCTCGGACCAGACGCTCAGTTGAATTGCATCGGCTGCCGTTCAATATCCGGCAACGCGCTCTCGTTAACCGTCGGCTATGAATTCGCCTTGCAATCTGCGCTTCAGGTATCGAAGAAGCGCCTGCGCGCAGAGACCAGCCTATGAACCAACTCGCCTCGATCAGCGAAAATCCGATGATCGACCATGGCGCCGCGCCTGCGGCGGCGCAGGCCAAGACGCGCGAACACATAGCCTACATCGAGTACTTCCGTGCGCTGGCGATCCTGATGATCGCCTGCGGCCATATCTTCGTGCTGGCATGGACGCATTTCGCCGACGAAGATCCCACCACCCGGATCGCCCTGATCAACGTCGTGCCGTCGCTGATCAATAGCGGCACGGCCTATTTCGTCTTCATTTCCGGCTTTCTCTACCGTCAGATCTTCTATGGCCGCATGCCGTTCGGCGAGTTCATGCGGCGCAAGGCGCTGTATATCGGCCTGCCCTATCTCTGCATGGGAATGCCGGTCGCGCTCGCCGAGATTGCCTCGGGCGCCTTCTCAGTGACCACGTACCGCGACGGCGTTGCATACGCGCCCAGCTCCTTCGTGGACCTCGTCGTGCTCATGGCCACGGGCCGGATGGTCAACGCCTACTGGTACATGCCCTTCATCTTCCTGGTGTTCCTCGCATCGCCGCTCTTTGACCGCTTCCTGCGCCTCAGGCCCGTCACGCGCTTTGTCATCGTGGGCGCGGCGTTCCTTCTGGCCATGTGGGTGCACAGGCCTGTCGACAATCTGAACCCGATCCACAGCTTCCTATACTTCGCCAACATCTACATGTTCGGCATGCTGTTTTGCGAATACCGCGACAGGATCATGCCGGTCGTGACACGGCCGCCGGTAGTGGCGGCCCTCGGCGCGCTGATCCTGGCGGTCGCGGTCGTGCAGGCGTTGGTCCTGAACGATACGAGCAACATCGGGCGAGCCCCCGGCGACGGCTGGTGGCCGCTCGGCTTCGACCTGATGCTGATCCAGAAATATGTCGGCTTCTTCCTGTTCTGCGGCTTCTTCGCGCTCTGGGGCCATTATGCGCACAGGCCGCTCTCGCTGATCGCCAAGTACAGTTTCGGCATCTATTTCGTCCATGCGATCGTGATCGCCGTGCTCTTGCGCATGCCCCGGCCGCTGTCGCCGCATTTTGGCGAACCGATGATCGACCTCGCATTCTACACCGTCTTCGTGCTGACCGTGAGTTTCGCAATCATCTGGATCGTGAAACGGATCGCCGGAAGGTACAGCCGCTACATCATCGGCTGCTGAGCAAACAAAAAAGGGGCCCGAAGGCCCCTTTGAAACTTGATCAACGATCTGAAATCAGGCCGCTTCGGCCTCGCCGGCCGCATCGGCTTCCTCGGCGCGCGCGCGGTCGCCCGCACCCTTGGCCGACGTGTCGCGGTCGACGAATTCGATCACGGCCATGGCCGCGTTGTCGCCGGGGCGGAAGCCCGCCTTCATGATGCGGAGGTAACCGCCGTTGCGGGTGGCGTAGCGCGGCGCAAGCGTATCGAACAAGCGCTTCACGACATTCTCGTTGCCGATCTGGGCGATCACCTGGCGGCGTGCGTGCAGGTCGCCGCGCTTGCCGAGCGTCACCAGCTTCTCGACGATCGGACGCAGGTCCTTCGCCTTCGGCAGGGTGGTGACGATCTGCTCGTGCTCGATGAGAGACACGGCGAGGTTGGCGAACATCGACTTGCGGTGGCTGACACTGCGGGCGAAGCGGCGGCCTTTAAAACCGTGGCGCATGGGCTCTTTTCCTTCTTCAGTTGTTCAAGAGGCCACGGCCTCTGATGGTTTTCCGCATGACCGTCGGGCCGGGCGGCTTACGCCGCCTGCCCTTGGATTTCATGCTCAATACTGGTCTTCGTAACGCTTTGCGAGGTCTTCGATGTTCTCCGGCGGCCAGTCCGGCACTTCCATGCCGAGGTGCAGGCCCATGGCCGCCAGCACTTCCTTGATCTCGTTCAACGACTTGCGGCCGAAGTTCGGGGTGCGCAGCATCTCCGCCTCGGTCTTCTGGATCAGGTCGCCGATATAGACGATGTTGTCGTTCTTCAGGCAGTTTGCCGAACGGACCGAAAGCTCCAGTTCGTCGACCTTCTTGAGCAGCGCCGGGTTGAAGGCGAGTTCGGTAACGGACTCGGAAGCAACTTCCTTCTGCGGCTCGTCGAAATTGACGAACAGGCCGAGCTGGTCCTGCAGGATGCGCGCGGCGAACGCCACGGCGTCCTCGCCGGTCACCGAGCCGTTGGTGTCGATCGTCATGGTCAGCTTGTCGTAGTCGAGAACCTGGCCCTCGCGGGTGTTCTCAACCTTGTAGGAGACCTTCTTGACCGGCGAGTAGAGGCTGTCAACCGGGATCAGCCCGATCGGCGCGTCTTCCGCGCGGTTGCGGTCGGCCGGCACATAGCCCTTGCCGGTGTCGACGGTGAACTCCATGCGGATCTCCGCGCCCTCGTCGAGCGTGCAGATCACGTGGTCGGGGTTCAAAATCTCGACATCGCCCACGGTCTGGATGTCGCCAGCGACGACGGCGCCCGGACCCTGCTTGCGCACGACCATGCGCTTGGGGCCGTCGCCTTCCATCTTGATGGCGATTTCCTTGATGTTGAGCACAATATCGGTGACGTCTTCGCGCACGCCGGCGATCGAGGAGAACTCGTGCAGCACGCCGTCGATCTGGACGGCGGTGACGGCAGCGCCGCGCAGCGACGACAACAGCACGCGGCGAAGCGCATTGCCGAGCGTCAGGCCGAAGCCACGCTCAAGCGGCTCGGCGACGAGCGTCGTCAGGGTCTTGCCCTTCGAGGAGAATTCGATCTTGTTCGGCTTGATAAGTTCTTGCCAATTTTTCTGGATCATGTGGTCTTCCTTCCGTTGTGCCGCCACCATCCAATCGTGGCGGTCGCCATGGAATGCCGTGGAGGAGCGTCTGTTTGTCCGGGGCAGGATTGCCTGCCCCAACGCTCGCGCGGCGGTTCTAGAGCATCGGACCGAAAGTGGAATCCGGTTTTCGGATTATTCCGATGCTCTCTCAATAATTTAGATCGTCCTTTGTGCGTCCGGTAGGACGCACGGCGATCTATGCTGGTATTGTTAGACGCGACGCTTCTTGCGCGGGCGGCAGCCATTGTGCGGGATCGGCGTCACATCGCGGATCGAGGTGATCGTGAAGCCGCCGGCCTGCAGTGCACGCAGCGCCGACTCACGGCCCGAACCCGGACCGCAGACTTCGACTTCCAGCATGCGCATGCCGTGTTCCTGCGCCTTCTTGGCGACGTCCTCTGCGGCCATCTGGGCAGCGAAAGGCGTCGACTTGCGCGAACCCTTGAACCCCTGAGAGCCAGCCGACGACCAGGCGATCGTGTTGCCCTGCGCGTCGGTGATGGTGATCATCGTGTTGTTGAAGGTGGAGTTCACGTGGGCGGTGCCCGACGAGATGTTCTTGCGTTCGCGACGGCGGACGCGTCCGGCTTCCTTGGCCATGTGGTACCTTTCTATCGATCTCAACGCCGCCGTAATGCCAGCGGCTACACCAGGAGGCAGTCGGGCTTCGGCAATCGGCAGTCGCTCAATTCGACTGCCGATTGCCTACCGCCGATTGCCGCCAAATTACTTCTTCTTGCCCGCGATGGCCTTCGCCGGACCCTTACGGGTGCGGGCGTTGGTGTGCGTGCGCTGGCCGCGGACCGGCAGGTTGCGGCGATGACGCAGACCGCGGTAGCTGCCCAGGTCCATCAGGCGCTTGATGTTCATCGAGGTCTCGCGGCGCAGGTCGCCCTCGACCTGATAGTCGCGGTCGATGGCTTCGCGGATCTGGAGCACCTCGGCGTCGGTCAGCTGGTTGACGCGGCGATCCGCCGGAATGCCGACCTTGTCGACGATCTCCTGGGCGAAACGCTTGCCGATGCCATGAATGTACTGAAGCGCGATCACGACGCGCTTGTTGGTCGGTATGTTGACGCCTGCTATGCGGGCCATCGTCTTCTCCATGTGGGCCGGCTGCGGCATGGCCGTCCGGCGGGTTATCGTTGACCCGCGTCCGGTGGAGGCCGGCCCTTGCGGGTATCTTCCAATTCAATAAGGCCACCCTGTCCTGCGGACCGGGCAGCCTCGCGCCTGATTTGAAGATGCGCCGCACATAGGGCATCGGCGCCCTTCAGTCAACCGTTCGTTTACACCTTGTTCAGAACCGCCTCGATCTCTTTCGTCACGTCGTCGATGTCGGCCATGCCGTCGACGCCGGTGAGCAGTCCCTTGGCGTAATAATAGCCGGTGAGCGGCGCGGTCTTCTTGTAATATTCGCGCAGGCGCTCGGGGAATACGGCCGGGTCGTCATCCTTGCGGACCGGCTGGCCGGCCTTCCTGGCGTCTTCCGCCCGCTTGGCGATGCGGCCGACCAGGATCTTGTCGTCGACCACCAGCTCGATGACGACGTCGAGCTTCAGGCCGCGGTCCTTGAGCATCTTCTCGACCGCGTCCGCCTGCACCAGGGTGCGCGGATAGCCGTCGAGGATGAAGCCTTTGGCGCAGTCCTTCTGGTCGATGCGCTCGGCGACGATGGCGTTGACGATCGCGTCCGAAACCAGCTCGCCGGCGTCCATGACGGCTTTCGCCTTCAGGCCTACCGGCGTCTTGGCCGCGACGGCCGCCCGCAGCATGTCTCCGGTGGAGAGCTGGGGTATGCCGTGCTTTTCAACCAGTCTTTGTGCTTGCGTCCCTTTGCCCGCCCCCGGCGGACCAAGCAGTATCAGCTTCATTTGGTCCTCTTACCCCCGCGCAGCTTCGACTTCTTGATCAGGCCCTCATACTGGTGCGCGATCAGGTGTCCCTGAACCTGCGCAACCGTGTCGAGCGTAACACTGACAACGATCAGAAGCGAAGTGCCACCGAGGTAAAATGGTACGCCAGTCGCCGAAATCAGGAATTCCGGCAGCAGGCAGACGAGGACCAGGTAGATCGCGCCGACGACGGTAATGCGGGTCAGCACGTAATCGATGTATTCGGCCGTGCGCTCGCCCGGACGGTAGCCGGGGATGAAGCCCGAATGCTTCTTCAGCTGGTCGGCGGTGTCCTTCGGATTGAACACGATCGCCGTGTAGAAGAAGGCGAAGAACGCAATCATCGCCGCGTAGAACGCCATATAGAGCGGCTGGCCGTGTCCGAGCGCGGCAAGGATGGTGCTTGCCCAGCCGGGCATGGTGGTGGTGCTCGAGAAGCCGGCGACGGTCGCCGGCAGCAGCAGCAGCGAAGAGGCGAAGATCGGCGGGATGACGCCCGCCGTGTTGAGCTTCAGCGGCAGGTGCGACGTATCGCCCTGGAACATCCGGTTGCCGACCTGGCGTTTCGGATACTGGATCAGCAGGCGGCGCTGCGCCCGCTCGAAGAACACGATGATCGCGATGACAACGACCGCGAGCACGATGATGGCGAGGATGAGGCCGGTCGACAGCGCGCCGGTGCGGCCGAGTTCGAGCGTGCCGCTGATGGCCTGCGGCAAACCGGCGACGATGCCCGCGAAGATGATCAGCGAAATGCCGTTGCCGATGCCGCGCGCGGTGATCTGCTCGCCGAGCCACATCAGGAACATGGTGCCGCCGACGAGGGTCAGCACCGCCGAGATGCGGAAGAAGAGCCCCGGGTCCGTCACGATGCCGGCACCACTCTCAAGGCCGACGGAAATGCCGTAGGCCTGCACGAGGGCAAGCAGCACGGTGCCGTAGCGGGTGTACTGGTTGATGACCTTGCGGCCCTGCTCGCCTTCCTTCTTCAGCTGCTCAAGCGACGGGATGACCGACGTCATGAGCTGCATGATGATGGACGCGGAGATATAAGGCATGATTCCCAGCGCGAAGATCGCCATGCGTTCGACCGCGCCGCCCGCGAACATGTTGAACATGCCGAGCACGCCGGTCGACTGCTGCTGGAAGGCCTGCGCGAAGGCGTCGGGATTGATGCCGGGAAGCGGGATGTAGGTGCCGAGGCGGTAGACGAGGAGAGCGCCGAGCGTGAACCAGATGCGCTTCTTGAGGTCCTCTGCCTTGGCGAAGGCTGCGAAATTCAGATTGGATGCAAGTTGTTCTGCAGCCGATGCCATGCAAATTCTCCGCTTGGTCGCGTCGGGCCGCGCCGGTCAGAAGCATGTCCGGGCATGGCGCGTCGTCGAAGTTCCGAGATAGGCTCCGGGCGACGAAAGTGCAAGCGGCGGCAATCCCCTTGCCGCCGCTTGTCTGAAGGGCCCGTTACTCGGTGGCTTCCGCCTTGGCTGGAAGCTTGACCGAACCCCCGGCCTTCTCGACCTTTTCGATCGCAGCCTTCGAGGCTCCGGCGATGTCGAAGGAAACCTTGGCCTTGAGTTCGCCGTCCGACATCAGCCGGACGCCGTCCTTGGCGCGGCGGATGACGCCGGCCTTGATCAGCGCTTCGGCGTCGACCGTCGCCTTGGCGTCGAGCTTCTTGGCGTCGATCGCCGTCTGGATGCGGGCGAGCGACACGGTGTTGAAGCTCTTCTTGAAGATGTTGTTGAAGCCGCGCTTCGGCAGGCGACGATAGAGCGGCATCTGGCCGCCCTCGAAGCCGTTGATGGCGACGCCGGAGCGCGCCTTCTGGCCCTTCACGCCGCGACCGGCCGTCTTGCCCGAACCCGAGCCGATGCCGCGCCCAAGGCGCTTCTTCGAATGGGTCGCGCCTTCGTTGTCCCTGAGTTCGTTGAGTTTCATTGTCTTTCTCCTCGCGCGCCCTGTCCTATTTCTCTTCGACGACGCGAACGAGATGCTGGACTGCTGCGATCATGCCGCGAACCGAAGGAGTGTCCTCCAGCGTGCGGCGCTTGTGCATTTTGTTGAGGCCGAGGCCGACCAGCGTTGCGCGCTGTTCCTTCGGACGGCGGATCGGGCTGCCGATCTGCTCGACGGTCACGGTCTTGGTGGCTTTCTTTGCCATGGTGCTTGTCCCTCTGGCGCCGACTACTCTTCGGCCGCAACCGCGTTGCCGCGGCGAGCCTGGAGCGTCGAATACTTGATACCGCGCTGGGCGGCCACATCCTTCGGATGCATCTGGCTCTTCAGCGCATCGAACGTCGCGCGGACCATGTTGTACGGGTTCGACGAACCCATCGACTTGGCCACCACGTCATGCATGCCGAGCGTCTCGAAGACAGCGCGCATCGGACCGCCGGCGATGATGCCGGTGCCGGGCTTGGCTGCGCGCAGCAGGACCTTGCCCGCTCCGTGACGGCCCTCGACGTCGTGATGCAGCGTGCGTCCCGAACGCAGCGGCACGAAGATCAGGTCGCGCTTGGCGCTCTCGGTCGCCTTGCGGATGGCTTCCGGCACTTCGCGCGCCTTGCCATGACCGAAGCCGACGCGGCCCTTCTGGTCGCCGACCACCACGAGTGCCGCGAAGCCGAAGCGGCGGCCACCCTTGACGACCTTTGCGACGCGATTGATGTGAACGAGCTTGTCGACGAATTCGCTGTCGCGCTCTTCACGGTCCCGGCCGCCGCGATGGCCGCCGTCCCTACGTTCCTGTGCCATATCCTGTTTCCTTGTTTTTTTCCGGAAGCACGGTTGATGATAAGATCCGGCGCCGCCCCCGAAGTGTCGGGTGGGGGTCGCCGGGGGCGAAACTCAGTTTTTCTTTCGCATGATCTTATCCAAAAAGTCTGCAACTTTTTGGGATCAAGCTTAGAAGCTCAGGCCGGCCTCGCGGGCGGCTTCAGCCAGCGCCTTGACGCGACCGTGAAAGATGTACGGCCCGCGGTCGAAGACGACTTCCTTGACGCCGGCCTTGGCGGCGCGCTCGGCGATCAGCTTGCCAACTGCGGCGGCGGCGGCCGTGTCGGCGCCGGTCTTGAGCGAGCTCTTCAGGTCCTTTTCCAGCGTCGAGGCGGAAGCGACGGTATGACCCTTCGCGTCGTCGATGACCTGGGCGTGGATGTTCTTGGACGAGCGGCTGACCGACAGGCGCAGGCGGCCATTGGCCACTGCCTTGATCTGACGGCGGATGCGCGATGCGCGGCGCTGGATGCTCTCTTTCGAAGCCATGATCTTGGTTCCTTGCCTTCATATGCCGGGGGCCGCCTTGTGCGGTAGGTCGAAGAACCTCCCGCGGCTGAGCCCTCGTGGCGTTGTATGGTCACGCCGGAGCCAAAATGGCATCCGGCGCCGATCGAAAACTACTTCTTCTTGCCTTCCTTGCGCACGATGCGCTCGCCGGCATACTTCACGCCCTTGCCCTTGTAGGGCTCGGGGCCGCGATACTTGCGGATTTCAGCGGCCACCTGGCCGACCTGCTGCTTGTCGATGCCCGTCACGGTGATTTCGGTCGGCTTCGGCACGGAGATCGTGATGCCCTGCGGCGTCTCATAGACCACGTCGTGGCTGAAGCCGAGCGCGAGCTGCAGGTTCTTGCCCTGCATCGTCGCACGGTATCCAACGCCGTTGATCTCCAGCTTCTTCTCGAAGCCTTCCTTCACGCCGTGCAGGATGTTGACGATCTGCGTCCGCGACATGCCCCACTTGGAGCGCGCCGTCTTCGACTGGTCGCGCGGCTCGAC
>Ga0335394_10004030_pt1 | contig 16716 bp, 12 predicted proteins | sample MAT03_FD_205741 | JGI IMG/M metagenome (GOLD analysis project Ga0335394, IMG submission 205741) | Freshwater microbial communities from Lake Fryxell liftoff mats and glacier meltwater in Antarctica - MAT-03 (spades assembly) (version 2) ... | reverse complement strand
TTAATTGATTTGGCGAACCAACACAATGGTCATGACAACATTACTGGTATACTTGTTCGGGCAAAAGTACGCCCAAATTTGGAAAGTTGAAAAAAATGGAGAGTGGCGAATGGGGCATGGGGAATAATTTTCCTAATCCCTACTCCCTACTCCCCACTCCCTACTCCCCACTCCCTCTTAGCTTTTAGGTTGTATTGTGGTTAGTCTGACTCTGTTAGAACCGCAACAGAAAACGCCCCTCCAGCAGTGGTGCTTTGAGAACTCTTCCATAATTCGGATTGGTCGAGCGGCAGATAATCATGTTGTTTTAACTGATAGTTTAGTTTCGCGGCATCATCTAGAACTGAGACAAGTAGATTCTGCCGACAATGGCGGTGGTTGGCGGCTGATTAGTCAGGGTACTAATGGGACTTTTCTCAACGGTGTCCTTGTGATTCAGAGTCCGTTACCAGATAATTCCCTGTTGCAATTGGCACAGGGAGGCCCAATACTGCAATTCCAAATTCAGGATGTAACAGTACTGGAAACTGGTGTGCGATCGCAACAAATGCAAGGAACAGAAGAAAACGCCCTTGCAACATTCCACTCAGCCCAAGGTACATCCACTTGCACCCATGAAGGCAACTCCCCAAACAATCTGTTTTGCATCCACTGCGGCCAACCTCTCTCAGTACAACAGAAAATTCGCCATTATCAGGTGTTGCGAACTCTCGGACAAGGAGGCATGGGTACTACTTATCTCGCTTGGGATGCGGCTAGTCAGATTGCGGGTATGCCACAATTGCTGGTGTTGAAGCAAATGAATGCTGATATGGTAAAAATTGCCAAAGCTCAAGAATTATTTGAGCGGGAGGCGTATACTCTCAAATCCCTTAACCATCCGGGAATTCCCAAGTATTACGACTTCTTTGTAGAAGACGGAAAAAAATACTTGGCAATGGAACTAATCCACGGACAGGATTTAGAGAGACGTGTCTATACTACTGGGCCAGTTACACCAAACCAAGCGATCGCTTGGATGATCCAAACCTGCGATATCTTAGAATATCTTCATAGTCAAAGTCCTCCACTGATTCACCGCGATATTAAACCCGCTAACCTGATGGTGCGAAGTTCACTAAATCATATAGTGGTGCTAGATTTTGGCGCTGTTAAGGAAATTGGCACAGCGCCAGGTACTCGGATTGGTGCAGAAGGTTACTGCGCTCCTGAACAAGAACGAGGACAACCTTTGACTCAATCTGATTTGTATGCAATTGGGCCAACGGTGATTTTTCTGCTCACAGGCGAAAACCCTTTCAAGTATTACCGCCAACGGGGGCGAAACTTCAGGTTTGATGTGGCAAAAGTTCCCACAATTAGTTCCCAATTAAGAGATGTGATTGATCGCGTTACAGAACCATTACCACGCGATCGCTATCAAACTGCGAAGGAATTAGCACAGGCGTTAGCTGCTTGCCAAGTTTAGAGAGTAGGGAATATTGAAAATCACTATTCCACGCGATGTGCAACTTATTTTTGGAACCCCGCTTCCATTCCTCTCCCCACAGGGAAAGAGGCTTTAATTCTTATTCCCCAACGCTAGTCTACGGTGTACACACAAGTCATCGAATTACCCAAAACAAAAACCTCACCCTATCCTCTCGGACATCCCTCTCCTTAATAAGGAGAGGGACAGGTTTTGCATAGCAAAACCAGGGTGAGGTATCTCAGGGACTGCGAGATAAATCTTAAATAGCCTCACCAAAGGCTCGTGTGTACACCGTAGCAACGCTAGCACGTAAGGCGTTGGGGGTTAGGTTTGAGAGAAAGTCGCACAGTTCGTTATATCATGTCCGCTTGATTGCTTATTAAACCCAAAGAACCCCACCCCGCCAAAGCTATGCTTTGTCTCCCCTCCCCGCTTGCGGGGAGGGGTTGGGGTTGGGGGTGGGGTTCTTTTATTATGGGTAATCTGGCGGACATCATATTATTCCCTATTCCTCATCCCAAGTTTCTACAGCTAGTAATTCACTAACTGGGTCTTGCATACTAAAGCCAAAGTCTTGCAGTTCCTGTTTCCAGTGCTGCCATTCATTACCATAGAGTAAAGCGATTTTCCAGATGCTATCGCTTGGCTTGATAATGTTCGATTCTATGAGTGATTGCACGTTGCGCTGCAATTTCACCATTGGGTGAATCACTTGCTGAGTCATAACCTCGATTCAATTCAGATTTTGTTGGTAAATACTTAATTAAAACTGCTTTCCATTCTGCAATTGTTGCCGGATCGTAGAGTGGTGTAATTTTGGTAAAGCTAGTCTTAACTTTCTAACTATACCATAACAAACTCTACTAAATTACTGGTAAATCAGGTTTTGTACGGTAATTACGACCACAAAACTCTAATTTCACCAAGCAGTCCTTAAACTTTTTGCAGAACCTGGGCAAAGGTTCAGAGGGAAGAGTTAAGGGATGAAGGGGTAAAGGATGCTTCTGTTTCCCCTTTTCCCTTTAACCTTTCGCGGTCTTCTTTTTCCTTGTAACCTTTAACCACTAGAGTGCAACAGTACCTTTTGTCAGATATCTATTGTGGACGCCGAGCAAAATAATTAGTCGTTTGGGAGGTTGCACTATGTAGTGTGACTGAGGACGACTGGCAAAATTTTATTTGTTTGAATCACGGAAAATATGTGTGGTTGTTCAATAACCCATAGGACACGGGCTAGTTTTAAAGTTTTTGACTGACAGGTAAATTTGCAATTGAGTAGAAATATTTACTCTTTCTGTTTATTTAAACGTTATTTACATTATCGCAAACATCTAACTTTAGGCTGAATAATCGCAAATCTTTATATAATCTTAATTTTTCGCCCGGTGAATAAGACTTGGAGGGTTTTGCTTTTAACAATAGGAGCGATGCCTACGGCGGTAAACTACGCATGGCAAAATTGTCGGTACAGCATAAGCTCACCATAAAGTTCTCTCGTCTTCAGAGTCAGCATTTGAAGTTTGTGTAAAAAATTTTTAGCGAAGATGTTAGTTTCTGTTGAGCAGATGGGCATCCTTATAACAGGAGGCTTGCTGATACCTAAGTATTTACCACAGCAAGTATGTGAGACATGGCTAGTTCGGAGGCAGAATACCTAATTACCCGCAAAAAGCAGATTCAGCGGCGACAAAAGATTGTCACGATAGTGTCGATGTTCTCGTTTTTTGGTTCTACGGTGTTTGGAGTGATTCCGGTAATCCAAAAGGCTAGTCAACCTAAGCCAGCAATTGCGTCTCCTTCTGCTGAGTCAGGATTACAGCAACAGGCGCGGGGCTACGAGATGGTTTTACAACGGGAACCAGAAAACCAACTTGCTTTAGAGAAACTGTCTATAGTGCGGTTGCAATTGAAGGATGCTAAAGGTGCGATGGAACCTTTGGAGAAACTAGTGAAGTTGCACCCTGATCGGCAAGATTATAAGACTGTGTTGGAGGATGTGAAGAAGAGGGTGGGGGAAGGAGCAAAGTAAAAGAAAATCTACAGCAGTTTGATAATTTTTTTAAATTAATATATTTGGAGGGACAAATGCTAACACAAGAACAAATACAAGAATGCCAATCTAATTTCAACCTTAGTTATCATGTCAATTTCGCCCATATCTGTCAGGAATTAGTGGGATTGGAAAATAAAGATGTGCTTGAAGTTGGGGGAAGTTTACCTCCTAATTTTGTTTTTGACTATCTCGGTGTGAAATCATGGACAGGAATTGAAACCCCGGATTATGAAAAATCACTACAAGAAACCGGAGGAATAACTCACACAGGCACAATTATTAAAGATATTAAAAATATTCCTGATTACAAGTTTAATAAAAAACCACAAAACAGATACAACTTTTATCTAGAAAATATTGAAGATTTACCCAAAGAATATTATAAGAAATACGATTTAATTTTTTCTATTGCGACTTTTGAGCATATTCATAAATTACCATTAGCTTTGGATAAAATGTTTCTGGCTCTTAAACCAGGAGGCAAATTATTTTCAATGTTTTCGCCCATCTGGTCTGCTTATGATGGACATCATTTACCAGAAATTATAGATAAAAGCGGCAATAAATATAATTTCGGGAATTCTCCCATTCCTCCTTGGGGGCATCTATTCATGAGTCGCGGAGAAATGTCCAGATATTTATATGAAAAAATAGATAAAACAACGGCAGATACAATTGTTTATTATGTTTATCAATCAAATCATATTAATAGATTTTTTACTGAAGATTATCTTGATGCAATTGAACAAAGCTTGTTTAGCATTAATAGGTTAGAGCTAACTTTCGCAAGCCCAATCAATCCTGCCATAGAGCAAAAACTAAAATTGATGTATCCAGGTAAAAAAGAGTTTGCTAATAATGGCATTCTCTTAGTTTTAGACAAAGATGATAAACATAGCAATAGGCAGTTAAAAGGAACTAAGCTTTATATGAATAATGACTCTATAGAAAATAAATTAAATCAAGCAAATCAATATTTTAATAGCCAGCAATTTTCCGAAGCTGTCCAATTATATAAAGCAATATTCAGGGATAATCCTCAATTAGCAAAACAAGGATTATCTATTAGTTTGGCACACTGTCTGCTCTTATCAGGAAATTGGCAAGAAATATCAGCCAATTTAATTCCAGGTACTAATTATCTAGAAATTTCTGGTTGGTTAAATTCTCTCTCCCAAGGAAAACCAGTTAATGAACAAAATCTACCTATTCCTTGGTACACTTATCCAGCAATTGAATTTTTAGAAGATAAGGTTAAAAGAGATTTTTCAGTATTTGAATTTGGAGGAGGGCAATCAACTTTGTGGTGGGCAGATAAAGTTAAACAAGTAATATCTATTGAAAGTGATGAGGGTTGGTTTAATCAAATTCATCAGCAAATGCCCCTGAATGTACAGTTAAATTTAGAATCAGATGAAAAAAAATATGCTGATTTTATCCTGCAATATCCAGATAAATATTTTGATGTCATTATAGTTGATGGTATTAACCGTAATAGTTGTTTAGAAAATAGTTTAGATAAGCTCAAAGAGAATGGGTTACTAATTTTTGATAATACAGACGATCACCGCTATGATTCATCACTGCGATTACTCTCATCACTAGGGTATAAAAAAATTGATTTTTGGGGCTTAATTCCGGGCTATGTTTATAAAAACTGTACTTCTCTGTTTTTCAAATCAACAGAAATTCTAGAAATTAATTCATTACCTAGCGATAAAAAATCTGTTTTAGGTAAATCTTGTATGCAAATTACTAGCCCTAAACCTACAGAAATGAGCAATTATGAATATGAAGACAATTGGCAGTTAACAACACCAGTTGCTTTTCTAATATTTAATCGCCCTGATACGACTTCTAGAGTATTTGAAGCCATCCGCCAAGCTAAACCGCCGAAATTATTAGTTGTAGCAGATGGTGCAAGATTAGATAAAACCGGAGAAGCGGAAAAATGTGCTGCTACCAGAGCAATTATTAATCAAGTTGACTGGGAATGTGAGGTATTAACTAACTATGCTGATGTTAATTTAGGTTGTAGAAAAAGAGTAAGTAGTGGTTTAGATTGGATATTTGAGCAGGTAGAAGAAGCGATTATTTTAGAAGATGATTGTCTTCCCCATCCCACTTTTTTCCGGTACTGTCAGGAATTATTAGATAAATATCGTGATGATGAACGGATTATGATGATTTCAGGTGATAACTTCCAATTTGGAAGCAATAGAACTGAATATAGTTATTATTTTTCTCGTTACGGTCATTGTTGGGGCTGGGCTAGTTGGAGACGTGCGTGGACAAAGTATGATAATTCCATGCAACTATGGCAAGAACTAAGAGATAATGGTTGGCTTAATGAGATTTTGCAAAATGATCAGGTAGTTGCTTACTGGTCAAGAATATTTCAAGGTGTTTATGATGGCTTTAGTAGTTGGGATTATATTTGGCAATATATACTTTGGATAAATAGAGGATTGACCATATTACCTAATATCAATCTTGTTTCTAATATTGGTTTTGGCTCAGGTACTCACACAACTACAGATAATAATAAGCTGGCTAATATGACAGTAGAAGCTGTGAAGTTTCCCCTTAAACATCCTCCTTTTGTGATTAGAAATACTCAGGCAGATAATTTAACTGAAGAAACTATATTTAGTGGTGCTGCTAATAAAATGAAATTCAAGCCAGAATCTTATATTTCTCTAGAAGAAATTATTACAAAGATAAATAATAATCAAAATGAAGTTGTTTTAGATTTAATATACTCATTACTACAAGAATATAATCCTATAAATTATGTTAAGGCAGTTGCATTAGGTAGACAAGGAAAAATAACCGAAGCTCTGGCAACGTTGGAAACATTACTTAATCATACTCCCGATCACACGAAGGGAATAACACTAAGAAAAAAATTAAGAAAAAATCTTTACTCAGATATAATAGGACTTCATCCCATCATTGAAAAAGCAAACAATCTGTTAGAAGAAAATCAGATTGCGGAATGTTTTGAAATCCTAAATGATGCCAAAGCTTTAAAACAGCCAATTATGGGTTTAGATTATTTAAGGGCAAAATGTTTCCTGCAAATGAGACAACCTGCCGCTGCTATTCAAGCGTTATATGAAGAGTTACGCTATTTCCCCGAAAATAATCAAGCTAATATTTTTCTCAAGCAATTATTAAATCAATATCCTGAATTTGTATCTAGTAATATCCAAGACTCTGAGTTTCAAGAATTATATAGGTTAATTCAACCTTATACAATGCTTAGTGAAGCGAGGCTATATTCACTATTTACGCTCATCAAAAGAATTTGTGTAGAAAATATCCCCGGTAACTTTGTCGAGTGTGGAGTTGCAGGCGGAGGTTCAACAGCCCTTGCAGCCGCAGTGATTAAACGCCATACCAGACAACCCCGTTGGGTTTACGCCTTTGACTCTTTTGATGGAATGCCAGCACCGACAGAAAAAGATAAGTCTAATGGTATTCTTGCTGAGGTAACGGGATGGGGTACAGGTACTTGTGCTGCACCAGAAACTAGTGTGAAGGAAATCTGCAATAAACTAGGCGTTGGTGATATTGTCCAGTTAGTTAAAGGTTATTTTGAAGACACCTTACCAAAAATGAGAGATCAAGTAGGGATGATTGCTCTTCTACACATGGATGGTGATTGGTACGAATCCACTAAAACCATAATTAATAATTTATACGATCGCATTTCCAATGATGGATTTGTACAAGTAGATGATTATGGTTTCTGGGAAGGTTGTCGTCAAGCCCTACATGAATTTGAAGCCGAGCGTCAACTAAAATTTAAGCTTCATCAAATAGACAATACAGGAGTTTGGTTTAATTGCTCGCACAAATTTGCTATTAATCCAGTGTTTGAAAACTCATTAATTGAAGAATTTGACCAAGATGATCCTGTGAAGTACGGTATTCAAAGTCAAATGTCGAAGAATGAGCGTTTTCAGCTATATTATGCTATGCGTAAACTTTTACCAACTAATTCTTCTCCTTGCCGTTTTGTGGAGATAGGCTCTTTTGCCGGAAGTTCATTATTTTTGAATCAAAAAGCCCTAGTCAGAGAGCATAATGACTTAGAAGGATGGGCGATTGATCCAGGATTACACCCCCAATTAAAATTAGTATTGGATAACTTACCCTCAGAAATTACTCATTTGAGAATGTTTTCTCATGATGCTTTAGCTCAATTACAGACTATCTTTGAGCGAGATCATAACTATCCACCTTATATTTTTGTCGATGGCGATCATTCTTATGAAGGTGTGAAACGAGATATTATTAACTATTATCCCTTACTTGCTCCCGGTGGTTTAATGATTTTCCATGATTATTTACCTCCTCTAGATGAGCAAAATAGCTCCTCAATTCTTTTTCATCATGGAGGAAATGAACCTGGTATCAGACAGGCTTGCCAAGAATTAATGGAAAATACTTATCATTGCGAAATTATCGAAGTACCTTTGTTGTATCCTGATGATCCAACTCAAACTCAAGCCTATTTACCGATTATTCCGGGAGTATTCTCTTCTCTGAAAATCTATCGTAAACCTAGTAATTAAATTAAAAATTCAAATTCAATGATTAAAGTTTTACATATTATTGACTTTCTTTGTCTCGGTGGTGCTGCTCGCTCCATGATTGCGATTTCTAAATATTCATCCCGTTTAGATGAGCAGTTGCAACATCAAGTTATCTCCCTTAAAGAAGCTGATGCTAGTGCAGTGGAATTAGCAGAATTAGGGAGGATGAAATTTATTGAGCCAGTTGATGTAATTGCTCGTAATCAATTAATTTCTGAAGCTGATTTAGTGCATATTCACTACTGGAATAATCCCCAGATGTTCTCCTTTCTGCATTCAGAATTACCGCCCACAAGGTTAATTATCTGGTTTCATGTTTCAGGAGATAGCGCCCCACAGGTGATTACTCGTGATTTAATTAATTATGCTGACTTTGCTATTCCTTGTAATCCCCATTCTTATGAATTACCCATCGTCCGACAATTAGCACCAGAAATAAGACAAAAAAAAGTTGGTATGGTTTACGATGCGGCTGATTTTGAAAGAGTTCAAAATATTCAACCCAAACCCCACTATAGTTTTAATGTTGGCTATATGGGAGCTTTAGCTTTTACTAAAATGCACCCTGAGTATATCTCTATGAGTGCTAAAGCTAATATCCCACATGTTAAATTTATTCTCTGTGGTGGTGGAAATATTAATTTATTACAGCAACAAGCCTCAGCATTAGACTCATTAAATAAATTTGATTTTCGTGGTTTTGTCGAAGATATTAGCTCAGTAATTTCTGAATTTGATGTTTATGGTTATCCGTTATGTGAAGATACTTATGCTGCGGCTGAATTAAATTTACAAGAAGTAATGTATGCCGGAATACCTGCGATAGTTTTTCCCCACGGTGGCATTAAAAAATTAGTGATTGATAACTACACAGGTTTAGTTGTCAATAGTGAATTAGAATATAGTCAAGCCTTAGAGTACCTTTATTACAATCCTCAAGAAAGATTAAGACTAGGTAAAAATGCCAAGCAATACGCCGAGCAAATCTTTGGCGCAGAAAATGCTGCTAAACAGCTAAATCCCATCTATCATCGCTTGATGGAAACACCCAAGAGAACGAGACAATGGAGTATTCCTGTTGATGGTAGTTTGTTAGATGAACCTGTATCTCTTCTTGATGTAGTTGACATCCCTGCACAATTTGAAGGTGCAAAAACATTTATTGAATCTATAGGAGATACTGCACCCCAATTTATTACAAGTTTAACTTCTGAAGATATTAATCAATTATTTACTGCTGACGAAAAAATAGCTAATTCTTCTACTCTTTTAGGATTAGGAGAGGGTGGAGTAGTTCAATATGTTAATCACTACCCCCAAGATGGTTATTTAAGGTTATGGGTAGGGTTAATCTTGGAACGTCAGGGAAAAACTTCAGAAGCAATGGGACAGTTTATCAATTCCATTCAATTTGGTTGTCATCATTGGCGTGTATTTTGGTATTTAGCCCAAGCAGCAGAGCATCTTCAGGAAACTTCTATACTGCAACAAGCGTTAGATAAGCTAAGTCATTTTGTACCTAACTTTGTTCCGGCTCAAGAGATGAGACAAAGATTACAAACACTATTAAATTCCGAATTTGATTTATCCAGCTTAAATCTAAGAGAAATTAACTATATTATTTTCCCTGATTGGACGCAACCAGAAGATGAACTAGGTTTAGAGTTACAACAGGTGATTCAATCATTAGCAACTCATCCTGATAGCGAAAAAATTACTCTGATTATCCACACGGGTAATATGGCTGCCGAAGATGCAGAAATGTTTTTATCTAGTGTGGTTATGAATCTTTTGGTGGAAGAAGATTTAGATGTTACTGAAGGGTTAGAAATTTCTCTAGTGGGAAATTTGGCTGATATTCAGTGGGAAGCTTTGCTACCTCGGATTCATGCTCGAATTGTTTTAGAACACGAAGATATAAACGCACTGAACCAAGCAAAAGCAGAAACTCTGACATCCTACAAAATAGAAGACTTTAGTCAAGCACAAGCTGGACAGTTTTTTTTACTTAAGCAATAAATTCTTCAGCGAGGGAAGATGGCAAGAAGCGATCGCACAATATCAAAAACTCCTAGAAAGCCAATCAGGTGATGCAGAAATTTATTGGAATTTAAGCTATTGCTATAGAAAGCTAAACCTGCTAGATGAATATTTTAGTATTCTTCAACAAGGAATTAAACTTTACCCTACAGATGGAAGGCTACATTTCTCATTAATCATCGATTTGCGGCAGAATGGACGTATTCAAGAAGCAATTTTAAGTTCAGAGAATGCTGCTAAATTATTACCAGATGATTACACTTTTCAAATTCTAAAATATTTAACAGTGCCAATAATATATGATAATCAAGAAGAAATCATATTTTATCGCCAACGCTACACTCAAGGATTGCGAGATTTAATTCAGCAAACATATCTGAAAACTACAGAAGAGCAACAAAGTGCTTTAGCCGGTATAGGCCGCCTCACAAATTTTTACCTATCATATCAAGCACAAAATGATATAGATTTGCAACGCCAGTATGGAAAGTTAGTACATGAAATTATGGCAGCTAACTATCCACAATGGGTAGTTCCTTTATCTATGCCTAAGCTTCAGCCTAACAACAAAATTCGTATTGGTTACGTTTCACATTACCTGCATTCTTATAGTGGCACACTTTGGTTAACTGGTTGGTTACGTTACTGCGATCGCTCCCGCTTTGAAATCTATTGTTACTACATAGGAAATGAGCCAGATCCAATTACCCAACAGTTTCAACAGTACAGTGATGTTTTCCACCATATTCCTGATAATTTATCAGCAGCCTGTGAACAGATAATTGCTGATAAGCTGCACATTTTAGTTTTTCCTGAAATTGGCATGAATCCGCAAACTATGCAAATGGCAGGTCTGCGGCTTGCGCCTGTGCAATGTGTCGCTTGGGGACATCCGGTAACAACTGGTTTACCCACAATTGATTACTTTTTATCTAGCGAGTTAATGGAATCCGAAAATGCTCAAGACCATTATTCAGAAAAATTAATTCGCTTACCCAACATTGGCGTTTCTTACCCTAAACCATATATTCCGCCAGTCATCAAAACCCGCTCAGATTTTGGGTTAACAGATGATGCGGTGATTTATTTATGCTGCCAAGCTCCTTTTAAATATCTACCGCAGTATGATTTTATTTTTGCAGAAATTGCTCATCGCATTCCGCAAGCTAAATTTGTGTTTCTGCGTGGTACTTTACTTCAGCCACGCCTGAAGCGTGCTTTTGCTGCTATCGGTTTGAACAGCGAGGATTACTGTGTATTTATCAGTATTCCAGAGCGACTAGACTATCTAATGATTAACTTACTTTCAGATGTTTATTTAGATACATTTACCTGGTCTGGTGGTAATACTACCTTAGAAGCGATCGCTTGTAATCTCCCCATTGTCACTTGTCCAGGGGAATTTATGCGGGGTCGTCACTCTGACAGCTTTTTAAAAATGCTAGGAGTGACAGATACTATTGCTGAAAATGAAGCAGAATATATCGAAATTGCTGTTAAATTAGGACTAGACCCAGCTTGGCGACGCAGCATTGCAGAAAGAATGAGCCAAAATCATGATCGTCTTTTTGATGATAAAGTTTGTGTCGAAGGTTTAGAAGCTTTTTATAAAGAAGTTTGTAGTAAGCATTTCAGTGCTTAAATTTGTAATTAAAGAGGAGAAGCACTAAAGTCCTCTCTACGAGACGCTACGCGAACACTACGAACTTTTTAATTGTTTGTAGTAAGCACTTCACTAACCCACTGCATATTCTGTAAACTTTCTCATAAAAGGGGACTGAAACCCTAATACAATATCTTCTTTAGGAACTCCCCTACTAACCAAATTAGCTGCAATATCTTCTTCTGTACCATTCCATTGAAGCCAGATTTTTTCACCTTTTATATCAATGTGAAGGATGCAACTATGTACCCAATCTTGACCTTCCCAGCCTACATGAACTACTTGGTAATGGTCGCGTTTTATATCAAAAATATTCTCAACATCTATATTACCATCAGTGGGTTTTTGCTCACTATACTCCTGTAATATCTGTTGCACAATTTGGCGATAGTGGGCTAGTTTATCCATTTGAAAATTACCTCTTGCTCTACATCATAAATAATCATTTTGACTTTATTCTCTTCAATCATGGCTTGCGGAAAATCAAGTTGAAAAAATGTTTTATAAGTTGTCAAAGGTACTGCTAAATACAAAACACGCTCTGGCTGTCGTCGCCTTAATGCGCCTCTATAGTTGATAAACTGTCCCAATGCTGTATGAAATTCTGAGATCGCAGATGATTTCTCCAAAAAACTTTTAACTTCAACAGCAATTTTTTCTCCTTCTCGTTCTGCCGCAATGAGTTTTTCAGCAGCTAAATCAATAGATACATTCACACCACCCACGCTAATTGAGAGGGGGTCATGAGTAATCTGCCAACCATCCTTCTGTAAAGCTTTTTTGACAACTTCATGAAAGACATCTTTAGCAGACATATTTATCCACAATTGTATTTCTTATTTTTATATTACCTCTTAAGGCGGCCATACAACATAAGCAAACACCTCATATAGGAATCCTATTTGATTTTTGAAATTATTTGTGTGGTGCGCGTTCGCGTTCGCGTTAGCGTCTCTGAAAGAGAAGCCTCTCGTAGAGAAGCGTCTCGCAGAGAAGCGCAGCGCAAGCGCGATAGGCAGAGAATAGGGAGTAGGGAAGAAGCCTTTTCGGGGTGTACTGATTTTTTTCAAAAATCAAATACGAGTCCTATAAGTAGGACGGCGTAAATAATTAAAGGTTTGTAGTGTTCGCGTAGCGTCTCGTAGAGAGCGGCTTTAGCCCTACTTTGTTCGCCTAGCGTCTCGGAGAGAGTGCTGAAGTCCTGACTATGAACTTATTTTTCCTCAATATACTTTTGCCACATTTGCTGATAAGCTTTTTCCATTTCCTGGGCAAATTTCTTACCATTCCATAGAGGTGAAGTTTGTCTTGACTGTCGCAGTTTCCAAGAAATTGTTTGTCTTAATTTCTCATCTTTACCCAACCTCACACCCCACTCTACATACTCTTCATCACTCCAAGCTAAACCTTCTGTAACTCCTACATTCATCATCATTGTGTAGCTGTTACGCGCTGCAAATTGTTCTCCTACTCTGGTGACTATGGGGATACCCATCCATAATGTTTCTAGGGTTGTGGTTGCACCATTGTAGGGATAGGTATCTAAGACAACATCAGCAATGGCTAAATTGGCACGATGTTCCATGTCTGTAGGTGCAGAAGGTAGAAACCTTAAGCATTCTAAATCAACCCCTTCTGCTTCAGCAATTGGCGCAATAAAGTTTTTTAAATCTTGATGGTTAGATCGATGACTTTTAAGTAGAAAATAACTATTAGGGACTTCTTTAATAATCTGCATTTGTAACCGGATATTATGGAGATTACGTTTTACTGCGGTTTGGGAACTAAAATAAATAATCCCATCATCAGGAATATTTAAAGATTCTCTGCTGATAGTGGGTGTTCCTACAATAAAGCCATCTATACCAATATAATTTTGAGGGAGACGCCAAATTTTTTCAGTATAGTAATCTTGTGCTGATTCTGGCAATACATAGTTATCAGCAATAAAGTAATCAACTGTTGAGAAACCAGTTGCATCATAACCTAACCAACTAACTTGAATGGGTGCAGGCTTAAGGGCTAAAATAGCGCAACCACCATAAGAAGTCAAACTATCTAAATCCACTAAAATATCTATTTCATCTTGGTTAATTTTATCTGCCATTGCCACCATAGAAAAACATTCTTGATGAAAATGATCGCCAAACTCTATTTTATAAGCTTGTTGTTGTGGATCGTAAATATTCTCCTTTAAAGAATATAAATAAATATCGAATTGTTGACGATTATGATATTTTAATAACCACCAAGCTAAGAAACCCACAGAATGAGTACGAAAACATTCTGATAAATAGCCTATTCTTAAAGGACGCTCTTTTAGAGAAGGGCGAGTTGAGTTAAAACGTTGTTTATAAGTGTTGATATTTTCAGGAAAACTTTTCCATACCACTTGTTGGCATAAAGCAGCTAATCCATTACGAATTAATCTATTTTCACGAGGATTATCTTCCATATATAGTAAAAAAGAACCAACGGGTAAAATTCGCACTAAAGTTTCGTTGTCTGGTTTACTAATTATAAGATTAGATAAATATGATTTATGTTTTTGGTAAGCCCGAACTGATTCTTCCCAATTTTCACAAGAAGTTAAGAATGCTTCCAGTAAATAGTGACTACCAATAATTTGATCAATTGGTTCTTGAGTCAGGGCTAAATATTTTTTTACCCAATCAATAGATTGTTTAATATAATCTTGTCCTAATCTTTGTAGAGGAGGAATTATTTTGATAATACAATCTAAATTATTAGGTTCTAAACGAAGAGCAAATTTAGCAAAATAAATTGAGATATAATAATTAGAACAACGATAATAGGCATCAGCTTTTCCTATTAGTAATGGAATAATAGTTTCAGAGTTTTCTAAATGAGGTACAAGTGTTTCAACCAGTTGATTAACAAAGGGAGGAATATTAACTGGATCAGGATAAACTAACTTTTCAAACACTGTAGTTAATAAATTTTCATCAAAAATAGGAACTTCTGTTAGTTGAGATATAATTTCAATAAGTTGATTAATATTATTTTCCAGAGCATGAATGTTTAAATCAATGTCTAGCTCGATTATTTTTAAAATATTGTTAATATCATCAGGAAAAAATTCTTTGATGTGTTGACGAATTACCCAAGCTAATTGATAGTTGGAATTTGCTTCTTGTTGTTGAGCAGCATTTAATAAAATTTCAGTCAATTGTTGCAGCCATTGTTCTGATTCTTCTTCAAATTCTAGAAAAGGAGTCATCCATGTAATTTGCGCTTCTTCCTCTCTGCCCTCTAATAAGAAGGCTAATCCTAAATACCAATAATTAGAAACTTCTCTGGTATCTTCAACAATATTTTGTTCATATTGTTGAATACTTAACAATTTTTGAGTTGAAGAAACTTGATTATCTAAATTAATAGTCATCATTAATACCCTTGACCCAGTTTTATAATTTATTACCAAAGAGACGAAACCTGATTTAAAATAAGCTTAAAAAGAAAAAGCAATGTAGGGATTAACGGCTGTTAACCCCCACAAGGTTTGAGAAAATCAGATAAAAAAATACCAGATGCATTGCAATCCATCTAGCATTTTCAAAAACAAAGAATTAAACTTTATTTCATTTCCTCCATCGTACCTGCTCCACAAGACGCAACGGTGGCATTTAAGACAGGATCGACAAGGGCTTGTTGAGATTGTACTCCCTTTGTCTGACAAGCAACAGCAGCAGTTTGTCCACTTGTGAGAATGGTGACACCACCATTAAAGCCTCTGAGAGAAGTGGGATCTTTAGCTGTTGCTATAACACTACTACTGTTGAGAGCCGCACCGGAGAGAGTATAGGTATAGTTAGCCGTCACAGTAGGAATACCAATTTGCAGTTCGTCAATAGTGCCAGCAAACGATGTATTTTCTATTCGGAAAGACTGTTGCGCTCTATTTACTGAACCAACGTAGGTTTTAGCTTCAGATTGTTTAGCTTTTGCTGCTTGGTTGAGGAAAGAAGGCAGTGCGATAGCTGATAAAATACCGATGATGATAATTACTACTAGTAATTCAATGAGTGTAAAACCCTCATCTCCCTTCTTCTTGGCGAGGATGTGTTGGAGAAATTTGGCTTTTAGTTCAGTCTTCATAAGTGTTTTCCGGGGGTAGGAAGCGATTGTGTGTTCTAGATATAACTTACCCAACTGCGATCGCTTTCCTATCACCCTGAAAAATAAAGTTTGGGTAAATGCGGTTACACAATCCAAAATCCTTGCATCTAAAAGCCCCTGGTGTAGGACAGGGGCTAGATTCTCAATTTCGTTTGTGAGAGTGCCTTATTCAAATTCAGGTGGCCACAGTTCTGATACCGCCAGTTCCCAACCTGGTAGCAAGTCCGGTAATATAAGTGTGTCTCCATTTTGCAATACCACTGGAGCTTGGTTTATTCGATAAACCGTTACTGTCAATTTGTCAGGGTCAATCAATATGCCGACTACAGAGCCAAGTTGCAAGAATAGCTCAATCTTCTCTTCAAGTGGTTTAATTCTGTCGCTTTTAGATTTAATCTCAACCATCAAGTCTGGAACTAACTCTACAAAGTCGCGCTTGGTCTTTTTCAATCGATCGGCCCGAACAAAAGACACATCAGGGGCACGTAGGTTTCTTTTTTCGAGTCGCCATCTTCTATACTCGGTATGATAAAGCCAGCGCTAGAACCAGTTATACGTCCTAGTCTGCGCGACATGACCCAGTTATTCAAGAAGGTAATGAGACGAGCGCCAATTTCCTCTGACCGAAAAACGAGCCGCAAGCCCCTGACTTTAGGCATGGGGATAAGGCGGTAGGAACTTTTAAGTTCCGTGAAACGATTGCGTGGCTTCAGCCATAGTGGTAAAATAAGTTAGCGAGAAAACA
>Ga0335394_10004027_pt1 | contig 16735 bp, 19 predicted proteins | sample MAT03_FD_205741 | JGI IMG/M metagenome (GOLD analysis project Ga0335394, IMG submission 205741) | Freshwater microbial communities from Lake Fryxell liftoff mats and glacier meltwater in Antarctica - MAT-03 (spades assembly) (version 2) ... | reverse complement strand
AAGCACTACAGCGCCAAGCGCATCGGATTTTCCAGCAGGGCTTTAAGCGCCTGCAAATACGCCGCGCCTTCTGCGCCATCGCTGACGCGGTGATCGACGCTAATCGTGATCTTCACACGCTCACCCACACCGAGCGTCCCATCGGCTTTTACAACCGGGACTTTCTTGCCTGTGCCGATAGCGATAATACCCGCTTCCGGCGGATTGATGATGGCGATGAAGTGTTCGACATCAAACGGCCCCAGATTGCTAGTCGTGAAGGTCGCGCCTTGAATATCTTCCGGCTTCACTTTGCCTTCACGGGCGCGTCCGATCATCTCTTTATTATGCACCGCGAGGACGCTCAGGGCGGTTTTATCCGCATCTCTAGCGACGACATTAATCAGCCCGCCGTTAGGCAGCGCGACAGCAATCCCGATATTGATGCGCTTGTGGCGGACGAGTTTATCGCCATAGTAATGCGTGTTCAAATTCGGATACTTTTGCAAGGTGAGCGCCGCCGCCTTGACGATCAAATCATTGACGCTGATCTTGATGCCTTCCGCCGCGAGACTGGCATTGAGTTGTTCACGCAGCGCCATCATCGGCGCGATGTCGATTTCGGTGGTTACATAAAAATGCGGGATTTGCTGCTTGCTCTCAATCGTGCTGACAGCGATACGGGCGCGCATCCGGGAAATGTCGATGATTTCTACATCCGCGCCTTCTGGCAGTTTGCGGGTAGGCGCTGCGGCGATGCCTGATGGCGCAGTGGTTGTTGCGACTGGCGCTTGCACCGCCGGAATAAGCTGTGTCGCCTCGGCATCCGCCGGATTAAATTTCTCGACATCGGCCTTGACGATGCGTCCGCTGGGGCCGCTGCCTTGCACAAGTGCAAGATTGATGCCTTTGTCGGCGGCGATATTCCGAGCGAGCGGCGAAGCCTTTACGCGCCCATCTTCCGTCACAGAAGCAGACGCGGCGGCAGGGGCAGCATGACCATTGGTGGCGGCAGCTTCTACAGGTGCGGCAGCTTGCGCCGTCACAGGGGCAGCAGGAGCAGCGGCAGCCCCGCCGGATTCACCCGCCGCGCCAATAGTGGCGATTTCCGCCCCTTCTTTAAGTTCATCGCCGGGTTTAGCATTCAATTTTAGAATTACGCCACTGGAAGGGGCTTCCACTTCGACAGTGGCTTTATCCGCTTCCACTTCCGCGACAATATCCCCGCTGTTGACCGCATCCCCGACATTTTTCAGCCAGTTCAGCAGTGTTCCATCCATCGTTAACTTAATCGCTTCGCTCATAACATCCCTCTCAAATCACTAGAGAAGTTCTACAAATTCATCAACAGTAAGCCCAGCATCACGGATAATACGGCGCAGTGTCCCTTTAGCAATTTCTCGCCGCTCTGGCACAACTGTTTTTGCATAAGGCTCATCTCTACGCAAATTAATGTGACTGCCCGTTTGACCCGTAATTTTAAAGCCGATTTTCTTCAATGCGTTAACACATTCTCGGCTGGAAATAAGCGGCAGCTTCGTCATACTTGGAATACTGCAATCGGCAAAAGATCATCTGGGATGACTTCATTATGCACATTCGCATCTTCGATCCATAAAGCAATCGCATCTTTGATATTTTCCAGCGCTTCCTCTTGCGTTGCGCCATCGCTGCCACAACCAGGCAAACTCGGACATTCCGCTATCCAGACACCATCTTCATCCTGATACAAAATGACCTGTCGCATTAGAGAATCCCTTTGACCGCATCCACCACTTTTTGCGCGTTGGGCAGCGCCATCAATTCGATCTCGCGGGCATAGGGCAGCGGCAAGTCCATCGCGCTCACGCGTTTGATCGGCGCGTCCATATAATCGAACATATTTTCCTGAATTTGCGCGGCGATTTCGCTACCGAAGCTGTACATCGGAAGCGATTCCTCCACGATGACGCAGCGGTTGGTCTTTTTAAAGCTCTCGAACACCGCTTCCATATCGAGCGGACGCAGCCAGCGCAAATCCACGACTTCGCATTCTATGCCCTCTTTAGCGAGGATGTCCGCCGCTTGCAGCGACCATTCCACGCCCCGCGCATACGTCACCAGCGTGACATGCTTGCCTTCACGCTTTACATCACTTTTGCCAATTGGCAGTACGAGGTCGGCATCATCGGATACGGGACCCGGCTTGGGATACAGCGCGATGCTTTCCGTAAACAATACCGGATTATCGTCGCGGATGGCAGCCTTTAACATGCCTTTGGCATCGGCGGGTGTAGCGGGACACGCCACGTACATGCCGGGGAAGTGCGCGAAGATCGGTTCGGGCGTGTGCGAATGAGTGGCGGTGGCTTGATTGCCCCAACCGGATGCCGCACGGATGACCAACGGCACGCGGAACTGCCCATCAAACATATAATGGACTTTAGCGGCGTGATTGACAATCGCATCCAGCGCTAAAAACGCAAAGTTAATCGTCATCATCTCCGCGACGGGACGCAAGCCCGCCATCGCCGCGCCGACAGCGACACCCGCAATCGCCATTTCGCTGATCGGCGTATCTTTAACGCGCCGCGAACCAAATTCTTCTAACAGCCCCTGCGTAACGCGGTGTGTCCCTTGCCAAACACCGACTTCCTCACCCATCACAAAAACGCGCTCATCTCTGAGCATTTCCTCGTGGAGCGCCTGCCGCAGTGCCTCACGCATCGGGATATTTTTTACAGCCATAAATTACTCCTGCTCATCCTTGGGCGTTTCGGTCAGCGTTTCAGGTGAAATCACGGTGATATAGCCTGAAAAGCGGATAAAATCCCCTGCATTATAAGTCAACAATTGTTTAATACCCTGCACAATCATCGTCGCGGCAATATTCGCATCATGAATTTGTTTGCCGCCTGTTGGAATCTGTTCGATTAATTCGAGCAACTTGTCGGTAACAGGAGGTGTTTCATTGGCGACAAGAAAGCGTTTTTGCAAATAGCGCGTTTGCTCTACTGCTATCGCAGCAGGTAAGGGCGACATGAATGTTTGTGAGCGCGTTACACTTGCTAGAAATTCCCTCAAAACCTGCCGACTAATCCACAATTCTGTATCGTTTTCCCACAAGTCTTTCAGCAGACTCAGCGTTTGTAGATGTAATGGTGCGGTGCTTATATTGGCACGAAGTAAAAAATTCGTGTCCAAGAAAACAGGTTGTTGGAAATCAACGTGCGTCGTCGCCATACATTTCCTCACGCCGGAAAGTTAATCCGGCAGGCCATGGACCTAAGTCATTCACTGGGAAATCCAAAGGAGGCCGCTTGCCTTTGGGATAAACCGTCGTTTCATGAAGCGCAGTTTTTACCGCTGCCTGTACCAGCTCGCGCAGCATCTCCCGCAGTTCATCGACGGTCATCTCGGCTACGCGCTGGTTGGGCTGTGTGTTGGCTGCCATTGGCTTAATCACTCCACATAGACGTTGCGAATGAGTTCTTCATAGCCTGGTTCGGGACTGTTGAGCGCGAATTCAACCGATTCCTGCACGACTTTAAGGGCGTTTTCACGCAATTTATCGAGTTCCGGCTGAATTTTACTATCTTCACTCAACAAGCGTTTTTTTAAGAGCGTGATCGGGTCTTTGTTCTCCATCCACTCGTGGAGTTCATCTGCTAGGCGTTTATCATAAGAGCGATCAGAAACGCCGTGACCGCGATAGCGATATGTCATCGATTCAATCAGCACCGGGCCGTTGGTGCGGGCATAATCCACCGCCTCTTTAACACATTCATACACCGCCACCACATCCTGACCATCCACGCGCCCCATATCTTTCATATCATAAGCAATCGCGCGTTTGTGGAGTTCTGTTTGTTTGCTGGCATCTTCAAGGAGCGTTCCCATCGCCACCAGATTATTTTCGATAATCCAGACAACGGGTAAATCCCATACAGAGGCGATATTGGCGGATTCGTGGAAGTAGCCATTGTTGGTCGCGCCGTCACCCACGAAGGAAATCGTCACTTCATCGGTGTTGTTGTAGCGCGAGGCCAATGCGATTCCGGCTGCCAGCGGCAGATGACCGCCGACGATGGCATAGCCGCCCCAGAAGTTGTGTTCGCGGGAAGCAAGGTGCATCGAACCGCCTTTGCCGCCACTGGTGCCATCGACCTTGCCCATCATCTCTGCCATGATCCTGTTGGCATCTACGCCGCGTGCCAACGCAATCCCATGATCGCGGTAAGCAGTGATGACATGATCGCGTTTAGTGATCGCTGCTAACGCGCCAACTCCGGTGGCCTCATGCCCGCTGTAGAGATGCAAATACACGCCGGTGATCTTTTTCTCTCGATACAATTCATCGCAGCGCGTCTCGAACTCGCGGATCAACACCATCTGATAATACCAATCGAGCAGGGTTTCCTTGCTGATCGATTCTCTACTTTCTTTAGTTTTTTTGCGTATTTGTGGCAACGTCTGTTTCCTTCCTCGCTACGACACAGGACTAAGCCGTGTACTGAGTAAAAAATCAAGCATCAACATACATTAGAATATGCCCGATGTGAATTAAGAGGGGCATCATTAAACATCAGAAAAAGGCATTTATTACAGGGTATAGATACCGGGCAAACTGCCCACTTTTCTAGTTTACCTTATCAGCCAACGGTTTCCAAACCTCATCCCTTGCTGCCGCCGCGTCCCAACGTGAGCCAGCCACGCTCCACCGCCCGCGCTTCTTCCACTGCGATAAAAATTTCGGGATTGATGGCCCGTGCTTTGCCTAAAATATGCGGTACGGCGCGTTTATCGACGACGCTCCGCAGTGTGATGACCGCGCCATCACGCCCTTCGCCCGTGATTTCGGTCACGCCGTAACCTTCTTCACGCAGTGCTAAGGCGATTTGGTGTCCACCTTGTACCGCGACTAAGTTGATGATGGCGTAACTCGTCACGAGCCGCGCTTCCAGCACCATGCCGACATAATTACCCACCGCCGCGCCTAAGCAGTACGAGATTAAATTGGCGATGTTGTTTAAATCGGAGACGACGTTGGCAATCACCACCGCAAAAACAAATGCTTCCACTACCGCCAGCACGGAGGCAAGCATCCGCTTGTTGCGGGTAATGGCAACCAAACGCAGTGTACCGACGGCATAATTCATCACACGGAAAATAAAAATGAGAACGATCAACAATAATTCATTCACGAGATTCAGCCTACACTTTGGGGAGCAATCTACGCTATTGTACTGTGGAATTGTAACACATTCAAAACGCGATGGAGGCGGCACTTGCACCTTTGAGCTACGCGCCCGCCTTGACGTTTTCAGTGTCTGCCAAAGTAGGGGAAGGTCAAAAGAGGAAAATCATGAGGAAACTCACTCTATTTTTCACATTCGTATTTACAGTAGTCACTGTAATTATAAATCAGTCACCATACTCTACGGTGACTGCACAGTCTGATATCAATTTGGGTGGAATTCGTGCCTTTGATCTTAGTGTTGATGGCAGATTACTAGTAACAGGTCATACTAATCATACTGTGCGTATTTGGAATACAGCTACCCAACAGGTTCTTGTGACAGTAGCAACATCCAATTTCGTACCAACCTCTAGTATCAGCAATGATACTAATTATCTTATCAATAGTGTACTTCAAGACATAGCTATTTCTCCCGACAACAGTAAAGTAGCAGTTAGCTTTAGTGGCGATACTTACGCCGGTATGATTCGTATCTTTGACGTATCCAGTGGGCAACTGATCTCAGAAATCCTCGCTGGAACGCAAGTGTTTGATTTAGCTTGGAAACCAGATAGTAGCCAAATTGCGGCAAAGTACGTTCTCGGCGGGTATCTCCTTGGTATATGGGGCACAAATTTCCAGCCGATAGTCCAAATTCCTATTTCATTTTCAGTAATTGGACTCGCTTGGAAACCAGACGGTACACAATTGGCTGCTGATACAGGCAATATAATTATATGGAGTACATCAACATGGCAACCTGTACTAACAATAGAAAACCCAGATCAAGGCGGCAGTAGAATATCGTGGCGACACGATGGTAGTCAACTAGCATCAGTTGGCGGGGACGGTAGTGTTTACATATTTGATAGTTCTACAGGTCAACAAATTCACACACTTCTCGGTAATTGGCAACAACCCAGACGATTAGAACTTTCTTGGAGTCTTGACGACAACTATATTGCGGTTCCTCTGCAAGGGGCTCAAATTCAAGTTTGGAATACTGCCACAGGATTAGAGGCATTTAGAGTTGAGACGGGAGTACCTGTGAGTAAAGTAGCATGGGCACCAAACGGCGATGTTCTTTATGCGACAGGATCATTTACCTCCGTTCAAGTCGCCCAAACGCCTATATCACAGCCGACAGCTACACCGGGTGCTACAAACACCGAAACCGCCATACCAACTTTCACCGCAGCAACAACATCTACCGGGACAGCCATCCTTACGCCAATTTTAAATGAAACCCCAAATCCCTAATCTAAAAATCGAAGCGTAGATCGGAGTTAAAATCATGCCTCCTTTCAAGAAACGAATCTATCCATTTATCTGGCTTGTCTTTGCACTCGTCATCGTTCCTACCAGTAACAAAGGTCAAGCTCAGTCTAATGTCGCTATTTTATGCGATTCATCATTTGATACATCCGTTCTTAGTATTCCAGATGTTTTTCCGGGAACGTACTATTCAATGGTTAGTGGCATGAGCGATACTGATAGTCCTTATCGATTTGAGCGTATTACACAATCGGGGCGAACCCAAATTGATGCCCCTTTGACCCAATCACAAGTTCAATCGCTGCTACCTCCACTGGTTTCACCGAACAATCGGTTTATGGTTTTCCGCCCTTATGGTCATACCAATTTAACTGTGTGGGATATGCAAACAGGAGAGGTGGCTACACTAGCTCTCACTCCTGACGAGGCATACTTTTTAGTGACGGATATTCCTGTGTATGAACGTCACCTAAATAAGTTGGCATGGGTTGACGGAAACCACCTATTAATACGTATGTTCCCCGAAGAATTTAACGATAGACAAGTGACTGCCACTATTGAAATTACTGTTAACGAGGCACCGCTCCAAGTGTCCAAAGGTTTTCGTGTAGAGATAAACTACCCTGTGTTGCCTGCTCCACCCGATAACCTCCGCCAGCGTATATTTCTGTCACCGCAAGGGAATTATGCCGCTTCTATGAACTTGGTTAATGTTATGGGATATGGAGATGCAGAACAACTACAAGTATTTGACCTCAACTCGCTTAATATCGTATTTGACCTAATACCAACATCTGCTTTTAATGCAACAGGATCGCCAATCTGGTCGCCTGATGAGAGCCACCTCTTTATCCCTATCGGTAATGCTTCTGGTACTCAGTACAGATTTCAAGTGGCAGAAATAAGCATATACACTGGAAATATCAATACCTATCTATGGGACTCGCTAGAAAATGCCTTTGGTAGTGAGATAAGCCGTTCAGCGGGGTTCAGACAGATTTTTTCACCAGATGGGAATAGTCTTGCTTTCAGGATATATAGGACACCTCAAAACATTCCTTATATCACAGGACTTTCGCTTACCTCACCCCCCGGCCCCCTCTCCAATACTTGGAGAGGGAGAGAAAAACGCATCTTGAAGTCCCCTCTCCATGCAATGGGGAGGGGATTTAGGGGTGGGGTAAATGCGTGAGCAAAAGTCCTATATCATTGTCTACAATTTCCAAACAGGTGACATAACCGCCATATGTGATCCAAATGAAATTCTCAATACGGATCTTACTCATTCGTTTTGGTCTCCTGATGGGGGATATATCGGTTATTGGAGTTTTAATCGATCTGTCATTTTTGACATTCAAAGTGGAGAAGTGTTTGTACCGTCAGATTCTAGTATAAGTTTTGTGGGTTGGACGAATACAGGGCAAAATCCATCATCAACCCCAATCCCGACAACTATTCCAATAGCAACTCTTACTTCTACCGCAACGCCGTAGCCGAGCAGCCTCGTCACCGTGCCAATGGGTTGCGCCCTCATCCTCTATTCAGCTAAATGACGCATACTGGCGGCTAAAAGGTCACTTTTGCGCCACACTAGGATTGTTTTATGCTCAAACGCCTCACCCGTTTAGACTCTGCTCCCCCCTGGAGCGTTACAACTGCCGTCGGAATGGTTATCGCAATGTTCGCCGCGATAGTGCTGGGGACCACCATCGCACAGCTTCTTCTGCCGGAGTCGCCTGCTCAACCGCTGATCGGATGGATTATCGGCGGCGTTTTGACAATCGCGCTTATTTTTTTCTCGCGCTATCGTACCCTTGAAGAACGCACCGCCTTCAAATTAGGGCCGACCCGTTCCGCACTGCCGATTATTCTGCTGCTGAGTTTTGCGGTGGCGCTGTTGATTGATCTCATCAGCTTAGTGATTACGGGCAATTTTTGGCCTGTGCTGGAACTCATCAGTTTTTTTAGCGATGGGGGCGGCTATACGCTGCTGCCCCGCGCCGATTTAACGATTGCGGCTTGGGTGTTGGCGGTACTGCTGCTAGTGATTGTGCAGCCGTTAGCGGAGGAATTGGTCTTTCGCGGCCTTATTTTTCCAGCACTGCGGATTTCATTAGGGGCGTTGTCTGGCTTTTTGATGACGGCGGTTTTTCATGCGGCGTTTCATGTTCTGGCCTATACGCCTTTCCAGCTTAACGGACTCACACCGTTCTGGTACGCGCTGATCGTGCCGTTATTGGATGCGCTGTTCATTACGGGGGTTCGGGCATATACAAGCAGTACCCGCGCTGCGATTGTCGCTCATGTGGCGTTTGGGATGTTCGCCATCTTAAAAGCGCTGGCGGTGGTGGGGTAAAGCAAGTTTAGATATACGAAGATTGAACCACAGAGATCACGGAGGACACAGAGGGGAGATTCAATCCAATCTCTGTGCGCTCTGTGTCCTGTGTGGTTAAAAGAATTTACCGGATGAATCCCTAAGATTGCGGTGCTTATCGGATAGGCACAGTGTTCAGATCGCCCTCGATGACTTCGACAAACGGCGCATAAATCCAACCGACAGTGCCGCGCCATACGATGAGCAGCCATGAACTGTCGCCTGTGCGTCCTATAACAGGCAGGAAAGCACCCCAATCAATCCGTCCCGTTTGGGGGGAAGCGGTGTTGGGCTGCGCCCGCATCCTTAGCCCGGCCTCAGTCTGAACGCGCACCCCTGTATCAGGATAGCCTTGCAAATCAACGATATTGTTGCCGCTGGCGACAGGTGCAGTAAATTCGTTAAAGTTGAACGCCAGATAATAACCATAAGCCCATCCACGATAACCGCCAAGTTCGATCAAGAACCAGCGGGCGCGATCATCCCGCCCGACAACGGCATAAGTCTGTCCGCGCCGGATACGGGCGATGCGATTCGCGCCGGTAGAAGGGGCATCCCGCACATTCAAGATACTGGCACGGATGACGGTAGCCGTCAGCGAACCGGGCGGAATATACGGCAGCGGCGTGATGGTGGGGACAGCCGTCGGCCCGGCGGTGGGGATAGGCCCAGCGGTTGCGCCCGGCACAACACCTGTCGTACCTTGCAAGCCCCATTGAAGCTGAATCGAGGCGGTGGAGGTGAACTCGATATAATTCATCACCAGCGTATGCACACCGGGAGTCAGCACAACGATAACGCTGGCTTCCACGCCCGGCGCTGTCGCGTTGAAGATTTCCACACCGTCAATCGTCACCCGCGCCCGATCATCCACGAGCAGACGAAAGAGATACGTGCCGCCCGTAAAATTCTGACTGGACGTATAGATCGCGGAGAAAGTATCCTGTCCAATGCCGGGGATCGGGATACCACTGGCATCTCTTGGAAAGTCGGCGGTAAACAGGTTGAGCGCCGTATAGGAATACGATCCTGCCACCGGATTTGTAAAATCAGTCGAGTTGTAATACGTTGCGTTCCAAGGCCCCGTGCCGAAGTCCTGGGCAGAGGTCGGTTCGCCTTTTGGGATGACGAGCGTAAAGAGCAGGGTGAGGAGCAGCGTAAATGCCGCAAGCGTAAGCCGTCGGGTCATAAGTTTTGACCTCCATAAGAACAATCAGCAAAATAACACATTGTTAACCAGTATAACGTCAACTTCGCGATTATGCACAGTAAATTGATCCTACCGTAGGGAAAACGGTGGGCAAAATTATCCATGCGAAAAATCGGGTTGCCGCGTGTATAATGTTTTTTCTGATGTGCTGCACTGGTACCTCTGTAACACATGCTTAGGAGCGTGCGATTATGGTTCAAGCCAATACCCATTCACGAGTTCGTACCGATCAGCAGGTCGGTAAAAACTTGACTCTGAGCGTGATTATCCCGTGTTATAACGAGGCAACCACGATTGAGGAAGTCTTAGCGCGGGTCTTGGATGTGGGGCTGGCAGCCGAAGTCATTATTGTAGATGATGGCTCACATGATGGCACCCGCGAAGTGCTGGAAAAAATCGAGGCGGAAAACAATGCCATTGTGCGAATTTTGTATCATACGCATAATCAAGGTAAGGGCGCGGCGCTTGTGACGGGATTTAAGGCGGCATCGAGCGATATTTTGCTGATTCAGGATGCGGATTTTGAATATGACCCGCGTGATTATCCGATGCTGCTTAAGCCGATTGAAGAAGGGATCGCGCAGGTGGTGTATGGCTCACGCTTTTTGGGGGGACCACGCAAAGCGATGAACTTCTGGAACATGGTCGCCAATAAAATTCTCACGCTCGTGACGAATATCCTTTATAACGCCATCCTCAGCGATATGGAGACCTGCTATAAGGTGATGCGGGCGGAAGTCGTGCGCGACATGAAAATCCACGCCAAACGTTTTGAATTCGAGCCAGAAATTACCGCGAAAGTGCTAAAGCAAGGCATTCGCATCTATGAAGTGCCGATTTCGTATAATGGGCGGGAATGGAGCGAGGGCAAAAAGCTCAAATGGACGGACGGCCCCATCGCCCTGTGGACGTTGATTAAATATCGCTTTGTGGATTGATAGGTTTTTTAGTTTTTAGTAGTCAGTTTTTAGACTAAAACACTTGAATCACCTACTAAAAACTAACGACTAACCGCTCAAAACTACCATGCTTTCATCTTTTAAATCCCTGCCTCTCACCATCCGGCTGATCGTTGGCTTCTCCTTTTTGCTGGCGCTGGCGATCTTAGTGAATCTCTCGCCCTGGCTGCGCGGTGGATTCGGCTGGCGCTGGCAGTATGATCTCGCCCCGTTTTTGCGTAGTTTACCGCTGATTTTCATCACCTTCATTTATATCGTAGGCGCTTTTGGGCTGGTACGGCATGATCGTCGTGTGTGGCCTGTGCTATTGTGGGCGGTATTCGGTACGTTTATTCTCGGATTAGCCGTAGCTTATGCTCAAGACGGCAACCCCTTTTATGCGTTGTTCACGCGCACGGCCTCGTATGTCAACGGCGGGCCGCATTGGGCAGCACCGCGCATCGACTGGCAAGGCGGTGAATGGCGCAATTGGACGGAAGTGATGGCGCGTATCGGTGGACATACTGCTACCAGTCCGCCCGGCGCGACGATGTTTCAGGGCTTGCTCAACGACTTTTTTAATCACACCCCCGTTTTAACCGATACGCTCTATCGGCGTTTGCTGGCGTATCAATGTCAAAATTATGATTTGCTGGCGTATTCGCCGGGGGCGTATGTCGCGGCGATTTTCGGTGTCGTTATGCCGCTGATCGCTGGACTCGCGGTATTTCCGTTATATGCGACGGCAAAACAGGTATTTGCAATTGGAGAAGATAGTGAACCGCAGAGACACAGAGAGCGCAGAGGATTTTTTGGAGGGCTTAATGATTTGCGCTTAGATGTCCGTTATATGGTGATTTGGTGGCCTCTTGTGCCGGGTATTGCAGCCTTCGCGCCGACATGGAGTACGGTGTATCCGGTGTTTTCGATTGTCGCGTTTTATCTGTTGGCGCGGGGACTAAACGCGCAAAAGAGCGACGCGCACGTTGCCCCTACAATCGCATGGTTCATCGCCGCTGGATTAGTCAGTGGGGTAGCGTTATTTATTAATTTCGCCTTCGCGCCGATTTTGGGGATGCTTGGATTTTATGTGCTGCTGCGCTGGCTTTTTGGAGAACAGCGGACAGTCCGCTCTTTCCTACGTCCGGTGATTATTGGCGTATGGGTGGGCATCGGATTGATGCTCCCTTGGCTGATTTTCTGGCTGGCTTCCGGCGAGACGATTTTTGACCTGCTGCGCGAGTCGTTCAACGCGCATCTGATCTTAGATCGCCCGTATGCATTCTGGGTGTGGATGCACGTTTGGGATTGGGCATTATGGGCGGGGATGGGCTTGGCTTTGGTATGGTTGGTCGGACTATGGCGCTGGGGCAGGCAGCGAAAATCCACGCCGCCCCTTATCAGCCTATCGCTGCTACTCACTGTTCTCACGATGACCATCAGCGGAACGACGCAGGGCGAAAGCGGACGAATCTGGTTATTTCTTGTGCCGTTTTTGCTGCTGGCAGTATGGGAAAACTTCCAAATTAAGCCTATAGGCGAAGATGGGACAAGGCATAACTTCCCCTTACAACCTACAGCTTGGCGCTGGCTCACACTTGGACAAGCGGCACTGTTTTTGGCATTGACCATCAGCCTGAACGTGATCGGCAGCGAATTTATGCCACCCCCTGATCCGCCCATTCCACCCGATGTAGGGCTTGCCTCGAATGATGCTGTTTTTTCGGTGACAGGCGTGGGCGAAGTGTTCCGACTGCATAGCTGGCGGGCTACCCAAGTGATCGCTGGTAGAGATGAGACGGGGGTATCCCTGCGTCTGTGGTGGCAGGGCATTCATCAGATGACGCAGCCTTATACTTTCGGAGCATTTTTCGTGCTGCCGGACGGAACGACGACTGAGCCTGTCCTCTGGCAGCCGGGCGAAATAAACGGGCGTGATTTCCGCTATCCCACCACCTGTTGGCAGCCTGGTATGCTGATCGAGGACAGTATTTTACTTCCACTGCCCCAAAATGCCGTCACGGGCGACTATTGGATCAGCCTCGCCGTCTTTGGGGATGACTCACAGCCGGAAAGCCGCCTCGCCGTCACCTTGCCGGATGGCAGCCCCGATATCCAAATCGGCTTGGGGCCAATCCGGGTCGAGTCTAAATAGTCTTGCTGGAAAGACAAAAGTAAAAAGACTATTATAGCCGTTGCCCTGAAATTTCTGTTATGATGTGTAATGTTAACGCCATTTATACCACTTGGAGCGGGAAATAATGAGATTTAAACTGCTTATACCCATCACAGCACTTATTTTATTGGCTGTGGCAGCCTTTCTTCCGTCGGAACAAGTAAGTGCGGCCTGCGGGGTGGTACTCGCGGGAAGTTTTAACAGCACGGATCCTAACCAAACCAGCCCAGTTTTCACCGTCCTTGCTGGCGATATTGTGACGGCGACCTCGGTAGACAGCCTTGGTACAGCCACCAATATGGGCGCGGAAATTACCATCAACAGCCTGATCTTCGGCGGTGGACAAACCGGCACCGGCTCTGTCACCGTGACGGCAACCGCGCTCGGTTCAGGAACGGCTTCGGTATTTTTCTACAATCAAGGCGGTTCTGGCGGCGTTCTCAGTTGGACGATTACCATCAGCGGCCCAAACTGCGTCAATGTTACGACTACGCCGCAGCCGGGCGCAACGATTTGGGATGACCGCGAAAACCCCGATCCTTGGGCGACGGTGGTGCTGTATTGTCGCGGTGGCGGCATTGTCGCCTACGATGTTGACCTAGAAAGCAAGGGCAAAGTCCTGTTCGTGGTTACGCCAGCCGATATTGCCGAAGTCGGGATCCCTGATGTGAACACGCTGCTCGGAAGCGGACAAGGGTTACGCGGCCTCGCCTCGCTTTATCGCCTGACGGATGGGAAATTTGAGCTGATCGCCCCTGAACTTGACCCCGGCAAACAGTACATCTTTATTTGGGAAGGATGTGCGTAAAGCCGCCTACATTTTGATGATAAAAAGGCGTTCCCCTTAAAAAGAGCGCCTTTTTTGAACTTAAATTCTCGCTGTTCTCCGTGTCTCTGCGGTTCAAAAAGATTTTCTCCGGCTTTATTCTGGTTTTGTATTCGTATAGAGCGTAAATAGGGTTGGTTTGATTCAATTTTCCCTTTTGCAAAAAATTGCTGGACGCTGTACTCTGATAGAAGATGCGACCAGTTTTCGGAGACAGCAGGTTTACATGAGTGTGAAATTGATGATGTATTGGGACATTAAACCTGGGCGTGACCAGGATTATTTTGAATTTGTCGTAAGGGAATGGGTGCCGGGGATTACGCGTTTAGGAATCCAGACGACAGGCGCATGGTATACCGTTTGGGGGCGGACGGAAGGTCCACAGATTATGGCGGAGGCCGTCATTGATGATTTATCCACCGCGCAGCAAATTCTGAAAAGCAGCGAATGGCTCGATCTCCATGTCAAATTGCTGGACTACGTGAATAACTATAAACAGAAGGTTGTGCGGGTGACGGGCGGTTTCCAAATTTAGCGGTCAGCTTACCGTGATCAGCAAGTCAGCTTAGAAATCACGAGATTGCCCTTGTGACATACTCCTCATGCGGGCATCTGCCGTGAACGCCGGATGCTTGGTTTACACCAAGACTTCCACCGACTGAGACAGTATGAGATGATGCCCCATCTCAAAATACAGGCGTTGTTGGTTGAATATTTTACGTGGCAACCTATTTGCCACAACCGCGTATAGTCGATTCTTAAAGTGCCTCGATTGGCTTCATTGCCGGACTTTACGCCTTGTGCAATGAGCCAATTGAATGAAAGGCAGTATTGTACGGACACGACATACCGTGTCCTTCATCACATGACGCTCCCTACTTTCTGGATGGGAGTGACCCATATGTCGCTCCCTACGCCCTATATTTAACCTCAGTTTTGGATAACTTACCTTGATTAATTGTTATAATGTCCTCATCCCCCGACCAGTGGTTCGATATTTACTTTAAACGAAAGAGGATGACTTATGGAAACACGGCAGCTTGGCAATACCGATTTACACATCACGCGGATTGGATTCGGCGCGTGGGCGATTGGCGGCGCGGGATGGGCTTATTCGTGGGGCGCACAGGATGATGTTGAATCTGTTGCGGCGATTCATCGGGCGATTGATTTGGGCATCAACTGGATTGATACCGCCGCCGTTTATGGGCTGGGACATTCAGAAGAAATTGTGGCAAAAGCGCTGGAAGGCGTGACGAATCGTCCTTATGTTTTCACCAAATGTGAACGGGCTTGGAATGCCGATAATCAGATTACGCCTAGCCTGAAAGCCGAATCGATCCGGCGCGAAGTCGAGGACAGCTTGCGCCGCTTAAAGGTGGACGTGATCGACCTGTATCAGGTGCATTGGCCGCAGCCCGACGAGGACATCGAAGAAGGCTGGCAGACGATGGCTGACCTTAAGGCTGAGGGCAAAGTCCGGTGGATAGGAGTCTCGAATTTCAATGTGGGACAGATGCAGCGGGCAAGTGTCATCGCGCCGATTTCGTCGCTTCAGCCGCCATACTCACTGGTCAAGCCTGCTGTGCAAGAGTCGATTTTGCCTTACTGCCTAAAAAACAATATCGGCGTGATTGTCTATTCACCGATGCAGGCTGGCTTGCTTTCAGGCGCGATGACTCGTGAGCGCGTGGCGAACTTCGAGCCAGATAATTGGCGCTCGCGGGATAGTGAATTCCAAGAGCCGCGTTTAACCCGCAATCTGGCGCTGCAAAATTTACTCGGCGAGATTGGCCTGCCGTATGGTAAATCAGCGGGGGAGGTGGCGATTGCATGGACGCTGCTTAATCCAGCAGTCACGGCGGCGATTGTCGGAGCGCGTTATGCCGATCAAGTCGATGGCGTGGTCGGCGCGGCGAATTTAACACTAAGCGCGGATGATCTTGCCCAGATCGAGGTCTTTTTGCAGCAGAATCCTTAGAATCTCTTCGTAGTTTCAAATAAGGGGCGTAACACGCTACGCCCCTGCAAACCCCGATTAATCAGGGCATGACAACCCCGATGGTCAGCAGAATGTTGGCGTAGATGCGCTGTTCGCCCGTCGCAATTACAAGACACGTATCCGAATCTCTCGCCAAATCATAAAAGGCGAACCGTCCGTTGGGGCGCAGTTCAAACTCCGGCAGCAGCTTGCGGAATTCCGCGAAGATTTCTGGTTCGCTGCCGAAATCGGGGATCATCACGTCGGCGGCCTCGACGGGAATCATCGAAACCAACCCTTCCAAAACTTCTACAGCGTTGAGTTTGCCGGGTGCAAAGTTGAGATAGACGCGCTTCGCCCCCGAATAAGCGCGGGTGCTAAACGGATAATTGCCGTCCGCGATCAGCACTTTGCCGCCGTGACCGGAGCCGCCGAGTGCTTCTAAAATTTCGGGATGAAGTATTTTTGTCGTGAGCATGATTGTTCCTTGTAGGTTGATGCAAAATTTAATAGGCTGCTTGATAAATCGCAGGGCGGAATTTGGGTTCAGGGATGGGAATACCTTCTTCATGCGCTACACCTAGCCACGCCGTTTTAGCGATTAGAACTTCGTGCAGCGCTTCTTCGGGCGTTTCGCCATGTGCGGAACAGTACTTTAAATCGGGTATATCCGCGATATATGCTTCATCTTTCTCACTGTAGAAAATATTGATGTGATAGTCTTTCATCGAAATCGGTGCGAGATACCCCTGCCT
>Ga0335394_10004024_pt1 | contig 16740 bp, 13 predicted proteins | sample MAT03_FD_205741 | JGI IMG/M metagenome (GOLD analysis project Ga0335394, IMG submission 205741) | Freshwater microbial communities from Lake Fryxell liftoff mats and glacier meltwater in Antarctica - MAT-03 (spades assembly) (version 2) ... | reverse complement strand
TCTCTAACCTCAAAACCTTCCGAGCTAAGCAAAATACATTGACAACGGTCTCGAAAGTAAGGTTTTTTCCCATTTTGCTTTCCTGATTCTAAAGTCTGTTTTTCTTCCAAAGGAAGATCTGATATATATAACATGAAGCAAAGTTAGCCATATTTTAAAAAAAGTGTCGTTTATTTATACTTAACTACTTACTTGTTAAGAATCCTCAATTATGAGTCATTTCTTATTAAGTCTAATGGTTTAGGCAGATAATCCTTATTGGGTTCAAACATTAACAGAACAGTATAAACTAAAATTGAATTTTCACTCATGAATGATCAAACATTAGATTACTTTATTTCGAACGTCAAAGACTTTCACTTATCTGAACTTGGTGAACACGAGAAAGAGCAAACCAGCGGCGGTGAACCAGTCACAGGAACTGCTTTGACTGGTTGCTTGATGCTAGGGGCGTCGCTGGTAGTTGGGGTAGCCGTGGGAGCTTTAGTTTGCTACGGAGCGTACAAACTCTATCAGCATTGTACAAAAAAATAAGTAATTCACTAAATATACTTCTTGCGAAACTGTTTTAGTCAAAGATAGTTGAAGTGAAATTTTTAGAAGATGCAACAATTAGTAGACTATCACATCGTAAATTCGGTTGTTTAATTCACTTTCGCAAGAAGTCTATTCATTCCCCGCTGGTTTGCGTTTGCAACGTGAACCCCAGAACCAAGCGTTTATAATGCTCCTAAATACCAACAGCTATGCCGCAACAACTCTTACCCGATACTTTCATCAACAACACTACGCATTTATACCTGCCCGAGGTAAAAGCGCGGTCGTTGGTGCTGTATGGGTTGGTACTGGGAGCGGTGGTGTTGGCGGTAGTGTCCGCTTTTTTTATCGCTATTGATGTGTCGTTTGGGGCGAGTGGCGTGCTGCGGTCGGTGGCCGAGCGCACCGAGATACGCCCCATTGTGAGCGGGCGCGTGCTGCACGTGGGCGCGCAAGAAAACCAAGCCGTGCGCGTGGGAGATACGCTCCTGGCCATTGCGCCCGATGTGCTGGCCGAAAAACTCCGCCTCAACCGTTTTCAGCAAGCCGAGCGTGGGCAATTTGCCACCGATTTGGCCTTTTTGGTCAATCCCAACCAAGATATTTCGGAAACGCTGGGCAAAAAGACCATTCGCACCTCGCTCTACGCCCAGCAATATAACCAACTGCAAGCCCAGCTCCAAGAGAACGAAATACGCCGCAACAAAGTAGAAAAAGAACTCAAAGCCGACACCTACCTGCACAACGAAAAAGTAATAGCCACCCGCGAGTACGACGCTAAAAAAGCCGAAACCGACCAACTCTACGAAGAATACCGCTTGCTCATTGAGCGGCAAGTGAGCCAATGGGAGGCCGATTTGAGTTCGCAGCGGCTTACGCTCACCCAACTCCGCGCCGAAGAAGCCCAACTGCTCAAAGAACAGGCTTTTTACACGCTCCGCGCCACGGTGGCAGGTACGGTGCAGCAGTGGGCGGGCAAATACGCGGGTAGTTTTGTGCAAGCTGGCGAGGCGTTGGGCATTATCTCGCCCGACTCCGCGCTGCTCGTGGAGTGCTACGTGCGCCCCGCCGACATGGGTTTGCTCAAACCCAACCAGCAGGTGCTGCTCCAAATAGATGCCCTCAACTACCGCGAATGGGGGCTGGCCAAAGCCACCGTAACTGAAATTGCCAAAGATTTTACGGTGCAGAACCAACAGCAGCCTTCGCCCGTGTTTAAGGTAAAATGCCGCTTAGAAACGCCAAAGTTGCGCCTCAAAAATGGCTACGAAGCCCGCCTCCAAAAGGGCATGACGCTGCAAGCGCGTTTTGTGGTAACGCGCCGCACGCTGGCGCAGTTGGTGTTTGACAAAATAGACGACTGGCTCAATCCGAACGCTCCGCTGCGGTGAAAAAATGCAAAGCATGAAAAAACGCACAGAAATAAAACAGCACGACATCACCGACTGCGGGGCCGCGTGTTTGGCATCGGTACAAACTCCAAATGCCCATTGCCCGCATTAGGCAATATGCCAGCACCGACAAGCGCGGCACCAACGTATTGGGCATGATTGAAGCCGCCCAAAAACTGGGTTTTCAAGCCAAAGGCGTAAAAGGCACACCCGAAAGCCTCGCCAAAATTCCGAAACCCGCTATTGCGCACGTAAACCTGCCAGCTACAGACGGGGTGGGGCTTCTCCATTACGTCGTCATCTACGAAGTAACCGACGCGCATATTTTAATAATGGACCCCGCCGACGGCAAATTGACCAAGAAAACCCACGAAGAATTTTTAAAAATTTGGACGGGCGTGTTGGTCTTGTTGCTGCCCAACGAAGATTTTCAACAAGCCAACGAAAAAGTATCCATTACGGCACGGTTTTGGCAGTTGATACGCCCGCACCGCTCGGTGATGTTGGAGGCACTTTTTGGGGCAATTATTTACACCATTTTGGGACTGGCTACTTCTATTTATGTCCAAAAAATTGTGGACAACGTACTGGTAGAAGGCAACCATAACCTGCTCAATCTGATGAGCTTGGGCATGATTGTAATAGTCGTTTTACAACTTTTTATTGGCTCAGTCAAGACTATGTTTGCCCTCAAAACGGGGCAGCAGATAGACGCGCAGTTGATTTTGGGTTATTACAAACACTTACTCAAACTACCGCAAACCTTTTTTGATACGATGCGGGTGGGCGAAATCATCTCGCGCGTAAACGACGCCGTCAAAATTCGGGTGTTTATCAACGACGTGGCTTTAAATTTGGTGGTGGACGTTTTCATCGTGTTGTTTTCGTTTGGTTTAATGTTCACCTACGATTGGAAGTTGGCCTTGATTATGTTGGCCATTATTCCGCTCTACGCCATCACTTACTTTGTGGCCAATCGCTTCAACCGCAAAAACCAGCGCAAACTCATGGAAAACAGTGCCGATTTGGAGGCGCAGTTAGTCGAGTCGCTCAACAATGTGGCCACTATCAAACGTTTTGGCATTGAGGAATTTGCCAGTCTTAAAACCGAAAATAAGTTTGTGGTGTTGTTGCGTACCATTTTTTACACTGCTACGCGGGGCTTGTATATTGGTAATGCCGCATCGCTCATTACCAGCGTTTTCACCATCGTTTTGTTGTGGGTTGGGTCGGGTTTTGTGCTGGACAATCAACTCACGCCTGGTGAATTGCTGTCGTTTTATTCGCTCATTGGCTATTTTACGGGGCCAGCGGCGGGGCTTATTGGCATGAACAAAACCCTGCAAGACGCGCTTATTGCTGCCGACCGCCTCTTTGAAATCATGGACCTGGAGCGCGAAGCTACCGAAAATAAAGTGCTACTCACCCCCGACATGGCGGGCGATATTCGGTTCAAAGAGGTGTCGTTTCGGTACGGTTCGCGCGTTACAGTCTTTGATAAGTTGAGCCTCACTATTCCGAAGGGCAAAATTACAGCCGTGGTGGGCGAGAGCGGCAGCGGCAAGTCCACGCTGTTGTCGTTGTTGCAAAATTTGTACCCGCTCAAAGAAGGCAATATTTACATTGGCAACTACGACATCAAGCATTTGGAAAACGCCAGCCTGCGGCAGTTGGTGAGCGTAGTGCCGCAGCAAATTGATTTGTTTGCGGGAACGGTCATCGAGAATATTGCGATGGGCGAATTTGAACCTGACATGAAAAAAATCATGTTTTATTGCCAATTGCTCGGCATCACCGACTTTATCGAAAAACTACCTAACGGCTTCCAGACAATGCTGGGGGAGCGCGGGGCTAATTTGTCGGGTGGGCAGCGGCAACGTTTGGCTATCGCGCGGGCGTTGTACCGCGAGCCACAGGTTTTGATTTTAGACGAAGCTACCTCAGCTTTAGATTCTATTTCGGAGCAATTTGTGCAAAAGACACTTCAATTGCTTCGGCGTGAAGGAATTACCATTGTCCTGATTGCCCACCGCTTGAGTACGATTAAGAATGCCGACAAAATTATGGTACTGCAAGAAGGGCGGCTTGTGGAAGAAGGCACACACCAGCAGTTGGTCGTTGCCCAAGGCATGTACCAAAGGCTCTGGAAACAGCAGTTTGAACCCGACGATATTTACCAATATCAGGCGTAGTTTTATTCGTCCAGTCCTGCGTTGTTGTTGCTGGGGGCTTTGATGATGCCCCGCTCAGAGGTGCGCACAAAGTTCAGAATTTCGTCGCGCTCGGCAGAAGGGGAGAGTTCTATTTCGATTTGCTCCAAGGCTTCGCTGTTGTTGAGATTGCGCAGATACAAGTAGCGGTAAATTTCTTGAATCTCGCTAATTTGCTCGTTTGTATATCCCCGCCGCCGCAAACCTATCGAATTGACTCCCGCGTAGGAGAGGGGCTCGCGAGCCGCTTTGGTAAAGGGCGGTACGTCTTTTCGCACCAACGAACCACCCGAAACCATGGCGTGCTGGCCTATTTTAACCCACTGATGTACCGAACTTGAGCCGCCAATGATGCCCCAATCGCCAAGGTGGACGTGTCCGCCCAGTTGGACGTTGTTCACGATAATGCAGTGATTGCCAATGCGGCAATCGTGGGCAATGTGCGCGTAGGCCATGATGAGGCAGTCGCTGCCAATTTCGGTTTTTCGGTATTCTTCGGTGCCACGGCTGATGGTGGCATATTCGCGCACGGTGGTATTGTTGCCGATGATGGTGGTGGTGTATTCGCCGTTAAACTTCAAATCTTGCGGAATAGCCGATATGACCGCTCCCGAAAAAATGCGGCAGTTTTTGCCAATGCGCGTGCCTTCGTTGATGACCGCGTGCGAGCCAATCCAGGTGCCTTCGTCTATTTCAACGTCTTTGTGAATAATAGCAAATGGTTCAACGACAACGTTTTGGGCAATTTTTGCCTCGGGGTGAATGTACGCTAATGGCTGGATCATGTTATTGTTTTTTTCTAACTAAACTGGCTGTCATGTCTGCTTCGCAGACGAGTTGGCCATTTACGTAGCCGCGACCGTGCATTTTTACGATACCGCGTTTTACGGGTGCGGTAAATTCGCATTTGAAAATAACGGTATCTCCTGGTACTACGTTCCGTCGGAAACGGCAATTTTCGACGGCGGCCAAAAAAGGCCAGTAGTTTTCGGGGTCGGGCTGGGTGCTTAGTGCCAATATGGCACCCGTTTGGGCCAGGGCTTCCATTTGTAAAACGCCAGGCATTACTGGATTATTGGGGAAGTGCCCCACAAAATGTGGCTCGTTCATGGTTACATTTTTGATACCCACCACGCTGTTTTCGTCCAAGTACGTTATTTTGTCAATCATCAAGAATGGGTACCGGTGGGGCAGTAGCTCGGTGATGCGCCTGATGTCCATTACGGGAGGTTGGCTGGAGTCGTAGGGTGGCACGTGGCTTTTGGCCGATTGCATCAATTTCTTGATTTTTTTGGCAAAAGCCACATTCGCGGCGTGGCCCGGGCGGGCCGCCAAAATCTGCGCTTTGATGGGTCTGCCAATGAGTGCCAAGTCGCCCACCACATCGAGCAACTTGTGCCGGGCCATTTCATTGGGATAATGAAGATCGATATTATTAAGAATCCCCATTTTTTTATTGACCGTAATTTTGGGCTTGTGCAGCAGGTTGGCCAGGTAGTCGAGCTCACCTTCGGCTACTTCTCTATCTACAATTACGATGGCATTGGTGAGGTCGCCACCTTTGATGAGGTCGGCTTTATAGAGGGCTTCCAGCTCGTGCAAAAAACAAAACGTGCGGCACGAGGCAATTTCTTTTTCAAAAAGCGTAATGTTGTTCAAGGAAGCATGCTGGCTGCTGATTACCTGCGAGTTGTAGTCCACCATCACCGTTATTCGATAATCGTTGAGGGGCAAAGCTGCTATCTCGATGTCGTTTTCGGTATTTACATAGCGCACATATTCGTTGATTTCAAAGTAATTGCGCGAAGCGTTTTGTTCTATTATATGGGCACTTTGCAGGGCTTCTACAAACTTAATGGAGCTGCCGTCCATGATGGGCGGCTCGGGGCCGTCCAATTGAATAAGTACATTGTCAATTTGCAAACCCACCAAAGCGGCCAAGGTGTGCTCAACCGTATAAACGCGCGCGCCACTTTGCTCAATGGTTGTCCCGCGCGACACGTCCACCACGTTGTCCACGTCGGCATCAATAATGGGCTGTTCGGGGAGGTCTATTCGTTGAAACTTATAGCCGTGGTTGATGGGTGCGGGCAAAAAAGTCATGGTGGCTTGTACGCCCGTATGAAGCCCAATTCCCGACACTGAAACAGATTTTTCTATGGTTTGCTGTTTAACTTGCAACATATTTTTTTGATTATTAATCGTCCAACTCGTTTAGTCGGGTTTCCAATTCTTTGAGTTTTTTGTCTAATTCGGGCAATTTTCTAAAAATGGCCAGTGCCCGCAGGCTATCTTTCATGTCAATGGCGGGTGTGCCGTTGAGTGCTCGGCCTGGTTCTTTTACTGAGCGGTTTATGCCTGCTTGCCCGCCTATCTGGGTGCGGTCGGCTACGGTAATGTGGCCAGTAATGGCTGCTTGACCGCCCACTACGCAATTTTCGCCTACTTTGGTTGAGCCTGCAATGCCCGATTGCGCAGCCATAACGGTATTTTTGCCAACCTCAACATTGTGGGCTATTTGAATCAAGTTGTCTAATTTTGCGCCTTGCCTAATAATGGTCGAACCCATGGTAGCGCAGTCAATAGTTACGTTTGACCCAATACTTACGTTGTCTTCGACGATGACGTTGCCCAACTGCGGAATGGCTCGGTACGAGCCGTCGGGTTGTGGCGCAAACCCAAAGCCGTCGCTTCCAATTACCGAGTTGGCAAATATAGTACAGTTTTTGCCGATGACCGTATTGTCATAAATCCGAACCCCAGGGTGAATCGTCGTGTTGTCGTCAATCTGCACATTGTCGCCTATGTAGGCTTGGGGATAAATCTTTACATTGCTGCCAATCAGTGTATTACGACCAAGATAGGCAAATGCGCCCAGATAGATATTGGGCCCAAACTGCGTACCTTCTCCCACAAATGAGGGTTGTTCAATTCCGCGTTTGTCGCTTTTTATTAATTTTTCATATTCTTCGAGCAGTTTTGTGAAAGCCGTGTAGGCGTTTTCAACTCGAATGAGGGTAGTAGAAAATGGCTTTTTGGCCTCAAAATTTTTATCCACAATCACCGCCGAGGCTTGCGTTGTATAAAGGTATGCTTCGTATTTGAGATTGGATAAAAAAGAAATTTGTTTAGAACTTGCCTCTTCTATTTTTCCTAATTGATTGATTATTAGACTTTCGTTGCCTTCCACTTTGCCAGATAGTAGCGTGGCTATTTGCTTGACGGTAAATTCCATACGGGATTATTTAGGGGTGCAAAGTTAAGTCTTTCGCCCAACAAACATAATACTTTCGGACAATATTGCTAAGGGCTTTGATGGTAGGCAGGTCGGAGGCTTCGGCAATATCGCGCACGGTGCCGTCCTTACTTTTTATAAAAATGCGCTCTTTACTCGATACATATGCGGCATTGCTCGATTGGCCTTGTACCAAAAAATAACGCTCCCATTTTTTAGGGATACCTTGTTTGAATAACTGTTGGCGTAAAATTTCGAGATGTGTATCATCGAAAGGCTGGTCCGAAAATTGAATTTTGTATAATTTTCGAACCAGCAGCATCTGGCAAATGTTGGACAGAATGGGGTCGGGGTGGTTTCTCCAGATTTTGATGCAGCTCCACACGTCGTTGTCGTCAATATTGACGAAGGCATTTAAGTAGGCGGCATTGTCCTGAAATTGTTGAAGGCTCACGTTTTGGCGCAAAAAAACGGCAAAATCAGGAGCTGCAAACACCGCTTGCCCTTCGCGGAGCAATTCGCGGGCGCGCCCAATGGCCTGCACGAGCATCACTTCGGCGCAAATAGAGGTTTTGTGCAAATACACCTGCCAATACATGAGCCGTCGGGCGTTTAAAAAATTCTCGACGCTCAACATTCCCTTGGCTTCCACCACCAGTTGGTCGTCGGCGACGTCGAGCATTTTGATGATGCGGTCGGCACCGATAGCTCCCTCGGCTACGCCCGTAAAAAAGCAATCGCGGTTGAGATAATCTACCCGGTCCATGTCTAATTGGCTCGATACCAACTGGTGAAAAAACTGACGCGGATAGCTGCCCTCAAACATTTGAATGGCCAAATCGAGCCGCCCCTCAAACTGCCGATTGAGTTCTTTCATGAGTTCGAGCGAGAGGTTTTCGTGGTCAACGTCGGGTAAGATGATGGGCTCTAACACGTGCGAAAACGGCCCGTGCCCGATGTCGTGGAGCAAAATGGCAATTTGAGCGGCCTCCCATTCGGTGTCCTGAATAAAGTGGCCTTTGGCGCGCAGGGTTTGGAGGGCTTCGCACATCAAGTGCATGGCTCCCAGCGCGTGGTGAAAGCGGGTATGCAACGCACCAGGATACACCAGCTCGGCCATACCAAGTTGCTTGATGCGTCTAAGTCGCTGAAAATAAGGGTGTTCTATCAAGTCAAATACCAAATCAGAATTGATAGTAATAAACCCATAAACGGGGTCGTTAAAAATTTTTCTTTTGTTCACAAGGCTTCAAATTCGTTGATTGCTTACATCATTCATCATTTTTTATTTTTCATTACCGTTACTTACCCCGCCCAGCTTTCGCGGTCAAGGCTTCGGTATTGAATGGCCTCTGCCAAGTGTTCGATTTTGATATCGTCGCTGGCCGACAGGTCGGCAATAGTGCGCGATACCTTCAAGATACGGTCGTAGGCGCGGGCCGACAGTCCGAGCCGCTCCATGGCTGTTTTGAGGAGGGCTTTGCCTGCGTCGCCAATTTGACAAACTTCTTTCACCATCTGCGAGGGCATCATGGCGTTGCAATATACCCCCGACTGGCCGTCGAAGCGCGTTGTTTGTATTTGGCGGGCTTTGATAACCCGCTCCCTGATTTGCTCGCTGCCTTCGGTGCGGCGGGTGGAGGCTATTTGGTCAAACGACACTGGCGTAACTTCTACGTGCAGGTCGATGCGGTCGAGGAGCGGGCCGCTGATTTTGTTGAGATAGCGCTGCACGGCTCCTGGCGGGCAAACGCATTCTTTTTCGGGGTGGTTGTAATAGCCGCAGGGGCAAGGGTTCATGCTGGCAATGAGCATAAAGTTGGCCGGAAACTCAATGGCCCATTTGGTGCGCGAGATGGTTACTTTGCGTTCTTCGAGTGGCTGGCGCATCACCTCGAGCGCCGAGCGTTTGTACTCGGGGAGTTCGTCCAAAAACAGCACGCCGTTGTGGGCCAACGATATTTCGCCAGGCTGCGGAAAAGTGCCACCACCCACCAGTGCGGCATCGCTGATGGTGTGGTGGGGCGAACGAAACGGCCGCCGCGACACCAACGACGACTGCTTGCCGAGCTTGCCCGCTACCGAGTGAATTTTGGTGGTTTCGAGGGCCTCAACGAGCGTGAGCGGGGGTAATATAGACGGCAACCGCTTGGCCAGCATGGTTTTGCCCGCCCCAGGTGGGCCAATCATAATGACATTGTGGCCGCCCGCTGCCGCTATTTCGAGGGCGCGTTTGATGTTTTCTTGGCCTTGTACGTGTTCAAAGTCGGCATCGTAGTCGGTTATGCTATTAAAAAACAGGTCGCGGGTGTCTATTTTGAGGGGTTCAATGTGTTTTTTTTCTTCCAGATATTCGATGGCATCTTGCAGCGTTTCTACGCCAATAACGTCCAAATTATTGACTATGGCGGCCTCGTGGGCATTTTCGGCGGGCAGAATAAACCCCTTGAAACCTTGCTTCCGGGCTTCAACGGCAATAGGCAGCACGCCTTTGATGGGCCGCAGTTTGCCATCAAGCGACAGCTCGCCCATGATAACGTACTGTTCCAGGTTGCGCACTGGGGTCATTTGCTCTGACGATTGCAGCACGCAGAGTGCAATGGGCAGGTCGTAAGCCGAGCCTTCCTTGCGAATGTCGGCGGGAGCCAAATTGACGACTACTTTTTGGCGCGGCATTCGGTAATTGAAAAATTTGAGCGATGCCTCTACCCGTTGCTCGCTCTCCTTGACAGCGCTGTCGGGTAGGCCCACCATAAAAAAGCGCATTCCTTGTCCGACTGTTACCTCAATCGTAATCATGGTGGCACTAACGCCGTAAACCGCGCTGCCAAAAGTTTTTGCGAGCATATATTTATTAATCGTTCAGGTTTTCCCCCAAAAATAGTAGGACAAATCGGATTTTTACAAATTGACCCTTATTGGCGGGTTTTCCAAAAATTACTTTTCCAAATCTGCCTTAATCTTCTATCTTTGCAATCCTAATTTTTTAGTATGCACTATGTTACAACGTATTCAAACTTTATTTTTGGCAGTGGTGGGCATCTCAATGGGTGCTTTTGTGGCGATGCCTATTTGGAGCAAAACCGCCTCAGACCAGTCGCAAACGGCCACATTAACTGCCTTTCGGCTTGTTCATAAACAGGGTATTACCGATTTTGTTACGCCTACTTGGTACTTGGCATTGCTGGCGGTGGGCGTGGTAGGCGTGGCATTTTACAGTATTTTTCAGTACAAAAACCGGCTTTTGCAATCGGGTCTTTGCGCGGCAAATACTATTTTGATGACTATTTTGATGGCACTGGTAGCCTATTTTATTTTTGGCAAAGCCCAAAATTTTTTCAGCCCTGCGCAAGAAGGCAATTTTGACCTGGGATTTTACGCACTGGTAGTGGCGCTATTGGCCAATTTTTTGGCCAATAGGTTTATTCGCCGCGACGAAAAGTTCGTCCGCTCGCAAGATAGAATGCGCTAATTTTGTTTTTCAATGCACATATATCAACCAATATAAAAAGTTTTAAAACAAGCTGTGTGCAACAAGTATTTTACGTTGCAGAAAGCTTTTTTGTACTTTCAATAAAAAAAAATGCACCGATTTTGAAATATTTTTATTAATTTCAAACTTGGAACACAACAAATACGTGTGAGTTACCACTCAAACCATAACAATCTCAAAAAAATCGTAGTGAGCAGTATGATAGTTCAATTAGAGCAGACCGTCCAGCAAACGCTGAAAGAACGGCTGAAAGATACCTTCGGATTTAATCAATTTAGGGGCGAACAAGAAACCATTGTCCACAATGTATTAGCGGGCCGAAATACCTTTGTAATTATGCCCACTGGGGCAGGGAAATCGCTCTGCTACCAGCTACCAGCCATTACAAGCAAAGGCATGGCCATTGTTATTTCGCCGCTCATTGCCTTGATGAAAAACCAAGTAGATCAGCTCACGGCATTTGGTATCAACGCCCAATTTTTGAACTCAACCCTCAATAAAGCAGAGAGCAACAGGGTAAAGAAAGATGCCCTAAATGGTTCGCTCAAACTGCTTTATATTGCGCCTGAGTCGCTTACCAAAGAAGACAATTTAGACTTTTTGCAGCGTACCAATATTTCGTTTGTAGCCATAGACGAGGCCCACTGTATTTCGGAATGGGGCCACGATTTTAGACCAGAATACCGCCGAATCAGGGGCATTATTGACAATATCAACGCCGAACTACCCATCATTGCCCTCACGGCCACGGCTACGCCCAAGGTGCAGCAAGATATCATCAAAAACCTGCGACTTGAAGAAGCCGAGTTGTTCAAATCGTCGTTCAACCGCAAAAATTTGTATTACGAAGTAAGACCAAAAATGGGCGACGTAAACAAACAGCTCATCAAGTACATCAAAAACAACAAAGGCAAGTCGGGAATTGTGTACTGTCTAAGCCGCAAAACGGTAGAAGAAGTAGCCCAATTGCTGGCCGTCAATGACATCAAGGCACTGCCCTACCACGCGGGCCTTGACAGCAGTACCCGCATGCACAATCAAGATGCGTTTTTGAACGAAGAAGCCGACGTAATTTGCGCCACAATTGCCTTTGGAATGGGCATTGATAAGCCCGATGTTCGCTTCGTGATTCACTACGACGCACCCAAGTCGCTGGAAGGCTACTACCAAGAAACGGGTCGGTCGGGCCGCGACGGACTGGAAGGAAACTGCGTGATGTTTTACAGTATTGACGACATCATGAAGTTAGAAAAATTCAACAAAGATAAGCCCGTTACCGAGCGCGACAATGCCAAGCACTTGCTGCACGAAATGGTGGCTTTTGCCAATTTGGGCGCGTGTCGCCGTCGGCAGTTGTTGAGCTATTTTGGCGAGCACATGGAAAAAGACTGCGGTTTTTGCGATAATTGCCTCAAACCAACGCCCAAATTTAAAGTACAAGAGGAGGCAGTGCTGCTGCTGCAAGCCGTGCAACAAACCGAAGAACGCTTCGACGGCGACCACATTGCCGACCTGGTAACGGCCACCGACAACATCTACGTAACAAGCTACGAACACGATAAACTGGCTATTTACGGCAAAGGTAAAATCTTGCAAGAAGAAGCTGGCGTGGACTACTGGAAGTCTTTGGTGCGGCAATTGGTGATTTACGGCTATTTTTGTAAAGACCCCGAAAATTTTGGCGTGTTGCGGCTCACCGAAAAAGGCCAAAATTACACCAACGACCCGTACCCCATTACGATGTCGAAAGAGCATACTTTTGGCGAAGATGAAACCAAAAGTGGCGATGAGGACGACGAAAACAACCCAAGCGGCGGAATTGCCTACGATGAAGCCTTACTGGGCTTGCTGAAAGCCTTGCGCAAGAAAATTGCCAAAGACAAAAACTTGCCACCTTACGTAATCTTCCAAGACCCCTCGTTGGAAGAAATGGCCACCACTTATCCCACTACCATGCAAGAAATGGCGCAGATAAATGGCGTGGGCATGGGAAAAGTACAAAAATTTGGCGAACCGTTTGTGGACGTAATTACCAAATATGTTGAAGAAAACGACATCGAAACCGCCCAAGACGTAGTAGTAAAATCAACTGCCAATAAATCAAAGGTCAAGATTTTTATTATTCAGCAAATAGACCGCAAGGTGGACTTGGACGAAATTGCCGAATCAAAGGGGATGGCCATGGAGGAGATAATCGAAGAAGTAGAGCATATCTGTTTTTCGGGCACAAAACTAAACCTGGATTATTACATCAATCAGATCATGGACAGAGACCGCCAAACCGACATCTATGATTATTTTATGCGTGCCGAAACCGATAGTATCAAAGACGCAATGGACGAGTTTGCCGCCGACGACATGAGCGAAAACGAAATTAGGCTCATGCGCATCAAATTTTTGTCGGAAGTAGCCAATTAAGCAAAAAGAAACGCAAGACGCTATAAAGAGCTCTTTGTATGCCCTAAATACTACGCCATTAGAACAACAAAAATGAACATATTAATACTCGGCTCGGGTGGGCGCGAACATGCTTTCGCTTGGAAAATAGCCCAAAGTAGCCATTGTAGCCACTTGTACGTGGCCCCTGGAAATGCGGGAACTCTGCAAATAGCTACCAACTTGCCAGTTGATTTTAACGATTTTGAGGCAGTACAAACTGCCATCTTACAATATCAAATAGAACTGCTACTGGTAGGCCCAGAAGAGCCGCTGGTCAATGGTATTGTCGATTTTTTGCGGCTTAACCCCCAACTGCATAACCTCAAAATAATAGGCCCCGACCGCGCTGGAGCGCAACTAGAAGGCAGCAAAGATTTTTCTAAGACATTTATGCGTAAGTACGGCGTTCCTACGGCGGCTTCGCAAACCTTTACGCGCCCAACGCTCACTCAAGGCTTGGCGTATTTAGAAACCCACTCGTTGCCTATTGTGCTCAAAGCCGATGGCTTGGCGGCTGGCAAGGGAGTAATTATCGCCGAAACCCTCGCCGAAGCCCAAGACACCCTCCGACTTATGTTGGAAGAGGACAAGTTTGGCGCGGCGGGCAGCAAAGTAGTGATAGAACAATTTTTGAAAGGCGTTGAGCTGTCGGTTTTTGTGTTGAGCGACGGCCTCAATTACAAAATACTACCCGAAGCCAAAGATTATAAACGCATTGGCGAAAAAGACACGGGCCTCAACACGGGTGGTATGGGTGCGGTGTCGCCAGTAGTATTTGCCGACGCAAATTTTTTGCACAAAGTAGAAGAAAAAGTAGTAAAGCCTACTTTGGCGGGTTTGCAAGCCGAGGGTATTGACTACGTTGGCTTCATTTTTGTAGGACTAATGAATGTAAAAGGGGAGCCTTGCGTTATTGAATACAACGCCCGCATGGGCGACCCCGAAACCGAAGTTGTTTTGCCCCGTATTCAGTCAGATTTTGTAGAATTGATGCTGGCCGCAGCCACGCAACAATTGAACAAAATCGAGTTGCTGATTTCGCCGCAAACAGCCGTAACCACCGTGTTGGTGTCGGGGGGATATCCAGAAACGTACGAAAAAGGCAAAAAAATTGCCAACTTGGAAAAAATAGAAGAAGCGATGGTGTTTCATGCGGGAACGGTGCGCCACCAAAACGGCGACACACTCACCAATGGAGGCCGGGTGCTGGTGCTTACCGTGCTGGCCAACTCGCTCGAAGGAGCCGTCAATCGTTCGCAAAAAGCAGCGGCAGCAGTACAATTTGAAGGAAAATATTACCGAAAAGACATTGGATTAGACCTGATTCGGTACAACGACTAATAAATGTAGGATGTGGGATATATGATGTATTTCCACCCCCGGTTTGTTTTAAATACACAACATCTTACATCTAACATCATACATAAAAAAACATGGCTTGTAAATCTTGTTCAACTGGGAGTTGTGGCACAAAAAGTGCCGACGGAACAACGGCGGGCTGCCGCAATAATGGTGCCTGTAGCACGGGCGGTTGCAATAAAATGAACGTATTCGACTGGTTGAGCGATATGGACATTCCGACCGCGCAACGCTTTGACGTGGTAGAAGTAAAGTTTAAGGGCGGACGCAAAGAATACTTCCGGAATGTAAACAAGCTCGATACTACCACCGGCGACTACGTAGTGTGCGAAATGCCCACTGGCTACCACATAGGTGCGGTGTCGTTGCAGGGCGAACTGGTGCGTTTGCAAATGATGAAAAAAGCCATTGCCAACGACGACGCACTCAAAACGGTATATCGCATAGCCAACCAACGCGACCTCGAAAAGCACGAACAAAGCATAGCCCGCGACCTGACCACCATGTACCGCACCCGCGAGATTGTGAGCCAGCTGAAACTCAAAATGAAACTCTCGGACGTGGAGTATCAATCTGACAACACCAAGGCCGTTTTTTACTATTCTGCCGACGACCGCGTGGATTTTCGTGAGTTGATAAAATTGCTGGCCGGCGAATTTAAGATTCGGGTGGAGATGCGCCAGATTAGCATGCGCCAAGAAGCAGGACGCTTGGGTGGATTGGGTGCGTGCGGGCGCGAGTTGTGCTGCTCCACTTGGCTCACCGATTTCAAAAATATTACCACGTCGGCGGCGCGGTATCAAAACTTGTCGCTCAATGCCAGCAAGTTATCGGGCCAGTGCGGGCGTTTGAAGTGCTGCCTGAACTACGAACTTGAAACTTACATTGACGCACTCAAAGACATTCCGCACGTGGAAGCACCGCTCAAAACCCAAAAAGGAAACGCGCACTTACAAAAAACCGACATCTTTAAAAAAATGATGTGGTTTGGCTACGAAAGCGACAGCAGTACTTGGCACCCCATTACGATTGACGCGGTAAGCCAAATTATAGAATTGAATAAAAAAGGCTTGAAGCCTGCTTCGCTTGATGCCTTACAAGTAGAAGAAATAGTGAGCGAGCCAATTGGTAAAATCAACAACGACTTGGCTCAGATGGACAAGAAGTTTAGTAACCGCGACAGCCGCAACAAAACGCGCAAGAAAAAACCCAAAGGCAACAATAATCAGCCACCACAGAATAAGCCGCAATAAACCATTTTTTTTAAAATAATGTTGAAGTGGGAGTAGGGTTCAATTTTAATCATCAACTTTTATGTCATCAAGAGTCGTTTTTATCTATACTGAGGCCAGCCCCAACCCAAATTCAATGAAATTTATGTTGAATTTTGAGCTGGCTCCCAGTGGGTTGTCTTTCGATTACCCCAGCTTGGCCGCCGCCCAAGAAGAAGGCAAAGCCTCGCCCTTAGCAGGCGATTTATTTCAGTTTCCGTTTGTACAGCGGGTATTTATTGCGGCCAATTTTGTAACCATTACCAAAGACGACGCCACCGACTGGGGAGAAGTGATATACGACACCAAGCAGTTTTTGAAAATCTATCTTGAAGAAAACCACCCCGTGTTTGTGCAAAAAACCGTTGAAAAGCACACGGCCATTTTAGACACCGACTCTGACACCATTCGTAAAATCAAAACCGTGCTCGACGACTACGTGCGCCCCGCCGTAGAGTCAGATGGGGGTGCTATTTCGTTTCATTCTTTTGAAGAACAATCGGGGGTAGTCAAAGTATTGCTGCAAGGTTCGTGCAGCGGCTGCCCTTCTTCAACCCTAACGTTAAAGGCAGGCATCGAAAACTTGCTCACCAACTTAGTGCCCGAAGTAAAAGAAGTGGTAGCCGAAGGCGTATAAGTTTCGTTAGTGTAAAAAAACTGTGCATTAAGTGCTAAATTTGCGTAAAAAAACTATTACATAAAATGGCACGAGTAGAATTACGTATTATCGCAGATACTGGCGAAGAATTAACAACAAAGACTTATGATTTAGGACAGGATCAGGTATTGAATAAACTATCAAAGA
>Ga0335394_10004022_pt1 | contig 16742 bp, 9 predicted proteins | sample MAT03_FD_205741 | JGI IMG/M metagenome (GOLD analysis project Ga0335394, IMG submission 205741) | Freshwater microbial communities from Lake Fryxell liftoff mats and glacier meltwater in Antarctica - MAT-03 (spades assembly) (version 2) ... | reverse complement strand
CCGGTCGGTGAAAACGTACCAAGTTGTGTCGTACCGCAAGTGGATGGCAATGTAAGCCACAATGTCTGGGACAACGATGACAAAGAGCCAAAGCGGGGCTGTCAAAAGCCCACCCAACGGCCACCAATACGTAAAAATCCCCCACAGGACAAACAGAATGACATCGATTGCAAAAAGGCCGAACCAGAAAAAAAACTTACGATAGTTCAGGTAAGCGAGCGACGGTCGCATGGTTTCAACGACCTCTCCCTCCATGGACGGCAACGTTGGAGGGCCGTCCGGCAAACAAAAGTAACTTGTGAGTACGCCCCACACTCCGCGATAGCACCACTCGCAAGCTTCATGAACCAAACCTGTGTCCTTCATGATTGCGAGTCCGAACGACCATCGGTCTTTTCAACGATGTGCGCCAAATTGTCTCGGATACCTCGAAGCAATTCGGTCACCTCGCTACCGTTCGCAACCATTCTCTTTGGCGGTGACATCGCATCGCTGTGAGTCGCGTTCAGGGAGGAATTCGTTGCAAATCCCTTTGCTCCCCGCATCCTTTCATACAACCAATCTCGAACGGAATCCGGATCGGTAATCCCCTCTAGAATGATTTCCGGCATCGCGTTTCCCGAAGCGGTCTGAACGCTCACACTGGCGATGCCCAGCCAACGCTGTATCAAGTTTCGGCTAACATGAATGTCCTGAATTCGGCGAAAAGCAACCACGACTTCCCGCCTGAAAAAGAGCCCTAGTTGCATGCGTAGCCCCGTCTCTTCGAATTGATACCGAAGCGTGTTGTATCGGATGAGGAGTGCCGGGATCACGATAACGCAAGCAGGCCCCGAAAGTAGCCCCGTCAGCACATAATAGGTAAGAAGCTTTGGAGACGGACGCTCCAGAGCAGAAGTATTGAGGATGGTTGGCGGCTTGTTCATGCCACCATTGTACACTCAGGATACGACTACGCGGTATTCAGCATCTCTACCTTGCCGTCGACCAATCGAAATAGCCTGTCCGCGAGCGTCGCCGCCTCTCCAAGATCATGTGTCACGTGAAGGGTTGTTACCCCTTTCATTTTATGAATAGTCACGAGCAATTGCAGAATCTGTTCCCGAGTCTCCGAATCGAGGGCGCTAAGTGGTTCGTCCAGACACAGAATCGAGGGTTCAAAGGCTAACGCTCTTCCCAAAGCAACACGTTGTCGTTCTCCGCCACTGAGACCATGAGTTCTTCGGGACAAGAGGTGCCCGATACCCATCAATTCAGCTAAGTCTTTGACGCGAGCGACAATCCGCTTTTTCTCAACCTTGCGAACACGCAGCGCGAACGCAAGGTTTTCTTCCACCGTCATGGTGGAAAAAAGCGCGCCGTCCTGTGGCAAATACCCGATCCCGCGAAGTGCTGGATTCTCACGCGTAACGTCGCGACCCGACAAAGTAATACTCCCCGCCGTTAACGACGTGAATCCAATGATCGCTTCAAGTATCGATGTCTTTCCAGCACCTGTCTTCCCCATCAAGACGCCGTAGTCGCCAGTGGGGATCAATAGATGGATGCCTTTCAAGCGAAAAGCACCAGCGTTAAGGGAAACGTCATCCAAGCATATCATAGTTTTACACTTGCCTTTTCTTCTGCAGATTGATTGCTGGCCCAACGCGTGATCATCAATACAACGATCGAGGTAAAGATCATTAAGAGCGATACGGCGACCGCCCCTTCGATGTTTCCAACGTTCATTTCCAAGAACACACTCGTGGAAAGGACTTCTGTCTTCATGCGAGTTGCACCCGCAAAAATCAATAGCGGTCCAAACTCACCCAAGGAACGGGCCCAGGCTAATGTAAACGCCGTGAGCAGACCCAGCTTTGCTTCTGGAAAGGTGACCCACGCGAACGCTTGAAAACGGGTGCAACCCAACGATATTGCAACCTGCTCGCATCGAGGATTGATCTGATCAAAAGTCATCTTCATCGTTCGGACTGCATACGCACAGGAAACGGCCCATTGCGCAAGAATCACCCCCGGAACCTGATAAACAATGCTTCGCGCAGCCCATTTAAATGGCGCAAACTGAAACAGAATCAAAAGACTCAGCCCAACGATCAATGGTGGTAAGACGATCGGGATATCCAAGAAAGCGTCCACCAAATTGCGCCCCCGAAACGGGATACGCGAAAGTACGTAGCCAAGCGGAACAGCGAACGCAACGCTCCCTATGGCCGATAGCGTGCACGAAATCATGCTCAACCAAATCGAATATTGAATCTTCGGATCTCGAAGCGAAACTGCAATCGGATTGTCCGAAATCAATGAAGCCCAAAAGTGCGAGGAGTTCCTCGCTTTGCCCAGCGATTGCTCAAACACGTACAGCACATCGGCCAGCAACATACCAAAAATCAACAGGAGGTATGTCGAACCAATCATCATAAACGATGCTATGAAAACTCGGTTTGCCAACGTAATTCGAGAGGCTCGCGTCTCGTATCCCTCAATGCCTCGTTTCGAACCAGACCACTCGCTCATTTCGCAACATGCCGCACTGCACTCGAAACGGCAGGATTGCCGTACCGGAAGTGAAACCCCTTGGATTCAAATGAGGAACCCTCACGCCAAACCGCTTCGTAAAACCGACGCAGCAGTTGTTTATGCCGACTATTTTTGGCAACGCTTAGCGGCTGGATAGCCACGTTGTCTCCTGACTCGAAGTGTACAATGTCAACCTTCCCCCTGTTCGGCATAACATCCGATAGGTAGGCGATCGCGACATCCACATGGCCCGTTAGAACATCCGGCACCAGCAAAGCGGAAGAGGACTTTTCGACGACGGTCTCGCCCGGTTCAAGCTGCTTTTTCATCAGTGATTCATAGACACCATCGCGGTCGAGAAGACGTTTCGTTAAAGCCCCAATGGTACATTGATCCGGTTGCCCGATCGCCACCCGTATACCTGGTTTTAACAAGTCCTGGGGCGTTGAAATCAACGTCGATCCCTTTGGCACCACCATCACAATCTCAATGTCTGAGATGTCAACATCCTCTTGAAACCAATCCTTGACGTTATCCAGGTAGTATCGATCGCAAGCCAAGTAGAGATCGGGAAAGCCCAGCGATGGATCTTGATTTTGAATGGTCTTCATTCGTCCCGTTAAAATGCCGCAGCCATCGTAGATCGTATTGACGATGACACCCTCCCTTTCTTGAAACTTTTCTAAGATGGGCTCGATGGAACGACGATTGACGGCTCCGCAAAAGAAATTGATCTCCGGTCTCGCTGCCCAGTCATCTCCCTCTTGCACTTCCAAGCCATGAGAATGAAACACCTCAAGCCCTCTATCGCGAGCCGACACATATCGCGCAAACTTTAGTGCTTCCGTCGGTTGCTGCGAACTTGCGAGGACAGCCATGCTTACCATTTCCGATTGCGATGCAAGCTCTGGCAACTCGATCACTCGTAGCGTATCTTTGTAAGCTGGCGAGGAAACCGTAGCGTTCCAAACGATGCCAGCATCCACCGCACCGATTCGCACATCATTGGCAACCTCATTCACCGTCGGTTTGAATACGCCGTATTGGGAAACTGACGATTCGAGTCGCAGCCACTGGTTGCTCCCGTCCGCGGCTGGTATGCGTTGTAGAGCTTCTCGAACCGCCTTGCCAATGGCCGCTTGATCGGGATTCCCGATCGAAAGCCGCCGACCTGGCGCGATCAAGTCATCGACAGTTCGGATCTCGATTGTTGCATCTTTACGCACGATGACACATGGGCGCTGAATCGCGATTGACAAAGTTTCCTTTGCAAGGCTCTTTTCAACGGCTTGCTGCGTGTAAGATGCATCCGAAACCAACAGTAGATCTGGAGTGCTTATTCGGTCGACTTGAATCTGACTTAACAGGGAATTGGAACCGCCGAACTGGATGTCCACTTTGACTCCGTACTCGGCTTCGTACCTACGGGCTATTTCTTCGATCGGTTCCCGAAGTCCTGCAGCAGCCAAAAGCAGGATTGGCCGGTGCGATTGTTTCCCCGATTTTCTACTTGGGTTACCAAAAATCAGCAGACCGATCAGCGCGATCGACACGAGCAATGCCGCAACGACAACCACTTGTAAATTGAGACTGCCATAGCGCCGACGCAATGAGCCTAACATGATAGAACACCCTCTTGCATCTGTAGTATTCGATCTGCAGATTGAGCTGCGCCGGAATCGTGTGTGACTAACAAGACGGCCCCTCCGCTCTCCGAAAATCGCCGAAGTTCTTGAAGGACGATTTGAGCATTGGTCTGGTCGAGGCTCCCACTGGGCTCATCCGCGAGTAAAAGCTTGGGATCATTCAACAAGGCTCGCGCGATGCAGCAACGTTGCCGTTCCCCAACACTCAATTGTGATGGCAGATGGCGACCGCGACTTGTCAAGCCAAACTGCTCCAACAACTGCTCGACTTTGGAATTCGTCTTCCGATTCGAACTAGGTAGCCCGAGCGAAGCGGCTTGGACATTCTCGAAGACATTGAGGTAGGGGACCAAATGGAACTGCTGAAATACAAATCCAATGTGCTTCGCTCGAAATGCCGCTCGCTGATTTGCGTGCATCGCGTAGGGCATTTCACCCAACATGCTTACCCTACCTGAGTCCGGCGCCAACATCGTTCCCGCCGTCAGTAGCAGTGTGGACTTGCCACTCCCACTCGGTCCTTGAACTGCGACAAAGTCTCCTTCCTTTAGCTCCAGCGATACATCGCGAAGAGCTTGGACTTTGTTCGAAGTCGATGAGTAAACCTTATTTAGTCCATCCAGACTTAGCAGCATCCCCTAATCCCCTTGCAGCACGATAGCGGCGTCTTGCCTGATCGCTTGAAAAGCAGCCAGCCAACTCGCGACGACTGTCAAAAGAATCATCATGACTGGAATCCAGACCGCCGTCGAAGTCAGCGATGCCGCGTTCCAAATCTCCAGCAAGGAAACCGACGATTGCATCCGCAGGATTCTCAACGCGATGATCGCTACGCCCAGTGCCACGCCAATAGTACCACCCAATGCACCGACAAGCACTGCTTTGCCCAACAGAGCACCCAGGATTTTGTTCGATCCCAATCCGAGAGCACGCATTAATCCAATTTCGGATTTACGTTGACGCAAGTTATGAAAAGCGAGAACTGCCACGATGCAACAGGTTAACACGATGACCGTTGGTTCAAGCGTTCTGTTTAGCGTTTGCTGCCGTTGCAGGAGTTCCATTCGGCGACCGCGATCTCTCGCTAAAGTGGCCAGTCCTTCCGTTTTGACCATCGCAAGTGCTTCCTCGGCTGCTCGCTTGGATTCCGTTCTGGCTTCGGCCCTGGTTACCGCTTGACTATATCGTTCGATGACTTGGGTGCCTGGCAAGATCTCAGCAATTTCGCGGCGGATCTCAGAAATACGATCGCCCGAACACTCGCATTCCAGAGCAAGGATCGCATGAATCAAATTCTGCAACCCCAACATTTCTTGCGCCGCCTCCAGATCAATCCAAAGAGACATGTCATCGATAGACCCTCGTTCTGGCTGAATCTTAGAAATAGTAAATTCACGCCCGAGCAACGTAACTTTTTGGCCCTGCTCCAACTTAAGCTTCTGCTGAATCGTCTTTCCGATAACCATTTGGCCCGGCGCCACGGCATCCAGCATCGGTTGCTTTAACGCCCGGTGCATGATTGGAATTTCGCCACGCGTTCCGTTAACGATGACATCGAGTTCCTGCTCGGACCAACGGACTCGCTTTGTGATGGTAGGAAGCAGATGATTGACGGTGACAATGTTCGAGTTCGAAAGCTTTTCAGCATAGCTGTATGGCATGGTGGCAGAAATGTTTCCGTCCATATGCAAGTCTGCGACATCCACATCTTTTGGCAAAATCAAAATATTGAACCCGAGCTTCAGCATTTGTTTGCGAACCGTATCCTGTAGCTTCGCGCCTGCGGTTGCAACAAGCTCCTCGTGCACTTGAATGGACCGCTCCGTCTCAACCTGCTTTTCATGAAGGAATCTTTCGGTTGACCATCGATCCACGCGCAGCAAGGCATCGGAACCAAATATTAGGGCAGCGGCGGCGGCGACGGCAAACGTCGCTAACAGGAAACTCCATTTTCTAAATTGAATCTCGCGAAGCACAAGGCCTAGCAGGGTCAGTTGACTGGCTCCGGTGTTTCCCATGTTTTCCTTTAAAAGATTATGATTTGGAACCGAAAAAAAACATCCAACCGATAGTGATTGAACCCACGATGGCAGCTAAAACGCCAAGTGTAATCAAGGGCGATGATTTTGCGAACACAGAATCCGAAGACACCTCACTGGCGGATTGTATAAATGAATCTATAGGTGTTGCAATGACCGTCGCTGTCACTGCGTCCGATGGAGTTACTGCGTCCGACGTAATCACGGTCTCGGATGGTTTCACTGCGTCCAAGGGCTTTGCCGCGTCCGACGGCTTCACCGCTTTCGATCGATTCGCAAAAGAGCCCAAGCCTGACAACGGCACATCTTCCTTTTTTGGCTCAGTGATCTGAACATGTTCGTCCCAGTCAAACGAGATCAATAAATCCACGCCTGGGTTGTCGGCTTTAACAGTGCATTGGCATGCTCCAGCTAAGAACCGGCTAGCCTCTTCGATCGTGCTCTTAGCAATCCCGTCGCCCAGCAAAGCATACAAGACTCGTCCTCGACCGAAAACGGGAAAGGCCATCGGTGTCCCCACTTCAAATTCCTCTCGAAGGTCCGATTCGGTGGCTAGCAACATCGAAACGAATGCCGCTTCCGAGGCATCGCTTCGGGAAAGTCGATGCGATGAAAATTGAATTTTAAGCTCTTCAGGTTTTTTCGACAAATCTTTCAAATCAGCTGCTTCGATTTCTGGAAGCTTAATAATTTTTTCAAGTCTTCGCAATTCCGACTCAAGCAGGGCAAACTTTTTGTCGTCGACTGTTGCATCGCCCGATTCCAAGAAGACCCAACAAACGGAGTCCTTTTCGACGAGCCCTTGGCAGATCCGTTGTCGCATTGGACTACTCAGCAATCGAGTGACCGTTTCTTGAGTAAACGGACCATCCCAAATCACCGGCGTTGAATCAACTACTTTCTTTGCCGCTTCCACGACTAACCATGCGGAATCTCGATCGGCATACCGCTTGCGGATCGCTTTGCTTTCGTCCGATGGTTCGTTTTGACCATCGCTTATCTTTAATCGAACATTGGCGTTTTTACTTAACGTTTCAAGTTCCTTCAGTAAGGACTTTTGACTTTCGTCCAACGGCGACGTGGAAATGATATGAACTGTGAAAGCCTCGGGGGTCCAGTGCTCCAGCGCGTATCGATACACGGGTATCGAACAACATAGAGCAAAGGATGCTATGCCCATCATCATTGCGATCGCGATACACACTCGAACGACGGATCGGGTTGTAATATACGGAATGTTCATAGGACTTAGCTCGTCGAATGCCTTTGCGTTTCGGATAGTTTTCATGCCCTTTTCCTATTCATCGAGTTTTGTGATCTCTACGCCGGACAAGAGTGTTAGGCCTCGTTTTGATTTAAAATCCAATTCAAGTACATCGCCGAGCATAACTCGATCCATTGTTCGGACAAGCTCTCTTCCTTTTGCGGGATCAAGTTCTATCTCAATAGATTCCTGATCTCCGCGAAACGACACCGCGAATTGGCGGGTTGCATCGCCCACACTCTTGGGCAACCCGAAATACAAGCGAACTCTATATGGACTTAGGGCAACCTTGGGATCGGGTGCAGCCTGGACTTCATCTGCATCCATAAACAATTGCGCAGTTCCCTCTTTACCTGCAAATGCGGTTGCTACCCTCTTCCCTTTTCCGCGAATAAGCCACACGATGGCATTGCCGGGTTTCCAGTCAGGATGTTGCACTACTTCTTGGATCAATGGCGCGAGGTTCGGTGTTCGTTGCGTCTCGCTACGTTCACCCGCTTTCGTCCACGGAGCAGGTTTCCAAGATACGCTCGTAGCTGTCTTCACCCGCGAAGAAAGGTTCTTTTTCGATTGTGCGAAAGGCAACGCCGTACCAACCATCTCAGCGTGAATGTCTAGCTCGGTTTCTTCGTCGTTAACAGCATGCGCCGTGAATTGAATACTTGCAAGTCGGATTTCGCTCGTGGATGCAATATGGATCTTATTGAATCGCAGCCCCACGATCTGTTCCGAGTCGTCTAAAACCATCTCGAGATCGCTGCTGGATGTATTCACCTCGCCGTCCTCGCCTTCTTCGGCATCATCCTCTGCTTCGGCAACAGGAATGCCCGTGCTCAACTTGGCTGAGTTTACCGACTTTAGCCCGACACGTAGGTTGGTAAGCCCCTGCACACCGGAGGCAGATATCCATGGCGTTTGGGCGCCGTTCATGGTTGCCGGATGATCCTGAAAGGTTGTGAAAGGACCGTCGACTTCGATCCCAAGACTCGGCGAATCCCCGGCGACGACAGGGAATTCTAGCCAAGCTACGCCGTTCGAATCTCGGCGATCACCCGGTGCGCCCAAATTGATACCAAGATTTTGCACTCGGTCTGAGCTTTGCTGAACGATGGCCGCGTTGTCAATCGTCCAGGTCTCGAGTTCGGGCATATGGACCAACCCGATGGAAGTTTGGTTTTGGTAAGAACATGAGCATGTACGCGTGAGGTCTGGTGCGTTCAAGATCCCGTTGGCAGCCACGAGATTGGACGTACAGCCCGATCTAAATCCGCCAAGATTGCCCGTCCCGCTTTCGGTAAGTAGGTCGTAATACCCGGCTGCACCCGATCGGAACGTCAATAAGTTTTCGCTAGCAGAAATGGTATTGCAACCATACGCTCGCGTGATCTTCCACGGTTGCATTCGGCCGGAGACCGGGTTCTTCACCATCTTTTGCGTGCCATCTCGCAAATAGAAAGCTCCTGCGGATTCGGCGTACGCGTTTGCATTCGTAATGATCAAATCGTTGTGCAAGATACACGGCCCGGAATAGGCCAAGGAAGTCTTGGACCAAGCGACAGAACCATCCGCTGCTTTATATACGGTCATACCTTGTCCGACTTCCGCTGAGAGCCGGTCGCTTGCTGCCGCACCTGCTTGCAACAGCATATCATGTACCTCGGAATAGCCTAACCAAGTCCCAAAAATCCCCTCGTTGACTTCCCATTTCATCGCTCCCGTTAGTGCGTCAAATGCGATGATTCGATATGTCTTTGGAGGCTCGCGCCCTCGCCGTTTTAAAAGATCCTCGACCGTCTTGGGATTGCGATCCAGGGCAAAGATTTTTCCATTCCCAGCGACAATTCCGTTGTGCCAAAAACTATGCAATGCATCGACTTGCCAAAGTTGTTCGCCTGTGTGGCGATTGAAGCCGACGATCGACATGCTCGCCGCTCGATCCAAGCTCTTGGTTCCGAACCCTGCCTTGCTCTTGCTCAACTCCGCGTCCGCATCGTCCTTTAATTCCAGTCGCGATCGATATTTGGCAAAGCCAACACCGCCAATCAAAACGTCCTGATAGATACCGATATAGCCCCACTCCTGCGGCCCTTCTTTGTCCTTCTGGGGCAGGGCGATGGTGCGAACGTCTTCGCCAGTAGCCGTGCTCAAAACGCGGCATAGATTCCCTTCTACTATGTAAATCAAGTCTTCCGTAACAACGTAGTTCGTTCCCCGGCCGTTTGCACCCGGGATATGCACTTGATTGTAGGCGGGATCTAAAGGTGTATCCGCATAGGTCGAATCGTAGTAGACATCAAACGTGCCGAGGTTTTCAAAGGATCGATGCCATAGCACTCGCCCCGTATAGACATCGCGAGCAGTCAGCGAGTTCATGCCTTGTAGAATGAGGCGTCCGCCAACCACTTGTTCCGGCGGCCCGTGGCCATGGCGAGGCAGTACATCCACATTGCTATTCCCGCCAAACCACAACACGCCCAACGGTAGTTTCACTAGCCGATCGTCCGATTTGATGGTGTTCGCAACGTTTCCATATTGATGTGTCCAGTCTGCGGAACCCGGCAATGGACCAACACGTTTAATTACTATGCCATTTGCCGTGCGACTGACTTCTGCTTGCTCCAATCCAACGGTGCTAACGTCGGTCAGAATCTTTTCCAACTTGTCGGGTGAGGACAGAATCTGCATTACGCCACCATAAGGTCGGACTGAGTTGTAGATCTGACGAATGCACTTTCGATCTTGAATGACGGCATCGGCCAACTCTTCACCCACAAAAATCATGTTAGCGACGTACGGGGGCGCGCGAAAATCGATTGGCTTGGTAACATGAGCCGCACCCCGAATTCCATACCGTCCTACATTGTCCCAATCACGTCGCAATTTATCCACGCGGCTCGCATCCTCGTCCACAACAACCAATTGTTCAAACGCGGAGGATTCTACGATGGCATCTATTGTGCTCCTATCTTTGGCTCCGAACCAAATCGCATACCCAGTTGCATCACCGTGGGACAGCAACTCTTCAACCCGTGCGCGTACCGATACAGAATCGATTGCCACCGGCGCTGCCGCCGTTGCTTCGGCAACCGCTATCTCAGATGCTGGGTTACTTGTACTGTGAGCAGCATCCCCCAAGATATAAACGTGTCCCTCTAAAGAAACAGCAATCAACTTCCCATTTCCAGCGATGAGGCGCTCGATTTGACCATCGATCGGCATCGACCAAAGAGCCTTGGCTGCTTCATTTTGGCTCGGCAATCGAATTGCAGTCAGCAGACTTTTTTTCTCCGATGAGTCCGATTGTGGTCCGGCGGCATAAAGTACCCCTCCAGCCAGGATGAGGTCGCCGCGACCATCACCAGGAATATCCCAAAGCTTGGTTCCATCCGGCTTCCAGGCACAGATCGTGGCGATGCCTTTTTCCATCTCGGCAGAGTAAACCACATCGCCCGCCAGGACCGGTTCGTTGGGCATGAATGCGGTTTTGACTCCATTACCAAGTGAAAACTGCCGCGTTCCTTTGAGACGTGTGTGAACGTAAAAGTAGTCATCGTTGGCTGTGACAAACGAACCGCCAGTCCCTTTGCCCCCCGCGTTGAGTTCAAAGTAGCGTTGCTTACCGGTAAGTCGATCGAAAACCGCGGGAACGGATCTCCCGCCTGGGACGATCAACGTATCCTTGGTCGCAAGCAAAGCACCTTGTGGACCAACGCCTGCAAACGAAGGAGCGCTATGCGGTTGCTTGATGTATTGCGAACCTGTTTCGTCGTTGGCCCATGTTACTTCACCAGTCTTCTTATCGAGCGAGTAAATGAATGTGCCCATGAATGGCCAAATACTCGACGCGAAATACACTTGATCACCGTAGATAACAGGCCCGCCTCGCGCTGGCCAAGCGGAAATCATGCGACTGTTTCCAATCGCAAGGCGATCGAGCGGTGCGCCTCGAAATCGCCATCGCAATGCGCCGGTCGCAGCATCGAGCGAATAAAGATAACCATCATCGCTTGAGAAAAAGACAGCACCGTCGGCTGCCGCTAGGGGCAGTCGCACGGGTCCCTCGGCGAAGAAACTCCAAATCACTTTGCCGGACTTGAGATCGTAGGAAACCACTTTATCTGAGTCGTTGAATCCGACGAACAACTGCTCTCCTAATAGGATCGGCTCCAGGATACGATCATAAGCCATGACATCCATATTTAACGGGTCATCCCAAGTTGGCTTTCGGCCTGTCCCCTTCAATACATGTTCGACTCGAAGTGTTTTGCCGAGTAATTCCTTGGAAGCAGCACTTCTCATGGAATCGCATCGCCACATGGGCCAATCTGCCGACTGCAAAGTGCCGTGCATTAACCCCAGAGCAATTAAGACGAGGGATGGAATGGGAAGTGGAAATCGCCTTACGATTTTATGGGTAACCGAATCCATATTTTCCTATTACTGACGAAAGAGATCTTCGATGCAACAATTTGCAGAGCCATGGTGGGTAGTGGCGCATTCGCGTCGCAGCAACTTTCGGGGCGAGCGCAGGATAGATTGTAGAGAGTAGTTGCAAAAGGAGGCAAGAGAATGGGAAAGTTAGCGCAAGTTTCATTTTAAAGCGAGGCTGGGCTGTTGATGATCTAACTCCCCCTTCTCCTCCTGAGCTCGTCTCACTTTCGGCGGTTTGTTTTTCGCTGGCCCGCGACGAGCTTGTCTCGTCGCGGTCGTCTTTAGCCCAACGGGCTTAAACAATTTAGCCCAGGGCAGAGCGCGCTCTGCCCTGGGCTAATATGTTGCTGCCCCATTCGGGGCGAAAGCTGGGTGGGACCGGCGATTCGGAAGGCTTCAGCGTCTAGCCATTCAGTCTGGCTTCCACAAAGGCATGAACTAACTCGCCTTGCGACGAACTTCACGGGAACTTTACTTCAAAGACATACACGCTTCATCTAGCGTACACTAACCTAATAGCAAATACCCGCGTTCTTTCTCGCTAAAGACTCGCTGAACTTCAATTGCAAAGGCAATCATCAGATGAAACAACAGCTTTCCAAGTTCTCGACAGGATTATTCATCGTCGGACTTTTTGTTGCCGAATCGTTCCGAACGGATGTTCGATCTGAGGATTGGCCAACCTATCGCAACGGAAATGAACGGCACGGCTCAACCTCTGAAAATATTAAACCTGCGGCGCAGCCGAGCTGGACCTATCATTCGCCATCTGCGCCTAAGATGTCCTGGGGAAGCGCAGAAGGCCGTGTTTTCGAAAATCACTTGATCGGAAACCGCAATAAATACGATGACGCACTTCAGCCGGTAGTGGTGGGCGATCAAGTTTTTTTCGGTTCATCGGTCGACCATCATCTTCATTGCCTGGATCTCAAAACTGGAAAAGACCGTTGGTCGTTTGCGGTCGGAGGTCCCATTCGACTGGCTCCGTCGGTTTACGAAAACAAAGTCTACTTCGGTGCAGATGATGGTTTAGCTTACTGCCTGTCAGTATTAGACGGTTCGTTGATTTGGAAAATTTACGGTTCCTCATCCGATAACAATTGGCTGTTGGCTCGCGGCGAGATGATATCGCGTTGGCCAGTCCGAACCGGTGTTACGATCGACGATGGAAAAGCATTCTTCGGAGCGGGAATCTTTCCACATGAGGAAATCTTCGTTCACTGCGTCGATGCCGAAACCGGAAAAGGTATTTGGAAGCAAGATCACGTTAGCGAAACGGATGCTGGCCGAAACAGCCTGTCACCCCAAGGCTACTTGCTTGCAAACCAGGATGTCCTTTTTGTTCCCTCAGGTGGTTCTCTGCCCGCAGCTTTTAACAAGAATACGGGTGAGTTTCTTCATAAACGAACATTCTCTTGGCGCACGACCGCTGGCGGTGTTGTGGGAGGTTTTCAAGCATTGCTTGCCGACGGTCAGCTTTACACAAGCGGACCCCACCACTGGCTAGCGATGGATCAAATCGAAGGAGAAGTGGGTTACGGATGGTTTCAAGGTCGGCAGCTTGTCATCCATGACGATAACGCATTCGTGACGACGGGAGCCCATGTAGCTTGCTTTGATCGAGCAGTTTACGCAGTCAATAGCCGTCGCCGTCAAGAACTAGAGTTGTTCGTCAAAGAAACGGCGGGGAAATTGCGTGGAACTGTTCCAAACGCTCGAGAATTGAAGGCCAAATTGAAACAGGCCGAAGCGGAACTTTTAGCCATCGCTGATATCGGGGTCGTTTGGAAACAAGCAACCGAAGATAATGACTGTGTGGTTGCGACAGGAAACTTAATCTTTGTCGGCGGAGAAAAGCGAGTCACCGCTTACGATCGAACCAATGGCGTTCAAGCTTGGCAAGTCGAAGTCGAGGGAACGGCAAGCGGTCTCGTCGTGGCTCAAAACCATCTGCTCGTAAGTACAACAACCGGAAAAATCTATGCCTTCCCTGCTTCAGATCCCGCAGATGCGGCCTTGAAATCCCCAAGCAATGTGGCATCGACATCGGACAAGTTGAATCAAAGCCCATTTCCGAACGATGCGTTAACCCAAAAGTATGCAGCGGCTGCCGAAGAGATTCTTCAGCAACTTGGACGTCGGACTGGTTTCTGCCTAGTAGTCGATAACAATCTCGGAAGACTCGCGTTTGAAATTGCAAATCGAAGTGCGATGAAGGTCTATGCGGTGGACAGCGATCCAGCGAAAGTGGCCGAGTCACGCAAGCAGTTCTCCAAGACGGGACTCTATGGGAACCGCATCGTGGTCCATCAGTACAAGAACGATGAACTTCCCTATTCCAACTATTTTGCGGACCTGATTGTTTCTGACCAGAATGTGGTCAATGGCACATTGCCGATTGCCCCAGAGTCCCTTCAGCGGCATTTGAAACCGCTTGGGGGCGCGATTGTAATGCGAGATACCGAACCAACTGGGACCGTCCCGACTCTGGATTGGTTTACGAAGCTTGGTTCCTCCAACACGCACCAGATTAAAGGACAATGGGCCAAATTGGTACGCGAGGCATTGCCGGGTGCAGGCAACTGGTCTCACCAGTATGGCAATCCTGCCAACACCGCTATCGGTACTGACACACGCGTGAAAGGCGATCTCAGCGTACTTTGGTATGGCGATCCCGGTCCAGGGGACATGGTCAATCGCCACGACGGCGCTGTCGGTCCGCTATCGACGAACGGTCGGCTGTTTGTGCAAGGGGAATCCGAGATCCTGGCTTACGACGCGTACAACGGGACATTTTTATGGAAGTATAGTAATCCCGTCGCCAATCGGACCGGCGTGTTTCAAAATCAAAATCCAGCCAATCTTGCAGCCGACGACGACCGGCTCTTTCATTTCGTAAAGGATGAGTGCATTGAGCTGGACGCTTCCTCGGGCCGCGTTCTAAGAGTGCATCGACTTCCGCCGAAGCAAGATGACGGGCAACACGAATGGGGTTACGTCGCTACGCAAAATGGGTTGCTCTTTGGAGCAGCGACCATTCGTAAAGAGATCGAACTTAAGAAGCGCCGACGTGGAAAGCAAACCGAAGATGCCACCGATATTCTATTTGCAATCGATCTTGGTACCGGTCAGCTCAAGTGGACTTATCAAGGAAACAGCATCTCGCATCATACGATTGCGATCGGCCCTGACAAAGTCTTTTTCATCGACAGTTCCATAACGAGCGAACAACGCGAAGAGCTCTTGCGAGCCGACAAATCGAAGCTAGAGACCCTGGTCGGAGAAGCACGCGCGTTGGCTGAGGAACGCGCACTTCGCGCAGACATTCGGCGGACAATCGCTCTCGATATGAATAGCGGAAAGAGTCTCTGGGAACAGTCGGTCGACGTCACGGACTGTAGTGATATCGGTGCCGGAGGAGGAAAACTGACTCTCATGTATTCGAACGGAACGTTGATCCTGGGTGGCGCGAATGCAAATGGACACTACTGGAAGCAATTTGTTGCAGGCGAGTTTACAAAGCGTCGATTGGTGGCGCTATCCGCCAACGAGGGCTACAAGAAATGGGCTCTCGACGCCAATTACAAGGGGCGTCCGATTGTTATAGGCGAGAAAGTCCTGGCGGAACCCTGGGCGTTCGAAATGCAAAGTGGCAAGCAAATCTCTCGAACGCACCCAATCACAGGAAAAGAAGTTCCGTGGAGCTTGATGCGAACCGGACATCATTGCGGCATCTTGACGGGCTGCGAATCGGGCATGCTTTTGTTTCGATCGGGCGATACCGCGTTTTATGACTTGAATGAAGACACAGGTACGAAGCACTTTGCCGGCCATCGATTGGGTTGCTGGGTTAACGCAATTCCCGCCAACGGACTCGTGATGATTCCGGAAGCGAGCGCTGGCTGTGTTTGCCAATTTTCAATCTCTTCGACCATCGTAATGGAGCCAAGACCATTGGGTCGACAGTGGCTCATCCATGGAACATCGGGGCCCTCGTTGCCTGTCACGACGATGTCTCTCAATTTGGGCGGCCCGGGAGACCGAAAGGACGATCAAGGAAACATTTGGTTGTCGTATCCTCGCCGAGCTGCATACAAGGAGACGTCACTCGACATCGCTCTCGATCTGAAGCCCACATTTTCACAGGGCGGAAAATTCATCAGCGTACGAGAGCCGAATTCCGCGGGGAAGCTTGCCAACCCATGGCTCTATTCCTCTTGGGCGGAAGGGATCCAGCAGCTTCAATTGCCACTGCTGGGCAAGGACGATTCGCCTACCAACTACAAAGTAAGACTTCACTTTGCGCAGATCAACCAGGACGGCGCAGAACCCATTGTCTTTGACGTGATGATGCAAGGGAAAGTGGTCTTAGAATCCGTAACACTCCAACCTGCGGTAGGCAGCGAAGTCGCCGTTGTCATCAAAGAAATTCCCTCCGTACCCGTCACGGACGATTTGGTAATCGATTTCAAGGAAAAGGTTGGCAAAGCGAGACTCAATGCAATCGAAGTTTCCAAGGCGGAGTAGCGATTGCGGAACGAGCCTAGCATTCAGCCTCAGCCCCGGCGGCCGGCAGGGCCGGCAGATGGATTGCCGGTGGCGAACGCCCAATGGCACTCGCTTTGTGAGCGGCAGGGCGCTAGCCGCCGGTATTCCCACTGGATAGTCGCTGTGATTTCCGTAACCCGCGGCTAGCGCCCACCGGCTCACTTACGCCAAAATGAGTGCCCCCGACGAGCTCGTCTCGTCGGAGCCTAAGGTTCGCAGCTAGGAAACGCTCCCCCGCGAACGCCCGTATCCCCCACTCAGGCCAACGCCTACAGCGTTGGCCTGAGTGGGGGATGC